>Ga0308165_1000376_pt1 | contig 89261 bp, 78 predicted proteins | sample PhyWR2_FD_201032 | JGI IMG/M metagenome (GOLD analysis project Ga0308165, IMG submission 201032) | Phyllosphere microbial communities from UC Gill Tract Community Farm, Albany, California, United States - DLSLW.R2 | ecosystem: Host-associated > Plants > Phyllosphere > Unclassified | place: USA... | reverse complement strand
CTCGCCTGGTCCGACCCGTCGGACGTGGCGCGCGTCGAAGACCGCACCTACATCTGCAGCCAGGACCAGGCCGACGCCGGCCCGACCAACAACTGGATGGCGCCCAATGAAATGCGCGCCACGCTGCAGCCGCTGTTTGACGGCTGCATGGCCGGCCGCACGATGTACGTCGTGCCGTTCTCCATGGGCCCGCTGGGTTCGCCCATTGCCCATGTCGGCGTCGAACTGTCCGACAGCGCCTATGTCGCCGTGAACATGAAGATCATGACGCGCATGGGCAAGGCCGTTTACGACGTCATCGGCACCGACGGCGACTTCGTGCCCTGCATGCACACCGTGGGCGCTCCTCTGGCCGAAGGCGAGAAGGACAGCACGAGCTGGCCTTGCAACAAGACCAAGTACATCGTTCACTACCCCGAGACGCGCGAGATCTGGTCCTATGGTTCGGGCTACGGCGGCAATGCGCTGCTGGGCAAGAAGTGCTTTGCGCTGCGCATCGCCTCGACCATGGGCCGCGACCAGGGCTGGCTGGCCGAGCACATGCTGATCCTGGGCGTGGCCAAGCCCGACGGCACCAAGTACCACGTCGCGGCCGCTTTTCCCTCGGCCTGCGGCAAGACCAACTTCTCCATGCTGGTGCCGCCCGCCGCGTTTGACGGCTGGAAAGTCACGACCATCGGTGACGACATTGCCTGGATCAAGCCCCAGGCCGATGGCTCGCTGCGCGCGATCAACCCCGAAGCCGGCTATTTCGGCGTGGCCCCGGGCACGAACTACCACACCAACCCCAACTGCATGGCCAGCCTCGACAAGAACGTGATCTTCACGAACGTCGCGCTGACCGACGACGGCGACGTCTGGTGGGAAGGCATGGAAAAGGACAGCGGCAAGCTGCCCGATCACCTGATCGACTGGCAAGGCAAGGACTGGACACCGCAGATCGCGCGTGAAACCGGCGCCAAGGCCGCGCATCCCAATGCCCGCTTCACCGTGGCCGCGACCAACAACCCCGCGCTCGACCCTGCCTGGGACGACCCGGCCGGCGTGAAGATCGACGCCTTCCTGTTTGGCGGCCGCCGCTCGACCACCGTGCCGCTGGTCACCGAAGCGCGCACCTGGACCGAAGGCGTCTACATGGCCGCGACCATGGGCTCGGAAACCACCGCCGCGGCCTTTGGTGCCCAGGGCGTGGTGCGCCGCGATCCGTTTGCCATGCTGCCGTTCATGGGATACAACATGAGCCAGTACTTCCAGCACTGGCTCGACATCGGCGCCAAGCTCGAAGCCACGGGCGCCAAGCTGCCCCATCTGTACACGACCAACTGGTTCCGCAAGGACGAGGCCGGCAAGTTCGTCTGGCCCGGCTACGGCGAGAACATGCGCGTTCTCAAGTGGATGATTGACCGCATCGAAGGCCAGGTGCAAGGCGTGGACAACATGCTTGGCGTGAGCCCGGCCTACGGCGAAATCAACTGGAACGGACTGGACTTCAACGCCAGCCAGTTCGACACCGTGACGCGCATCGACAAGGACGCATGGCAAGCCGAGCTGCAGCTGCACGACGCGCTGTTCACCCAGCTGGCCGACAAGCTGCCCCAGGAACTGCTGGCCACCCGTGCCAGCCTGGAAAAGCGCCTGAAAAATTGACCAGCACCCCCTGAGCCGCTAACGCCGGAGCGCCGGCCCCGGCTTCCCCCTCTCAACCTTCGGTGGAGGGGGGCGCCCGGCGAGGGACGGCAGCCTCGCTGCGGGGCGGCCTTTGCTCGCTGCCTCCATGCTGGGCCACGCGAGTTTCAAAGACCGTGTTCTGAACAAGCCCTGCCTTGCAGGGCTTTTTTGCGCGCAAAAAAGCCGCGGCCTTTTGGGCAGCGGCTTGATTTGGCGGGACGCCCCGCCAGGGGAAACTCAGCAGCTCAGCGAGTTTCGCCTTGCATGGCACGGCTCAGATCGGCCATGATGCGTGCATCCTTGAGCGCGGCATTCCAGGTGTGCTCGTCTTCGGCAGCCTGCTTGCGGCTTTGCACCCAGTCGCGGTGGCCGGCGCGGATCGTCACGGCAGCGCGGCGCAACACCGAACCCAGCATGCGCAGACCTGCCCGCAAGGTGGCAAGCAGCGGCAGGCGCTGCGAGCCCGTGAGGTCGGCGGCGGTGGCCTGCAGGAACACGGCGGCACGCTGCACGCGCACGACGCCGGAATGTTCAAAGGATTGGGTGGTATTTACAAAGCTGGTCATGATGGAAACCCTCGTTACAGACGCTTGTGGCGAAATTGCCGGGCAATGCAGCAATCATAGGGTTTACCCCATGCAACTTCAAATTTATCTTTTGAATTAATATCATTCATATGAGTGATGTATTGCCGCCATGACGCCGCACAGCTTCCACCACCTCGACCTGAACCTGCTGCGCGTCTTCGACGAGGTCATGGCCGAACGCAGCCTGACCCGGGCCGCGCACAAGCTGGCGATCACCCAGCCGGCCGTGAGCAATGCCATGCGCCGCCTGCGCGAAGCCCTGGGCGATGAGTTGCTGGTACGCCACGGTCAGGGCGTGCAGCCCACGCCGCGCGCGCTGGCGCTGTGGCCTGCGGTGCGCGGGGCGCTGTCGCAGCTGCAGCAGACGCTGGCGCCCAACCCCTTTGATCCCGCCATCGCCACCAACACCTTCGTGCTTGCCATGGCCGACGCCACGGCCTCGACACTGGTTCCGGCGCTGTACTCCATCATCGAGCGCGAAGCGCCCGGCGTCTCGGTGCGGGTGGTGCCGCTGACCACGCGCGATCCGCGCCAGCTGCTGGAGGACGGCGAGGCCGACATCGCCGTGGGCTACTTCCCCGCCGTGCTTGCCGACCTGACGGCGCGCGAACAATCGGGCGATGTCGTGGGCTTTGAAAGCCGCAGACTGTATGCAAGCGCCTACATCTGCGTGATGCGCGAAGGCCATCCGCTGGCCCATGTGCCGCTGACGCTGGACAACTACTGCGCGGCGCGCCACATGCTGGTGAGCTTTTCCGGGCGCTCCTTCGGCTTCATTGACGAGGCCCTGGCCGCGCTGGGCCGCAAGCGCCAGGTGGTGCTCACGGTCAACCAGTTCTTCACGGCCGGCAGGGTGGTGGTCGAGTCCGATCTGCTGACCATACTGCCGCGACATTTCGTTCCCGTGACCGGAATGTCCGGCTCGCTGGCGCTGCGCGAGCTGCCGTTCGGCGTGCCGCCGGTGCATGTCGAGGCGCTGTGGCGCCACCGCGGCCCGCAGGCGAGCGCCGGCGACTGGCTGCTGCAGGCGCTGTTTCGTTCCGCACAGACCACCTTCCCGCGCATCCCCTGAGCCGTGGCCATGCCGCAACGGCATGGTCTTCACTCTGGTGCATCTGCTTGCTTGGCGCACCACGTTGGCTTGTCACTCCCCGTTTTGGTTCGCTTGCGCGAGCCTGGCGCAGATGAACTCGGCAAACGCCGCTGCCGCCACCGGCAGCACCCGATCGCGCAGCGCGACCAGCACCAGCTTGCCGCTGGGCAGCCCGCGCTCGGCGATGGGGATGGCAACCGCGCCCGCCGAAGGACCGGCGCCGATCTCGATCTGGAAGCTCACGCCGCCGGCTTCACGCGCGTAGCCGCGCATCATTTCATAGGAGTTGGACACCAGCGGCGGATGCGGCTGCGCCGAGGATTGCTCGAACAGGTCCTCGAGCACGCTGCGGCCCGAAAGGCTACTGTCCGGCAGCGCAATAGGGTAGGCCAGGCAGTCCTTCAGGCGCACGCTTGCACGCCCGGCCAGCGGATGGTCGGGTGCCACCAGCGCGCAGGTGCGCTGGCGCGCCTGCGCCAGCACCGCCAGGCCGCGCAGGTCGGGAGGGTTGAAGATCAGGCCCAGGTCCGCCGCGAAATCGGTGACGGCGTCGACCGCGCGCTCGCGGTCCAGCACCTTGACGTCAAAGGCAATGCCGGGGCGCAGGGTCTGGAAGGCATGGATGGCCTGGGGCAGGAAAGCCGGCGCCAGCGCCTGGCTCGCGGCCAGCGTGACCTGGCCGCGGCGCATGCCGCTCAGGTCTTCGATCTGCGAGCGCACCTGGTCGAGATCGGCCTTGCGCCGCCGCGCATAGCCCAGGAACAGCTCACCGGCCGCGGTCAGGCGCACGCCGCGCGGCAGCCGCTCGAACAGCGGCGTGCCCAACTCCTCCTCCAGGTCTTGGACACGGCGGTTGACGGCGGAGGAAGCGACATGCAGCTTCTCGGCGGCCGCGCGGATGGAGCCGCTGCGGGCAACGGCGTCGATGTAATGGAGAAAGCGCAGGTGTTGCATGGCTTGCTCATTGCAAGACCGATGCCACAACGGCAGCGCTGCGCGCCCGAAAAGGCCTCGGTGCAGAGCAGTCAATGGCATGACGCTTGCGTGCCGGCAAGCACATCGATTTCCATGAAAGAGCAACGCACATGCACCACGTCGACGTCATCCGCATTCCCAGCCGCAGCCCCGGCGACATCTCCGGCCTCGAGGCGCTGATTGCCTGCGGCCAGGTGGCCGCGCACGACATCGTCGCGGTCATGGGCAAGACCGAAGGCAATGGCTGCGTCAACGACTACACGCGCGAGTACGCCACCAGCATGCTCGCGGCCTGCCTTGGCCGGCACCTGGATCTGCCGCCCGAGGCAGTGGAAAAGCGCGTGGCCTTCGTCATGTCGGGGGGCACCGAAGGCGTGCTGTCGCCGCACCACACGGTGTTCGCGCGCCGGCCCGCGCAGGGCGCTCCCCGGGCCGGCAGCAAGCGACTCACACTGGGGATTGCGTTCACGCGCGACTTCCTGCCCGAGGAAATCGGCCGCCGCGCGCAGATCGAGGAGACGGCGGCCGCAGTGCGGCAGGCGATGCGCGACGCCGGCATCGCGTCCACCGACGACCTGCACTTCGTCCAGGTGAAATGCCCGCTGCTGACGCCCGCCAAGATTGCCGCGGCGCGCGCGCGCGGCTGCGAGCCCGTCACGGCCGACACCTATGAATCCATGGGCTACTCGCGCGGTGCATCGGCCCTGGGCATTGCACTGGCCACCGGGGAAGCGGACCTGCCGGCCCTGGACGACGCGGCGGTGCTGCACGACTGGCGCCTGAGCTCGGGCGTGGCGTCGGCTTCGGCCGGAATCGAGGTCGAACACAACGTCGTCATAGCCCTGGGCATGAGCGCCCAGGCAACCAGCGAACTGGTCATTGCCCATGACGTGATGGCCGACGCCATCGATGCCCAGGCCGTGCGGCGCGCGCTGGCTGCCCTGGGCCTGCGCGGCAATGAGGGCCTGGAGCGCATCGTCAACGTCTTCTGCAAGGCCGAAGCCAGCCCCGACGGCCTGGTGCGCGGCATGCGCCACACCATGCTGGGCGACTCGGACATCAACTCGACGCGCCACGCCCGCGCCGTGACGGGCGCCGTCGTCGCCGCGGTGGTCGGCCACGGCATGGTCTATGTCTCCGGCGGTGCCGAACACCAGGGCCCGGCCGGCGGCGGCCCGGTCGCGGTCATCGCCCGCGCCTGAAGCATCATCAAGGAGCATTCGACATGAAAGAACAGCACATTCTTGCCTACGTCCTGGCCGCGGCGCCGACGCTGGGCCTGGCGCTGGACGCGCAGCGCGCGGCCGCGGTCGCCCAGCACTTCGGCCGCACCCTGGCCATGGCGCGGCTGCTCGAGCAGGCGCCGCTGGCGCCCGAGCTCGAGCCCGCCGAGATCTACCGCCCGGCACCGTTTCCCCACGCGCAGGCAAGCACATGAACAGCGCAACCATCCTGCGCGCCATTGCCAGCGGCGAGCGCAGCGCGCGCGAGGTCTGCGACCAGGCGCTGGCCCATATCGAAGCGGGCGACGGTGCCATCAATGCGTTCACCGCCACCACCGCCCGGCGCGCGCGCGCCGAGGCCGATGCCGTGGATGCGCGCCGCGCGCGCGGCGAAACCCTGCCGCCGCTTGCCGGTCTGCCCTACGCCGTGAAGAACCTCTTTGACATCGAGGGCCTGACAACCCTGGCCGGCTCCAGGATCAATCAGCAACTGCCCGCAGCCCGCGAGGACGCGGTGCTGGTGCAGCGCCTGCGCTCGGCCGGCGCGGTGCTGGTCGGCGCGCTCAACATGGACGAGTACGCCTACGGCTTCACGACCGAGAACACGCATTACGGCGCGACGCGCAATCCGCGCGACACCACGCGCATTGCCGGCGGCTCGTCGGGCGGCTCGGGCGCGGCGGTGGCCGCCCGCCAGGTGCCGCTGTCCCTGGGCTCGGACACCAACGGCTCCATCCGCGTGCCCGCGTCGCTGTGCGGGGTGTGGGGGCTCAAGCCCACGTTTGGCCGGCTGTCGCGCCGCGGCAGCTATCCGTTCGTGCACAGCCTGGACCATCTGGGCCCGATCGCGGACAGCGTGGCCGGGCTGGCGCTGGCCTATGACGCCATGCAGGGTCCCGACCCGCTGGATCCAGGCTGCCACGCGCGGCGCGTGCAGGCCGCGGCGCCGGGCCTGCAGCAAGGCACAGGCGGCCTGCGCATAGGCGTGCTCGGCGGCTACTTCCGCGAACACGCCAGCGCACCGGCGCGCGCCGCCGTCGACCTGGCCGCCCGCATGCTGGGCGCGCGTGACGAAGTGCTGTGGCCCGACGCCGCCCTGGCGCGCGCCGCGGCCTTCATCGTCACCGCCAGCGAAGGCGCCAGCCTGCACCTGGACGACCTGCGCCGGCGCGCCCAGGACTTCGAGCCGCTGTCGGTGGACCGCTTCATTTCAGGCCTGCTGCAGCCCGCCGACTGGTACCTGCGCGCGCAACGCTTTCGGCGCGCCTACCGCGACCGGGTCAACGCGCTGTTCCAGGACTGGGATCTGCTGCTGGCGCCGGCGACGCCTATCAGCGCGCCTGCGGTGGGAACGGAATGCATTGAGATCAATGGCGTGTCCCACCCCTGCCGCCCGGCCATGGGACTGCTCACGCAGCCCATCTCGTTTGTCGGTTGCCCGGTGGTTGCCGCCCCCCTGTGGCCCGAGGGAACGGGCGGCATGCCGATCGGCGTGCAGCTCATTGCCGCGCCGTGGAACGAGGCGCTGTGCCTGCGCGCCGCGCGCGCGCTGGAAGACGCGGGCACGGCCCGCATGGAGCAATGATGGAAACCATGCAGATCAACCTTCCCGACGTCCTGGCCGAAGTGACGGCCGCGTTCGAGCGCTACGAGCGCGCGCTTGTCGCCAACGATGTCGCCGTGCTCGACGAACTGTTCTGGCGCAGCCCGCACACGCTGCGCTACGGCGCGACCGAGAACCTCTACGGTTACGACGCCATTGCCGGCTTCCGTGCGGCGCGGCCCTCGGCCGGGCTGCAGCGGGATCTGCTGCGCACGGTGATCACCACCTATGGCAGGGACTGCGCCACGGCCAACGTCGAGTTCCGCCGCAGCGCCAGCGAGCGCACGGGCCGCCAGAGCCAGACCTGGCTGCGCACGCCAGCAGGCTGGCGCGTGGTTGCCGCGCATGTCAGCCTGCTGGCGTCGCCACCCGCCTGACAGCCCTTGCGATCATGGAAACCGGCCTTTGCGCGGCAGGGGCGGGTTGGCGCGTTTGTTGGTACCCTGGCGATGTTCAGCGAGCAATCCTGAAAATTCCTGCCCATGACGCCGCAATGAAAATCCAACTGCTTTCCGACCTGCATCTCGAAGCCCACCCGCATTTCCAACCCGAACCCGCACCCGGCGCCAATGTGCTGGTGCTTGCCGGCGACATCGGCTCCTACCAGGAAGGCGGGCTGCTGAGCGACCAGGACTTCGGCCTGGCGCGTTTCTCGCCCCTGCCGCAGCACGCGGGCTGGCCCTGCCCGGTGATCTTCGTTCCCGGCAACCATGAATACGACGGCCAGGACTTCGACGCCGCCCATGCGCGCCTGCGCGCCACCTGCGATCGCCTGGGCCTGATCTGGCTGGAGCGCGAGACCGCGGTGCTGGACGGCGTGCGCTTTGTCGGCACCACGCTGTGGACCGACTACGACGCGATTGCGCTGCAGGACGCCAAGGTGCAGTCCGGCGACCTGGGTGCGCTGCTGCGGCTGCGCGACAAGGCGTTTCGCGCCGCGAACTTCTATCTGCGCAAGACCGGTGGCACGCGCCACGGCGAAGCCTTTCTCGCCGAACCCATGCGTGAACAGGCGCTGCTGTGCCAGCAATGGCTGCAGGCCGCGCTGGCACAGCCGTTTGACGGCCCCACCGTGGCCGTGACCCACTTCGCGCCCAGCCTGCGCAGCGCCGACCCGCGCTATGGACTGGTGCCGGGCACGGCGGGTTTCTGCAATGCGCTTGACGACTGGTTTGCCTACGCCCCGCTGTGGCTGCACGGCCATCTGCACGCGCCCAGCGACTACACGGTGCGCGGCAAGCGCGCCGACGGCACGCCCTGGCAATGCCGGGTGGTCGCCAACCCGCTGGGCTATGCGCGCAAGGGCGAGCAGGACTTTTTCCGGCCGCGCGCATGCATAGAACTATGATGGGTGCGCCGCATGCGCCCAGTCCTTGCGGTTCTCCGGCAGCGGCCTGCAAAAACATGACTTAAATCAAGGCGCGCAATTTCTGCTGGGATTAATCTGGTTTCTGAATATCAGGAGAACACCATGAAAATACTGCTTGCTGTCGACGGCAGCGAATTCACCCAGAAAATGCTGAACTACCTGGCCTCGCATGCCGAGTTGCTGGCCCGTACCCATGAGTACACGGCCGTGACGGTGCAGGCCGCCTTGCCTCCGCGCGCGCGCAGCGCCTTGAGCAAGGAAGTGATCGAAGAGTACTACCAGGAAGAGTTCAACAAGGTGCTGGCACCGGTGACCGAATTCCTGGCCAAGCACGGCGTGAACATCCAGGGCGTGGGCAAGGTCGGACCCGCGGGCGAGACCATTGCCAAGCTGGCCGACGAAGGCCAGTTCGACCTGCTGGTCATGGGCACCCACGGCCACGGCGCCCTGGGCAAGCTGGTGATGGGCTCGGTCAGCACCCAGGTGCTGGCCCACAGCACCATTCCCGTGCTGCTGGTGCGCTGAGCGACACCTTGATTTCACGGCCTGGCCCCAGGCCTTGAACCGAAGGCCGCAGACCATGTCTGCGGCCTTTTTTCATTGCGCGGCCGGCACGCGAGGCCCATGGGACAATCGTTCGATGTCTTCTGCCATTGCCGTCATCGACTTTGAAACCACCGGAATGACGCCCGGCCAGGGCGCGCGTGCCACCGAAGTGGCCATCGTGCTGCTTGAAGCAGGCCAGGTCGTCGACCGTTTCCAGAGCCTGATGCGCACCGGTGTCTACATTCCCTCGTTCATCACCCAGCTCACGGGGATCACCAATGCCATGGTGGCCGAAGCCCCGGCCGCCGAGGACGTGATGCGCGACGCCGCGCGTTTTGTCGGCGCCGCGCCCATGGTTGCGCACAACGCGGCCTTCGACCGCAAGTTCTGGGAGGCCGAGCTCGCGCATGCGGGTCTGCCCGCGCCGCAGGCCTTTGCCTGCACGGTGCTGCTGTCGCGCCGGCTCTACCCCGAGGCGCCCAGCCACAAACTGGGCAATATTGTCGACCACCTGGGCCTGCCGCGCGCCGGCCGCGCCCACCGCGCGCTGGCCGACGCGGAAATGGCGGCCAGCCTGCTGGCGCGCATGCAGCAGGACCTGCGCCAGCGCTGGGGCATTGCCCAGACCGGGCATGGCCTGCTGTCCACGCTGCAGCGCTGCCCCAAGGGCCAGATGGCACGCATGCTGGCGCAGCAGGCGGCGCAATCGCCGCTCACGCGCGACCTCTTCGGCCGCGATGGCAGCCTTCTTCCCCAGGAGACAGCGGTGCATCAGGCTAGTCCCATAATAGGCCCATCCTTTCCGTGATCGCTGCCCGTGAATTCGCCCCTACCCCACTCCGCCGTGGCCCAGCCGCCCCACTTTTCCTCGCATGATTTCCGCAAGGCACTTGGCCAGTTCGCGACCGGCGTGACCATCGTGACCGCGCTCAATGCCCAGGGTCAGCCCGTGGGCGTGACGGTGAGCTCCTTCAATTCGGTGTCGCTGCATCCGCCGCTGGTGCTGTGGAGCATGGCCAACAGCGCGGCGTCGCTGTCGGTGTTCATGGCCTGCTCGCACTATGCGGTGCATGTGCTGGGAGCGCAGCAAAAGGAACTGGCCATGCAGTTCGCGACCAAGGGCATAGACCGCTGGGCAGGCGTTGCCCACCAGCCCGGACATACGGGCGTGCCCTTGCTCGACGGCGCGGTCGCGACGTTTGAATGCTTCAACCGCAGCCGCTACCAGGAAGGCGATCACGTGATCTTCGTTGGTGAAGTCGAGCATTGCAGCCACCTGAGCGCCGCCATTCCGCTGCTCTACCATGATGGCAAAATGAAATAACCGCCGGTATGGAGTCACCGGGCAGGTCAACCGATCCATTCAGCTGCGGCCTCATCGACACCGATCAACGCAGCTTGTGCCAGGCCAAGAGCATGCAGATGGCTGCAGACCGAGTCCATCAGGCTCTCCAATCCGTCGTTTCCATCAAATGGAGAATCAAACCACCTGGAGCTGAGCACCAGACTCATCGCTGCGGTATGACTCGGGATTGCTGCTGCAAAATTTATATTTTCCGTATATTCTTTTGACAGCAAATCAATATCTTTTTTATTATTATCCCTGGCTGCGATGACAAGCTTGGCGGCAAGGGTGTCCGCGCCTGCTTGCTCCAGCATGTCGACGGCTTCCTGCTGTCCTAGCCACATGGAAAACATGAGCGGGCTGCAACCTGCAGAATTAAAGACATTGACTTTCGCGCCCATTGCCAGCAGGCTTTGCATCATTTCCAATTCGCCATGCAGAGCAGCGTAATGCAGCGCGGTATCGCCCCCGATGACGCAATTCACGTCCACACCATATTGCTGGACCAACATTTGCACATAGGCATTATCTCCATTGCGAACAGCCTCATGCAGCAAATGATCATGGGATAAATTTCGGTAATATGGCATATTAAAAAGAAAAGAGGGCTTGGGGATTTCCGACGGGAATCCGCCGTATCGACTTCGTTGGACAGCAAAGCTTTATGCCAGCAGATGCATTTGGCGTACCGGCAAACCGCAAGGGCGCGCCCGCATCCCGCCTCCCGCACCCGTCAGCCGCACTGGACGCGCTGCGTCAGGCAGCTCGATCTTGATTTCCAGTCATTTCAAGATTGTCCTGGCGCTGCACCTTGATGTCGTTTGGATGAATCGACTGCCTGGAGATCAGTTTCACTGCGCTACACGATGGAAAAATGAAATAGTCGCCGTTACGCCGACTTAACTCAGACCATCGGGGACCGCAATCAATTGCACAATAGCGGCTTCCAACAGGATTTCTGCCGCGTCTGATTTTTCATTGGCAAGCATCAACGGAGTCCAGCGCGGGCCAGCGCAATCCAAGTCAAGAATGTCCGTGTGTTGTCCCAGCAGCTCTGTGATCATCCTGTCCACACCATAGTAGGCAGAGAGCATCAGCTGCCCATCATGGTTGGCAGTCGCGGGGGTTGCCAGGCTGTTCGCTACATCAAATTTTCCTTTTGAAAGCGCATACATCATTGCAGTCCAGCCTTCGTTGACAGCCTCAATGCTGGTCGGGTTTTCAAGGAGCGCATCGTTTACCGCATCCTGTTCTCCGCCGTACGCCGCGCGCATCAGGTCGGTGGCATGCGGGTTTTCCAGGCTGGCCTTTACCTTTTGAAAATCGTTCTTGGCCTCGTTTATCACCAAATGGAAAGTGGCTCCTGCCGCCACCAGAATCTCAACCACCTCGTCTTTCTCGAAATCCTTGGCCTGCATCAGAGCGCTACGACCACTGATATCCATGATGTGGATATTCGCACCATGAAGCAGCAAGATTTCCACTGTCTTTGCATACCCGTTTTGCGAGGCATAGAACAAAGCGGTGGCGCCAAGGCCGTCAGTGGCATCGATCTCCGCGCCATCCCCCAGTAGCGCTAGCACGCGGGCGTAGTCACCCCCCATCGAAGCTTCGCGCAGTTGGTGATTGATATCCTGATTTTGATTGATAGGCATGATGAAAGTGCAAGACTGCTTGCAGAAGTGGGGGGCCGACAGTTTCAAATCCGGGAGCTTTCCGCCGCCGTGCCGATGCTGTTGAAAGGAAGTGTTCACGCCGAGAAGATGCATTTCACCTACCGACAAGCTTCATTTTATAGTTTTTAACTATCAATGGCGTAGGACAATAGCCAATCGCAAAGCCAATGGATTTGAAACGCGTGCAGCGCGTGGCAGACGCGCCGCGACGGCCTGCCGGTCGGCATGCACAAGGCAAGACGCAGAGCGAGACTGAGAGCGAGAGGAAAGCGACGCTGCGGTCGCACAGGGGTTGGGCACGTCCAGGCGCAAGGACGCGGCCAGCATCCCTGCTGCCACCGGCAGCAGGGATGGGACTTTGGCAGCGGGGTTAACGCGCTGCGTCAGGCAGCTCGATCTTCACTTCCAGCACTTCGAGGTTGTCCTGGCGCTCGAGGTGGACCTTGATGTCGTTCGGGTGGATGGTCACGTACTTGGAGATCACCGCCATCAGCTCGCGCTGCAGCTCGGGCAGGTAATCGTGCTGGCTGCGGCCGCCGCCAACGCGTTCGTGCGCCAGGATGATCTGCAGACGTTCCTTCGCGACCGAAGCCGACTTCTTTTTTTCGCCCAGCAGAAAAGACAGCATCGACATAGATCACTTCCCTCCGAAGATGCGTTTGAAGAAGCCCGGTTTCTGTGCCGAGATGAAGCGCATCGGCTTTTCCTCGCCCAGGAAACGGTCGATCACATCCTTGTAGGCTTCGGACACATCGGTGTTCGCCATATGGACGGCAGGAATGCCCTGGTTGGACGCCTGCAGCACGGTTTCCGACTCGGGAATCACGCCGATCAGCTCGATGCGCAGGATGTCCTGTATGTCTTCAAGCGACAGCATCTGGCCGTCTTCGACGCGGTTGGGGTTGTAGCGCGTGATCAGCAGATGTTCCTTGATGGCTTCGCCGCCTTCGATCGCGCGCTTGGTCTTGGAGCTGAGCATTCCCAGGATGCGGTCGGAATCGCGCACCGAGGAGACTTCGGGATTGGTCACCACCAGCGCCTCGTCGGCAAAGTGCATGGCCATCAGCGCACCGCTCTCGATGCCGGCGGGCGAGTCGCAGACGATGTACTCGAAGCCCATGTCGCCCAGGTCCTTGAGGATCTTCTCGACGCCGTCCTGGCTCAGTGCGTCCTTGTCGCGCGTCTGCGAGGCGGCCAGCACGAACAGGTTGTCGCACTGCTTGTCCTTGATCAGCGCCTGGTTCAGGTTGGCCTCGCCCTGGATCACGTTGATCAGGTCGTACACCACGCGGCGTTCGCAGCCCATGATCAGATCGAGATTGCGCAGCCCGACATCGAAGTCAATGACGGCGGTCTTGTGGCCCCGCAGGGCGAGGCCGGAGGCAAAGCTGGCGCTGGTGGTGGTCTTTCCCACTCCACCTTTGCCTGAGGTCACGACGACGATTTTGGCCATGTTTGCACTATTCCTTAAAAGACGGGCTCGATTGCTGGGAGATAACGCTCCGACAACGCTGACAGATCACAAAGGCTCGACGATGATCTTCTCGCCGTCAAGCCGCACCTGGGCAGGCTTGCCGACCACTTCGGCCGGAAGCTCGGTATCGGTGGTGCGGTACATGCCCGCGATCGACAGCAGCTGGGGCTCCATGCAGGTGCTGAAGATGCGCGCCGAGGTATTTCCACGCGCTCCCGCGATGGCGCGCCCGCGCAGCGGCGCATAGACATGCACGTTTCCGTCGGCAATCACTTCGGCACCATAACTGACCACGGCCAGAACCACCAGATCGGTTCCACGGGCATAGACCTGCTGGCCCGAGCGCAATGGCTTGTCGATCACCATCGCATCGGCCATGGGCGCAGGCACTTCGCGTATCACTTCGACTTCGCGTATCACCTCGTGCACGATTTCCTGGACTTCGACCGGCGCCGGGCGCGCGGTCTGCGCGTCGGGCACCAGGCTCAGGCCGGCGGCCACCGCATCGCGCGTCTGCTCTTGGCTGCCGCCGCGCACCGCGACGGGCTGCGTGTGGTGCGAGCGCAGCAGCGCGATCAGCGCCGGGAAGTCAATGGCTTGCTCGGACTCCTTGACCTGGGCCAGATCGATCAGGACCGGGTCGTTGTCAAAGAAGTCGGGGTCGTCGGCCAGGCGCTGCGCGAGATCGGCCGCAACCAGCTGGACGTCGGTGTCCTTGAGCGCAACGGCCACGACAGGCAGCTGTGCGCTCTTGAGGTCAAAACTGGAGCGGGCATTGCCCGTCGAATCAGCGGCCATGGAGGGGAGTGCGAAAGGAAAGGTCGGAGACGCATCTCAAAAGATGACAAAGTGTACCCCGGGGCCATGTGCCGCCGCCTGCGTGTGACCCGAGAGATACATGTCATGACATCTGCACACCCGCGCCCTGCCTGGACGCCACCGCCTGGCGCTGCCGGGCCAGGGCCTCGTACCAGCCCAGGCTGGCGGGGTTGGCCATGGTGTCCTTGTTGACCACCTGCGCCAGCGGCTTGCCCAGCAGCAGCTGCTTGATCGGCAGTTCCTGCTTCTTGCCGCTGAGCGTGCGCGGCACTTCGGCCACCTGGAAGATCTCGTCGGGCACGAAGCGCGGGGAGACCGCGGCGCGGATCGCGCCGTTGAGGCGCGCGCGCAGCCCGGCGTCAAGCTCCACGCCCGGGCGCAGCACGACAAACAGCGGCATATAGCTCTCACGCCCCAGATGCTCGAGATCGACCACCAGGCTGTCGAGCACTTCGGGCAGGGCTTCGACGGCGCGGTAGATTTCGCTGGTTCCCATGCGCAGGCCGTGGCGGTTGATGGTGGCGTCGCTGCGGCCGTAGATCACGCAGCCGCCATCGGGCGTGATGCGTATCCAGTCGCCGTGGCGCCAGACCGCGCCGGCTTCGGGCGCGGCGTCGCCGCCGCCCGGGCGCCGGCCCTGTCCCGCCGCGAAATGCTCGAAGTAGCTCGAGCGGTAGCGCTTGCCGCCTTCATCGCCCCAGAAATACAGCGGCATCGACGGAATCGGCTGGGTGCAGACCAGCTCGCCAACCTCATCGATGACCGAGCGCCCCTGGTCGTCCCAGGCCTCGACGGCCGCGCCCAGCTGGCGGCACTGCATCACGCCCGGCACCTGGGGCAGCTCGCGGTGGCCGCCGAGAAACGCGCCGCAGAAATCGGTGCCGCCCGAAATGTTGTTCCACCAGATGTCTTCGTCGGCCGGCAGGCCCGGGCGGCCCTGGGCCTGCGCCTTGGCGCGCAGCGCGCGGAACTGGTCCGTGCCCCATTGCTGCACGTCGGCCGACAGTGGCGAGCCGGTCGAGCCCAGGCTGCGCACGCGCGACAGGTCGCCGCACTCCGAAAGATCCACCCCGGCCTTCATGCAGTTGGCATAGAACGCCGCGCCCGAACCGAAGCAGGTGACGCCGGTCTCGGCCGCGAAACGCCACAGCACGCCCCAGTCGGGCTGCTCCTTGCTGCCGCCGGGGCTGCCGTCGAAGATCACGCAGGTCGTTCCGCCCAGCAGGCCCGAGACCTGGGCGTTCCACATGACCCAGCCCGTGGAGCTGTACCAGTGGAAGCGCTCGCCCCAGCTGTTGGGGTCCCAGCTGCAGCCGACGTCGTTGTGCAGGCCCTTGAGCTGCAGCGCCACCAGCACCATGCCGCCGTGGCCATGGACAATGGGCTTGGGCAGGCCCGTGGTGCCGCTGGAATAGACAATCCACAGCGGGTGGTCGAAAGGCAGCCACAGCGGCTCGAACGCCGCCGTGGCGGCGTCGTCGCGCGCCGTGATGCGGCCCCAGTGGGCGCAGTCGGCGCGCTCCAGCGCCAGGTCGAGGTTGTTGATCAGCACCACCTGCTGCAGGCTGGGCAGGCCGGCGCGCAGTTCGGCCAGCACCGGCTGGCGGTCGATGTCGCGCCCCGCATAGTGCACGCCGTCGACGGCAATCAGCACCTTGGGCTCGATCTGGCGGAAGCGGTCGAGCACCGCCTGCGTTCCCATGTCGGGCGCGCAGATGCTCCAGACCGCACCAATGCTCGCGCAGGCCAGCAGCGCCACCATGGCTTCGGGAATGTTGGGCAGATAGGCCGCGACGCGGTCGCCGGGCGCAACGCCCTGGGCCTGCAGGTGCAGCGCCAGCGCCGCCACCTGGCGGCGCAGTTCGGGCCAGGAGAGTTCGCGCTGCAGGCCCTGCTCGTTGCGGCTGACGACGGCCGGCATGCCCGCGGCTTGCGCCGCCGCGGTATGGCGCAGCACCTGTTGCGCGTAATTCACCCGGGCTCCGGGAAACCACTGGGCGCCGGGCATCACGTTGCGCGCCAGCACAGCCGTGTGCGGCGTGGGCGAATGCAAGTCGCAGTAGTCCCAGATGCTCTGCCAGAACGCGTCGAGCTCGGTGACCGACCAGCGCCACAGCGCGTCGTAGTCGGCAAACACCAGCCCGTGGCGCTGCGCGAGCCAGTCCTGGTAACGGCGAATCTGGGGGATGTAGGCAGGAAGTGTGGACATAGTCCCATGACGTTAAAGCGCTGCGCGCCCAGGCGTTTGCGGGTTAGCCCGCAAAAAGCCGCCTGCGCGACAGCGCAGCGGGCGTCATGCGCCTACAACGTTTGGCGAATCTGTCCCCCATGGCCGCCGGAATGTCTCTAACATCGCGCCAGTTTTCACAGGAGACAAGCGATGGGAATATTCCAATGGACAGAAAAGTCCTCCGATGTGCTGCATTCCGGGGGCGTGATCGGCCCGGATGAGCGCCTGCCCTGGCCGCAGACCGGCCTGATGGGCATACAGCACGTGATTGCGATGTTCGGCTCGACCGTGCTCGCGCCGATTCTCATGGGCTTCGACCCCAATCTGGCAGTGCTGATGAGCGGCATTGGCACGCTGATCTTCTTCCTGATCACCGGCGGCAAGGTGCCCAGCTACCTGGGCTCGTCGTTTGCGTTCATCGGCGTGGTGATTGCCGCCACCGGCTACGCGGGCCAGGGCGCGAATGCCAACATCGGCGTCGCGCTTGGCGGCATCATTGCCTGCGGCGCGGTCTACACGCTGATCGGCCTGATCGTGCAGTGGCTGGGCACGGGCTGGATAGAGCGCTTCATGCCGCCCGTGGTCACGGGCGCCGTGGTCGCGGTCATCGGCCTGAACCTCGCGGGCATTCCCATCAAGAACATGGCGGCCAGCAACTTCGACAGCTGGATGCAGGCGCTGACCTTTGTCAGCGTCGGCCTGGTCGCGGTGCTCACGCGCGGCATGGTGCAGCGCCTGCTGATCCTGGTCGGCCTGATCGTTTCCAGCATCCTCTACGCGCTGCTGACCAATGTCGCGGGCCTGGGCAAGCCGCTGGACCTGTCGGGCGTGATCAACGCCGCCTGGTTCGGGCTGCCGCAGCTGCATGCGCCGGTGTTCAGCGCCCCGGCCATGCTGCTGATCGTTCCCGTGGTCATCATCCTGGTTGCCGAGAACCTGGGCCACATCAAGGCCGTCACGGCCATGACCGGCAAGGACCTCGACCAGTACATGGGCCGGGCCTTCATTGGTGACGGCGTCGCGACCATGGTCAGCGGCGCGGGCGGCGGCACGGGCGTGACCACCTATGCCGAGAACATCGGCGTGATGGCGGCCACGCGCATCTACTCGACGGCCGTGTTCCTCTGCGCCGCCGTGCTGGCCGTGCTGCTGGGCTTCAGCCCCAAGTTCGGCGCGCTAATCCAGGCCATCCCGCTGCCGGTGATGGGCGGCGTGTCCATCGTCGTCTTCGGCCTGATTGCCGTGGCCGGCGCCAACATCTGGGTGCGCAACAAGGTCGACTTCTCGCAGAACAAGAACCTGATTGTTGCCGCCATCACGCTGATCCTGGGCACGGGCGACTTCACGCTCAAGTTTGGCGACTTCGCGCTGGGCGGCATCGGGACCGCCACCTTTGGCGCGATCATTCTCTACGCGCTGCTGGACCGCAAACCACGCTGAACCGCTGCAGATGTCATCCAAGGGGCCGCAAGGCCCCTTTTTCATTTCCGTGCGCACCGCTGCCGAGTGAGCATGACGGCAAACTGGATACCTCGGGTAAACCAGAGGCACTAGGACCATCGCTGCTAATATCCGCCCCGCAAGTCACCGCGCCCGATTTTCAGGAGACAGGCGGTGGCGTATTTTTGCGGAGTTGCAGATGTCCTTGATTGACCGCGTACGGTATAGCGATTTCCATCCCCTGATCATGAGCGCCGAAGCGGCAGCCGAACTGGTGCCCGCGGGCGCCAACGTCGGCATGAGCGGGTTCACCGGCGCGGGTTATCCCAAGCTTCTGCCCCAGGCGCTGGCCGCGCGCGCGCGCGCCGAGCACGCCGCGGGCCGGCCGTACAGGATCAGCGTCTGGACCGGCGCGTCCACCGCGCCCGAAATGGACGGCACGCTGGCCGCGGCCGACGCGTTCGAGAAGCGCCTGCCGTTCCAGACCGATCCGATCTGCCGCGCGAAGATCAATGCCGGCGAGATCCACTTCGTCGACATGCACCTGTCGCATGTGGCCCAGCACGCCTGGTTCGGCTTTCTGGGCGAGATGAAGGTCGCGGTCATCGAGGTGCTGGGCGTGCTGCCCGATGGCCGCCTGATCCCGTCGACGGCCGTGGGCAACAACAAGACCTGGCTGGAGATCGCCGACAAGGTGATTCTCGAAGTCAACACCAAGCCTCCGCTGGCCATGGAAGGCATGCACGACATCTACTACGGCACGGCCATCCCGCCGCGGCGCACGCCCATCAACATGACGCATGCCGCCGAACGCATTGGCGAGCCCTACCTGCGCGTCGATCCGGCCAAGGTCATTGCCGTGGTGGAAACCCACCAGAGCGACCGCAATTCGGGCTTTGCCCAGCCCGACGCGGTCTCCAGCCAGATCGCGGGCCACATCATCGACTTCCTGTCGCATGAAATGAAGCAGGGTCGTCTGCCCAAGGACATGCTGCCCATACAGTCGGGCGTGGGCAATGTCGCCAACGCCGTGCTGGCCGGCCTGCTGACCGGGCCGTTCGAGAACCTGCTGGGCTTCACCGAAGTGCTGCAGGACGGCATGCTCGACCTGCTGCGCGCGGGCAAGATGCGCCAGGCGTCGGCGACCTCGATCTCGCTGAGCAACAGCGCCTACGAGGACTTCGTCGGCAACATCGATTTCTACCGAGAGCGCATCATCCTGCGGCCGCAGGAGATCAGCAACCACCCCGAGCTGGTGCGCCGCCTGGGCATCATCGCGATGAACTCGATGATCGAAGCCGACATCTACGGCAACATCAACTCGACCCACATCATGGGCTCGGCAATGATGAACGGCATAGGCGGCTCGGGCGACTTCGCGCGCAACGGCTACCTGTCGTTCTTCGTCACGCCGTCGGTCGCCAAGGACGGCAAGATCAGCTGCATCGTGCCGATGTGCTCGCACATCGACCACACCGAGCACGACACCCAGATCATTGTCACCGAGCAGGGTCTGGCCGATCTGCGCGGACTGTCGCCGCGCGAGCGCGCCCAGGTCATCATCGACAACTGCGCCCACCCCGACTTTCGCCCCATGCTGCAGGACTACTTCGACCGCGCGCGCCAAAAGGGCGCGCAGCACACGCCGCACATCCTGCGCGAGGCGCTGAGCTGGCACGAGCGTTTCCTGGACACCGGCAGCATGCTTCCTTGAAACACCCCCTGAGCCGCTTCGCGCTAGGCGCGCCCCGGCTTCCCCCTCTCATCCTTCGGTGGAGGGGGGCGCCCGGCTCAGGGACGGCAGCATCGCTGCGGGGCGGCCCTTGCTCGCTGCCCCTGATGCGAATGCTGCGCAAGCGAGCAGCTCGCGTCAGCTGCGGGCATGATGCAGGGATTGCTCCCACCTCTATGAGTTGCCTTATGTCGATCTGGAAAAAGCCCGCCTCGGTGGCGGCCCTGAACCGTGACAGCGCCCACACGGCCGTCAGCCATCTGGGCATAGAAATCACCGAGATCGGCGACGATTTCATTGTTGGCCGCGTGCCCGTGGATGCGCGCACGGTCCAGCCTTTCGGCCTGCTGCACGGCGGCGTCAGCGTGGTACTGGCCGAAACGCTGGGGTCTCTGGGCGCGTTCTACGCCAGCCCCGAAGGCCATACGGCAGTCGGCCTGGACATCAATGCCAACCACCTGCGCGCGGCGCGCAGCGGCTGGGTCACGGCCACGGCCAAGCCGGTGCACATCGGCCGCACGACCCAGGTGTGGCAGATCGACATGGTCAACGACGAAGGCCAGCCCACCTGCACCTCGCGCATCACCATGGCGATTCTCGCGCCGCGCTGAACTCAAAGGGAAGCGGCGCACGTTTCGTTCGCACCGTCCTAAGTCAACGCAACTGGCGCGGCCCAGCACGGGGCACCGAGCGCGGGGTGGCCCGTGCCACGAAGCCGCTCAGGGGGTGCTTCCACTCTTCGCCAGGCGCTGGCTTTTCCAATAGACATCGTCGCCGCCATCCACGCGGTTGAGCACGCGCGCCAGCACGAACAGCAGATCCGACAGCCGGTTCAGATACTGGCGCGGTGCGGCCCGCATGGCTTCGCCCTGCTCCAGCGCCACCACCATGCGCTCGGCGCGGCGCGCCACGGTGCGGCACACATGGGCCTGGGCTGCGGCGCGCGTGCCCGCGGGCAGGATGAACTCCTGCAGCCGCGGCAGCTGTGCGTTGTAGTGTGCGAGCGCGTTGTCGAGCTGCAGCAGGGCATCGTCCTTGAGCAGCTCGAAACCCGGAATCGACAGCTCGCCGCCGAGGTTGAACAGCTGGTGCTGGACATCGACCAGCAGCTCGCGCAGGTCCTGCGCCAGCGGCTCGCACAGCAGCAGACCGATGTGGGAATTGAGTTCGTCGACATCGCCCATCGCGTGCGGGCGGCCGCTGTTTTTCGAGACCCGGGAATTGTCGCCCAGTCCCGTGGTGCCGTCGTCACCCGTACGGGTGGCTATCTGTGTCAAACGATTGCCCATGGGGTTCCTTGTTGGGTGGCTGTTCGTGGTTCGACAGGCTCACCACGAACGGTTTCGACCTTTCGTCCTGCGCCGGCCGCGTCAAAGGGCAAACGCCCTGCACGGGGAAAAACGCCATTCTCCGTTACAGCACGCAGGAAAGTGTAGGCCCAGGCAACAGCTAGCAAAAATGCTAGCAAAGCCCCCCGATGTGCAGTGCAATGCACCCGTGTTTCATTGTTCCGGAGTTTTTGTCCATGAAGTCCAGCCACCCCCGCGCCATTGGCGCTTTCGAAGTGCGCAGCATGGTTTTGTTTGCCAGTCTGGCGTTCGGCGGTGTCGCTGGCGCGCAGACCGCCCCCCAGCCGGCCGCGCGCAGCGCTGCCGCGCCGGCCTCGCCCGCACCCTCGGCCCGGCCCCGTCCCAGTGCCGAGCAGGCGGCGTTCGAGCGCGCCGACACCAACCATGACGGCCAGCTCAGCGCCGCCGAAGCCCAGGCCCTGCCGGTGATCGCCAGCCGCCTGCGAGAACTCGATTCCGACCGCAGTGGCAGCCTGTCGCTCGAAGAGTTCCAACGCGGCGCGCGCCAGTAGTCCCGCGCGCTGCTGCGACATGCGCCACGGCGCGCAGTGACGCAGGTCACGGGTGGTATTCTTTTGAATCCCTTGAAGAGGTCCCCCATGAATTCACCCGTCGCCGCCCACCACCTGTTGCCCGCCACACCCCGCGCGGTGCCCGCTGCCTTTCTTGAAGCCCTGGTTGCGCGTTTCGGCGCCCAGTGCTCGCAATCCCTGGCCGTGCGCGAGCAGCATGGCCGCGACGAAGGCGCGCTGCAGGCGCCGCCGCCGAGCGCCGTGGTGTTTGCCGAAAGCACCCAGGACGTGGCCGATGCCGTGAAGCTGGCCAGTGAGTACGAGGTGCCGGTCATTGCCTACGGCGCGGGCTCGTCCATCGAAGGCCATCTGCTGGCCGTTCAGGGCGGCATCAGCCTGGACGTGAGCCGCATGAACCGCGTGCTCAGCATCAATGCCGACGACCTCACGGTGACCGTGCAGCCCGGCCTGTCACGCAAGCAGCTCAACGAAGCCATTCGCGACACCGGCCTGTTTTTTCCCATCGATCCGGGTGCCGATGCCAGCATCGGCGGAATGACCGCCACGCGCGCCAGCGGCACCAACGCCGTGCGCTACGGCACCATGCGTGAGAACGTGCTGGCGCTGGAAGTCGTGACGGCCAGCGGCGAAGTGATTCACACCGGCACCCGCGCCAAGAAAAGCAGCGCCGGCTACGACCTCACGCGGCTGATGGTCGGCAGCGAAGGCACGCTGGGCATAGTCACCGAAATCACGGTGCGCCTGTTCCCGCTGCCCGAAGCCGTCTCGGCCGCGATCTGCTCCTTTCCCAGCATCGAAGCCGCGGTGCGCACCGTGATCCAGACCATACAGCTGGGCGTGCCGATCGCGCGCGTAGAGCTGCTTGATGCGAATTCGGTGCGCATGGTCAACAACTACAGCAAGACCACGCTGCGCGAAGAGCCCATGCTGCTGATGGAATTCCACGGCACGCCGGCCAGCGTCAAGGAGCAGGCGGAAACGGTGCAGGACATCGCCAGCGAGTTCGGCGGCCAGGCCTTTGAATGGGCCAGCACGCCCGAGGACCGCACGCGGCTGTGGACCGCGCGCCACAACGCCTATTTCGCCGCCGTCAGCTCGGTGCCCGGCTGCCGCGCCATCAGCACCGACACCTGCGTGCCCATCAGCCGCCTGGCCGACTGCCTGCTGGACTCGATCACCGAAGCCGATGCCAGCGGCCTGCCCTACTTCCTCGTCGGCCATGTGGGCGACGGCAACTTCCATTTCGGCTACCTGCTCGACCCGACCCGGCCCGAGCAGTTCGACAAGGCCGAGGAACTGAACCACCAGCTGGTCGCGCGCGCGCTCAGCCTGGGCGGCACCTGCACCGGCGAACATGGCGTGGGCATCCACAAGATGGGTTTTCTGGTCGACGAAACCGGCGCCGGTGCGGTGGACATGATGCGCGCCATCAAGCGCGCCCTGGACCCGAAGAACATCCTCAACCCTGGGAAAATCTTCACGCTTTGAGAGCGGAATGCGGGGCGCAGCCTATGAAACTGGCATGGCCCAGCTCAGGAGCTGCGAGCCCCTCGACAAGCTCAGGACGCCGCCCCGCAGCGAGGCTGCCGCCCCTAAGCCGGGCGCCCCTAAGCCGGGCGCCCCTAAGCCGGGCGCCCCTAAGCCGGGCGCCCCCCTCCACCGTAGGTTGAGAGGGGGAAGCGACGCAAGTCGCTCAGGGGGTGCTTCGATCTAAGCCGCGGCGTAGCGCTGCGCCACCTTCTGGCCGACAAACGCCGCCGACACCACGCTCAGCGCCAGCGCCGTAGCCGAGCCGAAGAACACGCCGCCGTAGAAGTGAGCGTCGAGCATGGCGCCAAACACCGGGGCCGCCAGGCAAAAGCCCAGGTCCAGCCCTGAATACACCGTGCCGTAGACCCGGCCGGTCGCGCCCGGTGGCGCGGCTTTCTTGATCAGCATGTCGCGCGACGGTCCCGCGATGCCCGTGCCCAGGCCGGCCACGGCGGCGACGGCCAGCGCCACATAGCCGGGCAGCAGACCCGAGCCGACGACCGCCAGCAGCACCGCCGAAGCCAGCAGGCTGATGGCAATCAGCTTCTCCAGCCGCTGCACGCGGCCCACGAGGAAGCCGCCGATCAGCATGCCGGCCGCGCCGCACAGCATGTAGCCCGTGGCCACCAAGGCCGTGAGGCTCAGCGGCAGGCCGTACATGGATTGCAGCGCAGGGCTGGCAAAACTCTGGATGGCGCTGAGCGCGCAGGTGCTCCAGAAGAAGAACGAGAAGCACAGCCAGACCGAAGGCAGGCGCAGGAAGGCCATGGGATGCTCCACGGGCACGCTGCCGGCCACCGGCCGGGCCGCGGCAGGCACCAGCGGCTTGCGGTCGTCCAGCGCGTCCCGGTTGAGCACCATGATCAGCAGCACCAGCGCCGCCAGGCCCGCGCCGCACAGGCAGGCCGTGCGCCACGACCCCGTGGCCGTGGTGATGCCGGCCATGAACACCGGCGCCAGTGCCCAGCCCAGATTGCCGGAAATGCCGTGCACCGAGAACGCATGGCCTATGCGCGGTGCCGACACCCGCTTGTTGAGAATGGTGAAGTCCACCGGATGGAAAGGCGCATTGCCCAGGCCGGCAAACACCGAGGCCAGCAGCAGCGTCGCATAGCCCTGGGCCGTGCTGGCGATCACGCCGGCAACGACGAAGCTGGTGAGCGCGGCAAACAGAATGGGGCGCGCGCCCACGCGGTCGACCAGGAAGCCCGCCAGCGCCTGGCCCACGCCCGAGACCACGAAGAACACCGACAGCAGCACGCTGAGCTCGGAGTAGCTGTAGCCGAAGTCGGCAATCAACCAGGGAAACAGCGGCGGCAGCAACAGATGAAAAAAGTGCGAGGAGCCATGGGCCAGGCCAATCAGGCCTATGGTGCGCGCATCCTGGCGCAGCGGGACCGCGGCGCCAGCATCGGCGGGGGTTGACGGTGAAGCGTTCATGCGGCCATCTTAGGCAAGGCCGGCGCGGCATGTATGCGATAGACTGCCAAAAACTATCGCAAGAATGCCAAACCCGCCCGTCGCCCTGCTTCCGTCGCCGGCCATGCGCAAACTGGCGCGGCCGCTGCACTACGTGCCCACGCTGGATCCGCATCTGTACCAGCCCAGCGCGCAGCGGCCGGTGCGCTCGAAGATGCGCGAGCTGCGCCGCGACACCCAGGTCATGCCCCACAGCCATCCCTGGGCGCAGATGGCGATTTCCACCGGTGGCGTGATCCGGCTGTCCATGGACCACGCCACCTATATCGTTCCGCCCAACCGCGCCGTCTGGGTGCCTCCGGGCCTGCGCCATGCGGTGACCATGGTCGAGACCGCGCGGCTATACACGCTGTATTTCCTGCCGGCGCGCGACGGCGCCGGCGCCCAGGCCGAGTGGATGGACCAGCCGGCCTGGCAGCAGTGCCGTGTGCTGCAGGCCTCGGAGCTGCTGCGCGCGCTGGTGCGGGAACTGTCGACCGACAGCGATGCCGGCCCGCCGCTGTCGCCGCTGGCCCTGCAGCGCGAACACCATCTGAGCGCCCTGGTCTGCGATGAACTGCGCCGCGCCCAGGACATGCGCCTGGGCATCGTCATGCCGCGCGACAAGCGGCTGCTGCACCTGTGCGAATCGGTGCTGGAGCAACCCACGCGCCATGCAAGCCTGCAGGAGTGGGCGCTGGACACCGGCGCAAGCCTGCGCACCGTGGCGCGGCTGTTTCGCGGCGAGCTCGGCTGCACCTTCACGCAATGGCACCAGCAGGTGGTGCTGGCGCACGCCGTGGCGCTGGCCGCGCGCCGGATGCCGATTGCCCACATTGCCGCCGAACTCAACTACACGCCCAGCGCGTTCAGCGCCATGGTCAGGCGCAGCGTGGGCATGACGGCCGCCGCATTCCTTGGCCAGCACCAGCCGCAGTCCGCGGGCAACTGAGGCGGCGTGGGGCGAAATGCCTGCAAATAAGCCGCAAAACGTATCAAAATGCAAATTAGTGTGCATTCAGGGCTTGAATTTACAAGAATCGTCCCTTCAAAAAAACAAACTAACGAGGGACTCCGTCCATGTACAGGTCTTTCTTGCTGGGCTCCACCGCCGCCCTTGCCCTGCTGGGCTGCGCCGTGCAGACACCTGCGGAGCAACTGGGCCCCGTGAACGACACGGTACGTGTCTGCGAGGGCAGCCGCTGCGTCGATCAGCACCGCAACACCACGCGCTTGCAGCCGCCGGCCGCCGATGCCGCGGCCGAACGCCGGCTCGAGGCGCTGAGCCGCCTGGCCGAACAGGACCCCAAGGCGGCCTATGACCTGGGCCTGCGCCTGCTGCGCGGCGACGGCGTGGAGCGCAACAGCTTCCAGGCCATTGAATGGATGCGCAAGGCCGGCGACAAGGGCCTGGTGGCCGCGCAGTTCGCGCTGGGCCGCATCTACCTGCAGGGCTTCGAGGAAATGGGCTCGGATCCGGCCGAAGCCGAGGCCTGGCTGAGCCGGGCCGCGGCCCAGGGGCACAAGCAAGCCCAGCGCATGCTGCCCGACGCCCGCGCGGCCAAGCGCGATGCCCAGGCCGACTACCAGGTCCGCGAGGCCTACCGCACATCCTGGGGCAGCTGGTACGCCGCTGCGCCCTATTACTGGTATTGGGGCGGCGCGGGCTGGATCCTGCGCTGACCTGCATTGCCGCGCCGCTGATGCGGCGCCCCTTCACTGTTTTACCAACCAGAGAGTACCTATGTCCAAGATTTCCCTGAGCCTTGCCACGCTGGCGTCCGCGCTCGTCCTGTCGGGCTGCGTCACACCGGGCGGCGGCCTGCTCACCGCGGGCAACGCGCCCACGGCCGCCAGCGGCGCCGCCGGCGGCGCCAGCAGCGTCAACGCCAATGAATCGCTGGAACGCTGCGATGCGCCGCTGGGCACGATTGCCGTTGACGACGGCCGCGGCAAGGAATGGTTTGCAAGCTTCGGCCAGGCCACCCAGGTGACCAACATCGAGCCACTGATCCGCCTGGCGGTGCAGCAGTCGAACTGCTTCGTGATCACCTCGATCGGCAACAGCCGCACCGACAGCCGCATGAGCGCCATCACCGACAAGCAGCGCAACTCCGGTGAATTCCGCGCCGGCTCCAAGCAGCAAAAGGGCCAGCGCGTCGCCGCCGACTACTACCTCGAGCCGGCCATCATCATCAACAATGACTCGGTCGGCGGCCTCGCCGCGGGCCTGGGCGGCCTGTTTGGCGGCGCCGCGGGCGCGCTTGCCGGCTCGCTGCAAAGCAAGGTCTCGGTGGTCACCATGACCATGTTCGACATCCGTTCGGGCGTGCAGCTGTCGATCTCCGAAGGCAATGCCACGGCAACCAACTACGGCGCGGCGCTGGGTGCGTTTGGCGGCGGCGCGGTGGCCGGTCTGGGCGGCTTCTCGCGCACGCCCGAAGGCAAGGCCACGGTCGCAGCCTTCATGGACGCCTACAACAAGATGGTCGTCTCGCTGCGCAACTACAAGGCGCAGGAAGTCAAGGGCGGCCTGGGCCGCGGCGGCCAGCTCAAGGTCGGCCAGTAAGCTGCTGCAGCAATGAATAAAGGGCTTCCTCGGAGGCCCTTTTTTTCATCCCGCGCCAGCGGTTGTGCCGTCGCTGCAAGCCTGAGACACTCCAACGCGGACACCCGCATTGACACCATAAAAGCACTGGAGACAAACTTGAAAAGCACACCACGCCGTTCCTCCCTGCTGCCCCGCAGCGCCGTGCGCGCGGTCTGCGCGCTGGGCCTGGCGACGCTGTCGCATGTCGCCTGGGCGCAGGACGCCAAGCGCGACGACTTCTACTGGCTGGGCCAGATCAACAAGGCTTCGGCGGTGATCAACACCGAGCAGGGCCTGCTCGACAAGACCGTCGCGCCGCGGATTGCCCGGGGCCTGCAAAGCGTGCTGGCCGCGGGCGACGCGCCGGGCGGCAAGCGCCCCGGCCTGGTCATCACGTTCGAGCCGCTGCTGATTGATGCCGCGGGCGTGGAAGCCACCTTGCTGCATGCCGGCCGCTCCAGCCAGGACATGCTGGCCACCGTGCGCTCGGCCACGCAACGCGACAACCTGCTGCGCCTGGCCCAGCAGTTGCGCCAGACGCGCGCCCAGCTGCTGCAGCTGGCCCAGACCCATGCCGAAACCATCGTGCCCAACTACACCAACGGCGTTGCCGCCCAGCCCAACAGCTACGGCCACTACCTGCTTGGCCACCTGGCCGGCCTGGACCGCGACGCGCAGCGCCTGCAGCAGGCCTTTGCGCGGCTGGACCAGTCGGCCATGGGCACCACGGTGCTCAACGGCACCAGCTGGCCGCTGGACCGCGAGCGCATGGCGAAGTACCTGGGCTATCCCGCAAGCGTGGACAACGCCTATGACGCGGCGCAGATCCTGGCCGCCGAGATGCCCGCGGAAATCGGTGCCGTGGCGTCAAGCATCGCGCTGCATGTCGGCGCCTTTGTCGAGGACGTGATGGTGCAGTACGCCCAGCCCCGTCCCTGGATCCTGCTGCGCGAAGGCGGCGGCAACACCTATGTCTCCAGCGCCATGCCGCAAAAGCGTAATCCGGGACTGCTCAACGACACGCGCTCCAGCGCCTCGCGGGTGCTGACTCTGGGCATAGGCCGGCTGATTGCCCAGCACAACATTCCGCCGGGCATGAACGACAACAAGTCGTCGCGTGACTCCACCGCCGTGGTGGACGCCACGCTGGCGACGCTGCAGGCCTTTGACCGGGTGCTTGCCGGTCTCGTCGTCAGCCCGGAGCGCGCGCTCGAGGAGCTCAACAGCGACTGGACGGCCTCGCAGGAAGTGGCCGACGTGCTGATGCGCCAGCACCAGCTGCCGTTTCGCGTCGGCCACCACTTCGCCTCCGAAGTCGTCGGCTTTGCCAAGGAACGCAACATCAAGCCCAGCGACTTTCCCTACGCCGATGCGCAGCGCATCTACGCGGCAACCATCAAGCATGAAATGGGTCAGGACAATGGCCGGCTGCCCATGTCGCAAAGCGAGTTCCGCGCGGCGCTGGACCCGGTGGCCATCGTGCGCAACCGGATGACGGCCGGCGGCCCCCAGCCCCGCGAAATGGCGCGCATGATCGCCCTGTCGCAGCAGCGGCTGGCGCAGGAAGACCAGTGGATTGCCGAGCGCCGCAACCGTATTGCCGCCGCGCAGGCGCAGCTCGAGCGCGATTTCGCGCGCCTGGCCGCGCAGTAGGCCCGCAGGCCGCCGCCTAGCCCGCGGCCTGGCCCGCCAGCAGATCGAAGTCCGCGTCCAGCTGCGCGATACCGGCCTCGACACTGCCACGCCGCGCCTGAATCCAGCGCGCCTGGGCCGCGAGATCGGCTTGCGCGGCCGCCAGCATGCGCTGCATTTCCGCGGGCTGCGGGCCGCCGTGGGTGCGGCGACTGCGCACTATGCCCACCGGGTCCAGCGTGGCGCGAAAGGCGGGCTCGCTCAGCGGAAAAGCCGCGTCGCCCTCGGGCATTTCCTGGCCCATGGTGCGGGCGTAGATTGCCTGGGCCTGGGCATACGGGAACTCGCTGGGCCGGATGTTGTGCGTCTTCGCATGGCCGACCAGTTCCGAGGCGAAATGGTGGCCGACGCGAAACGGCAGGCCGTGGTCGCGCATCAGCACATCGGCCACTTCCTGCGAGGCCGTCCAGTCGCTGTTGAGTTCCTCGAGCGCGCGCTGCGCGTTGAGCTCCAGGCCCTGGAGCACGCGTGCGAACATGGCCAGCATGTCGACCGCGCAGCGCAGCACCTCGACATTCTCCGCGACCACCTTGGCGTCGTTCATTCCCGGCGGAATGTTGTGCGCGTGCCAGGTGCGCCCGGCCGCCAGCGTGAGCACGCGCGAGGCCCGGGTGCGGGTGTCGATCAGCAGGCCGGGGTTGCGCTTTTGCGGCATGGCACTGGAGACATAGGTGTTGCCGCCGCCTTCGCGCAGCAGGATCCAGGGCCGCGCCTGGGCGTACTGCAGCGTCACGTCCTGGATGAAGGCACCCACGTGCAGTGCCATGGTCGTGACCAGATGGCCGATCTCCACCGGCATCTCGGCGCCGTGGATCTGCCCGGCATCGTAGGCGTTGTCCACCAGTCCGTCGAAGCCCAGGTAGGCGGCCATGCGTTCACGGTCCAGCGGCCAGCTGGTGCCGTTGAGCACCGTCGTGCCCATGGGCGACAGATTCAGGCGCGCATACAACTGCTGCAGCCGCTGGGCGTCGCGCTGCAGGCCGCAGGCATGGCCCAGCAGATAGTGGCCGTAGCTGTTGGGCTGGGCGGCAACGCCGTTGGTGTAGTTGGGCACGATGGCATCGGCATGGGCGCGCGCCATGGCGACCAGCACTTCGCCGGTCCGGCGCAGCTGGTCTGCAAGGCCCAGGATCTCGTCGCGCAGGATGGCGTGGCGCACCGCCACCAGCATGTCCTGGCTCGAGCGGCCGGCATGCAGCAAGCTGGCCTCCACGCCTGCCGCGCGCACCAGCAAGGGCTCGAAGGTGATGACCAGGGAGGGCCGCTGCGCGCCGGGCCCTGCAGCGGCCTGCAGCACCTCTTGCAGGCCCTGCGCGATGCGCCTGGCGGCCTGGGGCTGCAGCAGGCCTTGGCGGGCGTTGATGACGGCGCTGGCCTTGTTGATCTGCCCCAGCCAGTAGAAGTCGTCGCGTGCGGTGGTAGTCGTCATGTTGATGGAGTCGGAAAATTGAAAGCGGGCGTCACGCCCCGGACTTTACGGCGCGTCCACGCAGACCTGGTCGCGCCCGGCCTGCTTGGCCTGGAGCATGGCCAGGTCGGCGCGGTGCAGCGTCTGCATCACGGATTCGCCGGCGCGCATGCCGGCAATGCCGGCCGAGACCGTGAGCCGGCCATCGGGCCGCGGCACCGCCGCAAGCAGCTGCCGCAGGCGATCCGCCAGCGCCGTGGCCTGGTCCTGCGACTGATCGGGCAGCAGCACGCAGAACTCCTCGCCACCGAGACGGCCCAGCACATCGCTGGCGCGCAAGGCATTCCTGAGCACCTGCGACATGCCGCGCAGCACGGCATCGCCGGCCGCATGGCCATGGCCGTCGTTGAGGCGCTTGAAATGGTCGATATCGAGGTACAGCAGCGTCAGCGGCGCGCCGATCGCACGCGCCTTCAGCGCCGCTTTCTCGGCCTGCTGCATGAACTCGGCGCGGCTGCTCGCGCCGGTGAGCGTGTCGGTCACCGACAGCTGGGCAAGCCGGCATTCCTGCTCGAAGGCGCGGCGCTGCGAGTCCTGTATGCGCAGGTGACTGACAAAGCCCGTGACCAGCGCCATGCCCGCGAACAGCAGGCTGAAAACGATGTCGGTGCGACTGGCCTGGTGCTCGATGATGAACGGCAGGAAGCAGGCATAGCTGGCCAGCGCCCCGCCCAGCCATTGGCGCAGCGTGATCCAAAAGAAGCTTGAGGCAAGCACGATCAGCACGGCCGCGGGCAGGAAATACAGCAGCGGCCGGTCGGTGCCCAGCGCGCCGAGATAGCTGTTCAGGCTGACCGTGGCAATCGTCGCCATGCAGCACCAGCCGTAGGCCCGCACCGAGGGCGCGCGCACGATCAGGTAGGCAAACAGCGCGGTGAGCGGCAGCAGCGCCACGCGCAATCCCAGGTATTGCGGATCGGGGATCAGCAGCCGCGCGAGCAGCGCCACCACCGAGCCCATGACCGCCGTCACGCCCATCTCCAGGGCCGTGCCCTGCAGGCGCCCGAGCGTCTGCTCGCGGTAGGCCTGCTCGCGCTCGGCAGCGGCTTGCCAGCCCGTCAGCTTGCGCGGCGCCATCGGTGCAGCGCTCAGCCGCGCAGGCGCTCTATCAGCCCGTTGAGCTCTTCGAGCGAACCGAACTGTATGGATACCTCGCCCATGTCCTGTACCTTGCCGCGGCGGCGCACGCGCTTCTTGACACGCACTTCGACCTGGGCCATCAGCAGGTCGGACAGCTCTTCCTCGATGCGCTTGATGTCGCGCGACTTGTCCTTCTTCGCGGTCTGGGGCTTGAGGCTGAAGTCCTCGCCCATCTTCTTGACCAGTGTCTCGGCTTCGCGCACCGACAGCTTGCGCCCGGCAATCTGATTGCCGGCGGTGATCTGCGTTGCCTTGTCGAGCGCCAGCAGCGCGCGCGCATGGCCCATGTCGATGTCGCCGGCCATCAGCATTTCCTGCACCGGCTCGGCCAGGTTCAGCAGGCGCAGCAGGTTCGACGCCGCCGAGCGCGAACGCCCCACGGACTGCGCGGCCTGCTCGTGCGTGAGGCCGAATTCATTGACCAGGCGCGCCAGGCCCTGCGCCTCTTCCAGCGGGTTCAGGTCTTCGCGCTGGATGTTCTCGATCAGCGCCATGGCGGCGGCCGCCTCGTCGGCCACCGCGCGCACCAGCACCGGAACGCTCTCCAGCCCGGCAATGCGCGCCGCGCGAAAACGCCGTTCGCCGGCAATGATTTCGTACTGGCCGGCATTCGCGCCCTTGGCCAGGCGACGCACCAGGATGGGCTGCATGATGCCCTGGGCCTTGATGCTTTCGGCCAGCTCGTACAGCGCGCCTTCGTCCATGCGCGTGCGCGGCTGGTACTGGCCGGCGACCATCTGCTCGAGCCGCAGCTCGTGCGGCGTTGCCGCCGCATCGCTTTGCGTGGCCGACTCCTCGACCTTGGGTCCGAGCAATGCTTCCAGGCCGCGGCCCAGGCCCTTGGGTTTCTTTGTCACCATGGCTTTTCGTCTTTCAAAAGGGTTTGCAGCAGCGTCCGACCCGCGTCCCAGTCATCCCGGGTGGTGTCATCGGCCGCATCGTCAAGCGCGACAAAAGTCGAGCCCCAGGCCTGGGCCAGGGCCTGCGCGCGCTCCAGGCTGCACGCCGCATGCTGCGCACGGGCCGCGAGAATGCTGGCAAAAGGCAGGCGCTGCAGCGCGATCGGCGACCAGCCCGGCAGCTGCTCGCGCAGCGCCGGCTGTTCCACGTCGACCGGCGCGAGCAGCAGTGCGCCGCGCACCTTGGCCGCGGCCGGTGAATGCGCGGCCCACCAGGCGGCAAGAATGCAGCCCAGGCCGCTGGCCACCAGCACCACGGGTGCGGGCGCGTCGACCAGCGTCTCCTGCAGGCGTGCGCTCCAGTCGCCGCGCAGCGGCCGCTGCCAGTCGTGCTGCTCGAGCAGCACCGCGCCATGCAGGCCCTGCCAGCGCGCGAGCCCGGGCTCGACACGCGGCTGCAGACCGCCATCAGGCTGCAGCGGCACCTGCGGACCGCCGTCCGGCAGCAGCAGGATCTGCGGCTGGGAAGAGGAAGACGCGAACACCGGCATCACATCTTCTGGATGCGGTCCACCATCTCGCGCGCGAACTCGACAAAGGCCTTGCTGCCCTTGGCCGAGGGGTCGAAGACCACGCCGGGAACACCGTAGCTCGGCGCTTCGGCCAGGCGCACATTGCGCGGAATCACGGTGTTGAACACCTTGTCGCCGAAATGGTCCTTGAGCTGGTCGCTGACCTGCTGCTGCAGCGTGGTGCGGGTATCGAACATCACGCGCAGCAGACCGATGATCTGCAGGTCGGGGTTCAGATTGGCATGCACCTGCTTGATGGTGTTGACCAGATCGGTGAGGCCTTCAAGCGCGAAGTATTCGCACTGCATGGGCACGACCACGCCATTGGCCGCGCACAGGCCGTTGAGCGTGAGCATGGACAGGCTGGGCGGGCAGTCGATCAGCACGAAGTCGTAGTCGGTATCGACGGCCGCGAGCGCGCCCTTGAGGCGCTTGTCGCGGCGCTCCAGTGCCACCAGCTCGATCTCGGCGCCCGTGAGCTCGCGGTTGGCGCCCAGCACGTGGTAGCCGACTTTCTCGGAGAACACCGCGGCCTCCTTGACCGAGGCGTTCTCGAGCAGCACGTCGTAGACCGTGAGCTCGAGGCTGCGCTTGTCGACGCCCGAACCCATGGTCGCATTGCCCTGCGGGTCCATGTCGATCAGCAGCACGCGCTGGCCTATCTTGGCCAGGCCCGCAGCCAGGTTCACGCAGGTGGTGGTTTTGCCGACGCCACCTTTTTGGTTGGCAATACAGAAAATCTTGGCCATAGGGCTTTCGGATAACTTATTTGGAAATGGCCAGCTTGATGCCAAAGCCGATGAGGAAAGTGCCCGCCGTCTTCTCGAGCGCCTGCACGATGCGCGGACTGGCGCGCAGGCGGTCGGCCAGGAAGTGCGTCAGCAGCACGACGGTCAGGGAGTAAAGCCAGGTCAGCGCCGCGATGGTCACCGCCATCACCGCAAAGGTGCTCAGTCCCTGGTGCGTCGCCGGATCGACAAACAGCGGGAAGAACGCCATGTAGAAAACAATGGCCTTGGGGTTGAGCAAGGTGATCAGCGCACCCTGGCGGAAATAGTGGTGCGGCTGCATCCTGAGCACCGGCTGGCTGCCGGGCCTGGCCAGCAGCATGCGGCAACCCAGCCAGGCCAGGTAGGCCGCGCCCAGCCACTGCAGCGCGGCAAAGGCCATGGGGTGGGCGGCAAGCAGCGCCGCCATGCCGGCCACGGCCAGCCACATCAGCAGCTGATCGGCGGCAATGACTCCGCCGCAGGCCGCCATGCCGGCGCGGATTCCGCCCTGCCCCGTCGACGTGATCAGCGCCAGGTTTCCGGGGCCGGGAATCGCCAGGAACACAATGATGGCCGCGACGAACGCGCCGTAATCAGCAACGCCAAACATGATTTTCCCGGCAACAAAAGTCTGCAGTTTATGCGAGACGCGTGCAAGCCACCGTCATCGACAACCCCGCTGGCCCGAACCCAGGGGATTAGACGGCGCGCATCCAGACAATGCAGCGCTCGGCATCGAGCGCCGGTACCTGCAGTTGTTCCACGTGAAACACGTGCACATCGGCGGGCAGCGCGGCGATTTCCTCGGCCGGGTGCTTGCCCTTCATCGCCAACCAGACGCCATTGGCGGCCAGCGCCGAACGCGACCATTGGGTGAAGTCGGGCAGCGAGGCAAACGCGCGGCAGCTGACCACCTCATAGGGAGTGGTCAGCGATTCGACGCGCGCATGGATTCCGCGCAGATTGCGCAGCTTCAGGCTGGCCGCGGCCTGCTGGATGAACGCCGCCTTCTTGGCCACGGTGTCGACACAGCTGACATCCACTTCCGGGCAGCAGATGGCAAACACCACGCCGGGCAGCCCGCCCCCCGAACCGACATCGAGCAGCGGCGTGCGCGCGCCTTCGGCGCGCGGCAACTTGTGTACATGCTTTTGCAGCGGCGCGACCGCCGCCAGGCTGTCGAGCAGATGGTGGGTCAGCATTTCCTGCGGATCGCGCACCGCCGTGAGGTTGTAGACCTTGTTCCACTTCTGCAGCAGCGCGAGAAAATCAAGCAGCAGGTCCACCTGGGTGACGCTCAGCTCAAGGCCCAGCCTCGCAATGCCCTGCTCCAGCGCGGGTCGCAGCGCGGCGCTCATGCGGCCTCTCCCTTGGCCAGCGTGAAGCCGCGGAAACCGCCTCTCTTCAGATGCACCATCAGCAGCGAAATCGTTGCCGGCGTGATGCCCGAAATGCGCGAGGCCTGGCCCAGCGTTTCGGGACGGTGCTTTTGCAGCGTCTGGCGGGCCTCGAACGACAGCGCCGTGACCTGCAGGTAATCGAGATCGGCCGGCAGCCGCTGGTGTTCGAGATGCGCGGCGCGTTCGACTTCGTCCTTTTGCCGGTCGATGTAGCCCGAGTACTTGGCGGCAATCTCGACCTGTTCGATCACCGAGTCGCTCAGATCGCCCAGGGTTTCACGTGAAACATCGGCCGACACGTACTTGCCGTTGTCCAGGCTGGCGAGCTGTGGATAACTCACGTCGGGCCGGCGCAGCAGCTCGAACAGGCTGTATTCATGTTCAATGGCCTTGCCGAGCACGCGCGCGGATTCCGCGGCCGGCAGGTTGCGCGGGCTGACCCAGGTGGATTTGAGGCGCTGGGTCTCGCGCTCCACGGCTTCGCGCTTGCGGCTGAAGGCTTCCCAGCGCGCGTCGTCGACCAGGCCCAGGCGGCGGCCGGCTTCGGTCAGGCGCATGTCGGCGTTGTCTTCGCGCAGCTGCAGGCGGAACTCGGCACGGCTGGTGAACATGCGGTAGGGCTCGGTCACGCCCTTGGTGATCAGGTCGTCGACCAGCACGCCCAGATAGGCTTCGTCGCGGCCCGGCGTCCAGGGTGCGTCGCCGCGCGCCTGCAGCGCCGCGTTCAGTCCGGCAAACAGGCCCTGGGCCGCGGCCTCCTCATAACCCGTGGTGCCGTTGATCTGGCCCGCAAAGAACAGGCCGTTGATCTGCTTGGTCTCGAAGCTGGCCTTGAGCGAGCGCGGATCGAAGTAATCGTATTCAATGGCATAGCCGGGGCGCAGGATGTGGGCGTTCTCCAGGCCCTTCATCGAGCGCACCAGTTCGTACTGGATGTCGAACGGCAGGCTGGTTGAAATGCCGTTGGGGTAGTACTCGTGCGTGGTCAGGCCTTCGGGCTCGAGAAAGATCTGGTGGCTGTCCTTGTCGGCAAAGCGGTTGATCTTGTCTTCAACGCTGGGGCAGTAACGCGGGCCCACGCCTTCGATCTTGCCGGTGAACATCGGGCTGCGGTCGAAGCCCGAGCGGATGATGTCGTGCGTGCGCTGGTTGGTGTGCGTGACCCAGCAAGGCATCTGCTGCGGGTGCATGCCGGCCTTGCCCATGTAGCTGAACACCGGCAGTTCGCCCTCGTTGGTGCCGCCCGGCATGCCGTCGCCGGGCTGCTCCTCGCACTGCGAGAAATCAATGCTGCGGCCGTCGATGCGCGGCGGCGTGCCGGTCTTGAGCCGGCCCTGGGGCAGCTGCAATTCCTTCAGGCGCGCCGACAGGCTCACCGCCGGCGGATCGCCCGCGCGACCAGCCGCATAGTTGTTCAGTCCGACGTGGATCTTGCCGTCGAGGAAAGTGCCGGCCGTGAGCACCACGGTGCGCGCGCGAAAGCGTATGCCGACCTGCGTCACCGCGCCGACCACGCGGTCGCCTTCGACCATCAGGTCGTCAACCGCCTGCTGGAACAGCCACAGATTGGGCTGGTTCTCGAGCATGCGGCGGATCGCGGCCTTGTAGAGAATGCGGTCGGCCTGGGCGCGCGTGGCGCGCACCGCCGGGCCCTTGGAACTGTTGAGAATGCGAAACTGTATGCCGCCTTCGTCCGTGGCCAGCGCCATCGCGCCGCCCAGCGCATCGACTTCCTTGACCAGATGGCCCTTGCCTATGCCGCCGATCGACGGGTTGCAGCTCATCTGGCCCAGCGTCTCGATGTTGTGGGTCAGCAGCAGCGTCTTGCTGCCCATGCGCGCGGCCGCCAGCGCCGCCTCGGTGCCGGCGTGGCCTCCGCCTACGACAATGACATCAAATTCTTGGGGATACAACATGCAATAGCTCCGCGGGCCGGTGCTTCGATCACCGCCCCAATCTGTACGCAGCGCGCCCGCGCCGGCCCGCGCCACGGATGACCCCTGTAGCCATCCTTGCGGGAGAACCGGCAATTTTCCCACTTTTGCGTATTTTTCGCCGCTTGGCCCCAGGCCACCACGCGAACAGGCGGGAAACCGGCGTACATCGCGAGCGCGGCGACCGCGTTAGCATGGGGCCGTCACCACTTCACTTGATTCACACCATGAAGCTTTACTACAGCCCCGGCGCCTGTTCGCTGTCGCCCCAGATCGTGCTGCAGGAATCGGGCCTGGCCTACGAGCCCGTGCTTGCCAGCACCAAGACCCACCAGCTTGCCGACGGCACCGATTACTACAGCATCAATCCGCTGGGCTATGTGCCCCTGCTGGAACTCGACAATGGCGCGCGCCTGCACGAAGGCCCGGCCATCGTCCAGTACATCGCCGATCAGGTGCCCGAGAAGAAGCTGGCTCCGGCCAACGGCAGCTTCGAGCGCTACAAGCTGCAGGAATGGCTCAACTTCATAGGCACCGAAGTCCACAAGGGCTTCGGTCCGCTGTTCAAGCCGACCACGCCCGAGAACTACAAGCCGATCGCGCTCGAGGCGCTGACCAAGCGCCTGCAATGGGTGGATGAGCAGCTGGCCGGCAAGAGCTATCTGCTGGGCGAGCAGTTCAGCGTTGCCGACGCCTACCTGTACACCGTTTCGCGCTGGGCCGGTTTCGTCGGCCTCGACCTGTCGGGCATGGCCAACATCCTGGCCTTCCAGCAGCGCATGGCGCAGCGGCCTGCGGTGCAGGCAGCGCTGAAGATCGAAGGACAGAAATAACAAGCAGCCCTGAGCGGCTTGCGCGGCATGTCCCGGCTCGCTGCCGCTGAGCCGGGGACATGCCGCAGATAGAGGCGCGCCGCAGCCATGTTCCACGTGAAACATGGCTGCGGCTTTTTACATGAGATCGCATACCGTTACCGCCAGCGCGGGCGGGCCAGGTCTGCTAAGGTTTTTGCTTACCTGAACAGCCAGAAAGCACTTCATGCCTACCTTGTTCGATCCCCTGCGCGCCGGCAAGCTGCAGCTGCCCAACCGCATCGCCATGGCACCGCTGACGCGCAATCGCGCGCCCGATGCCATTCCCACGGAACTGATGGCCACGCATTACGCCCAGCGCGCGAGCGCCGGGCTGCTGATCAGCGAAGCCACGGCCATCAGCCAGCAGGGCCAGGGCTACTCGGATGTGCCAGGCCTCTACGGCTCGGAACAGCTGGAAGGCTGGAAGCGCGTGACCGACGCCGTGCACGAGGCCGGCGGGCGCATCGTCACCCAGCTGTGGCATGTGGGCCGGATCTCGCATGAACTGCTGCAGCCGGGCCACCGCGCGCCCGTGGCGCCCTCGGCAATCACCGCCAAGGCCAAGACCTACCTGATAGATCCGGAGACCGGCAAGGGCCGTTTCGTGCCCACCTCGGCGCCGCGCGCGCTGCTGGCCTCCGAGCTGCCCGAAATAGTCCACAGCTTTGTCGCTGCGGCGCGCAATGCCGTGCAGGGCGCGGGCTTCGACGGCATTGAAATCCATGCGGCCAACGGCTATCTGCTGGACCAGTTTCTCAAGACCGGGGCCAACCATCGCGACGACGACTACGGCGGCAGCATACCGAACCGCGCGCGCCTGCTGCTCGAAGTGGCGCGGGCAATTGCCGATGCGATTGGCGGCGGCCGCATGGGAATACGCCTGTCGCCCGTGACCCCGGCCAACGACATCGTCGACGCCGACCCGCAGCCGCTGTTCGAGCATGTGGTGCGCGAACTGGCAAAGCTCAACCTGGCCTATGTCCACATCATCGAAGGCGCGACGGGCGGCCCGCGCGATCTGCCCGAACGTCCCTTCGACTACCCCGCCCTGCACTCGGCCTACCGCATGGCCGGCGGCGAGGGCGCCTGGATGGTCAACAACGGCTACGACCGCACCAGCGCAATGCAGGCCGTGGCCAACGGCTATGCCGACATCGTGGCCTTCGGCAAGCCCTTCATTTCCAACCCCGACCTGGTGCGCCGTCTGCACGACAACCTGCCGCTGGCGCCCTGGGACCAGGAGCGCTTCTATGGCGGCGGCGCGCAGGGCTATACCGACTATCCGCGCCATGGCGTCAAAGCGGCATAGCCACCCGCCCTGCCCATGAAAAAAGCCCATGGCCTCGCGGCCATGGGCTTTGTGACTTGCAGCCGGTGCAGGTCAGGCGCGGATCAGCGGCCGACGCGGCGCCGCCAGCGAAGGCTCGACCGGGGCTGCCGCCTGAGCCTGGCGCGCGCCGTAGCCGACGGCGGCACGCATCATGCCGTTGTCGTCCGCGAGGCGGAACTGGCTGACCACCTGGGCCAGGCGCGCTGCCTGCTCGCGCAGCGATTGCGCTGCGGCTGCCGACTCTTCGACCAGCGCGGCGTTCTGCTGCGTCATGCGATCGATGTCGCCCACGGCCTGGTTCACCTGGCCAATGCCCGACGATTGCTCGCCCGATGCCGCCGTGATCTCGCCAATGATGTCGCCCACGCGCTGCACGCTGCTGACGATTTCCTGCATTGCCTTGCCAGCGTCCTCGACCTGGCGCACACCGCCGCCCACGGCCTGTTCGCTGCTCTGGATCAGACCCTTGATCTCGCTGGCGGCCTGGGCCGAGCGCTGCGCCAGATTGCGCACTTCACCGGCCACCACCGCAAAGCCGCGGCCCTGCTCGCCCGCACGCGCGGCTTCGACGGCGGCATTCAATGCCAGGATGTTGGTCTGGAAGGCAATCGAGTCGATCAGGCCGATGATGTCGCCAATCTTGCGGCTCGAGGCCGTGATCTCGTGCATGCTGACCACGGCCTGCTGCACGATCTTGCCGCCTTGCGTGGCCGTGCCCGAGGCCGAAGCCGAGAGCTGGTTGGCCAGCTGCGAGGACGAAGCGGTCTGCTGCACGGTCGACGTCAGCTGCGACAGCGACGCCACGGTCTGCTGCAGGTTGCTGGCCGTCTGTTCGGTACGCGCCGACAGGTCTTCGTTGCCCGAGGCAATTTCCTGGCTGGCGGTGGCAATGCTGCCGCTGGCGTCACGCACCTGGCGCACCATCGAGCCCAGGCCGTTTTGCATTTCCTCGAGCGCGCGCTGCAGGTCGGCGACTTCGTCGCGGCCTATCACTTCGGTGCGCTGCGACAGATCGCCTTGCGCGATCGCCAGCGTGGTCTGGCGCACGCGCTCCAGCGGACGGCAGATGGACACCATGTTCAGCAGCGTCAGCGGCACAACCAGCAGGATGGCAATCAGCACCGCCAGCACGAACAACCATTGGGTCTGGGTGGCCACGGCCTGCTCCTGGGCGACGAGTTCATCGACCTGGGCGTTAAGCAGCTTCTCGAGCTCAACCATCTGCTTGTCGGCTTCGGCAAACTCGGCCATGGCGTTGGCGCCCATGCGGTTGGCAATGGTCGCGGTGTCGTAGCCGCCGGCTTCAAGCTGGCGCGCCACATGCGCGAACTTCTGGCTGTAGCTGTCCAGACGCACCAGCACGGCCTTGACCAGCGCGTTGTCCGCATCGTCCTCGCCCAGCAGGAAGCGCCCGCCAATGGTCTTTGCCGACTCCAGGCCCTTGGTCCATTCACCCTGGGCCTTGCGCACCGCCTCGGGACGCTCGTACTGGATGATCATGTCCTTTTCCGCCAGGCGCACGTCCGCCATGGACCTGCGCATGTCGACCAGATGCCGCAGCTTGGTGTGCGACTGGTCAATGAATTGCTGGCTCATGTCGTGGATGCGCAGCATCCCCCACATACCCGCGCCTCCCAGAAGCGCCAGCAGCGTGAGCACCATTACTATCGCGCCAATCATCCGCACCCGGATGGTGAGCATCCGCATGAGCACCAAAACATTCATGATCTATCGTCCTCTTCACTGACAAGCAAATTGCAGGAGAAACATTGTGCACCAGCACAAACAAAATGTTGCAGTTTGCCAGAGTGGGGCGGAAACGCTCCATGGATCAGCAGGTATATATGCGCTCTTTTAGCAGCAAGGCCATCGCGGCAAGCGAGTTCAGGCTGCGCAGCACCGGATTCACGGGCCAGACACCAGCGCGCTGTGGATAACTTTGCACTTGACCTTGCCATGATGTTAAGGTTCATGATGCGTTCATGGCCCATCCGGCGCCAGAAGTTATCCACAGGAGTGAACCAGCATGCAACATGTATTCGAAGTCCAGGGAATGACCTGCGGCCATTGCGAGAAGTCCGTCACCCAGGCGGTGCAGCGCACCGATGCCCAGGCCAGCGTGCGCATAGACCGCGCGCAAAACCGGGTCGAGGTCGAGAGCACGGCCGAGCGCGGCGCGCTGCAGTCGGCCATAGAGGAAGAAGGCTACAAGGTGGCCTGAACGCGGGCGGCGGGCGCGGCAGGCCGCGCTTGCCCACACCGATCCCACAACTCTTCACCAGGCTTATCCACATGGTGCCCACATCGTCTTCCACAACGCAATGGCCGGTGGCCATAGGCGAAGCCGCGCGCCGCGCGGGCGTGTCGGCGCGCATGCTGCGCCATTACGAAAGCCTAGGCCTGCTGCCGCATGTGGCGCGCAGCGAGAGCGGCTATCGCCAGTACAGCCCCGCCGATGTGCATGCGCTGCGTTTCATCCGCCGCAGCCGCGACCTGGGCTTCTCGATCGAGGAAATCACCACGCTGCTGGGCCTGTGGCAGGACCAGGAGCGCACCAGCGCCAGCGTCAAGCAGATTGCCCAGACGCACATAGCTAGCCTCGCGCAGCGCATTGCCGCGATGCAGGCCATGCAGCGCAGCCTGCAGTCGCTGGTGCAGTGCTGCCATGGGGATGACAGGCCCGACTGCCCCATACTGGACGATCTGGCGGCGGCCGATGAGGCCTGCGCGCGTTCATCATGAACGCCCCGCACTACCGTCGCAACACCCCCGCCAGCAGCGTCCTCAGACAATGCTCCGCGACCTGCTCCGGCGTGTATTCCCCACCCGGCTGATACCAGCGCCCTATCCAGCTGAGCGCCCCACCAATCACAAACGCCGTCATCTTGGGATCGCACGGCGCGAGACTGCCCTCCTCCACGCCCTGGGCCACGAGGCGGCGGAACTCGTGGTCTATTTCCGCCTTGATGCGCCGCAGCTCGGTGCGGTTGGGCGCCGAAATCTGCTCCTCGCCCACGCGTATCAGGCACATGCCGAAGTCCTGCGTGACGATGCGCGCATAGACCTGCATGCAGGCCGTGAGTTGGTCCAGCGCCGAGCCGCCCGCGCTGCGTGACACCTCGATGCCGTCAAGCATCAGTTGCAGTCCCTGGCGCACGCAGCCCAGCAGGATCTCCTCCTTGTTCTTCACGTAGTAGTACAGCGTGGGCTTGCTCACGCCCAGCCGCGCGGCAATGTCGTCCAGCGAGGTCGCATGGAAGCCGCGTTCGTTGAACAGTTGGGCGGCCGCCGACAGCACGGCCTGGCGCTTGGCCTGGCGCTGCTGCGCGCTGTGCTGCGTGGCCGGCCAGAGCGGCTCGTCATCTGCGGCGTCTTCGGGGTGCAAGCAGGGCTTCATCAGTGTTTCCATGGGTGGCGGGAAAGTCCCAATGCCGGCGCCAGAGGTCGCCAACCAGAATCCTACTCGTGAGTAAGTAATTCACGAATCAGTATCCCTCCGGTTCGAACAAACCCGAAGAAGGCCGATGGCGACACACACTCCCGGCAGCCCCGCTGCCCCTTTGCTTCAGGTCGACGGCATCACGCTGGCCTTTGGCGGCGTCAAGGCGCTCAACGGCGTGGGCTTTGCCGTGCAGCCCGGCTCCATCACCGCCGTGATCGGCCCCAACGGCGCGGGCAAGACCTCGCTGTTCAACACCATCTCGGGCTTTTACCGCCCGGCCCAGGGCCGCATCCTGTTTGAGGGCCGCGACATCAGCCAGGTGCATGCGCCGCAGCGCGCCAAGCTCGGCCTGGGCCGCAGCTTCCAGAACATCGCGCTGTTCCGCGGCATGACCGTGCTCGACAACATCAAGCTCGGCCGCCACGCGCATCTGAAGACCAATGTGCTGGACGCGCTGTTCTACATGGGCCGCGCGCGCCGCGAGGAAGCCGCGCTGCGCGCCGACATCGAGGAGCGCATCATCGACTTCCTCGAGATCGACCATATCCGCCACGCGCCAGTATCGGCCCTGCCCTACGGCCTGCAAAAGCGCGTCGAGATGGCGCGCGCGCTGGCCATGCAGCCCAAGGTGCTGATGCTCGACGAGCCCGTCGCCGGCATGAACCGCGAGGAGACCGAAGACATGGCGCGCTTCATTCTCGACGTGCGCGCCGAATGGGGCGTGACGGTGCTGATGGTCGAGCACGACATGGGCATGGTGATGGACCTGTCCGACCATGTCGTGGTGCTCAACTTCGGCCAGGTGATTGCCCAGGGCACGCCGACCCAGGTCCAGGCGGACCCCGAGGTGATTCGCGCCTACCTGGGCTCGGGCGATGTCGGCGACCTGCGCCAGCGCCTGCACGCGGGCCTGCAGAACACGGCCGCCAGCGCCGCCGTGAGCGCCGACGGCGTGGGAGTCGCATGATGGACTGGGCCTATCTGTTTGAAATCAGCCTCACTGGCCTGGCCGGCGGCGGGCTCTATGCGCTGGCCGCGCTGGCGTTTGTGATGGTCTACAAGGCCACGCGCGTGGTCAACATCGCCATCGGTGAAATCCTGATGGTGGGTGCCTACCTGTTCTTCACCTTCTCGGCGAGTTTCGCTCTGCCGCTGTGGCTGGCGATTCCCGCCGCCGTGCTGTGCTGCGGCCTGCTGGGGGCGGTGATCGAACGCACCATCATCCGCCCGCTGCTGGGCGAGCCGCCGATCTCGGTGTTCATGGTCACCGTGGGCCTGGCCTCGGTGCTCGTGGGCCTGGTCGAGATGATCTGGACCGCCGACCAGCGCCGTCTGCCCGACTTCATGCCCACCCAGCCGATCATGATCGGCGAGGCGTTTCTCGCGCCCAAGATCTTCTGGGGCGCGGTGATTGCCGTGGTGTTCATTGCCGTCGTGCTGCTGGTGTTCCGCTTCTGGCGCGGTGGCGTGGCGCTGCGCGCCACGGCCTCGGACCAGGCCGCGGCCTACTCCATGGGCATCAACGTGCCACGCGTGTTCTCGCTGGCCTGGGTGGTCTCGGCCATGATTGCCGCGGTCTCGGGAATCATTGTTGGCTCGATAGGCGGCATCTCCTCGTCAATGGGAATCTTTGGCCTGTCGGTGCTGGTGGTGGTGATCGTCGGCGGGCTCGACAGCGTGCTGGGCGCGCTGATCGGCGGGCTGTTCATCGGCCTGATCGAAGCGCTGGCCGGGGCTTTCCTGGGCGGCGAATACAAGCTGCTGAGCACCTTCATCATGCTGGTGATCGTGCTCATGATCCGCCCCTACGGACTGTTCGGCACGCGCGAAATCGAGAGGTTGTAGCACCATGAGAATCGGCACCCTCAAGCAAAGCTACGTCGCGGACGCAGCACTGTTCGACTCGCGCACGCAGAAGGTCTGGCTTGCCGTGGCGGCCGCGCTGCTGTGCATCTTTCCCTTCATGGCCAGCGACTACTGGCTATACCTTGCCTGCCTGGTGAGCATCAATGTCGCCAGCGCCACCGGGCTCAACATCCTCACTGGCTACACCGGCCTCGTGAGCCTGGGCCAGGCGGCGTTCATGGGTCTGGGGGCCTACACCGTCGCCATCCTCGAGACACGGCTGGGAACGCCGTTCATTCTCAATCTCCTGGCGGGTGGCCTGGTGGCGATGCTCGGGGGCATCGTGGTCGGCATACCCTCGCTGCGCGTCAAGGGCCTGTATCTCGCGATCGCCACCATCGCGGCCTCGTTCATTGCCCACTTCCTGTTTGCCAACCTCGCGCTCACGGGCGGCACCACGGGCATCTCGATGCCGCCGGCGAAGTTCTTCGGCCTGCCGCTGGAGACGTCGTTCCGGCTTTACTGGGTGATTGTTCCGGTCACGCTGCTGCTGCTGCTGGGCGCGGCCAACCTGTTTCGCACGCGCATAGGCCGGGCGTTCATTGCCATCCGCGACCGCGACATCTCGGCCGAGGTGCTGGGCATTCCGTTGCTGCGCTACAAGCTGCTGTCGTTCGGCCTGTCGTCGTTCTACGCCGGCGTGGCCGGCGGCCTCTGGGCCTACTTCTTTCGCGTGGTCACGCCCGAGAGCTTTCCGCTGCTGATGTCGATCTTCTTTCTTGCCGCGATCATCGTCGGCGGCATGGGTTCCATCCTGGGTGCAATCCTCGGCGCGGTCTTCATGACCATGGTGCCCGAGCTGCTCAAGCTGGTGGTCGATCTGCTGCCCGGCGGCAGCGAGCTCACGGTGTTCCTGTCGCCCGTGCGCACCATCATCTTCGGCCTGCTGATCATTGGTTTTCTGGTGTTCGAGCCGCTGGGGCTCGCAGAAGTGTGGCGGCGCATTCGCCGCTTTTTCCACCTGTGGCCTTTCCGCAATTGAGCGGCAGCGCCCTGTCATCGACGAGGAACAAAGCATGCAACAGAACCTGACCTCCCAGCGCCGCCGCTCGCTGCTGCTTGCCGCCAGCGCCAGCATCGCGGCCCCGCTGGCCGCGCAGACCGGTGGCGAAGACATCGTCATCGGCGGCTCGATTCCCATGACCGGCGTGTTTGCCTTCGCGGGGGTGGGCATCAACCTGGGCATTGGCGACTACGTGAAGATGGTCAACGACGCGGGCGGCATCAAGGGCCGCAAGCTGCGCTACGTGCCCGAGGACACGGGCTACAAGGTCGATGTCTCGGTGGCGGCCTACAAGAAGCTCACCAGCCAGAACAAGATCAATCTCTACTACGGCGACTCCACCGGCTTCTCGAAAACCATCAACCCCGAGCTGGACCGCAACGGCAACATTTTGATGGCCGGCGCCTCGTTTGCCACCGAGCTCAACGACCCAAAGAAGTACCCCAACCAGTTCCTCGTCGGCCCCGATTACACCGAGATGTTCGGCATCCTGCTCAAGCACATCGCCAAGGAAAAGCCCGGCGCCAAGGTGGCCTTTGTCTACTCCGATTCCGAGTTCGGCCGCGACCCCATCGAGGCCAGCGAAGCCCTGGCCAAGAAGCTCGGCCTGACGGTGCCCGTGAAGCTGATGACGCCGGCCGGCAGCGTCGATGTCTCCACCGAAGTCATCAAGCTGCGCCGTGCCGCGCCCGACTACACCATCTTCCACGGCTACATCCTCGCGCCCATTCCCGAGTTCATCACCCAGGGCAAGCAAATGGGCATGACCAGCAAGTGGATGGGAACGTTCTGGACCATGGACAGCTCCACCGTGATGAAGATGGGCCCCGCCGGCGACGGCTTCATGGGCGTCATGCCCTACCGCTACTACTACGACACGTCGGCGCCCGCGCCCACCCTGGACAAGATACGCAAGCTGCGCCCCGAATACCAGAGCACAGCCTATATGCAGGGCTATCTTGCGGCCATGCTGTTTGTTGAATCCGCCAGGCGCTGTCTCGACGCCGGCAAGCCGCTCAACGGACCCAACCTCAAGGCCGCGCTCAACAGCCTCAAGGACTTCGACACCGGCGGCCTGATCGGCGTGCCCATCACCATCCGCGGCAACTCGATTCCCGTGGGCCGGGTCTACCGCGCCGACATGAAGGCGCAGAAGATGGTGCCGGCCTCGGACTGGATCGCGCTCTGACGCAATGGAAAAAAGCATGACCCGACAGGCCCCGGACCTGGTCCTCGAAGTCAACAACATCGAGGTCATCTACAACAAGGTGGTGCAGGCGCTGCGCGGCCTGTCGCTGGTCGTTCCGCGCGGCGAGATCGTGGCGCTGCTGGGCAGCAACGGCGCGGGCAAGTCGACCACGCTCAAGGCCATTTCCGGCCTGCTGGCGCTGGAGAACGGCGCACTGGCCAGCGGCAGCATCGCGTTCAACGGCCAGCCGCTGGCCCAGCTCGCGCCGCAGCAGCTGGTGCGCCGCGGCCTGTCGCACGTGATGGAAGGCCGGCGCGTGTTCGAGGACCTCACGGTGGAGGAAAACCTGGTCGCGGCCAGCTATGCGTTGACCGGAAGATCCAGCGGCCGGCCCCACGCCAAGCCCGACTACGATCTGGTCTACAGCTACTTTCCGCGCCTGCACGAGCGCCGCAAGGGCCTTGCGGGCTATCTGTCGGGCGGCGAGCAGCAGATGCTGGCCATAGGCCGGGCGCTGATTGCCGAGCCCACGCTGATCCTGCTGGACGAACCGTCGCTGGGCCTGTCGCCCAAGCTGGTCGAGGACATCTTCGGCATCATCGCGCGCATCAACGCCGAGCGCGGCACGTCGATGCTGCTGGTCGAGCAGAACGCCACCGTGGCGCTGGCGGTCGCCCACCGCGGCTACATCATGGAAAACGGCAAGATCGTGATTGACGGCCCGGCCGAACTGCTGGCCGGCGACGCCGACGTGCGCGAGTTCTATCTCGGCATGGGCGGCACGGGCGAAGCCAAGGGCTTCAAGGACATCAAGCACTACAAGCGCCGCAAACGCTGGCTTTCCTAGGCTTTTGTTCCACATGAAACATTCCACTCCCCTGCCCCCCCTTCCAGATCGCACCCTGCCCCAGCAGCTGCGCGAACTCGCCCGCAGCCAGCCCGAACGCGTCGCGCTGCGGCAAAAGGACTTCGGCATCTGGAAGCCCGTGACCTGGGCCAGCTACTACCAGCGCGCCGGCCATTTCGGCCTGGGCCTGCATGCGCTGGGACTGCGCGCGGGCGGCCATGTCGGCGTGATTTCCGAAAACCGCGTCGAATGGGTGCTGGCGCAGATGGGCTGCGGCCTGATCGCGGCCGTGACGGTGGGCGTCTACCCCACGAGCCCGACCAATGAAGTCGCCTACGTGGTCGCGCATGCCGACATCGCCATCATGGTCTGCGAAGACCAGGAGCAGGTGGACAAGCTGCTGGCCGCGCGCGCCAGCCTGCCGCGCCTCACGCATATCGTGGTCATGGAAACCAAGGGCCTGCGCAGCTACACGCCCGAGGAGCGCCAGCTGATCGCGACCTTTGCCGAAGTCGAGGCGCTGGGCCGCACGGCCTGGGACGCGGGCCAGCATGCCCTCATTGACGCGGCGCTGGCGCAGCAGGCCTTTGACGACATCGCGCTGATGATCTACACCTCGGGCTCGACCGGCAAGCCCAAGGGCGCAATGATTTCCTGGCGCAACATCCGCGGCGTCGCGCCCGGCATCATCGAGCGCCTGCGGCTGGACCACGAAACGCGCCACCTGTCCTATTTGCCGCTGTGCCATGTGGCCGAGCAGATGCTGACCACCTTCGTGCCCATTTATCTGGGCGCGCAGGTGCACTTCGGCGAGTCGATTCGCACCGTGCAGGAAGACCTGCGCGAAGTCGCCCCCAGCCTGTTCCTGGGCGTGCCGCGCATCTGGGAAAAGATGCATGCGAGCCTGAGCATCAAGCGGCTGGAGACCGGCCGCTGGCAGCGCCGCCTGATGGACCGCGCGATCACCGCCTGCACGCCGCTGGCCGACAAGCCGCGCGCGCAATGGCGCCTGGTCGAGAAGCTCAGCTACGGCCTGTGGTACTGGCTGGTGCTGCGCGCGCTGCAGAACTTCCTGGGCCTGCGCTGCGTGCAGGTTGCGCTGACCGGCGCGGCGCCGATTCCCGCCGAAGTCGTGCGCTATTTCCGCGTGCTGGGCATTCCGCTGGTCGAGGTCTACGGCCTGACCGAGTCGACGGGCATGGTGCTGGGCCACCGCATGGACCAGGTCATTCCCGGCACTGTAGGAGAGCCGATTGAGGGCGTCGAGTGGCGGCTGGCCGACAACGGCGAACTGCAGATCCGCGGCGACATGGTGTTTGCGGGCTACTACAACAACCCCGAGGCCACGGCCGCCACGCTGCAGGGCGGCTGGCTGCACACCGGCGACGTGGTGCGCGAGCAGCAAGGCCAGTTGAAGATCGTCGACCGCCTGAAAGACATCATGATCACCGCCGGCGGCAAGAACCTCACGCCGTCCGAGATCGAGAACACGATGAAGGCCAGCCCCTATATCAAGGAGTGCGTGATCGTTGCCGAAGGCCGCAAGTTCGTTGCCGCGCTGGTGATGCTTGACGCCGAGACCGTGGGCCAATGGGCGCAGTCGCGGCGCATTCCCTTCACCCACTTCCGCTCGCTGGCCGAGCATCCCGATGTGCTGGCGCTGATCGACGGCGAAATCGCTGCGGGCAACGCGCGCCTGGCCCAGGTCTCGCAGATCCGCAAGTTCCATCTGCTGACCAAGGAGCTGGACCATGACGACGGCGAAGTCACGGCAACCATGAAAGTGCGCCGCGCAAGCATCTACCAGACCTACAGCGCCGACATCGAGGCGCTTTACCGCTGACCGCAATGACCACCTCCCCTGCTCCTCTTTCCGACGCGCCTTTGCGCGTCGAGCGCGATGGCGCCATCGTCACGCTGGTCTTCAATCGGCCGCAGGCGCTCAATGCCATCAACGTCGCCATGGCCCAGGCGCTGCTCGCCGCGCTGCAAGACATCGCCGGCGACGCCAGCGTGCGCGCGCTGGTGCTGCGCGGCGAAGGCCGGGCCTTCATGGCCGGCGGTGATCTGCTCACGCTGCAGCGCGACCCGCTGGCCGGCGTCGATGCGCTGCTGGCGCCGCTGAACCAGGCGCTGCTGCTGCTGGCGAGTCTCGACGCCCCGGTGATCGCCCAGGTCCAGGGCGCGGCCGCGGGCGCGGGCCTGAGCCTGATGCTGCAGGCCGACTTCGTGCTGGCCGCCGAAGGCGCCCAATTCAACCTGGCCTACATCAACCTCGGCGCGAGCTGCGATGTGGGCGCATCCTGGGCCTTGCCGCGCTGGGTAGGCCTGCGCCGCGCGCTCGAGATCTCCATGCTTGGTGATGCGCTTGACGCGAACCAGGCGCTGCAGATGGGGCTGATCAACCGCGTCATGCCCGCGGCGCAGCTGCCGGGCGAAGTCCAGCAGCTGGCAGCGCGGCTGGCCCGGGGCCCGACCCGGGCGCTGGGACATATGCGCCGGCTGATGCGTGCCTCGCTGGAGACAGACCTCCAGACCCAGCTTCACGCAGAATGGCAGGCGTTTCGGGCCTGCGCGCAGACAGACGATCTGCGTGCCGGCATCGATGCATTCTTTCAAAAGCAGCCGGCCCATTTCACGGGCCGTTGACTGCATAGTTATCCACAGGCTCAGGAGACAGCAGGCCATGACCACCCGCGAAATTTTCGTCGTCAGCAGCGCACGCACCGCCATAGGCACCTTTGGCGGCAGCTTGAAGGAGGTGCCCAACACGCAGCTCGCCACCACCGCCGTCAAGGCCGCGATCGCGCGTTCGGGCCTGGACCCCGAGGCCATTGGCCATGTGATCATGGGCAATGTGATACCCACCGATACCAAGGACGCCTATCTCAGTCGCGTCGCGGCCATTGACGCCGGCTGCCCGATCGAGACCCCGGCATTCAACGTCAACCGCCTGTGCGGCTCGGGCCTGCAGGCCATTGTCTCGGCGGCCCAGGCCATCTCGCTGGGAGACTGCGACGTCGCTGTCGGTGGCGGCTCGGAATCAATGAGCCGCGGGCCCTACTTCGACACCGCCGCGCGCTGGGGCGCGCGCATGGGCGACGCCAAGAGCATTGACTACATGCTGGGCATCCTGCACGACCCCTGGCAGAAAATGCACATGGGCATCACCGCCGAAAACGTCGCCACGCGCTACAAGATCTCCCGCGAGCAGCAGGACCAGCTGGCGCTGCAAAGCCAGCAGCGCGCCGCGGCGGCCATCGAAGCCGGCTATTTCAAGGAACAGATCGTTGCCGTGGAAATTGCCAGCCGCAAGGGCACGGTGCTGTTCGACACCGACGAGCATGTGCGCGCCGCGACCACGCTCGAGGTGCTGGCAGGAATGAAGCCCGCGTTCCAGAAGGATGGCGGCAGCGTCACCGCCGGCAACGCGTCCGGCCTCAACGACGGCGCGGCTGCCGTGGTGCTGGTCGCGGGCGACCGCCTCGCCGCTCTCAACGCCAGGCCGCTGGCGCGCCTTGTCGGCTACGCCCATGCCGGCGTCGATCCCGCCTATATGGGAATAGGCCCGGTACCCGCGACGCGCAAGGTGCTGGCGCGCACCGGCCTGAAGATCACCGACATGGACGTGATTGAAGCCAACGAGGCATTTGCCGCCCAGGCCTGCGCCGTGATCCAGGAATTGGGCCTGGACCCGGCCAAGGTCAACCCCAACGGCTCGGGCATCTCCCTGGGCCACCCCGTGGGCGCTACCGGCGCCATCATCACCACCAAGGCCATTGCCGAGCTGCAGCGCACGGGCGGACGCTATGCGCTGGTGACGATGTGCATTGGCGGTGGGCAAGGGATCGCGGCGGTGTTTGAGCGGGTGTAAGTAGGCCTCCCTGGCTCGCGCTCCCGTTCGCCCTGAGCCTGCCGAAGGGCCGGTATTCTGGGCGCCCGACGGTTGATGGCAAGCCACGCTAAAAGAGCCGCATCAGCGGCTCTTTTGCATGGCGCAGGCGCCTTAGAACGGCGCCGAATCCGGATCCGAATCCACGGGCGCCTCCTTGGGTCCGGTCACGGCCACCAGCGGTGCCTTGGCGGCCAGGCGCACGCCCAGCACTTCGGCCGGGGCGGACTGCTGCAGCGCGGCCGGCAGGCTCTCGCCCAGCGCCGTGCGTCCCTCGCCGCCCAGGGCTTCAATCAGATCGGGCAGCAGCTTGCTGAGCTCGCCCGTGGCAATTGCCACATCGGCGTCGAAACCGCCGTCGTCCTTGGACTGGCCGTCAAACACGGTTTCCAGAAAGGTGATCTTCTTGACCTGCAGGCCTTCGGTCAGCAGCAGGGAAACACGGTCGTCCCAGGTCAAGGCAAGCTTGGTCGGCAGCTTGCCGGCTTCGATATGCGCCTTGACTTCATCGATGTCCAGCGGGTGGCGCGCATAGCGCACCACCGACTTGGTTTCGTCGGCGCTCTTGAGTTCGCATTCCTGGTCTATGGTGAAGCCCACGGGCGGCTCCTGGCTGGACAGCCAGTGGGCCATCGCGGCCTGGGCCGCGGTCTGCGTGTCGAGCAATGCCACGGCAAAGCCCGGCAGCCCGTCGACCAGCAGCGTCACGACTTCGTCGGCGCGTGTCTGGCTGCCGGTGTCAAGCACCAGAAAACGCGCGTCGGGGTCTATCCAGATCCACATCCCGCCCTGCTTGGTGAAAGCCATGGGCAGCAGATCGAGCTTGGCTTCATCCTTGAGCTCCTGTTTTTCCTTCTTGCCGGGCTTGCGCCCGGAATTGCGCTCGATCGCATCGGCTTTCTCCTGCACCTTGCGATTGAGCACGCTGGCCGGCAGCATCTTGCTTTCGCTCATGAAGCGCAGGATCCACTGCCCGCCAACCGACTCGGCAAACAGGCCTTCGCCCTCGCCGCGCGGCTGCACCCAGCCGGCGGAACGCTCCTGCGTGGCGCCGCATTCGATGAACGGCGTGCGCGCCAGCGCTTCCTCGACCTGCTCCAAAGTACCCTGCCATTGCTCGGCAATGCGGTACACGATCATGTTCTTGAACATCCACTACCTTTGTTGTGCCGCAGGGGAGCTGCGCTTGCAGTCCCTGCGCCCGATGGTGACCATCACCACCCTGGTTGATTTGAAATTGAGCTCTCGGTGCAAACCATACAAGGCTTCAAAGCCATGCGGCCGGTAAAAAAGCGTTTCACGCATACGCCGCAAGTTGTCACTACTTTACACAGCATCACCCAGCCCACACGCGAGCGTTACACACGCAGCGCAAACTGACATCCAGCGCTGCAGTTTCTCCGCCACAGCGCCTTCATCCATCCCAAGAAAGGACCTGCTCCATGGCCATTTTCCAACGCACTCTGACGGCCACCGCCGCCGCTGCCACCATCCTTGCCGCGCTGGCCATGCCTACATGGGCCCAGACATCCGCCGCGCCCGCCACCGCCGCCACGACGGCCGTGGAGCCCGCAGCCCGTGCTCCAGGCCACCACCCACGCGACCATGCGGCGCATGAAAAGCGCATGGCCGAGAAAGCGCAGAAATTCCAGGCCGCGCTGCAGTTGACCGACGCCCAGCAAGCTGGCTGGAACAGCTACCGCGAAGCCATCAAGCCCGCGCCGCACGGCAAGCGCATGGACCGCGAAAGCTTCGCCAAGCTGACCACGCCGCAGCGTATCGATCACATGCAGCAAAAGCGCGCCGAGCGCAACGCCCAGGCCGACCGCCGCGCCCAGGCCACCAAGACCTTCTATGCAACGTTGACACCGGCGCAGCAAAAGACCTTTGACGCCGAGACCCTGCGCCACGGCCCCCACCACGGCAAGCGCCATGGCCCCCATGGCGAACATCGCCAGGCACCGCCGGCTGGCACGCCAGCGAAGTAAACCCAACCCAAGCCTTCGCGGCTTGCCGGGATCGTCAAAGCAGGCCTTGTGCCTGCTTTTTTTTGCGCGATTGATGATCAGCGATCCGCTGCCCGCGCAAGCCCCTACAGGCCATTAGGGACAAAAACATCAGGCGACATTTACTGGCAAAAACATGTTTTCATCCTCCATACACTTGTTTAAAAGCGTAATTTCTTTCTACCGGAGTTGTAAACAATGCAGTTGAAAATGTCCCGTCTTGCATCCTCATGGGCAGGCGGCGTGGCCTTGCTGTTGGCCAGTTGGGGCGTACAGTCCCAACCGGTATTCAACGACCATTCCCCCACCTGGTATGTACAGGCAGGCGTGGGTGCGAGCGATGCCTATGCCGCCAATATCGGCGTGACCCTGCCCTGGCAGAAATGGACCTACGCCCTGGGCTCGGGCCAGGTCACGGGCCATTGGGATCTGTTTGCCAGCCACTGGTCCAGCCATATGATCACTGACGAGCGCCAGCGCTCCTATGTATTTGGCGTGATCCCCAGCTTTCGCTGGCGCGGCGAGCAGGGCCAGTCCGCATGGTTTGCCCAGGCGGGTACCGGTCTCGCATGGTCGACCGCGTACTACCAGTCGCGCGACAAGCAGTTCAGCACGCGCTACAACTTCGCCACCCACCTGGCCGTGGGCGCCAATTTCGGCGCGCGGCGTGAACATGAAGTCATGGTGCGCATTGAACATTTTTCGAATGCCGGCATCAAGCGCCCCAATCCGGGCGAGAACTTCCTGCAACTGCGCTACGCCCACCGGTTCTGATCTGGAGCAGTTATCCACAGCGCCGCCCCCGAAAGCTGAGAATTCCATCCATCAACCGCCCGTCAGGGCGGTTTTTTTTGGCCTGTGCACCCTGTGGATAAACCTGAGGAAAATTTCTGCACATCTGCAATGTTATCCACAAGCATACTGATCAATTGAAAGTTATACCCAATCCGGGTGCAGCAGCAATCGCCCTCCGAACACATACTTCCAAGAGACATAACCTGTTGATTTCAATAGGAAATATATAGTTATCCACAATAAACCGCAAGCTCTACTACTACGACTATGTATAAATAGAAATATTAGAAACAACAACAGCGCACAAAAATTGGGCAGTTTTTTGAAAGTCGACAAACAGCCGTCCACATGAATTTCAACCAACACGAGCTAAAAAAAATAAACACAGCAGCAAAACAACGATGGAAAGCTGCCATGAAAAAAGTTATCCACTCATAAATTGATAGCTAACTTTCCTTATTCGATATGGAATATCTAGCGAAATATGTGAGAAAAACAACGGCTTCAGACTCTGTGGATATCTAAATATCAACTACTTTGTTATCCACAGGAAGTTCAGTTTTTTGAAAGTTATCCACTTTTGCAGTACATCCACAAGAGGGGTTCACGCACAGGCTTTGGTAAAACATAAGCCTTTGATTTCTATCAGGAAAGACAAGTTATCCACAGAAGAATGCCACATCTACTACTACGACTAATTTCTTATAGTGAAATAAATGAACAACCAGGAGAGTTGCTGGGACAAGCCGCTCCAACCCCGTATCCAGAGAAATCCGTCTTGCATCCCCGGCGGAAAAAGCGCAAAGTTCAAACCTCTGGGAAGCCAACCTCGCTGTTTTGCGGGAAAAAACCTGGGAAATGGGGATAACTGCCTGTCGGAGCAGTGAAAACGGAGAGTTGTCCACAGTTTGTTATCAACGCATGTGGAGAAGTGCGTGGTGCCGCAGGAGGACAGCGCTAAGTTGTTGTTTTTATTGAGTATTCAAATTATTTCAATGCACCCCGGAAGGTGATCCGCGGGATGTAACCCGGTTACATCGGGCTTTTGTGCGCTGGCTGGGTGCGAAAAGCCTGGAAAAGCCCGGCTACGGCAAGTGAACAGCGGATGCAGGGACCGAGCCTGCCGGGCAAGCCCTTTGTCCGGCCGTCAGAAGGCGCGGAAAGGCCCAGAAGGGGCCAGGAAGGCCTTCACAGGACTTGGAACGGGGGGTGGGGAGCCTGGGAGGCAGGCAATGGGCGCAAAGGCGCAAGCAGTGCCCGCTGCTGCCGCCCTTCAGTGGATAGGAGCGGCTCACGGAACCCTTGAGACGTCATTGCGTGCTATTTGCGCAGTCTGGGGCGACTCGCCGGCCGCACTTGGCCAGCCGCACCTAGCCGGCCGCACCTAGCCGGCCGCACTGGTCTCAACCGCAAATCTTGATATGCCGGGTTCTGTCAGGGGCTGTCAGCCGGGCCGCAGCGGCGATTGCAATCGCAGGCCGGGAATCAAGCCGACATGGGGCTCGAATGCACACCCTGCGTCGGGCGTGACGGGAATGGGGCAGCGCTGCCCGGGCGGCGGGCGCGGATGCCCTGAAGCTCAGGCTTTTTTCAGAAATACCGACTTGAGCATGAAGCTGCCCTGCTCTGTCCTGCAGTCCACGTCGTGATCGCCGTTGCCATGGACGAGTCGAATGCTTTTGACTTTCGTGCCTTTCTTGATCACGGTCGATGAACCCTTGACCTTGAGATCCTTGATCAGCAGCACCGAGTCGCCATCGGCCAGCAGCGTGCCATGGGCATCACGGATGCTGCCCTCACCGGCTTCGCCTTCTTCGAGGGCTTCAGCGCCGCCTTGCGGCCATTCAAAGGCACAGTCCGGGCACAGGTAGCTCGCACCGTCGGGATAGGTGTTCTCAAGGCCGCACTGAGGGCAGGCGGGTATATGGTCTGGCATGGAATACTTCTCTTTCAGGGGAAACAATGGCCGGGCCGTTGGGCCCGGCTTCTTTATCGCGGCGCGCGTTTTTCCAGCGCAAAGGGCGGCAGGCCGTTGAGCAGGCGCTGGCCGTAGTTGGTGCGCACCAGTCGCTTGTCGTAACAATAGACGAAAGCCCTGTCCTCCTCGGTGCGTATCGCGCGTCCCACCCACTGCGCCAGGCGGATGGCAGTGGCCGGCACCACCAGCTCGCTGAAGGGGTCCCTGCCGGCGCTGCGCAGCCATTCGGCACGGGCTTCACCCACGGGGTCGTCGGGCGGTGCAAACGGCAGCTTGGTGATGAACAGCGACTCGCACAGCGCACCCGGCAGATCCAGTCCCTCGCCAAACGACTGCATGCCAAAGATGATCGATGGCTGGCCGTCTGCCACACGTTCGCGGTGCAGGGCCAGCAACTGGGCACGCGGCATGGCGGTCTGCACCAACACATTTGCGCGCATGGCGGTGGAGAGCGCGTCGACGGCCTGGCGCATCTGCTCGCGCGAAGTAAACAGCACCAGCGCGCCCGATTCCACACCTGCCAGGTCATGCAGCAGCGCATCGACCATCTCGCTGGTGAAGGCGCTGGCCTGGCGTGGATCGGCATGGGTCTGCGCGGCCACGAAGATGCCCTGGGACGCGTAGTCAAACGGACTGGGGACTTCCAGCGTGGTCACTGCCGCGTCGCCATGCAAACCCGACTCATGCAGGAAAAAGTCAAATTGTCCACAGCTTGTTAAGGTGGCTGAAGTCAGCACCGCACCGCGCACCTGGGACCACAGATGACGACGCAAGGTTGCTCCGGGCAGCAGGGGGCTGGCATGGGCCTTGACAACGATGAATTCGCCATCTGTCTCCAACGTGAACCATTTCGCGTTGGGAACGTACTGACTGCTGTCATTGTCCGCCGGCTGCTGCAGCAAAAGCTGGGCGGTGTCGTAGACCGATTCAAGCCGGGGAGCAAGCGCGCCGACCTGTGCATACAGTGTGGACAACCTGCGGGCTTCTTCGGGTTTGTCGCGTATTTCCAGACGCAAGGCCTTGGAAATCGCGCGCAGCGCATCGAGAAAGCCATTGGCATGGTGCGAGGCCTGGGCCAGCGGCTCGAGCAGCGCCTCGGGCAGTATCCCGCGCGTTGCCCGCACCCGCGCCGGCCCCCAGCTGTCCTTCTGCGACTTGAGTTCGTCCCCATAGAAATCCATGACCAGCCGGGCCAGATCCTGCAGTGTCTGGCGCAGTTTGCCGGAGTGGGTCGGTACGTCGGCCACCTCCTCGACCTCCAGCAGCGTGCCCACGCGCAGCGCACGGCTGGCGAGCTTGTCTATCCAGCCCAGCCGGCTCAGATCCAGCGCGCAGGCAAATTGCGCCAGGGCGGTGGCCGGCAAATGGTGGGCTTCGTCCAGCACCAGCAGGCAATTGTCCAGTTCGGGCAGCAGACGCGCGCCCAGCGAGGACAGCAGCAAGTCATGGTTGGCAACGATCACCTGGGCTGCAACCATGGACTTGCGGCGCTCGTAATAGGTGCAGCCGTCAAAGGCCGGGCAATGCTTGCCGGTACATGAGCTTGACTCGGCCGCCACCGGGCTCCAGGCCTCGGGCTCCGGCGGCGTGGCCAGGGAGTCGCGGTCGCCGTCCCAGACACCCGTGGCCATGGCGTCGGCCATGCTGGCATAGAACTGCATGCGCGCCTCGAGTTCCTGTGCCGGGCGCGCACGCGTGGCCGCTTCCTCCTCGGCAAACAGATCGTCGGCCTCGTCATGCGACTCGCCGGTCCCCGCAAGGCGCTCCAGCTTGAGCTTGCAGACAAAACGGCCACGTCCTTTTGCAAGAGCGAACTTGAAAGGCTGATCGAGCTGGGCGGCGAGGGCCGGCAAATCCTTGTTGACCAGCTGCTCCTGCAGCGCCACGGTTGCCGTAGATATCAGCACCCGCGTGCCGCGGGCCAGTGCAAGCGTGATCGCGGGAATGCTGTAGGCGAGCGATTTTCCAACGCCGGTGCCCGCCTGCACGACCGCAATCGAGCGTTCCGGGGCCGGCGCGTCGTCATCGACTTTTCCGAGCTGGGCGGTGCTGAACGTGGTGGCGACCTGGGCCGCCATGCGCCGCTGGCCATCGCGGCTGCGGAACCCGGGAATGGATGCGACGACGTCATCGAACGATTCAAGGCCCAACTGGGCCCACTTTTGCTGGGACATTGCGAGCGAAATGGACTGATCTTCTAAGCACCAGCCGTGATAAATAAGAAATAAAACACAGATATGTAGCGAATAAGATGTTAAATCTTATGTTTCTAATGCTATATAGCGCGTTTTCAAGCACATAAAACATCGCTTGGATGTGCATTGCGGCTGCCTACAAGGCAGTCGATCCGCTATTTTCGCAGGACTGGGAATTCTGTGGATAAGCGCGGATAAGTTTTTGCCTGCTCACCGATGATTGCACTTATCCACAGCGTTGCGGCAGAAGTTTCTGCTGTATACGCTGTGCATATCCCTGGGGGCAGTTGCGCGGAATCTTCTGGAAATCATGGAAAAAACGATGATGAATCAGGGGCTTGCATTGGTTGTGCACAGCTTGTTCAGATTCTTTGCCATTCCTGGCAAGAAAGCGCCTGGGCAGCCGGAGGAATTTATCCACAGCCGGCGTGCAAGTGGTTGCAGGTGCGCTGTGCATAGTCATTGCCCATCGCGGCGATTTGTGCTGACTGCGGCTGCCCGGGCGCGGCTGCTTGCGGTTGCAAGTCAGCAAAATGCGGGGTTTGCTTAAAAAACAGGCAGAAAGTGAAGTTTTAAAGCAAAAATTGCAGGCAAGAATCAGTTTTTCCTGCGGCAGGATGTGTCTTTAGCTATTGTTTTTATAGCTAAATATTGTTGTTTCACAAGGAGTTATTTAGTTTTATAGCTAAAAGAACTCTTGAACAAGGAAAAATGCCTGCGCATGCCAGGAAATGGGTTTTGTAATTTTTCATATGAGTTGCAGGCCATAAACCGGGGGGGTTGTATGGGCGTCCCTTCGGGACGCACAAAGACTGACAGGGAAGGCGTGTCGGGAGATTGCAACAGTGTGTTAACAAAGCTGTTTCTATGACAAATTCGAAACTATTGAACTTTCTGGTCATTGCCTTGCCAAGATGTCTGCGGCCTGCCGATTTGCGCGGGCAGTGCAGGGCGCTGGGCGGCAGCCTCCTCGCATGCGCAACGTCGACAAAAACAGCGTGAACCGGCTTTAGCTTGCATATGCCTTTCTCGCCCCTGGCCCCTTCCGCGATGGATAACGCTTCTTGCCTTTATCGGCATGAGTTGCAGAGCCGTTATCGCTGGTTGCGCTTCGCGCCCGAAGTGGAGCGTGAGTTCATGCATTTCCTGCGGGAAACCCAGTCGTTCAATTTCATGGCCTGCATATGGCTGGGCGTGGCGCTGTGGGTCGGCATCGTGGGTTGGGATGTACTGCGCTATCTGCAGCATATTCAAGGCACGGCGATGGAGACGCGATATCTGCTGACCCTTGTGCCAGCGCGCCTGGTGAATCTGCTGGCGCTTGTCGGACTGCTGCTGGCCCTGCCGCGTCTGCGTGACAGCGAATGGCTGGGGGCGGCGGGACTGGCCACCATCGTCGTGTATTGCGTATGCACCTATGCGGGCGGCTATCTCTACAACCTCATCGGCATTGGCGACGGCATGGCGGCCTCGATCCTGATACTGATGACGGTGTTGTTTCCCTGCGGCCTGACACTGCGCCAGGCGCTGCCGACCGGCGCCGTGCTGGTCGCGGCCTACTGGCTTTTCGCGTGGCAGTTCCTGGCGCCATCCAAATGGACGGAGTTTCGCGATATCGCCAGCCTGCTCATGGTGTGCATGGGCATGATGGCGTTCGGCAGCTATCTGCGCGAGCGCGGCGCGCGCGAGCAGTTTCTGCTGCGACGCCTGCTTGACTGGGAGGCCACGCATGATCCGCTCACCGGCCTGGCCAATCGCCGCAGCTTCCAGCGGCATTTCGAGATCTCTCTGGCGCAGGCAAGGCGCGAGGGCAAGACCTTGATGCTGGCGATACTGGACCTCGACCATTTCAAGCTCTACAACGACCACTACGGCCACAGGGCGGGCGACAGGGCCCTGCAGCAGGTGGCCCTGGTGCTTGGACACTATGCGGCGCGGCCCATGGATCTGGCGATACGCCTGGGCGGCGAGGAGTTCGGTCTGTTGAGCTATGCCGATGAATCCCAGGCATTGAAGCGGCGCATGCAGCATCTGCTGGCCCAGCTGCAGGGGCTGCAGATCAGCCACGAGAACTCGCCCACGGCCCCCTGCCTCACCGCCAGCATAGGCATTGCCCAGGCCGAGGCGTCGGCGACCACCGACAGCCTGTTCCTGCAGGCCGATGCCCAGCTCTACCGGGCGAAGAAATCGGGCCGCAACCGGGTCTGCGGGCCGGAACTTGCCGAGGCGCAATGCTCGCATTCGGCCGAAAGACCGGCGGCATCAGCGGTGCAGGACATGGCGGCGTGACAAGCGGCTGCGCGGGCGCAGCTGGGGCTCAGGCGCACAGATTGCCGTTCTTGCAGGCAATGACCTGGGCCATGATGCTCACGGCAATCTCGGCCGGCGTCTTGCTGCCTATCGACAGGCCCGCGGGCGAGTGCAGGCGCGCCAATGTGTCGACAGAGACATCGAAATGCTGCTGCATGCGCTCGCGCCGGCTCTGGGCGTTGCGGCGCGAGCCAATGGCGCCGACGTAGAACGCCGGGCTCTGCATGGCTTCAAGCAAGGCCATGTCGTCTAGCTTGGGATCGTGGCTCAGCGCGATGACGCAGCTGCGCAAGTCGGGCCTGAAGGCGGTGACGGCGTCATCGGGCATCAGGGTGCTGCGCTGCACGCCCTGGATCTGCAGCGAGGCCATGTACTCCTGGCGCGGGTCGCAGATGGTGACGACAAAGCCGTTGAAGATGGCCATGGTGGCGAGGTATTCGGTCAGCGTGCCGGCGCCGATCAGCAGCATGCGGTAGCCAGGGCCCAGAACGCTGTGCAGGGTCTGGGCGTCGATTTCCAGTGCCTGGGGCGCATCGGTGCGGCCCAGCGTGGCAGTGCCGGTCGCGAGGTCCAGGCTGCGGCGCACGAGAGCGCCTGACAGCAATTGTTCGGTCAGTTGCTGCAGCCCCTGCGCAGCGGGATCGAACTCGAGCACCAGCTCCAGCGTGCCGCCGCAGGGCAGGCCGAAGCGGTGGGCTTCATCGGCGGTGACGCCGTAGGTCACATGGCGCGGCGGCTGGGCCCAGCCGCGCGCGTGGTCCATCTGCTCGCCCAGGCGCGTATAGCGCTGCAGCAGGTCGTCCTCTATGCAGCCGCCGGACACCGAGCCCACGGTCTGGCCGTTTTCGCACAGCGCCATCATGGCGCCGACGGGCCGGGGCGACGAGCCCCAGGTGCGCACGACCGTGGCCAGCACGGCGTGCAGGCCCTGGGCACGCCAGCGGTGCAGTTGTTGCAGGACGGTGATGTCGATGTGATTCATGCGTAGGAAACTGCGGATGGCAAGGAAAAATGCCCGTGCGTCCTTCGAGTGGCGCAGGACGAACGGGCATTTTCCTTGATTGTTGGCCTAAGCCTCAGTGCTGGGCCTTTGCCGGATCGGTCTCGGCGCGCACCTTGGCCACGGTCTGCTGCAGATCGGTCCACTCGGGCAGTCCGTACTGCGCGCGCATGGTGTTGAGCAGCACCGCGATCTGCGCATCGCTGAGCGCGTAGCGGAACGACGGCATGGTGCCCAGATCCGCATGCGCGGGCGCCTGTATGCCCTCCAGCACGGCACGCACGGCGTTGTTGGGCGACTGCGCATGCATGTTGGTGTTGAGCGCCAGCTGCGGGCGGCTGCCAAACGTGGATTCGGCGAGTTGCCCCTGCGGGTCGCTGCTGTGGCAGCTCATGCACGCGCCCTGGTACAGGCGCAGGCCCTGGGCATCGGCCGGAACCGCCTGGGCCGTCTCGGCCTTTTGCACCAGCGCCTGGGCATCGACCGGCTGGGCCTTGCCGTCCTTGTACGACATGATGTACGTGGTCAGCGCCTGCAGGTCCTTCTCGGGAAGCTGGGCCAGACCGTGGGCCACGGGGGCCATGGGGCCGGCGGCCACGCCATGGCGCTGCGAGGCACCGGTGCGGAAGTACTGCAGCAGGTCTTCGGATGTCCATGGCACGGGCGCGGCGGTGGCCGAGGTCAGCGCGGGCGCATCCCAGCCTTCGGCCGAGCCGCCGGCCAGATGGAAGATGCCTTTCTTCTCGCCGGCAAACGCATCGCGTGGCGAGTGGCAGGCACTGCAGTGTCCCAGGCCTTCGGCGATGTAGGCGCCGCGGTTCCATTCGGGCGTCTGCGTGGCGACATCGGACACGGGGCCGGGCGTGAGGTTCATCCAGTTCCAGACCGCGATGCCGCGCCGTATGTTGAACGGGAAGCCCAGCGCCGTCTGCGGATTGTTGCTTTTGACGGCCGGCTGCGTCATCAGGTAGGCATAGATGTCATGCATGTCGGCGTCCGACACGCGCGTGAACGCGGTGTACGGAAACGCCGGATAGAGGTGCTTGCCTTCGCGGTCCACGCCGTGGCGCATGGCGCGCTCGAACGCCTCGTACGACCAGCGGCCGATGCCGGTTTCGGCATCGGGCGTGATGTTGGTCGAGTAGATGGTGCCGAACGGGCTGGGCATGGGGAAGCCGCCCGCGTTCTCGGCGCCGTTCTTGGCGGTGTGGCACACGGCGCAGTCGCCTATCGCGACCAGCGTCTTGCCGTTGGCGATCTGCTGGGCCGAGAAGTCCTGCACGGCAATGCTTTGCTGGGGCGCGATTTCGCCATGGTGGGACACGGCGAGGAATGCGGCACCGGCGACGGCAACCAGGCCCACGCCCCCCAGGATGATTTTCTTGATGGTTTTCATGTGGCTGTCTGGGGATTATTTGCGGGCTTGGGCCTGACGCAGCGCGGCCAGTACACGGCTGGGAGTGAACGGCACTTCCGTGAGGCGCACGCCGGTGGCATCGAAGATGGCATTGGCGATGGCGGCGGCGCTGGGCACCGAGGCCGACTCGCCCGCGCCCATGGGCGCTTCATGCGGCAGCTCGAGCAGTTCGATCTCGACTTGCGGCAGTTCGTCGAAGCGCAGCAGCGGGTAGCCGCCCCAGTCAAGCGACGTGGTGCCGCTGGCGTCAAAGGTCACGAACTCCTTGAGCGCGCGGCTGGTCGACTGGATGATGTTGCCGTGCACCTGGTGGCGCACGCCGGCCGGATTGACCATGGCGCCGCAGTCGTGGGTGCAGAACACCTTGTCGACCTTGACTTCGCCGGTCTCGCGGTTGACCGAGACGTCGCAGACCCAGGCGGCCCAGGCCGCGCCGAAGCCGGGAAACTTGCTGTGGAAGTAGCGGGCGTAGGCAAAGCCGCGGCCCTTGGCGATCTTCTGGTCGGCCGGGGTGGGCGCGCGAAAGGCCACGCCGTCCTGCCACTGGCTCAGGCGGTGGGCGGCCTTCATCACGCCGACCGCGCGTTCGTCCGACATGTAGCGCAGGCGGTAGGCAATCGGGTCGGCCTTGGCCAGATAGGCGGCTTCGTCAATCCAGCATTCATGCGCCAGCACATTGGGCAGGGCCGACACGCCGCGCATCCACGACGCGCGCACCATGGGCGCGGCGTCCAGCGACACCGCGCGCACCGCGGGATAGTCGTACAGCGGGATCGACGTGCGGTCGCCCATCTGCAGCACCTTCTTCTCGTTCTTGACCTTGCCGGTCAGCACCAATGCCAGGGTGGGCGAGAGGTTCGAAGGGTAGCTGGTCTGCAGTTCGTAGGCCAGCACGTTGCCGGCGTCATCAAGGCCGCCGCGCAGCTTGATCAGCTGGCCCGTGCCCTTGGGCTCCCAGCCCGATTCCTGCTCGCGCATCAGCTGCACGCGCACCGGCTTGCCGACGGCGCGCGTCAGCAGCAGCGCATCGGCGGCGACGTCGTCGGCGCAGTTGCGCCCGTAGCAGCCCGAGGCTTCCATGCGGTGCACATTGACATAGTCGGCATGCAGGTCGATGAGCTTGCCCAGGTCCTTGCGCAGATCGTGCGGATTCTGCGTTCCCGACCAGACTTCGGCCTTGCCTTCGGCAAACCGTGCGACCGCGCACGAAGGGCCTATCGAGGCATGCATGTGGTAGGGCCAGACATACTCGCGCTCCAGGGGCTGGGTGACCTTCTGGATCGCTTCCTTGAAGTTGTCGTCCTCGCGCAGCATGCGCGGCGCCTTCTCAAGCTGGTTGAGCGAGGCGCGCAGGCCTTCCTGGCTCAGGTCGGGCAGGCCGGCCCATTCCTTCCACTGCACCTTGAGCTGGTGCATGGCGGCAATGGCCTGCTCTTCGCGCTCGGCAACGATGCCCACGAAGTCACCGAGCACCACCAGCTTGACGATGCCGGGCAGGTGCTTGATCGAGTCCTGGTCGACCGAGATCAGGCTGTCGCCCAGCGGTGCCGTGTGGTCCGCGCCCGCATAGGGCGGGCGCACGACGCGGCCATGCAGCATGCCGGGCAGGCGCACGTCATGCACATAGGTCAGCGCGCCCAGCACCTTGTTGGGAATGTCCACGCGTTGCACGGACTGGCCGATGTACTTGTGCTCCTTGCTCGAGCGCAGCGGCATGTGCTGGTCGAGATCGATGTGCAGGTCCTGGCCCGCGGCGAGTTCGCCATACGACAGGCGCTTGCCCGCGCCGATGACAAAACCGTTTTCCGTGCGCAGCTGGGCCGCGGGCATGGACCAGCGTTCGCTCGCCAGGTTGATCAGCAGCTGGCGCACCTGGCGTGCGGCCTGGCGCATGGGCGTCGATGTGTTCTGGATGGTGTCGCTGGCAATCGTCGGGCCCAGATCGGGCGTGCGCGTGGTGTGTCCGAGGATGATCTTCACGCGGGCGATATCGGTTTCTATCTCATCGGCGACGAGCTGGCCAATGGCCGTGCGCACTCCCGTGCCCAGGTCCACGTGGCCGTTGAAGCCGATGACGTCGCCGTCGGCGCTGATGGCGATGAAGCTGTCGACCAGCGTGCCCGCGGGCACGGGAAACGGGCCTTGCGCAGGTGTCGGTGGATGCAGCACGGGGCCTGTGCCCGCGAGAATGGCCAGCGGGCCGGTGGCCGCTGCGCTGACCATGATCATGCCGCCGGTCTTGAGCAATTGACGGCGCGTCAGCTGCACGTTGCCGGGCTGTTCGTCGCGGGAAGTATTTTTGAATCCGAACATCACACCAGCTCCTTGGAACATGCGGCCTGGCCATGCGTTGCGCAGGCAGCTTGCACCACAGCGACTGCGCTGTGCGTATTGCGCCCCTGGGCGATCAGATCGCGGGCGCGCGACGCGGCCTCGAGGATCTCGATATGGGTGCCGCAGCGGCACAGGTGATGGGCCAGCTGCTTCTTGATCTCGTCATCGCTGGCCTGCGGGCGTTTGTCGAACAGCGCGACCAGGGCCATGATCATTCCGTTGACGCAGTAGCCGCATTGCGCGGCCTGGGTGTCGATGAATGCCTGTTGCACCGGATGCAGCACCAGCGCCTGCGTGGCAGCCGCGGACTGCGTCTGCAGCGAAGCGTCCCCCAGGTCCTTGAACAGCGGGTCGTGCGCGACCTGGGCCTGTGCCTGGCGCGTGGCTTCGGGCGACAACCCTTCGAGTGTGGTCACTTGCTTGCCGTTGACCACGGACAGCGGCACGGAGCACGAACGCGCCACCTTGCCATCGATCAGGACGGCGCAGGCGCCGCATTGACCCAGGCCGCAGCCGTACTTGGGACCGTTGAGCTGCATGTCATTGCGAAGGACATACAGCAGGGGGGTATCGGCCGAGGCCTTGTCGGCATCCACCGCAGTGCCGTTGAGTTTGAATTTCATCGCGTGTTATATCTTTTCGCGCCTGGGCGCGGATGTTTTTGATGAGCAGGAACGCAGTCGAGATAATCGATATTTCTTGCTGTACGAGGCAATGAGATACAGCTTTTGCAATGCAAAAGGAAAATGTGGGATCAGCCAGCGGCTGATTTTCTCCAGGGCTTGGGAATGGGGCGAGAGAGGGAATTCTTCGTGTATTCCTCAAGGGAATCAAAGAATTCCGCGTGGGAATATATGCGCTGCGGCATGCATATCACGCACGTTGATGCAAATGAGAATCAACAGAAAGCAGGGTTCCGACTACGGTCTGGCCGTCACTTTCCGAAAATAACGGTATTGAAACAAGCCGGAATCCTAGTGGTTTTTCGCCATGCGTTCCCGCGGCTGCGCCAAACCCGAGTTGGGTCTTGGGTGTTATAGAAGACCCTGGGCGTCGGGCAAGCAGCAGGAGTAGGGCCCAGCGGACTGGGGGGCGCCGCAGACGCGGCCCTGGGCTAGTTCCTGGCGCTGCCCCTGAGCCGCCGCCACAGCGTGGTGCGGCTGATTCCCAGCGCCCTGGCGGCTGCGACCTGGTCACCGCCGCAGTCCGCGAGCACCTGCTGGATATGTCGAATTTCATGGTGTGTACGCTCGTTTGCAAGCGTGGCATCGGCTGCCGCACGCGCAGCGCCCGGCGCTGCAGGCCGGTCGATCAGCGCCATCAGATCGTCAACGCCGGGCGTGCTTGCCAGCTCCACGCAGCGCACGGCCACGCGCTGCGCGAAGTTGTGCAGCTCGCGCGCGTTGCCCGGCCAGCCATGGCGCGCCACCACCGCGGGCAGCAGGCGCAGCACCGGGGCCATGGATTGGGCCAGCCCGATTTCGCGCATTGCGGTCTGCACCATCATGTCGGCCAGCAGCAGCAGGTCGGCGGGGCGATCGGCCAGCGGCGCGAGATCGATGCGCAGCACGGCAATGCGAAAGTACAGGTCCTCGCGAAAGCGTCCCGCGCGCACCATGGCCGCGAGATCGCGGTGGGTCGCCGCCAGGATGCGGATGTCGATGGACACGGGGGCGTTCGCGCCCACGCGCGTGACTTCGCGCTCCTGCAGCACGCGCAGCAGCCGGGTCTGCAGCGCGAATGGCAGTTCGCCGATTTCATCGAGAAACACCGTGCCCCGGTGGGCGGCTTCAAACAGTCCGGCCTTGCCTTCGCGGCGCGCGCCCGTGAACGCGCCATCCTCGTAGCCAAACAGCTCGCTTTCCAGCAGGCTTTCGGTCAGCGCGCCGCAGTTCACCGCGACGAAGCGCTGGCCGCGGCGCCGGCTGGCGCTGTGTATGCCCTGGGCAATCAGCTCCTTGCCCACGCCGGTCGCGCCGGTGATCAGTACCGGCGCCTCGGTGAGCGCGGCCACGGTCTCGCAGCGGCGCACCACGGCCTTCATCTGCGCCGATGCCTGCACCACATGCGCGAGCGTGTAGCGCGCGGGCTGGCTGCGCTCGCGCTCATGCGCGCGCAGCTTGCGAAACGCCTGCTCCACCGTGCTCGAGCGCTCGAGTGTGAAGACCGCGCCATTGGGCCGGCCGCCTTCCATGATGGGCTGGCCGTGCACCAGCACCTTGCGCTGTGCCCATTCCTGCACGCGCGCCACCCGCGTCGCGCCTTCGGGGTGGTGCACGCTGTGCGGATCCAGCGCGGGCAGCCACTGTTGCAATGGCTGGCCCACGGCCGAGGTCAATGCCACGCCGGTGAGCGCGTCGGCCGCGGGGTTGGCCGCGAGGATATGGCCCTGGGCATCGGTGGCGACGACGCCGCTGTCGAGATGGCGCAGCACGGCGGCCAGGCGTTCGCGTTCGGAGCGTTCGGCGCGCTGGGCAATCACCAGCTGCAGCGCGTCTTCGATGGCCGCGGCAATCGAGTCACGCGAGTACAGCAGCACGCCGCGCAGACCCCGGTGGTGCGCGGCGCGCACGGCCACGCCCGGACCCACGATGGCCGTGACGCCGCTGCTTGCCAGCTGCTCGACCAGCGCATGCGCATGGGCCTCGGACTCGTAGGCATGCAGCTGCACGGGCAGGTCGTAGTTGCGCAGAAAGCGCGCAACGTCGTCGGGAATTTCACGAAAGAACACCAGCGCGATATCGCCCTGCGCGGCGCGCGCGGTCGCCAGCGCCGCCATGATGTCGAAGCCGCCGACACGCACCGTGACCAGCGGCACATTGATGCGGCTGCGCAGATAGCTGGCGTTGGAGCCCGCGCTGACGACGACTTCGACGCCTTGCTCCGCCACCGCTTTTTTCACCAGTTCCACGCCTCGGTCCAGATTGCCGCGCTCGATCAGAATCTGCGCGCGGCCCTGGAATTGCGCCGCCACGGACAGCGCCACGTCGGCAAGTTCATAGGCACTGACGACCAGCACGCACGGCAGGTCGGAGCGGGGCGCAAGGGCATGAAACAGGTTGGGCATGCGCCATGGTAGCAACAGTGAAACAGCGTTTGTTTCATTTATGAAATGAAATCTGAAATCCTTCTGGCGGGAATTCGGAAATATCAATGAAATCAAAGGCTTATGTTTGGAGTTTGGCCTGGCACGGGGCTTGCGAAAGCATGTGCGTCGCCTTTCACAATGAGTAAAAAATCATGAAACGTAGAACCTTGATACAGGCCGGGGCCTTGACTGCAGCGCAGGCCCTTTGGAGCACGGCCCAGGCGCAGGAAAGCTTTCCCAGCAAGCCCATCACCATTGTCGTGGCGTTCACCGCGGGCGGCAGCGCCGACCAGCGCGCACGCCAGATCGGCAAGTTCATGACGGCCGAGCTGGGCCAGTCGGTGATTGTCGAGAACCGCCCGGGTGCGGGCGGCAACATCGGCACGCAGGCCATTGCCCGCTCCAAGCCCGACGGCTACACGCTGGGTATTGGCAACATGGCGCCGATGGCGGTCAACCCGTCGCTGTACAGGAAATCGACGTTCGATCCGCTCAAGGAGCTGAGCATGATCGCGCTGCTCGAGCGCGGTCCGCTGATGCTGGTTGTGAAGGCCGATTCGCCGCTGCGCTCGGTGGCCGATGTGATTGCCGCCACCAAGACCAAGCCCGGCGGCCTGTCGTTCGGCTCCAGCGGCCCGGGCGGCGCCCACCATTTGTCGGGTGAGCTGTTCAAGTCCATGACCGATACCGAAATGACCCATATTCCCTACAAGGGTGGCGCTGCGGCGGTGGTCGATCTGCTGGGCGGCCAGCTTGATTTCATGTTCGAGCCCATGTACTCGGCCGTGCCTTCGGTCAAGGCCGGCAAGATGCGCGCGCTGGCAATCACCAGCAGCAACCGTTCGCCGATGATGCCCGATGTTCCCACCATGGCCGAGTCGGGCGTGCCCGGCTTCGTGATGGAGAACTGGCAAGGCCTGATAGGCCCGGCCGGCATTCCCGCGAACATCGTGCGCCAGCTCAATGCGGTGGTGAACAAGGCGCTGGCCGATCCCACGATCAAGGCGCAGATGCTGAGCCAGGGCAATGAGATCGGCGGCGGCTCGGCCCAGCAGTTCGAGGCGCTGGTGCGCAGCGAAACCGCCAAGTGGGCTGAAGTCGTGCGCCACAACAAGATCGTCGTGCAATGAGCGACTCCCGCACAGCCACCGTGCCGCGCGTGATGCGTGCCATCACCATCGACCGTTATGGCGGCCCCGAAGTGGTGCAGCTGCGCGGCGATGTGCCCGTGCCTGCGCCGCAACCCGGCCAGGTGCTGGTGCAGGTGGTCTGCGCGGGCGTCAATTTCATGGACATCCACACGCGCCAGGGCAAGTACCGGCAGTCGCGCACCTATCCGCCGCGCGTGCCCTGCACGCTGGGCATGGAAGGCGCGGGCGTGGTGCTGGCGCTGGGCGAGGGCGTCACGCACCTGGCCGTTGGCGACCGCGTGGCCTGGTGCATTGCCTGGGGCAGCTACGCGCAGTACGCCTGCGTGCTGGCCTTCCAGGCGGCGCGCATTCCCGCTGCCATAGGCTTTGACATGGCGGCCGCGGCAATGTTCCAGGGCAGCACGGCGCATTACCTGGTTGACGATGTCGCGCGGCTGGCGCCCGGACAGAGCTGCCTGGTGCACGCGGGCTCGGGCAGCATAGGCCAGCTGCTGATACAGATGGCCAAGGGCCTGGGCGCTACGGTGCTGGCCACGGCCAGCACGCCCGAGAAGCGCGCCGTCGCCGCCCGGCGCGGCGCCGACCGGACCCTGGCCTACGACAACGGCGGCTTTGCCGATGCGGTGCGCGAGGCAACCGGCGGGCGTGGCGTGGACGTGGTCTTCGACTCGCTGGGCAAGGCGACGCTGCGCGACAGCTTTCGCGCGGCGCGCACGCGCGGGCTGATCGTCAACTACGGCAACGTCTCGGGCTCGGTGGTCGACCTCGATCCCATGGAACTTGGCGAAGCCGGCTCGCTGCTGCTGACGCGCCCGCGCCTGGCCGATCACATGACCGATGCCACCACCATCCAGCGCCGCGCCGACGTCGTGTTCTCGGCAATTGCCGCGGGCGCGTTGTCGATCGACATGGCCGCGCCCTGCACGCTGGACGACGTGCACCTGGTGCATGCGCGCATCGAAGCGCGCGAGCAGCTGGGCAAGAGCGTGGTGTGGATCGACGAGGGCCTTCGCTAGGCCGACCTTTCAAATTTTCCTTTTGCGTTTTTTCAGGACACCTCATGAGCACCCATCCTGGCACTTTGCTGCGCACCCTCCTCAACGAACGCCGCGGCCTGCTGGTGCCGGGCGCGGGCAATGCGCTGGCCGCGCGCGTGATTGAAACCATGGGCTTTGAAGCCGTGTATCTCAGCGGCGCGGGCCTGACCAACAACTTCTACGGCATGCCCGACCTGGGCTTTGTGAGCCTCAACGACATTGCCAGCCACTGCGCGGCCATTCGCGACGCGGTCGCGCTGCCGCTGATCGTCGATGCCGACACCGGCTTCGGCAATGCGCTGAACGTGCGCCACACGGTGCGCACGCTCGAGCGCGCGGGCGCCAACGCGATCCAGATCGAAGACCAGGTGATGCCCAAGAAATGCGGCCACTTCGCGGGCAAGGCGGTGATCGACCAGGCCGAGATGGTCAGCAAGATCAAGGCCGCGGTCGACGCGCGCGTGTCCGGCGATTTCCTGATCATCGCCCGCACCGATGCGCGCGCCATTCACGGCCTGGACGATGCCCTCGACCGCGCGCGCGCGTTTGCCGAAGCCGGCGCCGACGTGACGTTTGTCGAGGCGCCGACCAGCGTGGACGAGCTGCGCCGCATTGCCAGAGAGCTGCCTTGCCCGCAGATCGTCAACGTGGTGATCGGCGGCAAGACCCCGGCATTGCCGGCCGCGGAATTCGGCGAGATGGGCTTTGGCATGGTGCTGTACGCGAATGCCGCCTTGCAGGGCGCGGTGCGCGGCATGACCAATGCGCTGGCCGAGCTGCAGCGCCGCGGCGAACTGCCCGAAGACCCCGATCTGGTGGCGACATTTGCCGAGCGCCAGGCGCTGGTGCAGAAGACGGCGTTTGACGCGCTGGATGCACGCTACGCTGTGCAGACCGGCAAGAACTGAGCGACGCCAGCGCGCCGCCGCTGCGCACAATTGGGAGACACGGAATGCAGAAACAAATCGAAGTGCGCGCCACCTACATGCGCGGCGGCAGCAGCAAGGGGGTCTTTTTCGAGACCACGGATTTGCCTGGGGAACCCGCGCGGCGCGACGCGCTGCTGATGCGCGTGATAGGCAGCCCCGACCCGTATGGCAAGCAGACCGACGGCATGGGCGCGGCGACGTCAAGCACCAGCAAGGTGGTGCTGGTCGCGCGCAGCACGCGCGCCGACTGCGATGTCGACTACCTGTTTGGCCAGGTCGATATCGAGCAGCCGCGCATCGACTGGACCGGCAACTGCGGCAACCTGACCACGGCCGTGGGGCCGTTTGCCATCGCGCGCGGCCTGGTCGATGCGCCCGCCGACGGCTTGGCCGTGGTGCGCATCTGGCAGGCCAATATCAGCAAGGTGATCGTCGCCCATGTGCCCATGGCGGGCGGCACGGTGCAGGAGCTGGGCGACTTCGTGCTCGACGGCGTGGCCTTTCCCGCAGCCCAGGTGCGGCTGGACTTTCTCGCGCCTGGCGGCGACGGCTCGAGCGCCGGGGAGTCGCTGCTGCCCACGGGCAACGTTGTCGATGTGCTGAGCGTCGAAGGCGTGGGCCGCTTCGATGTCACCTACATCAACGCCGGCAATCCGACGATTTTCCTGCGCGCCAGCGAGCTGGGCCTGACCGGCAGTGAACTGCAGCCCGACGTCAACGGCGATGCGGCGCTGCTGGCGCGCATCGAGGCGGTGCGCGCCGCGGGCGCGGTGGCCATGGGCCTGGCGGCCTCGGCCGCACAGGCCACGGCCTCGCGCCCCGGAACGCCCAAGCTGGCCTGGGTCGCGCCGCCCGCCGACTATGTGGCCTCGAGCGGCAAGGCCGTGCCCGCGCAGGCGCTTGATCTGCGGGTGCGCATTGTTTCCATGGGCAAGCTGCACCACGCGATCACCGGCACCGGCGCGGTGGCCGTGGGCGCCGGCGCGGCGGTCGAAGGCAGCATCGTTGCCCAGGCGCTGCGCCCCGGCGCTGCGGGCCGGGACGTGCGCATGGGCCATACCTCGGGCGTGCTTGCCGTGGGCGCGACAGCCGAGCACCAGCCGCAGCGCGGCTGGGTCATCAGCCAGGTGAGCCTGAGCCGCTCGGCGCGCCGCCTGATGGAGGGCGTGGTGCTGGTGCCGCCGGCGGATGAAGCGCTGACGGGCGGGTGAAGGTCTGAGGCCGTGCCGCAAGCCCCCGAGGCGGGCTGTCGGTACCGAGCGCAAAGGGATGATTGGTCCTACGTTAAGATCAATTTCCAACCACCGCCAGGGTGGCCCATCCACCAGTCACCCGCACCGGCGTGACTTCAAATGACCTGCATGGCATGGAAAGACCGCACTTGATGGGGACCACATCCGGGGGGACATGCAATGACCCCAACTGATCCGAAGGAAATTCCCGGCGCGCCCGACCGGCTGGTTCCGCTGGTCGGCATCGGCGCTTCCGCCGGCGGCCTGGAGGCCATGGGCCAGCTGTTCGAGGCGCTGACGCCCGATCTGGGTCTGGCCTATCTGATCGTCTCGCACATGGACCCTCGGCACGAGAGCTATCTCGCGGAGGTTCTGGCCAAGCGCACCGCCGTACCGATGCGCGTCGGTCATGAGCAAGTGATTGCACCGGACCATGCCTATGTGATTCCACCCGACACGGTGATGACGGTTTCGGGCAACCGCATCAAGCTGTCCGCGCGCTCGCACACCGGCGAGCGGCATCTGCCCGTGGACGCCTTGTTCGCCTCCCTGGCGCAGCAGCGTCCTGGCAAGGCCATAGGCATCGTGCTGTCCGGCACCGGCAGCGACGGCACCGAAGGGGTCAAGGAGATCAAGGCTGCCGCAGGGGTCACCCTGGTCCAGGAGCCAGCCAGCGCGGCCTTTGACGGCATGCCCAAGTCCGCGATCCAGACCGGCTGCGTGGACCGCGTGCTGCGCCCGGGCGAGATGGCCGCGGAGCTGGCCAAGATCGTGCGCCACCCTTACTTTGTCGACGATGAGGATGCCAAGGAGCAGGAAAGCGTCGCGCCCGAGGCCGCGCTGGAAAAGATCTTCGAGCTGCTCAACAACGTCTACCAGGCGGATTTCACCCAGTACAAGCCCAACACGCTGCAGCGTCGCCTGCAGCGGCGCATGGCCCTGGTGAGCGAGACGCAGGTGTCCTCCTACCTCAAGCTGCTGCAGGACAACCCGGTGGAGCTGGCCGCGCTGTACGACGACTTCCTGATTCGCGTCACTTCCTTTTTCCGCGAAGAGGCCATCTACATGGCGCTCAAGCAGAGCATCCTGCCGGCGCTGGTGCGCGGCCGCAGCCATGCCGAGCCGCTGCGCATCTGGGTGCCGGCCTGTGCCACGGGTGAAGAGGTCTATTCGCTGGCGATCTGCCTGATGGAGTTCCTGGGCGAGCGTGCGCAGGACCTCACCATCCAGATCTTCGGCACCGACCTCAATGAGGCGGCCATCGAGCAGGCGCGCCAGGGGTCTTTCCCGGAAAGCATTGCCGAGCGGGTTTCCGCGGCGCGGCTGCAGCGCTTTTTCGTGCATGAAAACCGGCGCTATCGCGTGGCCAAGCACATCCGCGAGCTGTGCGTGTTTGCACGCCAGAACGTGGCGCGCGATCCTCCGTTCTCGCGCATGGATCTGATCAGCTGCTGCAATCTGCTGATCTATCTTGACCCCGGCTTGCAGCGCCGGGTGCTGCGCCATTTCCATTACGCGCTCAAGCCCGACGGCTTTCTGATCCTCGGCCCGGCCGAGAACGCGGACGAGGAAAGCCAGTTCTTCAAGCGCTCGGACAACAACCACCGCATGGTGTATCGCCGTGCCATGCCGGCGCGCGGGTCGCTTGAATCGGTGCTGGTGGCCCATCCGGGCAGGAAGCAGGCAACCGCCAGCGAGATTGCGCAGCCGCGCTTTGTCGACGACAGCCAGGTCCAGCGCAAGGCCGACGGGCTGCTGCTGTCGCGCTTTGCGCCCGCCAGCATCCTGGTCGACGACCGGCTCAACATCGTGCAGTTCCGCGGCCAGACCAGTCCCTATCTGGAGCATGCCAGCGGCACCGCCAGTCTGAACCTGCATCGCGTCGCGCATCCGGGCATCCTGCTGCAGCTGGTGCCGGTGATCAAGCAGGCGCAGCAATCGGGAGCGTCGGTGTTCAAGAGCGATCTGCGGATAGACACGCCGTCCGGACAGCGCGAAGGCACGGTGGAAGTCATCCCGCTGCGCGAGCCGGCAACCAAGACCAGCTTCTGCCTGATCCTGTTTGATGCCAACAGCCGGGCGCAAAAGCCCGATGTCCGCCCGGACCTTCCCGAATCCGAGAAGGATGGGCGCATTCGCCAGCTGGAACAGGAGCTCGAGAGCCTGCGTGACTATCTGCATGCCACCAACGAGGCCTACGAAGCCGCGCTGGAGGAGTCGCGTTCCGCGCAGGAGGAGCTGCAATCGGCCAACGAGGAATTCCTCAGTGGCAACGAGGAGCTGGTCACGGCGCGCGAGGAACTCCAGGCCAGCAATGAGGAGTTGAAGACCGCCAACGAGGAAATGCTCAGCCGCAGCCGTGAACTGCAGCTGACGAACAACGAGCTGCTGCGCGCGCGCAAGGACGCCGAGTTCCACGCCAACTACGCCGAATCGCTGATCGACACCATGGCCCACCCGCTGCTGGTGCTGGACCAGGCGCTGTGCATTCACCGGGCCAACCACGCCTTCTACGACAGCTTCCTCACCAATCCCGGCATGACGCTCAACCGGCAGCTGTTCGAGTTGGGCGACGGGCAGTGGAATATCCCCGAGCTGCGGGTGCTGCTCGATCAGGTGCTGACCACCAGCAGCCCGATCAACAACTACCGCGTGCACCACGAATTCCCGGGCATAGGCCAGCGCTCCATGCTGCTGCATGCGCGCAAGGTGCCCGCCATGGACGATCGGTCGGCGCGGCTGCTGCTGGCGTTTGAAGATGCGACCGCTGCGGAAGACCGGCTGGTGGCCGCGCGCGCGGACGACCATCGAAAGGATGAGTTCATTGCCGTGCTGGCGCACGAGCTGCGCAATCCTCTGGCACCGATCCGCACTTCGGTCCAGGTGCTGGGACTGAAGCTCAAGGACGAGAGCATGCGTCCGTCGCTGCAGATGATCGATCGCCAGGTCACCACCATGACGCGGCTGATCGATGACCTCATGGACATCTCGCGCATCACGCGTGGAAAACTGTCGTTGAGCCGCAAGCCCGTGGCACTGGTCGAGTTGCTGAGGAACGTTGCGCTGGCCCACAGCCCTTTCATGGAGGAGCGCGGCCATCAACTGGTCACTGTCCTGCCAGAAAGCGAATTCATCGTCGAGGGTGACGCCACCCGCCTGGATCAGGTGTTCGGCAACCTGCTGAACAACGCCGGCAAGTACACGGACCGCGGTGGCCATGTGGAGTTGCGCCTGGAAGTGGCCGCAAGCGAAGCGGTGGTGACGGTGGTGGATGACGGCTCGGGCATTGCGCCCGACATCCTGCCGCACATCTTCGATCTGTTCCTGCAATCGGAAAGCACAAGGTCGCGTGCCGAAGGCGGACTGGGCATAGGCCTGACGCTGGTCAAGCAGATTGTCGAGGCCCATGGCGGCAGCGTGGCCGCGGCCAGCGCGGGCGCTCAACACGGCAGCCGTTTTACCGTTCGGCTGCCGCTGATGCAAAGAGTCCCGAGCGCCGAATCGGCGGAGACCGCCAGCATGCCGAACGTGGCGCGCAGGGCGCGTCGGGTGCTGGTGGTGGACGACAACGTCGATGCCGCCAACGGCGTGGCCGAGTTGCTGCGCATGTGGGGGCACGAGGTGGCGCTGGCCTATGAAGGCTATGCGGGATTGGAGGTGGCGCGCAGCTTCGGGCCCGACGTCGCCTTGCTGGACATCGGGCTGCCGACGATGACCGGCTATGAGCTGGCAAGAAAGCTGCGCCGGGCCCAGTCCGGGGAGCTGTTCCTGGTGGCGGTCACGGGCTACGGCCAGCCCAGCGATGTCACGGCGGCGAAAGAAGCCGGCTTCGACATGCATGTGGTCAAGCCGCTGAACATGGGGCAGCTGCAGCGCCTGCTGGCTGCGCCCCATCTGACCCACTAGCCCCAGCGCGGCAGGCCGGCCCTGCGCACCCGCCAGACGCCGGCCCGCCAGCCGGCGTTTGCATTGCTGACGTACCGGCGCTCCGGCGTACCGGCGCTCCGGCGCTCCGGCGCAGCGGCGCAGCGGCGCACCGTGACGCGGCGGCAGGCAGGCGCTTGCCTCATCTGCGTGCATGTTGATCTGAATTGGTGCGCGCCATCATCGCCCTGGCCCGCGCTGCGCTGCCCGAGGGCCAACCGGCGGGAAAAACCGCCCAAAACAGCTGGCACGCAGTTTGCTTGAATGGCTGTGACTGCCTTGTGTACAAGCGAGTATTCAAGAGCGGATCGATTTTCGCCAAGGCCCAACTCAAGAAGGAACTGCCATGTTTTCACGTCGACTCTTGCTTGCTTCTTTGACCTCTTCGGCGCTTGCCGCGTCCATGGCGGCGCCCGCGCAGGCCGCTGACAAGGTCATCAAGGTCGGCACCTTGAAGCTGATCCATGGCATCACGCCGTACTTCTACGACAAGTTCACGCCCGCCGGCTACAAGATCGAAGTGGTGACCTTCGAGACGCCCACCGACGGCAAGAACGCGGTGGTCACCAAGTCGGTGGACTTCGGCACCTACGGCCTGGCCGCCGCGACGCTGGGTGCGGCCGCGGGCGAGCCCGTGGTGATCATTGCGCCGCAGTGCAACGGCGGCATCGCCATCGTGGTGCGCAAGGATGGCGGCGTGGCGACTTTCAAGGGCCTCAAGGACAAGCGCGTGGGCATTCTGCCGGGCTCGACGCAGGAAGCGGTGTTCCTCGACCGGCTCAAGGCCGAAGGCATGACGATCAAGGATGTGAAGTCGGTGCGCGTGTCGTTCAGCGAGATGGCCGGAGCGCTCGAGCGCGGCGACATCGACGCCTACGTGGGCGCCGAACCCGGCCCGTCGATCAGCGTCGTCAAGGGCGTGGGCAAGGTGCTCGAGTACCCGTACAGCACGCCCACCGGCGCGGTGAACATGGTGATGACCACGCATGCCGACACCGTCAAGGACCAGGCCGAACTTGCCAAGGTGTTCCTCGAAATCCACCGCAAGGCCTCGGAGTACGCGATGGCCAACCGCCCGGCGCTGATCGAGATGGCCGGCGCCAAGCTGGGCCTGCCCGCCGATGTCGCCAACCTGGCCGCCGACAACGTCAAGCTGACCTGGAAGATCGATGCCGACTGGATTCAGCGCAGCAAGTACTACGGCTCGCTGATGCTCGAGCGCAAGCAGATCCGCAAGCTGCCCGACTACAGCCGCTTCATCGTGACGGGCCTCAACCCCCAGTCCTGATCGCTCTCCCGCCCCGCAGCCTGTTCCGGAAAGATCCGCCATGACCACTTCCACCCTTGATCCCGGCGCGCGCGCCGCGCCCGCGCCCGTGGCCCCGGCCATGCCGGCGCAGCCTGCGGCCGAAACGCAGCAGATTGCGCCAGCGTTCGTGATGCCGGCCCAGCCCGGCGCGCTGCACCTGTGGCTGATGAAATGGCTGGTGCCGGCACTGCTGCCACTGGCCTTGCTGCTGGCCTGGGACCTGGCGGTGCGCTTGTCTGGAACCATGCTGGTGCCGCCGCCCAAGGAAGTCGGGTTGATGCTCTGGGACTTCGCGTTTGGCGGCATCTATGACGATGCCTTCAGCGAGACCCTGGGCATTCACTGGCTCAAGTCGATGTCGCGCGTCTACGGCGCGTTTGCGCTGGCCGCGCTGGTCGGCATTCCGCTGGGCCTGGTGATAGGCAAGAACGCGACAATACGCCGCGTGGTCGACCCCACGCTGCAGATGCTGCGTCCCGTGCCCGTCACGGCCTGGCTGCCGCTGTCGATGATCTTCTTTGGCGTGGGCCCGAATGCCGCGATCTTCCTGGTATTCCTGGGCGCATTCTTTCCCATCGTCATCAACACCACGTTTGGCGTGAAGTCGGTCGAAGTGCGGCTGTTCGAGGCCGCGGCAATGCTGGGCTGCTCGGGAGCGTCGATGTTTCGCCAGGTGGTGCTGCCCGCGGCGCTGCCGGCTATCTTCAACGGCCTGCGCCTGGGACACGGCATTGCCTGGTTCCTGATCGTCGTCGGCGAGATGACCGGCGTGCCCGAAGGCCTGGGCGCGGCCATCATGGACGGCCGCATGTTGTCGCGCACCGATGTCGTGATCGCGGGCATGGTCGTCATTGGCTTCACCGGCTTTGTCACCGACCGCCTGCTCGTCGCACTCAACAACCGTCTGCTCAAGTGGAGCCCGCAACACAATGTCTGATTCCATCGCCCACCGCAAGCCGACGCCGATTCTCGACATCGCGAATGTCAGCAAGGTCTTCAATCTCAACGGCCGTCCCATCCATGCGCTCAAGGACGTCAACCTGCAGATCCACAAAGGCGAGTTTGTCTGCCTGATCGGCGCCTCGGGCTGCGGCAAGTCGACGCTGCTGCGCATCATGGGCGGCTTCGAGCCGGTGTCCACGGGCTCGGCGCGCATGTACCACGCGCCCATCCAGGAGCCCGGCCCGGAGCGCGGCATGGTGTTCCAGGACTACGGCCTGTTTCCCTGGCTCACGGTGCGCGAGAACATTGCCTTCGGCCCCAGGCAGCGCGGCCTGCCTGCCAGCCGGCTCAAGGAAATTTCGGACCGCTTCGTGAACATGGTGGGCCTGGGCAAGTTTGCCGACCATTTTCCCAACCAGCTGTCGGGCGGCATGAAGCAGCGCGTATCGATTGCGCGCGCGCTGGCCAATGACTGCGAGGTGCTGCTGATGGACGAGCCGTTTGGCGCGCTCGATGCGCTGACGCGCGAAGTGCTGCAGCAGGAGCTGCTCGACATCTGGGAAAAGACAAAACTGACGGTGATCTTCGTGACCCATGCGGTCGAGGAAGCCGTGCTGCTCGCCGACCGCGTGGTGGTCATGACCGCGGGCCCGGGGCGCGTGGAGCGCGACTACCGCATTCCGCTGGAACGCCCGCGCTGCATCACCGCGCCCGAGTTCAATGCAGTGCGCCGCGAGCTGACCGAAATGCTCAGCAGCCATGTGTCGCTGCCCAAGGCCGCGTGATGCTGGAGAGTCTGCAGTCCTGGCCCCAGGCGCTGCGCGACGCGGCCTATGACAACACGGCCGCGGTGCCTGACAGCGCTGTGCAGCTGGCAGGCTTTGACGCGCGCAGCGCCGCGCTGCTGGCGCGCGCAGCGGGCGACATCGATCAGCGCTACGGCCCTGCCGAGCGCCAGCGGTTTGACTATTTCACGGGCCGCGTGGACGCGCCCACGCTGCTGTTCATCCACGGCGGCTACTGGCAGATGCGCCACAAGAACAGCTTTCGCTTTGTCGCCGAAGGCGCGCTGGCGCAGGGCCTGAACGCCGCGCTGCTGGGCTATACGCTGGCGCCCCAGGCCAGCCTCACGCAGATCGCCGAGGAAGTGCGCCAGGGCATTGCCGCGGTGCGCGCCCATGCGCGGGCCCGGGGGCGCAGCGGCGACATCCTGCTGTGCGGCTGGTCGGCCGGCGCTCATCTGACGGCGCTGGGCCTGGCCTGCGAAGGCGTGCGCGCGGGCCTGGGGATCAGCGGCATCTACGATCTTGCGCCGCTGCAGCACACCTATCTGAACGCCGCGCTGCAGCTCACGGCTACCGAGCTGCGCACCCTGAGTCCGCTGCATCTGCCGCTGGTGGACAAGCCGTTCATCACCGCGTTTGGCACGGCGGAGCTGCCGCAGCTGCAGGCGCAGAGCCTGGCGCTGTCACTGCTGCGCCAGGGCTGCGAAGGCGGTCTGCTGGCGGTGGACGGTGCCGATCATTTCAGCATTCTGAATGCGCTGGCCGCGCCCGATGGGGTGCTGTTGCAGCGCTTGGTGGGCTGGGTTTGACGCTGCTTCGGACTGATTTTTAAGGGCGGCCGTTCATCCTTCGACAGGCTCAGGACGAACGGGAAACGCGTTCGTGCCGAGCCGGCCTCACCGGGCGCGTCCGACCATGAAAGGCCTGCTCAACAGCAAATGGCGAATCAAGCCGCGACCCGCCCCTGCCTTGCCGCCTGCAGCGTATGCAGGGTGATCTTCTTGACTTCATCGCGGCTCACGGCAATGTGCTTTTGCAGCAGCGCCTTGGTCGTGGCGGTGTCGCGCTGCAGCAGCGTGCGCAGGATCAGCGCATGCTCGTTGTAGGCCGCCTCTATGCGGTAGTTGCGCGTGAATTCCAGGCGCCGCACCACGCGTATGCGCTCGGTCAGGTCGCAGTGAATGCGCGCCATCTCGAGGTTGCCGCTGGCATGCACCAGCGCCATGTGAAAGGCTTCATCCATCTGCGAGACTTCGGCGCAGGCGGCCAGGCGCTGGGACGGCTCGACGCACCACAGCGCGCACAGCGGCGCCAGCCTTTGCGCCAGATCGGGTGCCTGGCCCAGCAGGTCTATGGCCGCGCATTCCAGCACCGAGCGCACGTCGTAGAGCTGCTCGAACACATGGAAGTCAATGCTGTTGACCAGCCAGCCGAGCTTGGGCATGACAGCGATATAGCCTTCGCGCTGCAGCCGCACCAAGGCCTCGCGTATCGGCGTGCGGCTCATGCCCAGCAGCGCGCTGACTTCGTTCTCGCTGAAGCGGTCGCCCGGCACGAAGTGGAAGTTGTCTAGCGCCTGCTTGAGCTGCGTGTAGGCCGATGCGGCAAGGCTGGTTTGGGCCACGATGGTCTCCTGGTTTTTTGTAGTGTGACGGTCTAGCGCAGGCTGTTGCAATACGCGCGCCAGCCGCCGAACGCCGTGATGTCCGTGGCCTGGGCCAGCGCCTGGCCTTCGCAGATGAAGCCCTTGCAGGTTGCACCGCTGGCCAGCGTGACCGAGCCGATTCCCAGCGGCGCCGGCACGCCGGCGACAAAGCGGCCGAAATGGGCCAGCGGCATTTCCCAGACCTCGACGGCAATGGCGGCGCCACCTTCTGTGCCACTGGCCGCGCGCGCGAGTCCGGGCTTGGGCGGCACGGTGCCTTGCAGCGCATAGAGGCGGTAGCTGGCGCTGGTGTGCGTGGCTTCGACAAAGCGCGCGCCGCAAGACTGCAGCTCATGGTTGAGCGGCATGCCGCGCAGATGCGCGCCGACCACGGCCACCTTGATCATTTCGCCATGCGCGGCCACGCTCCAGCTGCAGGGGGTTGCCGGGGTGCCTGCGCGCAGGCCCGTGACGCCCGCGCTCAGGCCGGCCTGCTGCTCGAGCTGCGCGGCCCAGCGCACCAGATCGGGCTCGCACCAGCCGGGTGCAATCAGCGTGATGCCAAACGGCAGGCCGCCCGGCAGGCGGCTGGCGGGAATGGCGATGGCCGACCAGCCCAGCAGGTTCACGAAGTTGGTATAGACGCCCATCTCCGAGTTGACGGCAATCGGCTCGGCCAGGACTTCATCGATGCGCGGGTGGCGCGGCGCGGTGGGCACGCACAGCACATCCCATTGCTGCCAGATCTTCTGTGCCTGCTGCCTGAGCGCCTGCAGCCGGTACTGCGCGGCAAAGGCATCGGCCGCGGAAAACTGCTGGGCCACATCCAGCACGCTGCGCACCACGGGCAGCATGGAGTCGGGCTGGCCTTCATAGATGCTGCGCGCGCCAACCACGCGCTCTGCGACCCAGGGGCCCTGGTACAGCAGTTCGGCCACTTCAAACAGCGTGTCAAAGGGAATGTCCTGCAGCTGCGCGACCTGGGCCTGCAGCCGCGCCGAGAAATCGGCAAATGCGGCTTCGTAGCTGGCCGAGAGCCTGCGGGCCGCGGGCGTGGCCACGCGCAGCTGCGCCAGCGGCCGGTGCGCGGGCGCCATGGGGCGGGGCCGGGAGTAGGCGTCGGCTTCATCGACGCCTTCCATCAGCGACATGATGCTGGCGCTGTCCGCGACGGTGCAGGCCAGCACGCCAATGCAGTCCAGCGTGCGGCAGGCAGGCACCAAACCGGTGCCGCTGACGGCACCAGGCGTGGGTTTGAGCCCCACGATCTGGTTGAAGCCCGCGGGAACGCGGCCCGAGCCCGCGGTGTCGGTCGACAGCGCAAACGGCACCAGGCCGCGCGCCACGACCGACGCCGAACCCGAGCTCGAGCCGCCGCTGACCAGGCGGGGATCAAAGGTGTTGGGCACGATGCCATAGGGCGAGCGCGTGCCGACCAGGCCGGTCGCGAACTGGTCGAGATTGGTCTTGCCCAGAACGATGGCGCCGGCGTTTCTCAGGCGTTGGACGGCAAATGCATCGCTTTGCGCGTCATAGGCAAATGCCTCGCAGGCCGCGGTGGTGCGAAAGCCCGCGACATCGATGTTGTCCTTGACCGCAAACGGCACGCCGTAGAGCGGCAGCCGGTCGCGGCCCATGGTCTGCTCCAGCGCCGCGAGCGCTTCGATCTGGGCGCGCAATTGCGCGGCGCTGGCAATGCTTATCCATGCCGGGTCGCCCGCTTCGCAGGCCTGCCGCTGCGGCTCCAGCAGCTCGGCAGGTGTGGCGCCCCGGGCGTATGCGTTTTTCCAATCTTCGATGGTGCCGATCAGCATGATGAATACCCTGATGTATACAAGATGTACTGATGAAGCAGTTTGTGTGCCAGCCTCCGGTGCTTCGACAGATGTCGGTCAAACGGGGAAAATGAGGGCGATTCAATCCAGGAGATTTCATGACCCGTCCCTACGCTCCCAAGAACCAGGCGCTGTTTGACCAAGGCCTTGCCACGCGCCGCGAAGTGCTGGGCGCTGAATATGTCGATGCGTCCATCAGGAACGCCACCGACTTCAACATCGACATGCAGGAAATGGTCACGCAGAACTGCTGGGGCGATGTCTGGAACCGGCCGGGCCTGGAGCGCAAGTCGCGCTCCTTGCTCAACCTGGCCATGCTCACTGCGCTCAACCGCCCGCACGAACTCAAGCTGCATGTGCGCGGCGCGATCAACAACGGCGTGACCAAGGACGAGATCAAGGAAGTGTTCCTGCAGGCCGGCATCTATTGCGGCGTGCCGGCGGCCATTGACGCCTTCCGCGTCGCGGCGGAAGTGTTCAAGGAAATGGATATCTGAGAGGCACAGGCGCGGCCAGCACCTGCGGCGCGCGCTTCAAAGCTTGGCGATCGACACCTCGGTGGACTTGACAAGCGCCACGACCTCCGAGCCTATGACCAGTTGCAGGTCATCGACCGAACGCGTGGTGATCACCGAGGTGACGACGCCCCAGGGCGTCTGCACGTCGACTTCGGAGACGACATCGCCGCGGATGATTTCGCGCACCTTGCCCTTGAACTGATTGCGAACGTTGATGGCTTGAATGGTCATGATGTGTGTCTGCGGTTGGAGATGAGGAGAAAGCGGGAATTCAGGCGGCCAGGGCTTGTGCCCGCGCCCGCGCCGCCGGGTGCTGCGGGCGCGCCAGGCCCAGGTGCTCGCGCAAGGTGCGGCCTTCGTATTCGCTGCGAAACAGGCCGCGGCGGCGCAGCTCGGGCAGCACCAGCTCGATGAAATCATCGAGTCCACCCGGGAACCACGGGCCCATGATGTTGAAGCCGTCGGCGCCGCCTTCCTCGAACCACTGCTGCAGCTGGTCGGCAATGGTTTTGGGCGTGCCCACGACCTGCTGGTGGCCGCGGGCGCCGGCGATCTTCAGGTACAGCTGGCGAATCGTCAGCCCGTCGCGGCGCGCCAGATCGATCAGCAGGCGCTGGCGGCTTTGCGGGCCTTCGGTGGGCGGCAGCTCGGGCAGCGGCCCGTCGACGGGGTAGCCCGAAAGCTCCACGCCGCCGGAAATTCCCGCAAGCAGCGACAGTCCCACCACCGGGTCTATCAGCGACTGCAGCTGCTCGAACTTGGCGTCGGCTTCCTCCTGGGTGCGGCCGACAATGGGAAAGATGCCCGGCATGATCTTCACGTCATCGGGATGGTGGCCGTAGCCCTGCACGCGGGCCTTGATGTCGGCATAGAAGCTTTGCGCCTCGGCAAAGGTCTGGTGGGCGACAAAGATCACTTCGGCGGTGCGCGCCGCGAGTTCGCGCCCGTCTTCGGACGCACCGGCCTGCACCACCACCGGCCGACCCTGCGGCGAGCGCGCGACATTGAGCGGGCCGCGCACCTGGAAGTGCGCTCCCTTGTGGTTCAGCGGATGCAGCTTATCGGCGTCGAAGTAGCTGCCGCTGTGCTTGTCGCGCACGAAGGCGTCGTCTTCCCAGCTGTCCCACAGGCCGGTGACGACATCGTGGAACTCGGCCGCGCGGCGGTAGCGGTCGGCATGCGCGTACTGGTCGGCACGGTTGAAGTTCAGCGCCTCGGCCTTGGTGGCCGAAGTCACCAGGTTCCAGCCCGCGCGCCCGCCCGAGATCTGATCGAGCGAGGCAAACTTGCGCGCCAGGTTGTAGGGCTCGTGGTAGCTGGTCGAGGCGGTGGCAATCAGGCCTATGCGATCGGTCACGGCGGCCAGCGCCGACAGCAGCGTCAGCGGCTCGAAATGCTCGCTGCGCGCGGTGCGTGCCAGCGCCTGGATGTTCTCGGAGCGCACGGCCACGCCGTCGGCCAGGAATACCGCGTCGAACTTCGCCGCCTCGGCCTTCTGCGCGAGCTGCACGTAGTGGCGGAAATTGATGCCCGCGTCTTCCTGCGCGTCGGGGTGGCGCCAGGCCGCGATGTGGTGGCCGGTCTGCATCAGAAAGGCGCCGAGCTTGATCTGCTTCTTGGTGGTCACGGAGGGCTTTCGTTGGGAGTGAAGATCACCAGGCAAAGCGGATGCGCTCGCTGGAAAAACCGATGGCGGCGGAGGGCTGCGCGGTGGGCGGCACATCGCTGGGTCCGCGCCGATCGGGCGCGAGGAAGTCGGCAAGAACGTCATCGCGAACGCGGATGAACTCCGGGTCGCTGCGGTTGCGCGGGTGGGGCAGGTTGACCGGAACGATGCGGCGAATGCGCCCCGGGTGCGGCTGCATCACCACCACGCGGTCGCCGAGAAACACGGCCTCCTCGACGTCGTGCGTGACCAGCAGCATGGTGATGCGCTCCTTCTGCCAGATGCGCTGCAGCTCGGCTTGCAGGCGCGCGCGCGTCAGCGCATCGAGCGCGCCAAACGGCTCGTCAAGCAGCAGCACGCGCGGGCGGTTGACCAGGCCGCGCGCAATTGCCACGCGCTGCGCCATGCCGCCGGAAATCTGGTGCGGAAACGATTTCTCGAAGCCTTCGAGGCCCACCAGCGCCACATGTTCGGCAATCAGATGGCGCTTTTGCTGGGCGTTGAAGCTGGCGTTGCGCAGGCCCACGCCGATGTTCTGCTCTACGGTGAGCCAGGGAAACAGGCGGTGGTCCTGGAAGACGATGCCGCGGTCCAGGCCCGGGCCGCTGATGGCCTCGCCGCCCAGCGTGATGGCGCCGTCGTATGCGGTGTCCAGGCCCAGCACCAGGCGCAGCAATGTCGACTTGCCGCAGCCGCTGGCGCCGACAATGCTGACGAATTCGCCCGGCGGCAGCTGCAGGTCCATGTCCTGCAGCACCTGCAGGCTGCCGTCCGTGGACTGGCTGCTGTCGAAGCGCTTGGAGGCAACGTGGATGTGCAGATCATCCGTGGTGACGGTGCTTGTCATGGGTGGGTGCCTTTGAAAAGAGGGGAGGGGTTTCAGCGGCCCAGCCGCCGCGCCAGGGCGCGCTCCAGCGTGCGTGCGCTGGCATTCATGAGCCAGCCGACCAGGCCGATGGCAACCATGCCGAACAGCACCAGGTCCATGCGGAAATGCTCGCTGCCTTCGATCAGCAGATTTCCCACGCCGCGCCCCGACACCAGCAGGTATTCGGCGCCTATGGTGGCCAGCCAGGAGTACACCAGGGCCAGATAGACGCCGGTGAAGATGGCCGGCGCGGCCGACGGCAGCACCACATGCCAGATGGTCTTGGCGCGGGTGTAGCCGTAGACGCGCGCGACTTCAAGCAGCGTGGCCGGGGTGCTGCGCATGCCGTCGGCGGTGTTGACGACCACCGGCACCAGCGCCGCCAGCGACAGGAACACCACCTTGGCGACATCGCCCAGGCCGAACCAGACCGAGATCAGCGGAATCCAGGCAAACAGCGAGATCTGCTTGAAGGTGTTGAAGCTCGGGCCGACGATGCGGTTGAAGCGCGGCCACAGGCCCAGCAGTCCGCCGAGCACCAGGCCGCTGCCGGTGCCGATCACGAAGCCGGTGAGCTCGCGCGCCAGGCTGGCGCGCAGGTTGAGCCACAGCACGCCGCTGCTGAGCAGTTCCCGGCCGGTGTCCAGCACCTTGGCGGGCGAGACCAGCAGCGCCGAGTTCACCAGATCGAGCCGCGCGACCAGCGCCCACAGCACGATGGCCGCGAACGGCACGGCCAGGCCGCGCCAGCGTCGCGTGAAGGCCTGGTTGCGGCGCATTGACGCGGTGACTGCCGGCGCTGCGGCCGGCAAGGGGGAAAGGGTGGTGGTGGAGTTCACAGCAGGCCTTTCGGCGTGGGACGCGCGCCATGGCGCGCGGCAACGCGCGCTTCGGCCCAGTCCAGCAGGCGGTCAATCGCATAACCCAGGGCGCCAACAACAATCACCGCCGCCATCACCAGGTCAAGCTGGAACAGCTGGCGTCCATAGACGATCAGATAGCCCAGGCCTTCGCTGGATGCGACCAGTTCCACCACCACCAGCGACAGCCAGGCCTTGGTGAAGCCCAGGCGCAGCGCGGTGAACAGCGTGGGCATGGCGGTGGGCACGACGATCTCCAGCACCTGCTGGCGCCGCGAGTAGCCGTAGACATTGCCGACTTCCAGCAGCGTCGCCGGTGTCTGGCGAAAGCCCTGCAGCGTGCCCAGCGTCACCGGCACCAGCGCGGCCTTGGCAATCAGGATGTACTTGAGCGGCTCGCCGATGCCGACCAGCAGCAGCACGAACGGCAGCCAGCCGAGCACGGGAATCTGCACCAGCGCGTTGAACGTCGGCAGCAGATAGTCCTCGGCGGTCTTTGACAGCCCCATGGCCGCGCCCAGCAGCAGGCCCAGCGCGCTGCCGACGACAAAGCCCACGAGCACGCGCTGCAGACTGGCCTGGGCATGCAGCCACAGGTCGCCGCTGGTCGCGAGGTCGCTCAGCGTCTCCCAGACAAACTGCGGCGAGGGCAGCACCTGGGCCGAGATCCACCCCTGGGCCGCGCCCACGGCCCAGAGTGCAAACAGCGCGATGGGCAGCAGGAAGGGCTCGGCGCCGCGGGCCATGCCCTGCAGGCGCTGGCGGCCGCTGGCGGCCGGTGCGGCCACGCGATAGGAAAGAGTGCTGGCCATGCTGATCAACGCTGAGCGACCGGAGTGCCGGCCGAGGCCCGGGCCAGGCCCTGGGCGTCAAACGCCTGCCAGCGCTTTTCCAGGCCCTGCTGCTTGAGCGCGGTCTGCAGATAGCGCGGCTCGAACCAGCCGTCGACGCTGATGGCGCGGCGTATCAGCTTGAGCTTGAGCGCGTCGCTGGCCACGGCCTTGTAGCGCCCGACAATGAACTCGTCGAGCAGCGGCGAATTGCGCAGCGCCAGTTCCTGCTTGTCGAATTCGGCTTCCCACGAGGCCTGGGGCGTGCCGCTGCGCGCCCAGATCCTGAACAGCTCGGCGCGGTTGTTTTCATCGGATGACCAGTGGGCGGCGCGCACGAACTGGTCGACAACCTTCTGCACCTGCGCGGGATGCTCCTTCTCGAAGTCCTCGCGCACCAGCAGCGAGGCCTGGCGCGTGAGCGCCGGGTCCTTGCCCTGCGTCGAATAGATCACCTTGGCCAGACCGCTGTCGCGCACCTTGAACCATTCATAGCCGCCAAAGGCCGCATCGACGCCGCTGGACACCAGCGCTGCCTGGGCACTGCCGGTGTCGAGGTTCACTGCCTTGAGATCGCGCTCGGCCAGGCCCACGCCCTCCAGTGCGTTGATGGCCACCAGATGGCCGTTGGTGCCGCGAAACAGCGAGACCTTGCGGCCCTTGAGGTCCTTGAGGCTGCGTATGTCGGACTGCGGCGGCGTCACCACATAGAGGTTGTTGCGCGCGCCGCTGGCCAGCAGCAGCCGGGTCTTCAGGCCGTTGGCGCGGCCGACAATCGAGGGCAGGTCGCCCTGGTAGGCGAAGTCGATCTGCTTGTTTGACAGCGCCTCGTTCACGGCCGGCCCCGCGCCCTTGAAGAACAGCCATTCGACGCTGATGCCGTCGGCCCTGAAGGCTTCTTCCAGCGCCTGGTTGGCGCGCAGCACGCCGCCCGGCGATCCGCCCCAGGTCACGGGCTCGCCGCCGCCTGCGGTGGCCACGCCTATGCGTATGGTCTGCGGCGGCGCGGCCTGGGCCGTGGCGCCAAGAA
>Ga0308165_1000375_pt1 | contig 89391 bp, 77 predicted proteins | sample PhyWR2_FD_201032 | JGI IMG/M metagenome (GOLD analysis project Ga0308165, IMG submission 201032) | Phyllosphere microbial communities from UC Gill Tract Community Farm, Albany, California, United States - DLSLW.R2 | ecosystem: Host-associated > Plants > Phyllosphere > Unclassified | place: USA... | reverse complement strand
ACCGCAAGCCAATTTTCTGAACCCATACCCTACGATGACACGCCTTCGTCGCGTGAGTTCGCATTGTCAGACACGTCCAGCGAAAAGTACCTTCTTATCAAGGAACGACTCTTGAGAGCCCTTTAGCGTCGATGACTGTGTTCGGTCGCAGCGCGGCCCACGACTGACTGCTTGCGGCCAGAAGCGGTCCTTTGTCGTTGCAAAGCCCGAATCCACTAAACGGACAAGCATAGCCTGCAAGTTCCTCAATCGCGAAATCGATTCAATATGCGCAGAGCAAAAATATTCAAATTATTGTGACGAAGGTGAAATAGATGACATCTAAGATTTTAGCGAGAGCTGAAGTTGGATTCAATGGTGATTTTTTTCAAGTGATTTCCGTGTCCTCCGGAATGCTCAGTTACCCAGAGCTAACTGCGGAAGTGCGCTATTTAGAGCCCGATGCCGATGATGGTGCGCTGGGAGAAGCATTGCGACTAGCTTTAGGTGAGAGTAAACAAGTTTCAATAGCAGAGTTTCAAAAGATATTCGCGTCTGGAGAAATCCAGAGAATAGGGGAAGAGCGAAATAAATATGCCATGAAAAAATACGGCTATAAATCAAAGAGAGCAATGTTTAGAAAAATGGTGTGCTGTTGGATTAACTTTTTCGAAAGCCAAATCCAGATTAAGCCAACGCATCACAATTCAATTGATGGCTATTCCGGTATCTCTCTGGATGGGGAGGAAATATTGAATTTGCCGGTAAATGCGACCGCTGCGGAACTCGGAGCAGCATTGCGTGAAGGATTCAATCGTTGTACTAGTGCGATAAATTAGGCGCCAATCGGCCAGTTGCTGAAATTGGGGAAACTATTGGGATGCACGTACCAATGAATCGCGTAACTAAAAATACGGTTTTACGAATTTTTGCTTTGCCAGCGTGTGGTGGACTGGTTGTGCTGCTGGGCATATCGCTGCCGTATATTTTTTATACATCTGACTATTCACATATCCGGGGGATGTTCGCCCTATTCTTCATCGGAGCGTTCGTGAGTGCAATCGTTGGATTGCCATTGCTAGCGCTGGTGGAATGGCGATTGCCGAAGAATAGGTTGCGATACGTCATAGGCGGAATTGCATGTTCTACCGGTATTTGGTTATTGCTTGACATGCCAATTTTCCCGAAAGACTGGAACAAGTGGCATGACGCAAATTTCCTACTTCATTACGCTTGGCGGCGATTAATATTTTTCTCGTGCTTTGGGTTTGTGTCTGGAGGTTTATATACAGGAGCCGTCGCATTCATAAATAAATATGTTCCGAAAAATAAGACGCCCGGTACGAATCTCTAATCGTATCAATTGATTTTTTCGACTTCAATCCATGTGTTTTCTGTGAAAAGTGGCAGATGAAAAAGCTGTCTTCCTAAAATATACAGCCGCAGTCGGCCAGGAACCACTGCCTGAAAACTGAAAAAATCCAATTGACGAGGAAAGATTGATGACCAACGGTGTAGAAATTCTAAAAAATATGCCGCTGTCAAATAGGATTGACCTATTACTACGCACGGCTGATATTGCTAATGAGGTAAATATGGTCAGGCATCCGAATACTTTTTACGCTTGCAGACAGGCGATACAAAAATGTAGGGATTGGTTAGAGGCGAAGGGTATTGCTCCAGAAGCTTTGGCTGAGTACGTTGATGCCGATGGTGATGCTAATCCATGGATGCAGGAATCAATTTTTGAGCGCAATTCTAGTGGGCTGCAGTCGCTAATATTCACAACAATGGTCGTGGGGCATGTCGCTCATTTTTCTTATCTTCGCGCCGGTAACGCAGAGAAAATGTCCGAGGCCGTCGCCGAGGCGGGCGATAATATCTTGGAGTCTCTCGTAGAGTATGGGGGAAAATATGGACTTAATGAACTGACGTAAAGACGGCGTTTAGAAGAACAATGATGTCCGTTATCGGCCAGAAGAAGACACCAAGTTGAAACATAAAATTCATACGGTTAACTAGCAAAAAAATGCCACTCTTACATCCTAGTGACGACATCTCCAATAGAGCGCCTGTTTGGAATGCGATGGCAGCGTTTTTTCTAGACAACGAGCTTCAGGAAATAGAGATTTCACATATTGCAGAAGTTTGCTCTCTATCCCCATACTCGCAAAAAGAGCTTGAACGAATAATGTTCTCGGAGGTATGGCCGGCATTCCTTCCTAACTTGTTAGCCATTACAGGCGAATGGAGTGGATGGCCTGAGGACTTCGTCATTGAGCGTGTCATGAAGCGGTATAGAAGAGATAGAATTTATTTCTCATGGCGCTTCAACCCGTTAAAACGGTATTGTTGTGGAGCCTGGGCATCGGTCGAAAAACAAGTCGACATGCTCCGTAGAAATCGGAGCACAACAGAGTCCTAACGGCCGCAATCGGCCAGGAGCGGTAATTCAAATCTCCATATTTGGAAAGTCAATACATGAACCTAGCATACTTCCTTTCCCAGAATTTAAAGAATAGATAACGTATGGATAATGTTAGAAATCTTGTCGTGGGCGGAGTGTCGCTTGTAAAGTGCAAAGTCAGGGGATTTGGATCGACGGTATTAAATGTTCGCAACATGCTTGAGCCTGAACTTCAGAAAAATGGCTACTTGATAGGAGCTCCTTTTCGCACTGTTAGCTTGATCCTGCGCTTTACCAACTGTGACAACCCCAACCCCGAAATCGGCGAAATTGAAGTTCACAGAAGTTTGCTTCCAGTAGCTGTTGAGTTAGATGCCAAACATCTGGAAACATTGAATTCACAAGAATTAGAACACCGTTTCAAACTCGTGATGATTGACGTTTTGTGCGACATCGCAGCAAATTTTGACCTACCTTATAAATTTTTAGATGAGATGAGAAATAAATAGCGCCGAAGTCCGCAATCGGCCAGAAGCGGTCCTCGTCTTAAAATGCGAATCTATGATGAATAAGTCGATATTTTCAAATCTAGCATCTGAGTTGGAAGAATTGGGCATTCCCAAATCCAGCTTCTCCCTAGAGCATCCTCGTAACGAAAGAACATGCCTTATTTACTCGGAAGGCAAGTGGCTGGTCTATTATTCGGAGCGAGGGGGTTTGACAGATTTGCTGGAGTTTAACAACTTCGATGAAGCCAAGACTAATTTTATAGGTCGACTTATCTAACCTGCAGTGAGTGTCTTCGACCGCTATCAGCGTTTGGCGTGCTAAAGAAACGGAAAAATAATAGAGTCCGCAATCGGCCAGAAGGAGACGCTGGAGAACTGGTCGACCGTTAAAAAATAGAGGCACTACGAATTTCTGATTTATGCTTACCCAAGGCCTCATCATCAAAAAAAGAAAATGCAAGTCAAGCTAAAAAACATCATAAAGCGAGCTCTTATCGCATATTTGGGGGCGCTGGGAACGATTGGCGTGGTGCTTGCCATTTCGATTGGACATGGCTCCGGCTGGAGACCAGCTCTTGCTGGGTTACCGCTTTACGTAACCATTTTTGCGGGAATTACATACCAGTTGTTCAAGGAAGTTCGGGCGCTGAAGCGAGAAGAGCAGCAAGAGTCAAAGCAATAGAGAAGCGGCTGCAAAATTGAGGCTTCAGTTAAAGCAATTTTTGCAATCATTTTCGATTTTCAGCGCTCATCTGGAGAAACGTCCGTTCAGGATTCGGGAAAGATTAAGGTCTGCTTCCGCCCAGTAACGGTCATCCAAATTTTAAGAATGAATATAGACGACATCCTTAACCAAATCGTTAAAAATGCTCAACCAGATGATGATGCATTTGATTTGCTATTGGCTTCGCACAACGGTTCGCGCAACGCGTTCTGCGAAAGCTTCACCAAAGAAGTCGCGCAGCGCTACTTAGATAATTTGTTGGAATTCGATATAGCCGACTGTGCAATAAACTTTTTGTCTGTTTGGGCGCCTCTTGAGACATTTTCTGAATTTTCCTGGGCCATATATAGAGCCTTCGACGAAGGTGAATATTTGCACCCTGGACAGCTAGCAGGCACGAATCAAGAGTTGTACATCAAGCCTATGCTTCGCAAGGCTATGAATGCCGTCTCTTTGAAAGCCGATAGTTAACTTCCGCAACCGGCCAGTAGCGGCCCTCCAGAGACAAAAGGATGGATTACGTCGTCGCGTGACAGTGGAGATATATGGGAATCAAGGCGCAGCCGTTTGGCATTCAAGAAAAATTCGATTGGGGAGCCGATATTCATTCCGTCGCTTTTGACGGGCGTTTGGTCATAGGTATTAAACGAAACCGCAACGAAAATGGCGAAATCAGAATTACCTTCAGTCAGGTTGATGGATTTCGATTCTTAGATGAAGTCCAACTTGCCACTTATTGGACACATGAGGATTTCCCATTGGGATATCCCCTGCTTGAAGTGTTAGAAGATGGATGGGCGAGTGAAGAAAACAAACGCCTTGGTTACGTACAGCAGCAGCGCGAATGGATAGTCGTGACTGCCGGCGCATGTATCAGCGTTTTCTCAAAATTCGAACCCGAAGTAATTTATGAGACGTGAGCTGAACGCCAGAAATGTCAGCTATCGGCCAGAGGCGGACATCTATTGTGCGCTGAACAAAGTCACCAGTAACTCTGTTTCGCGTAGAGCGATGAAAAAAGAGAGTCTCAAAAAAAGGGGGGGATATGCATGTATTGCAAGGAATATCGGCTAAAAATTTAGCCCGAGCGCTCATATTCAGTTCATTGTTTTTTATGCCTCCGATTTGTAAGGCCTCGAATCTCGATTGTCAGAATGTACCGACAGCAAGAATGCGCATGGTATGTACAGGCCCAACATTATCTCGATTGAATGAGCAGGTGAACGCTTCGTACCAGCACGCGTTGCTCCAATCGCCAGATCAAAATGAACGAAATGCAATCATCTCTGAACAGAAAAAATGGCTCACCGCATTGAAGAGCTGTCGTAGAGATGATGTGGACTGTGTAGAACACCGCTATCGCCGGCGAGTGCAGGAGTTGTCGATTGATTGTGCGGTTCGATCAGATCAAGAACAAAATGCTATATGCGCAGCGACAGACCTACAGGCTCTGTACGATGTTGTCGAAAATATGTGGGCAGAGTGGAGACCCTATATATCTCAGTTACGAAAGATGGATCGCAACGACGATCGTACTTATCGACTACTCTATGTAGAGATTGATCGATCACATCGGGATAGCATGATCCCGTGTTTATCGTGGCAATGCCGCCGCAGCATGACGAAATTGCTCATTGAGCACAAGCGTTTCCCTCTTGATGCTTATACGCGTTTACGCAACTGGGTTACAAGTGAGGGGATGAATTCGTCTCTATTAAATTCCAAAGAATGGAAGTTAGCTGATGAGCAGGCCGTCCCCGCATGGGATATTGTTGATTCGAATATCTATATCTTGGGCGAGCTGCCAAAATGGTTCACACGAAATATTTTTGAAGATCATGCCTTCGACATCCCCCCTTTTATGGATCGGCCATTTACCGATGATGAGCTATGGCACTTAGCGACGCTTGTTAAACGTATTTATCCCACTTGGCTAAATCCTGATATGGAAGTCAGTTTTCTCGGTATAGCTCCTGCGGCATTAAGAAGCGTCATTTTTTTAGATGGCGGCGGAGCAAAATGCAGTCCCAATCCTTCCAATAGTTCAGTCATGATTGACAAGGTGGCGCTAGAGGGAGGGGCCATACAGACAAGAAGTCATGTCCGTGATTCGTTCAAGATCATTGAGATACGCGACCAAGCTGAAGAGCAACCGACACCAACTTGTACATCAGATGACCCTCGGTTAAAAATTCCAAAAACTTATAAATCACGTGTTTTTATAAATGAAATTCAATCGGTTTTCGTACGAGCTGATGGCACTTTCTGGTTAAAGTTTTCTGACGGGGACTGGTACCGATTTCGTGCGGATATGACAAGTGGCGCATTGGAAATTGGCAAAAAGTTTCACGTAATGTCGGAAGCTGACTTCAATCAAGTCAGAGATGATCGGACGGCTGGGCTGTTCGAAGAAAAAATAATGACTGCGATACGGCTACATTAAGGTAGTTATATTCTCACCGGCATTCAAAGTCCGCAATCGGTCAGAAGCGAACGGGAACAGTACTAAATAAAAAATCAAAATAAGGGGCTCTCATGTTGCGCACTACTTTTCTAACGGTCTTATTGTTTTGCAATTGCACTATGGCCGCAAATTCAATATCGGGGACTTCTTGGGCAGGGAAAGATCTCTGGGGAAGGCCCATCGTGTGGTATTTCTCAAGCGACGGGCATCTGACATACAAGACGGGCAATGGAATCTTCACCGATGGCACGTGGCAACAAAATGATGACGATGTTTACATCGAAATAAATAAAAAATTTGTCGAACAACGCGGTGTCTTGAAAGACGATGAGCTAGCTGGTGATGGATTTACTCAAAGGGGATACAAAGGAACGTGGTCCGCAAAACGCCTTTTATCAAATCCATCTGATTTGACAGCCGCGACTACATTGCCTAAGCCCCCAGCGCCCTTCATAGGCGCAACGTTGATGAAAGAAGAATTGCAGGGAACATATGAAGGCATAACAAAATTCGACTCATCATCGTTATCAATTCGATTGAAATTTACAGAAGAGGGGAATTTCGTAGAAACAAGAAGCATATCGGCCACGTCCCAACAACAGAATAGCTCACAGAGAATTGCCAAATTAGGACAAGTTACCGATTGGGAGGGAATCCATCGAGCTACACAATATGCAAAAAGAAATCAAGCAACTCCTTCCGGAAACAGGGAGTATTCGGCCATCCTGAAAAATTTACGGCCATTTCTTGAATCGAACTCCATCGTGGATAGCTGCGTTGATCTCAACTACGGCGGAGTAGGTACGTCACTTCTGTGTCGCCCCTCAAAAAATCCTTGGCCTGAGCCAGCGCTGCTTCTCTTCACTGCGACACTATCTCAATGTGGGAATGGTTTCTGTGCATACGTAATTTATCCTTTATTCAAAAAATAATAGTCAGCAGAGAACAAAGCGCGCCGACATACACTGCGCTTAGTCTAATAGCTAACGTCCGCAATCGGCCAGGAGCAACCATTGGATATTCTAAAAGAGGAAGCAGATCGGTGCTTATACTTCATTACCTCGAAAAGCTTTTCTCCGCGATGAAACTGCCGACGATAAATCGATTTTCGCCGGAAAAAAACATGATTGATTCAAGTGGACTAATCGACGAAAAAATCATGGAGGAAACCTACAACTATCCACAGGCGGTCATCGATTCGCTCTACGAAGAAGGGGATCTAGACTATATTTTCTTTTGCGATCTCCTGATAGATTTTGGCAAGGAATCGCACGTTAAACGGACGCAAGAGGAAATCAATTTTTCCGTTGGTCTCATACTTGAAAAGACGTTGTTATTGACAAATTTTCTTATTGGTTCTCATGACTTTGCCGGTTTTCATATGAAAGAGTATGGGAGGATCGACCAAACTTTTAATGACCCAGCAGCGTTCGAGAATTTCATTAGAAAGTCATTTGCACACGATGTCGATTATTTTGGCCGTATTAGCACCGAAGACAGATATACAGTTGGATTAATAAAGATCCATAAACAAAAAAAAGCTCCGCCCATACCGCCTGAAATCGAGAGAATTATTGAGTGAATTGGCGGCCACAAGAGATGCCGAAAATCCCAGAAAAACGACTGGAATTTCTCATGATTCCATCACTATTGACGACCGCAACCGGCCAACAGCGGACATTCCTCCCATGTTCATGGGATATTTGTTGATTTGCATCGAAAACTGCCCACTTAGCCGCATAAATTGCACTGGAATTGCCCCACGTTTAGAACACAATTCTGCTGATGACCATAAGCAGGAGATCGGAGGAATCGACGTGGCATTACTAGGCATTATTCGGCGCCGGCACCTTCGTGACCAGGTCTCATTGCGAGAAATCGCCAGGCGTTTAGGCATCTCACTAAATACCGTCAGACGGTAAATTCGTGCCGAAACCATGGAGCCAGCCTATGCAGACAGGCGTCACGGAGCTCTTTGGACAAATACACACTCAAACTCTCGGCCTGGTTAATGACCGAAGCGGGAAATCACGCAAGCAACGTCGTACGTTAAAACAGCTCCATTTGGAGTTGCGAGCGTTGGGGTATGAGGGGGCGTACGATCGGGTCTTGCCTTCGCAAGACGCTGGAAGGTGGATCAATTGGAGCGGGTCAATTCGGCGAGCAAATCAACAGTCGGGCCCCGGTTCCCGCCTAAGTCTGGATAAACTTCTCAAGCGGATAGTGATGTTTGATGAACGGCGACTTGATAACGATGTAGCTGAAATACTTCTCGATGCGCAGGTTCTGTTCGAGCAGTGATTCGATCACGCTCTGGTAATGCACCACGCTGCGCGTCATGAACTTGAGCAGGTAATCGTAGCCGCCGCTGACAAGATGACATTCGATGATTTCGTCCACATTGCGCAGGTGCGCCTCGAACTTGGCGAAGTCCTCGCGGCGATGGTCCGACAAGGTCACTTCAGTAAATACGATCTGCACATCGGCTAGCTTTTCCAGTCGGATGTAGGCGCCGTAGCCGCTGATGTAACCGGCCTTTTCCAGGCGCTTGACGCGGATCAAGCAAGGACTCGGCGACAGACCCACCGCATCGGCCAGGATCACATTGGTGATGCGGCTATTCTGCTGCAGGTGACACAAAATCCTCAGATCGATCCGGTCTAGTTTCAACGCGCCGTTAGTCATCATGTTGCCTCGAGTTATTAAAATTATCCGGCCTGCCGGCTTTTCCTCGACGCGGGGCGGCCGGGCACTGGAGAGCATTCTATACTTTCCGGCGGCCGTTGCCACGTCCGGCCGGCACGCTTTTACCTGGGCCGCGGAGCTTTACTTCACGGCCTGGCGTACCTCGGGTTGCTCCAGCACCTCATCGAGCACGCCTTTCAGGCGTGCGAACATCAGGTCGAAGTCGCTCTGGGTAAAGCACAGGGCCGGTGCGAAGCCCAGGATGCCGTCTCCAAAGGCGCGGAACACCAGTCCGTGCTTGTAGGCTGCCTGGAAAATCCGGTCGTGCAGTTTCAGCTCGGGTGCGAAACGCGCCTTGCTGCTCTTGTCGGCCACCAGTTCTAACGCGCCTAGCAGGCCGCGGCTGCGCGCATCGCCCACCAGGGGATGGTCCAGCAGGGCGCGCAGGCCGCAGGAGAAATGCGGTTCCACGCGCCGGCCGTTTTCCAGTAGGCCGCCCTCTTGGTATAGGCGCAGTACTTCCAGTGCCACGGCGGCGCTGACCGGATGAGCCGAATACGTCTGGCCGTGACCGACGACGGTGGTCAGCGGCGCGCCATCCGCAATGCCGCTGTAGATCCGTTCTGACATCATCACCGCTCCCATGGGCGCATAACCGGCCGTGAGGCCCTTGGCCATGGTCATCAGGTCCGGCTGCACGTCTTCATCCAGACAGGCGAACATGGGGCCGGTGCGGCCGAAGCCGGTGATGACTTCGTCGACTACGAACAGGATATCGAGTTCGTTGCAGGCCAGCTGCATGGCTTTCAGCCAGCCCTTGGGCGGAACGATCACGCCGCCCGAGCCCTGGATCGGTTCGCAGAAGAAAGCGGCGACCTGATCCGCGCCCAGTTCGGCCACCTTGTCGCGCAGCGCCTGCACCGAGGCGGCGATGATGGCGGCGTCGTCCGCCAGTTCAGTGCGGTAGGGATAGGGCGATGGCAGGTAATGCTGCGTCGGCAGCGGCAGGTCGAAATTGAAATGAAAATTGGGCAACGCGGTCAGGCCCGCACCCACCGACGAGGAACCATGGTAGCCGCGTTGGAGTGAGATGAAATGTTTCTTGGCCGGCTTGCCGACGGAGTTGTGATAGTGCGTGATGTAGCGGACGGCCGCATCGACGGCGTCCGACCCGCCCAGCGTAAAGTACACATGTCTGAGCGACGCCGGGCTAATGTCCACCAGCTTCTTGGCCAGCAGGATGGCTGGTTCGGAGGCAAAGTGGAAATAACCGGTGGCATAGGGCAGGCGCTGCATCTGTTCGGTGGCGGCACGGATCACGCTTTCCTGGCCGTAGCCGGTATTGACGCACCACAGGCCCGAGAAGGCATCCAGCAATTCCTTGCCCTGATGGTCGGTCAAGTAGGCGCCGCGGCCGGACTTCAGGATGATGGGGCCGAGCTGTTCGTGCTCGCGGAAGCTTGCGACTGGATGGATCAGGTGGCTGCGGTCGAGGGCAGCCAGGGTCGATGTTTGCATGGAGATGGGCTCGCTGACGATGGCGTTGAACAAGGCTGTCCTCACGGGCGGGACAACCGGCATAGAGCTAATGCTATGCCTCGTCGGTCACGGCATCTAAGCAAGATGCAGGGCCCAAAAAGCATTTTGATGTGATTTGCGGGCGGGCGTAGCATTTTCTGCGGCACTCGCCTGCGCACGGTTCATCAGTTCATCAGCCCAGCGCCTGGTTGACGATGGAAAATAGCTGCATGCCGGGGTCCTTCCGTGGCGGCGTTCCTTTGCACATGCGGGTGACGTGGTCCACGCAGGTCATTCCCAGCTTGTCGAACCAAGCCGGTAATCCCGAAGAGGCGAAGACGTCGATGCGAACGAAGGAGTCAGAGTAGGTGTTGATCCAGTGTGCGATCAATCCCTTGGCACTCTCGGCGTCGGGGGCGACCACCGGGCCGATCACACGGCCGTGGCCGAAGCGACGCACCAGCGCGAAGCCCAGCATCTCGCCGTCGTGATCCAGCGCCACCGCTTCGCACATTTCCAGCAGCGCCAGCAGCATCTTGCTGCGATCCATGCCGCTCGCTCGCGCGTCCAGCGCCAGCAGGGTCGGCACATCGTTTTTCCCCATCGGTCGCACGCGTCGTCCAGGCGGCAGCGACACCAGTACAGGCTGAACCGACGCACCCTGGAACTGGTGCAGTACATCCTCCTGGACGAAACCCAGTTGCTTGTACAAGGGCATACCGGCCGCGGTGGCGTTGACGATCAGGTTGCGACCGTTGACCTGGCCGGCGACATGCTGCATGAGTTGTCGTCCCAAGCCACGCCGCTGCAAATCGGCCTGCACCAGGAGCATGCCGATGACCGCGTGGGCCTGGCCGAAGCAGGTGCATACCACCGAGCCGACCACGCGCGGCGCGGCGTCCTGCTCGACGTTCTCCAGCAGATAGCCTTGGCCTAAGCGCAACAGGAAACTCCAATCTTCCAGTCGGTGCGGCCACTTGAATTGTAGCGACAGCCGATGGCTGGCTCCCAGGTCATCCTGTTCCATGGCCCTCAGCGTCAGCGCCGGCAGCGGTGCCTGAAGGGACGGGGAGGAAGGTGTCGACGGCGCTGGCATGGTGGCTCCTGTTCGGTTCAATTCGGGTGTCTCGGGCAGGCCTTAAAGCTGGCCCTGGCAGACATACTTGGTGTGCAGATAATCGTCCAGGCCGTGCACCGAGCCTTCGCGGCCATAGCCCGACTCCTTGACGCCGCCGAAGGGCGCGGCTTCTGCCGCCAGAGCGCCTTCGTTGACGCCCACAATACCGCTTTCCAGCGCATTGGTGACGCGGTGGATGCGGCGTACATCGGTGGAATAAAAATACGCGGCCAGTCCGAATGGTGTGGCATTGGCCGCCGCGATCACTTCTTCCTCGCTGGCGAAGCGCGTCACCGGCGCCACCGGGCCGAAAGTTTCTTCACTGCTGCACTGCATGTCCGGGCCGACATGGGACAACACGGTGGGCGCATAGTAATTGCCGCCAGCATAGCCGCCACCTTGCAGGCGTTGGCCGCCGGTCACGATCCTGGCGCCGCGTTCAACGGCGTCGCGCACATGCTGGTCGATTTTGGCGATGGCGCGGGCATTGATCATCGGACCGATATTCGAAGACGGGTCGGTGGCCGGGCCGACCTTGAGCGCTGCCACGCGCGCGCCCAGTTTCTCGATGAAGGCATCATGCACCCGGTCCTGCACGTAGATGCGATTGGGAGATACGCAAGTTTGCCCGCCATTGCGGAACTTGGCTGCCATCACGCCATCGATTGCTGCGTCCAGGTCGGCGTCGTCGAAGACGATGAAGGGTGCATTGCCGCCCAGTTCCAGCGACAGCTTCTTGAGCGTGTCGGCCGAGTGGCGTGCAAGGTGCTTGCCCACGGCCGTCGAGCCGGTGAAACTGATCTTGCGTACGCGGCTGTCTGCCAGCCAGACGTCGACCACTTCCGGCGTGCGTTCGCGCGAGGCGGTGACGATGTTGATGACCCCCGCCGGTACACCCGCCTCTTGCGCCAGCCGCACCAGCGCCAGCGAGGTCAGCGGCGTGTCTTCGGCCGGCTTGCACACCACGGTGCAACCGGCAGCCAGCGCAGGCGCAATCTTGCGGGCGATCATTGCGGCCGGGAAATTCCACGGCGTGATGGCAGCCACCACGCCGACGGGTTCCTTCAGCGCCATCATGCGGCGGCCGGTGACCGGGGCCGGGATGATGTCGCCGTTGGTACGGGTGGCTTCCTCTGCAAACCATTCGACATAGCTGGCGGCGTAGGCGACTTCGCCTTTACCTTCGGCCAGCGGTTTTCCCTGTTCGCGTGAAATCAGTCGTCCCAGATCATCTTGGTGAGCGATGATCAGGTCGTTCCAGCGCTTGAGGATAGCGGCGCGTAGCTTAGCCGGCGTAGCGCGCCAAGCCGGGAAGGCGGCTGCGGCCGCATCGACAGCTGCACGCGCGTCGGCGGCATTGCCGTCGGGGACCGTAGCGAACACCTGTCCCGTGGCCGGATCGCTGACCTCCAGGCGGCGGCCATCGCTGGCTTGGATCCATTCGGCGCCGATCAGTTGAGCGCCGGGCATCAGATGAGGATGTTGCAGTTCCAGAGTAATCATGGCAAATGGGGATGTCAAAAATGAGAAGTGGATTTAGCCCTTGGCGACACGGCGGGCGATGGCTGCACCCAGCTCGGTGGTCGAAGCCTCGCCGCCCAGGTCCGGGGTACGTGGGCCGATCCTGAGTACGTCCTCGATGGCCGCCACGATGGCGTCATGCGCGGCGCGACCGGCTCCCTGGCCAGCGGTGAGGAAGTCCAGCATCAGCGCGCCGGACCAGATCATGGCGATGGGGTTGGCGATGTTCTTGCCATAGATATCGGGTGCCGATCCGTGCACCGGCTCGAACAGGGACGGGAAGCTGCGATCCGGGTTGAGGTTGGCCGAGGGGGCCAGACCGATGGTGCCGGTGGTGGCCGGTCCCAGGTCCGACAGGATATCGCCGAACAGATTGGACGCGACCACCACATCGAAGCGCGTCGGCTGCAACACGAAGCGCGCCGACAGAATATCGATGTGCTGCTTGTCCACCGTCACTTCGGGGTAGGCGGCCGACACGGCGTCGGCGCGGCCGTCCCACCATGGCATGCTGATGGCGATGCCGTTGGACTTGGTGGCCACTGTCAAGTGCTTGCGCGGCCGGCTATTGGCCAGGTCGAAGGCATATTTCAACACCCGGTCGGTGCCGAAGCGGGAAAACACCGATTCCTGGATCACGATTTCGCGCTCGGTGCCTGCATACATGGTGCCGCCCAGCGAAGTGTATTCGCCTTCGGTGTTCTCGCGCACCACGTAGTAGTCGATGTCGCCCGGCTTGCGGTTGGCCAGCGGGCAAGGCACGCCTTCGAACAAGCGCACCGGACGCAGGTTGATGTACTGGTCAAACTCGCGCCGGAACTTGAGCAGAGAACCCCACAGCGAGACGTGGTCAGGCACGGTGGCCGGCCAGCCTACCGCGCCAAAGTAAATGGCATCGCATCCGGCGAGCTGATCTTTCCAGTCAACCGGCATCATCTGGCCGTGGGCGGCGTAATAGTCGCAGCTGGCCCAGTTGATCACCTTCAGTTCCAGCTGGATATCGAAACGCTGCGCGGCAGCCTGCACCACCCGCAGGCCCTCCGGCATGACTTCCTTACCGATGCCGTCGCCGGCGATCAATGCGATGGTAAAACTGTTTTTCATGGTGCGTTCTCAGGTTCGGATAACAAAGAGGGAAAACTCAGGCCAGCTTGTCCTTGAGCCGGTAATACATGCCGACCAGCGGCAGGAACCATGGCGGCCCGAAGTGACCTGGGATGGCAGGCCAATCGCGGTCGCGCCAAGGGTTGGCGCCGGCGTCGCCGGCCATCACCGCAGCCATGCATTGGCCCATGTGCACAGACATCTGGGTGCCGTGTCCGCTATAGCCCATGGAGTAGTACAGGCCGTCGCGCTCGCCGGCTTGCGGCAGGCGGTCGCGGGTCACGTCGACCAGGCCGCCCCAGCAATAGTCCAGGCGCACGTCCTTCAGTTGCGGAAAGGTTTGTATCAGGCCGGCGCGCAGGATCTCGCCGCTGGTCGAATCGGATTGGGGGCTGGAAATGGCAAAGCGGGCGCGGCCGCCGAACACCAGGCGGTGGTCGGCGGTCATGCGGAAGTAGTGGTGGATATTGGCGACTGTCGTGTAGGTGCGCTGCTCGGCCAGCAAGGCGGCGGCGCGCTCGGCGCCCAGCGGTTCGGTGACTACGATGAAGCTGCCGATGGGCACGATGCGGCGGCGCAGCCAGCCGAACGTACGGTAGCTGCCGTGCCGGCTGGCGCCGGTGGCCAGCAGCACCTGCTTGGCCAGCACCGTGCCGTGTGCCGTGTGGACGCGATGCGCATGAGTATCCGCGATGCGTTCCAACCGTCGCACTTCGGTGCCGGTGCGGATGATCGCGCCATGTCGCGCGGCTGCCAGCGCCAGGCCATGGGCGAAGTGGCCCATGTGCATCTGGGCGCTGCGTTTGTAGAGCAGGCCGCCGTGGAAACGTTCGCTGTGGATTTCTGCGCGCACCTGATCAGCGTCAAGGATGGCGACGTCGTGGTCCACGCCGTCGGCAATGAGCCGCCCGGCGCTGCGTTTCAGGCTTTCCATCTGGCCCGGACGCGTAGCCAGCTTCAGTTTGCCGCGGCGCTTGAAGTCGCAGGCGATCTGCTCTTCGGCCACCAGTCGCGCTACCGTGTCGACCGCGTCGTCGTAGGCGTGATACCACGCACGGGCACGCTCCACGCCGACCCTGGCGGCGACATCGATATAGTCCACCGCAAGGCCATTGTTGACGTGGCCGCCGTTGCGGCCGGAGGCTTCGGCGGCCGCATGCGGACCGGCTTCCAGCACTACCACGCTGGCGCCGCGTTTGGCGAGGACCAGGGCGGCCGACAAGCCGGTAAAGCCGCCGCCGACGATGGCCACATCGACCCTGCCCGGCAATTCATGTGTCGGCGAGACGTACAGCGGGGCCGAATCGGTCCAATAGGATTCCAGCTTCATGGCGAAAGTGACTTGGATAAAGGGTTGGTAAATTCCATGAGTCCGTCATGGCGGCGATGTGTGCCGTCGGCGCAGTGCGTCACGGTATCGAGCATACGGCTGCGTCGATATTTTCGTAACGCAAACGGGGATGGCTGGGCAGCATCGCATGCCGTTCTCGGGTAGCGATTCGGCATGTAGTTTTCTCCCCGGCATCCCCGCGCCATCTCAGTAGCCGCGCCGGCGGTCGATCAGGCCCACCAGCGGCAGGCCGGCACGATGGCGCCGCAGGTTGTCCAGCACCGCGTCGACCGCGCCGTCTGGCTGGGTCATGCTGGCGATATGCGGCGTGATGACGATGTCGGGATGGTGCCAGAACGGGTGAGCGACCGGCAACGGCTCGGTGTTGCAGACGTCCAGCACAGCGGCGCTCAACTGGCCGTCCTGCAAGGCCGCCAACAGATCCTCCTCGACCAGGTGGCCGCCGCGACCGACGTTGATCAACGCCGCGCCGCGCGGCATTTGCGCGAACCGTTCGCGGCAAAGGATGCCGCGGGTGTCATCCGTGAGCGGCAGCAGGCAGATCAGCACATCGGTGCGCGCCAGGAACCGCGCCAGGCCATCGCCACCGTTGTGGCATTCGATGCCGTCGATCTGGTGCGGCGAGCGGCTCCAGCCGGCGCAGGAGAAACCCAGGCCATGCAATTGCTGCAGTACCGCCCGACCCAGCATGCCCAAGCCCAATACGCCGACCCGGCAGGCGCCGGCCGGCCGCACGCGGCGCGCCTGCCATGTCTGCTGCTGTTGCTGGCGCGCATAGTGGCGACTGTCGCGGTGCAGGCCCAGCACCGCGTGGGTAACGTATTGCACCATGCCGGCGGTGATCCCCGGCTCGGTCATGCGCACCACCGGCAATTCCGGCGGCAGGCCTGACATGTCGAACTGGTCGATGCCGGCGCCGACGGAAAACAGGATTTCCAGGTTGGGAAAGCGCTGCGCCAGATTTTCCGGCGGCGTCCATGCGGCGAGATAACGTACGCCGGCGGGATCACCCTCGTACGGCCAGAGATGGAAAGGCAGCTCCGGCGCTTTCTCGGCAAACAGCTTGCCCCATTCAGCACCGCGCTCGAGGTTGGCTTTGTAAAGAAAAGTCATGGTTTGTGTACGCCCGCTTCAGCCGAGCGCCTGGTTGATGAACGAATAGGTGCGCCACTGCGCATGGCGGGTCGGCGCGCTGCCCCTGCACATGGTCACGGCGTCATCTACACAGGTCAGGCCGATCTCCTGCAGCCAGGGTTTCAGGCCGCTCTTTCCCGGTACGTCGATGCGCAGGAAAGCGCCGGGATGGGTGTTGACCCAATAAGCGATCAGGGCTTTCGCATCATCTGCAGCACCCGCGATCACCGGGCCGATGACGCGGCCGCGGCCGAATTCGCGCAGCATGGCCAGGCCCTTGACTTGGCCATCCTGTTCCAGCACGGCCACCTCGGCGAACTTGAGCAGGGCGGTCAGCAGCGCGCTGCGTTCCATGCCGCTGGCCTGGCGATCCAGCGCCAGCAACGCAGGCGCTTCATCGGCCCGCAGCGCGCGAATGCGTCCGCCCGGCGGCAACTGCGGCTGCGGTACCTTGGCGGCGATACTCTGGTGCTGGCTCAGTGTGTCGGTGACCTGGAATCCCAGCTTCTCATAAAGGGGGCGCCCAGCTTCGGTGGCGTTGAGAATGACGGTGCGGGAGCCGGCGTCGGCCAGCAACTGCTCCATCATCGCGCGCCCCAGGCCCTGTCCCTGCAACGAATCGGCGATGATGACCAGTCCCAGCGTGGCATGATCGGCGCCCAGGTGGCACAGCATGCCGCTGCCTGCCACTGCATGCCCAGCGGCGTTCTCCTGTTCCACCACCCAGCTCCGGCTGACGGCATGGTGGAACTGCCAGTCGGCCAGGCGGTGCGGCCATTTCAAATGTTGGCTCAGACCGTGGCAGGCCTCCAGGTCGGCCTCGCGCATGGGGCGCAGTATGGTCTTGCCTGCCTGGCCGGCAGGGAGTGTCCTTGCAGCTTGCATCGAGTGTGTCCTCATATATCGCTATGGAATATCAATGGATCGGTCCGGCCATCAATGCGACATGATCCGTCACCAGTGATGATGCCTCTTATGCGGTGCGAGACATGTGTTTTCCATCGTACGAATTCGCAATCTTATGGCGATCTGCCCCTCGTTCTCGGCACAAAATTGTGCGGCTTCGGCATTAGCATGAGGTAGGCAGGTGATTTTCTTTTTTGAGCTTATAAACGGTGCACATTTCATTTCGCGTCTGCCTGCAAATGCCATGCCGGATTTTCTATTGGTGGTTGCGTCTTCCGGGGCATCGGATCCGGGCAAGAGTCTTGACGCAAGGGTGGGTCAGGCTCGCACCAGTGTGGTGAATATGCCCCAAAGGGGCGCGCTCGGCAGGGATTGCTGCACTGCTCGGCAAGCTATGCTGATTGGGCCGTCGAAAACACATATTTCTGTTTCGCGACCCCGTCAAAAAGGAATAAATCGCAAGTTTCGTTATGTTGTAATCCTTTCCATGCATTGAACCCTCGAGCAAGAGAATTAGCACCATGTCATTCGCAGGACCATTCCGGTGACGCGAACACTTTTTTTGATAGGACGATTTTCAATGAGCACTTTCAAGCCCAAATTCATCACCTTCGATTGCTATGGCACGCTGACCCGTTTCCAGATGTCGGAAACGGCCAAGATGCTCTATGCCAATCGCGTTTCCGAGGCCGACATGCCATTCTTCCTGCGCCAGTTTGCGGCGTACCGCCTGGATGAAGTGCTGGACCAGTGGAAGCCCTACGAGCAGGTGTGCAAGAACGCCATCCGGCGCACCTGCGAGCGCTGGGGAATCAAGACCACCGACGAAGAGATGAGCACCTTCTACAAGGCCGTACCGACCTGGGGGCCGCATCCCGACGTGCCGGCCGCGCTGGCCAAGGTGGCAAAGGAAATCCCGCTGGTGATTTTCTCCAATGCCGATGACAGCCAGATCATGCACAACGTCGAACAGCTCGGTGCACCGTTCCATAAGGTCTTTACCGCCCAGCAGGCACAAGCTTACAAGCCGCGCCTGCGTGCCTTCGAATATATGCTCGATAACCTGAACTGCAATCCGGAAGACGTGCTGCACGTGTCCTCCAGTCTGCGCTACGACCTGATGCCGGCCTCCGACATGGGGATCAAGAACAAGGTATTCGTCGCCCGCGGACATGAACCGTCCACGCCGTATTACGGCTATACCGAAATTTCCGACCTGTCCGGCCTGCCGGGCGTGGTCGGTCTGTAGCAACCGGCAACAGCCGGATCGTCGTTTGCAAAGTCCGTCGCCCGGGCGTCGCCGCAGTTGGTATCAAAGTTGCGACAGCTGACCGGGCACATCAGGTGACAGGCCCCGTCTGGAGCAATCTGCATGAGCAGGAGGAGGGGCAGGTCGGTGGTCTTCGTGGTTGAATTTTTATTGTGAGGCTTTTCATGAGCAAGCAGGAAAACGGACGATACCCCACAGAGGGAAACAGCATCACCGGCGATTCGCTGGAAAACGTGCAGGGCGGTTTCAACCGCCGCGACATGATGCGTACCCTGCTGGCAGGCAGTCTTATGACGGTGGGCTCTGCGGGCCTGCTTAGCGCTAGCGGCAGCGCCATGGCGCTGCCGCCAAAGCGCGGCGGCAAGATGCGCATTGCGACTCAGACCAGTTCCACCGCCGATACCCTGGACCCGGCCAAGACCGCGCATTCCACCGATTACACGCGCGTCCACATGTTCTACAACGGCCTGACCAAGCTGGACGGCAAGCTCGGCCCGCAAATGGTGCTGGCCGAGGAGATGCAGACCAACGATGCGATTCTGTGGACAGTCAAGTTGCGCAAGGGTGTTACATTCCACGACGGCAAGCCGCTCACCCCGGCCGACGTCGTCTTTTCGCTGATGCGCCACAAGGATCCAGCCACGGCCTCCAAGGCCAAGGTGCTGGCCGACCAGATCGAATCGGTCAAGGCCAGCGGTCCCAATGAAGTCCAGATCAAGCTGACCAGCGCCAACGCCGACCTGCCGGTAATCCTCGCCACCGCCCAGTTCCTGATCATCCGCGACGGCACCGCCAATTTCAGCATGCCCAATGGCACCGGCGCCTTCAAGTGCAAGGAATTCACCCCGGGCGTGCGCACCATCGCCGTGCGCAACGAGGGCTACTGGAAGTCCGGCCTGCCGTATCTGGACGAGGTCGAGCTGTTCGGCATCCCCGACGAGGCCGCGCGCGTCAATGCGCTGCTCTCCGGCGACGTGCACTGGATCAACGACGTCAATGCGCGCTCCACCGGCCGCGTCAAATCCACGGCCGGCTATACGGTCATGGAAACCAGATCCGGCCAGTACACCGACCTGGTGATCCGCCAGGATGTGGCGCCCGGCAACAGCATGGATTTCACGCTGGGGATGAAATATCTGATGGACCGCGAGCAGATCAAGAGCGCCGCCTTCCGCAACTACGCCGTGATTGCCAACGACCAGCCGATCGATCCGACCAATCGCTTCCACTTCGCCGGCCTGCCGCAGCGTCCCTACGATCCGGAGAAGGCCAAGTTCCACCTGCAGAAGGCAGGCGTCCTGGGCAGCACTATCCCGGTGGTGGCCTCTGTGGCCGCTACCGGGTCGGTGGACATGGCCGTACTGATGCAGCAAAGCGCGCAGAAGATCGGCCTCAAGCTGGATGTCAAGCGCGTGCCGGCCGACGGCTACTGGTCCAACCAGTGGATGAAGGTGCCGCTGGGCTTTGGCAACATCAACCCGCGTCCGAGCGCCGACATCCTGCTCACTCAGTTTTTCAAATCCGATGCACAGTGGAACGAGTCGGGCTGGAAGAATGCGCAGTTCGACCAGTTGGTGGTAGCTGCGCGCGGCGAGACCGACTTCAACAAGCGCAAGCAAATGTACGCCGACCTGCAGACGCTGGTGCACGAGAAGTGCGGTATCGGCATCCCGGTCTTCATCATCAACCTGGAAGGCGTCAGCACCAAGGTCAAGGGCATCGATCCGGTCCCTCTGGGCGCCTTCATGAACTACACCTGTGCTGAGTACATCTGGCTGGAGGCCTGAGCTTTCACTCAGCCCATGCAATAGAAGTGGAAGTCGTGCGGGCCGGACCGCTGCCGGTCCCGCGACTTGCTTACCGAGGATAGCTATGAATGGTATGGTCCCGCGTCTGATACTGCGCCGCCTGGCAGTGGCGGCGTTGACGCTGCTGCTGGTGTCAGCCTGCGTGTTCTTCATCACAAACCTGTTGCCGGGCGATGCTGCCCAGACCGCACTGGGGCAGGCCGCCACTCCCGAGACAGTGGCCGCGCTGCGCCTGCAATACGGGCTGGACGTTCCGGCGCCGCTGCGTTACGCGCAATGGTTGGGCAACCTGCTGACGGGCAATCCCGGCATGTCGCTGGTCAACAATGCGCCGGTGGCGCAAATGATTGCGGGGCGCCTGCCGGCCTCCCTGATGCTGGCGGCTGTTACAGCGGCGGTGTCGGTGCCTCTGGCGCTGTTCCTCGGCATCGTCTCTGCTATGTATCGCGGTTCAGTCTTTGATCGTACAGTGAACGTCAGCGCGGTGTCGCTGGTCTCGGTGCCGGAGTTTCTGGTGGCGACCGTCGCAGTGATGATCTTTGCGGTCAAGCTGCGCTGGTTGTCGGCGCTCTCGCATACCAACGACGCTACCACCGTTGCCGCGTTCATCAAGGCCTATGCCATGCCGGTGATGACCCTGTGCTGCGTGATCGTGGCGCAGATGACGCGCATGACGCGTGCGGCCGTGATCGACCAGCTGCGTTCTTCCTATGCGGAGATGGCCCTGTTGAAAGGCGTCAAGCGTACCCGCATCGTGCTGCGGCACGCCTTGCCCAACGCCATCGGTCCTATCGCCAATGCAGTGGCGCTGAGCCTATCCTACCTACTGGGCGGCGTGATCATCGTCGAGAGCATCTTCAATTATCCAGGCATCGCCACCCTCATGATCGATGCCGTAACCACCCGCGACATGCCATTGGTGCAGGCCTGTTCCATGATCTTCTGCGCCGGCTATCTGTTGCTGGTGCTCACCGCCGATGTGCTGGCCATTGTTTCCAACCCGAGGTTGAAGACCCGATGAAAGCTCTCCACGATTCCGCGAGCGCCGAGGCTGCGCCCGCTGTAGCGCCCAAGCGTCCGCGTCGCCATTCCACGATGGCCTGGATAGGCCTGGTCATTGTCGGGTTCTGGCTTCTCATGGCGATCATCGGCCCGACTATTTCGCCTTATGACGCAACCTCCATCGTTGATACCGATGTGTTCAGCGGCGTCAGCAGCAAGTTCCTGCTGGGTAGCGATTATCTTGGCCGCGACATGCTGAGCCGCATCCTCTTCGGTACCCGCGCCACCATCGGCCTCGCGCTGGCGGCGACGCTGCTGGCCAGCATCAGCGGCACCGCCATCGCCTTGTTCGCCGCATTATCCGGCGGCTGGCGCGACGCCGTGATCAGCCGCGTATTGGATGCGCTGATCTCCATTCCCAGCAAGATGTTCGCATTGGTGATGGTGGCAACCTTCGGTTCTTCCATGTTGCTGCTGATGGTGACCGCCGCCATCACCTACATGCCGGGCGCCTACCGTATCGCTCGTTCGCTGGCGATCAACGTGCAGGCCATGGAGTACGTGCAGGCCGCAAGGGTGCGCGGCGAGGGTGTCTGGTACATCATGACCATGGAGATGCTGCCCAACATGATCCGTCCGGTGCTGGCCGACTTCGGCCTGCGTTTTGTGTACGTGGTGCTGCTGTTGAGTGGACTGAGTTTCCTGAGCCTGGGTGTGCAGCCTCCGGACGCTGACTGGGGGGCGCTGGTGAGGGAAAACATTTCCGGCCTGGGTGAGGGTGCGCTGGCGGTGATCATGCCTGCGCTGGCCATCGCTTCGCTGACCATCGGTGTGAATCTGTTGATCGACAATCTGCGCGGCAAGCGCGCCGCCAAGGAGTAAGCCTGTGATGCAGTTCGACAAATTCCTCGGCCAGACGGCGGCGGCATCCGCGGCCCGATCTGGCGAACCTCTGGTGGAGGTCAGCGGCCTGCGGGTTAATGCCCGTAAGGACGATGGTTCTTCGGTAGAGATCGTCAAGGACGTCAATTTCACGGTGGCGCGCGGCGAAGTGCTGGCGCTGATCGGCGAATCCGGTTCAGGAAAGACCACGATTGCGCTGTCGCTATTGGGCTATGCACGCGCTGGTTGTCATATCGCCGGTGGCCGGATCCGCATCGGCCAGTGCCAGATCGACCAGATGGATGAGAAGGCACTGCTCGCCATGCGCGGTCACCATGTTGCTTACATCGCCCAGAGCGCGGCAGCCGCCTTCAATCCGGCGCGCACGCTCATGGATCAAGTCATCGAAAGCGCCCTGCAACATCGCGTGATGGACAAGGCCAGCGCCGTACGCAAGGCGGTCGAGCTGTTCCGTGCACTGGCTTTGCCGAATCCTGAACAGATCGGTCGACGCTATCCGCATCAGGTTTCCGGCGGCCAGTTGCAGCGCGTGATGGCGGCCATGGCGCTGATCACCGATCCGGAGCTGGTGATTCTGGACGAACCGACCACGGCGCTGGATGTAACCACTCAGATCGAGGTGCTGCGCGCCTTCAAGAACGTGGTCAAGGAAGTGGGGACGACGGCCGTCTATGTGTCACATGACCTGGCGGTAGTGGCGCAGATGGCCGACCGCATCATCGTACTGCGTGATGGCGCCGTGCGTGAAATGGGGCAAACAGGCCAGGTGCTGAGTGCCCCCGCCGACAGCTATACACAGAGCCTGATCGCCGCCGCCTCGCCCGCCTCGCGCGTGGCACAGGTGCGCGAGATGTTACCGGAGCCGTCGCCGGCTGCGCAGGCCAAGGCGCCGCTACTGCGCATCAGTGGCCTGATCGCAGGCTACGGCAGCCCTGATCGCCTGGGGCTGCCGGGCGTGCGAATTCTGGACGATATCAACCTGACGATACAGCGCGGCAGTACGGTTGGCATCATCGGTGAATCTGGATCGGGCAAGACCACGCTGGCACGTGCGGTGGCCGGCATGATCGCGCCGGCGCGTGGCAGCATCCAGCTCGATGGCGAAAACCTCTCGCCGACTCTGGAGGGGCGCACCCGCGAACAGTTCCGCCGGGTACAGATCGTGTTCCAGAACGCCGATACCGCGCTCAATCCCATTCATACCATCGGTCGCATCCTGAACCGTCCGCTGAGTTTCTATCACGGCTTGACGGGCGATGCCATGCGCCGTCGCACGGCGGAACTCCTGGATCTTGTGCGCCTGCCTTCAAGCGTGATCGACCGCCTGCCCGGCGAGCTATCGGGCGGCCAGAAGCAGCGCGTGAACCTGGCGCGGGCGCTGGCGGCCAAGCCGGACCTGATTCTGTGCGATGAAGTGACGTCTGCGCTGGACACCGTCGTGGCCGCCGCCATTCTGGAACTGCTGGCCGAGCTGCGGCGCGAGCTGCAGGTTTCCTACATGTTCATCAGCCACGACATCAGCACCGTGCGCGCGATCTGTGATGACATCGTCGTGCTGTATGCAGGACGCATGGTGGCCAACCGGCCGCGTGAGGCGATGATGGCGCCGCCTTATCATCCGTATTCGCATCTGCTGTTGTCATCGGTGCCAGCGATGCAGCAGGGTTGGTTGGAGCAGGTGTGCGGCGCGAGCCAGCACAAGTTGCCGCCGATCGGCCCGGTGGATGTCTCACCCGATATCTGCGCCTTTCTGTCGCGTTGCACGATGCGCGTGGACGGCGTGTGTAACGTGGTGCCGCCGCGCCGGCGCAACATGGAGCATGGCGGCGAGATCCTCTGCCATCGTTCCGATGCAGACCTGCAGCAATTTCAATCGCCGCTGCTCCCGGTGCCGGGCGTGACCGTATGACGACTTGCCTGCGCAACGGCGCAGGCACCCCATCCGGGCCGGCGCACAAATGGTATTCGAGCCAGTCGCCGGCCCTCATCCAGGAGAAGAAATGACTGCAACGTTGGTGTTGTACCGTGCCTCAGGCGCGCCTTTTTCAACCGTGTTCCATAAGAAGGGACTGGGCGACAATGATCCTTTTTCCCCGTGGCGCGAGATCGCCTGGGAAGGCATCGGAGCGATGAGCGCCGGTCGCCTGCGCTTCGAAGGATCGCTGGAGATCGCCAGCTTTCCGCATGTGGAAACCCTGGTCGTGGTCGAAGGCGAACTGACCTTGGAAACCTCCGACGCCGCACCGCTGACACTCAGGTCGGGCAGCGGTGTGGTCATCGGTGCAGGCACGTCACTGCGCGTAACGAGCACTTCGCCGACGCTGGCTGTGTTCTGCGCCGCCGCCTGCCAACAGCCGTTGCAACGCGGCCTGTTCGCACTGCGCGCCGAGGCCAACTTCAAGCCTTCCGTCAATTCGCTGCCCAAGGAAATCCTGCTGGGTCCGGTGCCGCAATGCCGCAGCGACAATGTCGTCAACGAGGAGTCGATCAGGTATTTGGCCGGCACCTGGGATTCCACGCCTTACCACCGCATCGTCCGTGCGCATCCGGTCAACGAATTCATGCACATCCTGGACGGCGGGGTGCGGTTTGCCGAGCCGGATGGCAGCGTGGTCTCGGTCGATGCGGGCGACGCCGTCTTCGTGCCGCAAGGGGCGGCGATCGGCTGGGAGAGCAGTGAGCGGGTGGCCAAGTTTTATGTGGTGCAAACCGTCTCGGCGGCCACTGAAGGGAAATGAGATGTCTCCTCCGTTGAACCTGGTACAGACGCCTTCCATTCCTCCCGCAGCTGCCGATGTGGTCGTGATCGGAGGTGGCATCATCGGCATCTTCACCGCCTATTACCTTGCCCGGCGCGGGGTGTCCGTGGCCGTGGTCGAGAAGGGGCGGGTCGGTGGCGAGCAATCCAGCCGTAACTGGGGTTGGTGCCGCCAGCAGAACCGCGACGCGCGCGAACTGCCGATGGCCACCAAGAGTATCGACCTGTGGGAGCAGTTCAGCGCAGAGTCCGGCGAAGATACCGGATTTACGCGCTGCGGCCTGCTTTATCTCAGCAACGACGACGAAGAGCTGACGCGCTGGGCCAACTGGGGCAAGTTCGCCGAGACTGCCGGCGTGACGACGCATATGCTTGACAGCAAGCAGGCCGCCGAGCGCGGAGGCGCCACCGGCCGCGCCTGGAAGGGCGGCGTGTTTTCGCCCACCGACGGTACCGCCGACCCGGTCAAGGCCGTGCCTGCGGTGGCACGCGCCTTGATGAAACTGGGCGGTGCGGTGATCCAGCAATGCGCTGCGCGCGGCATCGAGATGGAGGCCGGACGGGTCTCCGGCGTGGTCACCGAGGCGGGGGTCATCAAGACCAGGACCGTGGTGCTTGCCGGCGGCGCGTGGGCGTCATCGTTCTGCCATCAGTTGGGAATTCGTTTCCCTCAGGCCTCGGTGCGTCAATCGATCATGAGCGTGGCGCCAATGGACCAACCGCTGCCAGGGGCGTTGTTTACCTCCGGCGTGGCAGCCACGCGGCGCAGCGACGGTTCCTATGCGCTGGCCATCAGCGGTCGCGCCCGGGTGGACCCGACCGCGCAGTTCCTGCGTTTCTCGCCGCAATTCCTGCCCATGTTCGTCAAGCGCTGGCGAAGCTTGTCGCCGGGCGGCATGGAAGCACTGCGCAGCGGTCATGAGACATTATCGCGCTGGCGCCTGGATGCGCCCACGCCGATGGAGCGCATGCGAATCCTTGATCCCAAGGCCGATCCGGCGGCCATCCGCGCCACTCTCCGGCGCGCCATTGAACTGCTGCCGGAATTGCGCAAGGCCAGGGTCACGCATACCTGGGCCGGTTACGTTGACAGCACTCCCGATGGGGTGCCTGGTATCGGCGAAGTGCCGCAGGTGCCCGGACTGATCCTGGCCGCAGGTTTCTCCGGCCACGGCTTCGGGATTGGCCCTGGAGCGGGCCACCTGATTGCCGACTTGGCGACCGGTGCCGAACCCCTCGTCGACCCCCGCCCATATCACCCGGGCCGCTTTGCCCGCTCCGCATGGGGCAAGGTATCCGATTTCTAGGCGTCGCAGGCCCTCCTGTCGCGAAGGCAGGTCATCACCGCAAGGACATACTGCAATGACATCACCACTGCATCATCTCCAGCAAGCCGACCGGCTGGAGCGCTTCTTCATCGACGGTCAATGGGTGCTGCCGGAGGGGCGCGAACGTGCCGCCGTGATCTGCCCTTCCACTGAAGAGAGTTTGTGCGAGATCGCGATGGGCGATGCGCGGGATGTCGAACGCTCGGTGCAGGCTGCGCGCAGGGCTTTCCCGGCCTGGTCGGCAACTCCTCCCCGGCAACGCGCAGCGTTGTTGGGGAGGATCCATGCGCTGCTGCTGGAGCGCAGTGAACTCTTCGCCACCGCGCTCACGCTGGAGATGGGCGCACCGATCAGCTACGCGCGCAGCGCGCATGTGCCACTGGCGGCCGAACATCTGCGGGTGGCGCGAGACAATCTGGCGAGTTATCCATTCATCCGGCCTCGCGGAACGACGGCGATCCTGCGCGAACCTATCGGCGTATGCGCGCTGATCACTCCCTGGAACTGGCCGATCTACCAGATCACCGCAAAGGTCGGGCCGGCGTTGGCGGCGGGCTGCACGGTGGTGTTGAAACCAAGTGAACTCTCACCGTTGTCGGCCTTGCTATTCGCCGAGATCGTCGCCGAGGCCGGGGTGCCGGCCGGTGTCTTCAATCTGGTGAGCGGCACCGGTACCGACGTCGGCGCAGCGCTGGCAGCGCATCCTCAGGTGGACATGGTGTCGATTACCGGTTCCACGCGCGCCGGGGTGCTCGTGGCTCAGGCAGCGGCGCCGGGCGTCAAGCGTGTCGCCCAGGAACTGGGCGGAAAATCGCCCAACGTCGTGCTGCCGGACGCCGATCTGGCGCTGGCCATCCCGGCCGGTGTGGCGGCAGCGTTTCGCAACATGGGGCAATCGTGCAGCGCACCGACCCGGCTGATCGTGCCGCGTAACCAGCTTGATCGTGTCCATGAACTTGCGCTCGCAGCGGTGAGCCAGATGCAGGTTGGTGATCCCATGCATGCGTCGACCACCCACGGCCCCTTGGCCAATCGCGCGCAGTTCGACCGGGTGCAGACAATGATCGAAGCGGGTTTGCAGGATGGCGCCCGCCTGCTGGCGGGAGGGCCGGGGCGGCTCGCTGGACTGGCGTGCGGCTACTATGCGCGGCCGACCATCTTCTCCGATGTTCATACCGACATGGTGGTAGCGCAGCAGGAAATCTTCGGTCCGGTGCTGGCGATCCTGCCCTACGACACGGTGGAAGAAGCCATCGCCATCGCCAACGATACGGTCTATGGCCTGGGCGCCCATGTGCAGGGCACGGACAAGGAGCAGCTACGTGCGGTGGCCGCGCGCATCCAGTCCGGCCAGGTCCATCTCAACTATCCGACTTGGGATCCGCAGGCGCCGTTCGGCGGCTACAAGCAATCCGGCAACGGGCGCGAGTACGGTGTCGAGGGAATGGAAGAGTACATGGAAGTGAAGTCAGTCCTCGGTTACTACGACTGAGGACCGGAACGAAGGATCAGACCGGGCCCTGCACCTGAGCAGCTGCCTGGCAGTTTTTTTAAAGGTATCGCGTATGGAAATTCCTCTCATCCCCGAGTCAATACTGAGTAGCCATCGTTCCTACTGGACAAGCCTGCGCCGCGATCTGCATGCTCATCCTGAGCTGCGGTTCGCAGAACATCGCACGGCGGAAGTCGTTGCCAACGAGCTGCAGACGCTGGGCTATCAGGTCGTACGCGGCTTGGGTGGAACCGGCGTTGTGGCCAGCTTGCCTGGCGCTGATCCGCAGCGCGGAATCGTACTGCGGGCCGACCTGGATGCCTTGCCGATCCAGGAAACCAATGATTTCGGCCATGCTTCCTGCACGCACGGAATCATGCACGCCTGCGGGCATGACGGCCATACCGTGATGTTATTGGGTGCTGCGCGCGTCCTGAAGCAAATGCCGCAATTGCCCGGTGCGGTGCATTTTGTGTTTCAGCCCGGCGAGGAGGGCGGTGCGGGGGCGCGCAAGATGATTGATGACGGCCTGTTCGAGCAGTTTCCCACTGAGGCGGTGTTCGGCATGCACAATTGGCCCGGTCTGCCGGCGGGACATTTCGGACTACGAACCGGCCCCATCATGGCTGCCGGCTCACGTCTGAAAATCACTATTTCCGGCAAGGGTGCGCACGCGGCACAACCTCACCTGGGACTGGATCCGATCCCGCTGGCCTGCTCTATCGTACTGCAATGCCAGACCATCGTCGCGCGGCACAAGGATCCGGTCGACCCGGCCGTCATCTCAGTGTGCATGATTCATGCGGGCGATACCGACAATGTCATTCCGGAACGGGCTGAACTGCGCGGTACCATTCGCACGCTGTCGTCTTCATTGCAACAGAGACTGCAGTGCGATATCCGAAAGATGAGCGAGGCATTGGCTGGCGCCTATGGCGCACAGGTCGAGGTCGAGTTCTTCCAGTATTACCCGGCCACGATCAATACACCGGAAGAGACGGCGTTTTGCGAGAGCATCATTCGCGAGACCTTCGGCGACGCGCGTATTCGGACTAATATTGCAGCGAACATGACCTCGGAAGACTTCGGTTTCATGCTTGAGGAGCGTCCGGGAACCTATGTGCTGATAGGTAACGCACCCGAAGGGAAAGGGTCTCCGTCGTTGCATCATCCCCAATACGACTTCAACGACGACGTCATCGAAGAAGGCGTGCGGTATTGGGTGGCCTTGGCTCAGCGTTATTTCACTACTAGGTAAGACGATGCAGTTTCTTCGAAAATTCTGCTCTTTTTGTCACCTTGTGATGACGGCTGTAGAGAATCGGCGCCACATCAACCATGTGTTTTCCGATTTCAGTGTTTCGATGAAAAAAGAATACGGAAAAGAGAAGCTGACAATCACACGACGACCATTGGAGCTTGCTTTGACTGAACTTCGACTTGAAAATCATTTGGTCAATCTCCTTCGTTGCGATGAAAGAAGTATGGCCACGCGCGTCGAATAAAAATTTCTTATTGCAAAGAGAATGAAGCAGGTTCTACTTTAATGAGGGACCTTTCCCGCATTTTCCATGGCACATTCCGCGTGGGATCAACTGCGCCAGGGTATCGGATTGAAGGCTTGCTTGGCTGCTTCCAGAAATACCCGTTGACGTACCGTGAGACCTTGGCGACTGGGAACCAGCGCCATAACAGGGGCGGGTTCCAGGTGCCAGGACGGGAGCACGCGCTTTAGTTTTCCCGCAGTGATCAGTTGCGCACAGTCCCATTCGGAGCGAGCGACGATTCCCAGTCCGGCCGTGGCCCAGTCGCGGGTGATGGTGCCGTCGTTGGAGGACAGCAGGCTGTTGAGGCGAATGCTCAGCGCCTTGCCCACCCGTTTGCCGGCTGCATCGTATTGGGTAAAGCGCAGACGAGTCACATCTTCGTCATTTTCACGCAGGCTCAGAAATGGATAACGTACCAGTTCGGAAGGATGTTTCAGTTTGGACAGATTGCGGGCCAGGGCAGGGCTGGCGCACAGGAAGCGGTCGTTCGGCGCGATGAAGTGGCCGATCCATGAGGATCCCTTGACGCTCCCGATGGAAATGACCGCATCGGCCCCGCTGGCGGCGGCTAGTGGACTTTCGACAAGGATCAGGGAGATGGCCAGGTGGGGATGCGTTCGATGCAGATCGCGTACCAGCGGCGCCACATAGCGACGACCAAAGCCGAAGGGTGCGACCACGCGCAAATGACCGCTCACACCGCTGGATTTGCCCGAGAGGCGGGACGGAATCGACTCGATGCGCTCCAGGATATCGACCGCTTCCTCGACCAGGCGACGTCCCTCATCGGTGAGGGAGACGCCTCGAGCTGTACGGATCACCAGACGTAAGCCCGCGCGTTCCTCGACACGTTGGAGGCGGACGGTCACTGCGGGCGGGGTCAGGTCCAATAATCTTGCCGCCGCAGCCAGGGACTGCGAGACGCCCAGTGCGCGTAGGAGCTGCAGGTCTTCCAGTTGAAGCATTAAAGGCTCCTTAATGAGAGGTTGACGGGGTATTAAACATGACAAATATATTTCTTGCTACAGTGAGTTGAATCAATCGGACATCTGCATTGCAGCCAATGGCAGCCGGCCTTGGCAGGGATGTTCATCGGCGGTGGCATGTTGCCTGGCTTGCCGCGGGAAGCGTGCCGGATTCTTTAACGAAGAGGGAGCCTCATGGATCAGCCTGAACACGATACGCCTTACCCCGTGGGGATCAATCCCGCCGCCCTGGCGACGCCAGGCGGTCACTACAGCCACGTGGTCAAAGGCAATGGCATGGTGTTCATCTCGGGCCAGTTGCCGATCGACGTCGACGGGAACAAGCTCAATGACCAATCTTTCGAAGTGCAGGCCGAGCAGGTTCTCCGCAACCTGGCGGCTGCTCTGTCCAGCGCCGGCAGCGAAGTCGGCAAGCTGCTGCAGGTACGTGTGTACATCGCCGACGTGGCGCACTGGCCGAGCTTCAACTACATCTACGCCCGCTGGGCCGGCGTGGCAAGACCGGCGCGCACCGTGGTTCCGGTTCCTGCGCTGCATTTCGACCTGCAGATCGAAGTGGAAGCGATTGCCCTGGCATAGTCCCTGCCACCCTATCCATCGCAGGCGGGGATTGCCCGTCGGAGTCGACAATGCATCTCGAACCATACTGGCTGGACACGTCCTCGCTCTTCGTCAGCCAAACCAACACGCTGCCGGGGGGCGGTCGCGCACGGTTTGCCATGTCGAATCTCCGCTCCGATGAAAAGAGCGGTGAAATCTTGCGGCAACAGATGCTCGCCGTTTTCCCCCAACTCTTTAGCGTGCGTATCGACTATTGCTGGGGCGGCATGATCCACATGACTGCAAACCGCCTTCCGCGCGCCGGACAACGGGACGGCGTTTTCTACTCGATGGGCTACAGTGGCCACGGTACCCACATGGCGACGCTGATGGGCGCATTGACGGCGGAAATCATGGACGGGCGGGCCGACCTCAATCCTTGGAAGGACTTCGACTGGCCAGCCGTTCCGGGACATTTCGGCAAGCCCTGGTTTGTGCCCTTCGTGGGCGCGTGGTATCGGCTCAAGGACATATTGCAATGACAACCCTCGTGCGTCCTCTTCGACATAGGGGGGGCGAAGAGAATGTACGAGAGTTCAAGCGGTTGTTCCAGGGAGTTACCAGCCGTAGAAACGTGGCCAGGTTTCGATACTGCCGTCGGCCGCCATGGCCTGATAGACGGGATGCTGGGCGCCGGTTGCGCACGCGTGGTTGGGCAGGATGCGCAGCCGCGTGCCTATCGGGAAACGTCGTTCGATTTCGTGATCGGGGGAGCCGTCCAGTGAGATGATGCCATGTTCCTGATTGGCGCCACTGAGCAGATATCCGTCCAGCACCTGGCCGTCTTCGCGGCACACCAGTCCGTAGCCGAAATCGCGCTTCTGGCGCTGGGTTCCGCGGTCGCGGCTCATCGCCATCCATCCGGCATCGACGATGGCCCAGCCTTTTTCCTTCTGGTGGCCGATGACGGTCGTCAAAACGCTCAGGGCTATCTCGGTAGCGTCGTTGACTCCCACGTTGTGCATGACCAGATCGAATATGACGTAGACACCGGCACGTACTTCCGTCACGCCTTCAAGATGCTCGGCGCGCAGCGCGGTCGGCGTCGAACCAATACTCACCACCTTGCAGGGCAGGCCGGCGTCCCTGATGCGCTGCGCCGCCTGCACGCAGCCCGCGCGTTCCTGTTCTGCGATGCGAACCAGAGCTTCATCGGTGTCATAGTCATAGCTGGAACCGGCGTGGGCCATTACGCCGCCGAGGAGCATATCGCCTTTGCAGAGGATGGTTGCGACTTCCAGCAGCACGGCATCATCGGGCGCGATGCCGGAACGATGGCCGTCGACGTCGATTTCTATCCACACCTCGAAGCAGGCTCCGAGCTCCCGGCCGAAGGTAACGATCGCTTCGGCGCAGGTCACGCTGTCGGCGACAATCTTCAGGTCGCATCCCTGCTGCCGCAGCGCCAGGGCCTGCGGTAATTTTGCCGGCGCCATGCCTACCGCATAGACGATATCGAGAATGCCACCGGCGAAGAACTGTTCTGCCTCCTTTAGCGTGGAGACAGTAATGCCGCGTGCGCCTGCATCCAGCTGCGCCTGCACGACCTGCATACATTTAGTGGTTTTCACGTGGGGACGGAAATGAACGCCCAAGGCATTCATGCGTTGCTGCATCTGTTCGATGTTGTGCTTCATGCGCGCGATATCGATCAGTGCGGCAGGTGTGTTCAATGACTGTAGATTCATCAATAGCTCCTGGCGAGTCGTTGCGTGGTCGGATTGTTTTATTGACCCTGCTGATAACGAGTTTCACTATAAGAGCTTGATGCGGACTTGCGTTTAAGGACAAGTAAATCGTCCGTTAACCTGGAGTAAATGTCACTGTGGAATATGCTTTTGGCGGCCGCGCTGCCTGCGAAACGCTGAAAAGTAGATATTCACGAAGATTCATGTTCTCTTTTACTCAGCTTGTCGCCAGCCGGAAACGCATACCTGATCGACTTTGCCTTGCGTCTCATATTTCCTGAAAAAATATCTTCGGCCGCCCAAAATAGTAGGCGATCGCTTAAATTCCTTGTCGCAACGATTATCCACGACGCCTTCAAGAGGATGCTATGACCGACAACGACAAACTATCAAAAAGCGCTTTCCGCAAGACCTTTGGAAACAGGCTCCAAAGAGGGCCGAGGGCTTCATGAAGACGCTTAAGGTAGAACAGGTCTATCTGGCAGGTTATGAGAAATTCAGAGATGTGGCCGCGAGGCTGCCATGCTTCATCGAATAGATTTGCAACGAACGGCGCATGCACTCGGCGCTGGGATATCAATCACCGAACCAAACTGGATTAAGGACGACAGACCTGTCATTTCCGACCAGGTCGGAAGTCCGCCAATGTCGTCTGCGGCATACGTTTCTTTTCGGCAATCTGTCGAAACACAGGCTTTTGTGCGTTAATCGTGGCTGTGGGATTCAGGGACGGAAGCAAGGTCATGCTTGCGATCAAACAAATAGAACAGATGGGGTTTTAAAATTAAGCGTTTAGGGAAGGCTCTTAAAATAAGTGCGGCTCTGTTGATGGCAATGGTATTCGGCTTGTTTGGCTGGATGCTTTACAACAGTCACGAGGAAGCAAGCCAATACGCTGTCGAGACGTCGCAAAACATCACGCTGATGGCTCAGCGCGATATCGTGCGGAATATAGAGATACTGTCGTTGTCTCTGGATGCCTTGGCTAATCGTTATCAAGATCCCCTGTTTCGGCAGCTGACCCACAACCAGCAATATTCCTACCTTTTCGGCAGCGTGGCTGCGGCGAAGCATGTGATCGTGATGGCGGTGCTTGACGCCGCCGGAAAAGTTGCGGTGTCGTCCCTGCCGGGTACCCCGGCCAATACGTACGGCGATCGCCTCTATTTCACGGTTCAGCGAGACCAGCCGGAAACCGGCCTGTACATTTCGCCGCCCATTACGGCCAAGTTCGATCGGGAGCTTCAGGTCGTCGTCTTGTCCAAGCGCCTGTCCAATCAAGACGGCAGTTTTGCGGGTGTCGTGGTCATGGCTCTCGATCTGTCCTATTTTCGTGAATTGTTCAGCGGAATTGCATTGGGCGAAGATGGCGTGATGTCCCTCTATGCTCGCAGCGGCGTGGTCTATATGCGGCTGCCGTATTCTGCGTCAATGATTGGTCGCGACATCAGTTCCAGCGACAATTTCTTGCGGATAAAATCGCTGATTCAACAGGAGAGCGGCAGCTTCTTCGCCCGGGCTGTCACCGATGGCGTAAAACGTTTGTATGCCTTCCGGAATGTTCCCGGAACGCAGCTGGTTGTTTTTGTCGGTCGTTCCGAAAAGCATATCTTCAGGCATTGGACCGAAAGTCTCTACGCCCTCGGCGGTGCGATGCTGGTCTTCGTCGTCGTCTGCATGGCGCTTTTTTACATATTGCGAAACGAACTCAAGAAACGACGTCGGGCCGAGGAAAAATTGCAGGAACTGGCGTCCATCGACGACTTGACGAAGCTGCTCAATCGCCGCGCGTTGGACAATGCGCTGGACGACCTGTGGAGTAGAAGCCGGCGCAGCAGAGGGATATTTTCGATTTTGTTCATCGACGTCGATTACTTTAAATTTTACAACGACACCTATGGCCATCAAAAAGGAGACGACGTTCTGGTATCCGTCTCCCGCGCCATTTCAACGCAGTTACCACGGAGTTCCGATCTCGCTGCGCGCTACGGTGGAGAGGAGTTCATCGTCGTGCTGCCGGAAACAGACGCAGACGGCGCCCTCCACGTCGGCGAGAAAATTCGGCGTGCAATCGAGGCACTCGATATCCCACACGCGAAAAGCCAAATTGGCCATATTTCGGCGAGCATCGGTGCAGCCATGTATGACCCCACGGTTCACGACTCTATCAATGCAGTGTTGAATGCCGCTGACAGCGCACTATATGCGGCCAAGGGAAACGGGCGAAACAACGTCCAGGTAAGCGTGAAGCCGGACAATTCGATGCATCTTTAACGGTTCTTTTCACGTGTAAGAATTCGAATGCCATTGCGGGGCCTTGCTTTCGACTCGGACGATGACGCGACCATGCGCAAGGCAGATTTTTTGTCGGGCTTATCGCGCTTGCAGGTAACGTTCCACCAGCCGTGTCCAGTAGGCTGCGCCAACAGTGACGTTATCGTCGTTGAAGTCGTAGTGCGCGTTATGCAGCATCGGTTTGCCCGCACCATTGCCGACACGCAGGAAACAACCCGGGCGCTGTTGCAGGAAATAGGAGAAATCTTCGCTGCCCGCAATCGGCGAAAACGAGGGAATGATCTTGTCTTCGCCCACCAGCTCCACCGCAATCTGCTTTGCAAACTCGGTTTCCGCCTCTGAATTGACCAGCACCGGGTAGCCGCGGATGTACTCGACTTCCGCTCTTGCGCCGTAACCTTCCACATGCGATTGCACCAGTGCGCGGATGCGCTGTTCCAGCAGCTCGCGCACCTCTTGCTTGAAGGAGCGCACGCTCAGTTCCATCGTTGCGTGTTCGGGAATCACGTTCGCCGCGTGGCCGGCGTGCAGCGAACCGACCGTGACCACTGCCGCTTCCATCGGATCGATATTGCGCGCCACCACGGTTTGCAAAGCCATCACCAGGCTGCTGGCGGCGACCAGTGGATCGATGGACTGATGGGGCCGCGCGGCATGGCTGCCCTTGCCGATGATCTTGATCTTCACCGTATCGCAGGCCGCCATGAACGGGCCGGCGCGGAACATGAAGATGCCGGTCTCCACGCCCGGGTGATTGTGCATGCCGAAGATGGCATCGCAGGGAAAGCGTTCGAACAAGCCGTCCCTGATCATTTGTTCGGCGCCGCTGTTGAAACCGGCTTCTTCCGCGGGCTGAAAGATCAGGTTGACGATGCCGTCGAAATTGCGCGTACGCGACAATTGCAACGCCGCGCCCAGCAGCATCGCGGTGTGACCGTCGTGACCGCAGGCATGCATTTTTCCGTGGCGTTCGCTGGCATAGGGCAAGCCGGTCATTTCGTTGATCGGCAGCGCGTCCATATCGGCGCGCACACCGATACTGCGCGTGCTGCTGCCGGCGCGCAAGGTGGCGACCAGGCCGTTGCCGCCGATGTTGCGCGTGACGGCATAGCCCCAGTCTTGCAGACGCGCCGCCACCAGCGCGGCGGTATCGACTTCTTCATACGACAATTCGGGATGCTGATGGATGTGGCGGCGGATGGCGACCAGCTCATCCTTGACGTCGTCCAGATCGGCGATCCGGCAAAACCCTGTACTCATGTGTTCACTCCGGAAATCGGCTTTAAGGCCACGCCTCAGGCTGCGACGGCTGTCGGCGCGGTGGCGCTCCTGCGCGCCAGCACTTGCTTGCCCTGTTCGGACAAATCCCAGAACAGGCCGGCCATGACTTGCAGCGACTCGCGCGATACGCTGGCAAGTATATGCTCGTTGGGCGCATGCTGCGAGCAGGCCGGATAGGAGTGCGGCACCCACAGCGTCGGCAGGCCGAGCACGTCGGAGAACACGTCATTGGGCAATGAGCCGCCCAGATTGGGCAACAAGGTCGGCTGTTTGCCGCTGGTTTCCTGCATCGACGCCAGACCCCAGCGCACCCATTCATCGTCCGGATTGAGGCGCGTGGCGGTGAACTGGATGCCGGACAGCGTGACGTCGACGTCGGTATAACCGTGGGTGTCGAGATACGCGCGTATGTTGGCGATGAAGTTCTTGTCGTCGCTGCCGACCACGAAGCGGATCTGGCAATGCGCCGAAGCGTGGCCGGGGATCGCATTGACGGGCGCCTCCGGATTACCGGTCTTGAAGGCCAGCACTTCCAGCGTATTCCACCCGAATACGCGCTCGGCCGGCGTCAGGCCCGGCTCGCCCCAATCGGCGTCAACTTCGGGGTCATTCGGACCGCCGCCGACTTCAACATCCTGCAACGCATTGCGCACGCTCTGCGGCAAGGCATCCGGCAGCAGGCTGGGCACGCGGATGCGGCCCTTGCCATCAACCAGGCAGGCGATGGCATTGGCCAGGCGCACACCCGGGTTGCGCAGCAAGCCGCCCCAGTTGCCGGAGTGATGGCCGCCGTCGCGCGAATGGACGCGCAGGTCGAAATTGCAACCGCCGCGCGAGCCCAGGAACATGGTCGGCGTCGGCGCATTGACGCGTGGACCGTCGGAGGCGATGAAGAGATCCGATTTCAATTTCCCGGCATATTTTTCAGCGATTTCCTTGAGCCCGGGTGAACCGGCTTCTTCGCCCATTTCCAGGATGACTTTGACGTTGTAGCCGAGCTTGCCGCCGCGCAGTTTGAGTACTTCCGTCAGCGCGGCGAAATTGATGGTGTGCTGCGCCTTGTTGTCGGCGATGCCGCGGCCGTACCAACGATCGCCTTCGACCACGATCTCCCAGGGCTTGAGGCCTTCGCGCCATTGTTTGTCGTAACCGCGCACGACGTCGCCGTGGCCGTAGGTCAGCAGGGTAAAGTCGGCATCGGCTTCCAGCCGCTCGGCCAACAGGAACGGCGTGCCGCCCGGCAGCGGGTTGTCGATCACTTCGCAGGTAAAGCCGAGGCCTTCCAGCTCGGGTTGAATCTCCTGCAGCAGGTAGTCATACAGAATCGGCCGGCTGGCGGCTTCCTGGCTTTCGGTACGGATGGCGACGCGTTTCTGCAAGGCCGTCATGAAACGGCCATCGTCGAAGTAAGCGCTGACCTGCGCGATGGCTTGTGCTCTGCTCATGTTGCTTCTCCTCGGTTTGTATAGATGAAATTCGATGAAATCAGGTGAAGGCCGGCTCCGGAATATCCGGTCCCAGCCCCAGCCCCGGCTCGGGCGTCAGGGCCGATGAGAGCAACATGCGCGTGTAAGGATGCTGCGCGTCGGAGAAGATCTTCTCGCGCGTTTCCAGCTCGACGATGCTGCCCTTGTGCATGACGGCGACACGGTCGACCAGATGCTCGACCACGCCGAGGTCATGGCTGATGAAGAGATAGGTGAGGCCGAATTCGGCTTTGAGGTCCAGCAGCAGATTGAGAATCTGCGCCTGCACCGAGACATCGAGTGCCGACGTCGGCTCGTCGCAGATCAGGATATCGGGCTGCAGGATCAGTGCGCGTGCGATCGCCACGCGCTGGCGCTGGCCGCCGGACAGCTGATTCGGATACTGCGCATAAGTGCGCTCCGGCATGCCGACCAGATCGAGAATCGTGCGTACCGATTTCCGTTGCTCGGCAGCGCTGCCGATACGGTGCAGCTGCAACGGCAGGCCGACGATCTCGGCCACCGTCTTGCGTGGGTTGAGCGACGAATACGGATCCTGAAAGATAGGCTGGATGTGGCGTGCATTGTCCTTGCGCCGCGTCGGATCGACTTCCTGGCCGTTGATCAGGACATTGCCGGCCGTCGGCTCCAGCAAGCCCAGCAGTATCTTGGCCAGGGTGCTCTTGCCGCAGCCGGATTCGCCGACCAGGCCCAGCGTTTCGCCGCGATACAGGCGCAGCGATACCTCATTGACGGCCTTGATCTCGCCGGACGCCTTGAACATGCCGCGCTTGAGGGTGTACACCTTGCTCAGTGCGCAGAGTTCCAGTGCGATGTCGGCGCCGACAGCGCCGACCGGGGTTTCCGCCGGTGCAGAGTCATTCACGAGTTCATTCACGAGTTCATTCATATTCATGCCGCCTCGTTCAATTGCACTGCATCTGCCGCCGTCGCCTTGTGGCAGCGTGCGTAATGGACCTTGTCGCCGGCGGCGGTGTTGACCATCGGCGGATCCTGCTCGCAGGCAGCATCCGCCAGCGCGCAGCGGTTGCGAAAAACGCAGCCGCTGACATGGCCCACAAGGCTGGGAACCACGCCGGGAATCGCTTGCAGTTTGCTGCCCGGCAGCGTCTTGCCGCGCACCGGGATGCAGTTGAGCAGGCCGCGCGTGTAGGGATGCTGAGGCGAAGCGAAGAGTTGTGCGACGTCAGCGGTTTCCACTACTTGTCCGGCATACATCACGGCGACGCGATCGGCGATGCGCGACACAACGCCGAGATCGTGGGTGATGAAGACCACTGCCGTGCCGAACTCGCGCTGCAACTCGCGGATCATGCGCAGGATCTGCGCCTGTATGGTCACGTCCAATGCGGTCGTCGGCTCGTCTGCGATGATCAGGTCGGGGCCGCACATCAGCGCCATGGCGATCATGACGCGCTGGCGCAAGCCGCCGGAAAGCTGGTGCGGATACTGACGCAGACGATCTTCCGCATTGCTGATGCCGGTGCGGTGCAGCAGGTAGATGGCGCGCTCGCGGACTTCAGCGCGGGTGACGCCGGGCTTTTCCAGCATGGCTTCGCATAGCTGATTGCCCAGTGTGTATGCCGGATTGAGAGAAGTCATCGGCTCCTGGAAAATCATCGACATGCGCTGGCCGCGCAGTTGATTCAGTTTCTTGTCCGGCAAGCCGAGCAATTCGGTGCCGTCGAATGCCATGCGATCAGCGGTGCAGATGGCCTTGCGCGGCAATAGTCCCATCAGCGCCAGCGAGGTCATCGACTTGCCGCAACCGGATTCACCGACCAGGCACAGCATCTCTCCGCGCTTGACCTGGAAATCGATGCCGCGCACGGCGTGCAGCATGCCATTTTCGGTCGGCAGGTCGACGCGCAGATTTTTTACCTCCAGCAAGATGCTCATCATCGTCTCCTTGTCAGTTGCGGCCGTCGGGCGCATTGACGTCGCGCAGACCGTCACCGACCAGATTGATCGCCAGCACCAGGACCGCCAGCGCCACACCGGGGATCACGATGACCCAGGGTTTGAAGAACATGTAGGACTTGCCTTCCGAGACCATCAGCCCCCATGACGGCGTCGGCGGCTGAACGCCAAGTCCGAGGAAGGACAAGGTCGCCTCCAGCAGAATCGCATGCGCCATTTCCAGCGTGATGACGACGATCAGCGCACTCATGATGTTGGGCAAAATCTCGCGCACCAGAATGTAGGGCGTCGATGCGCCGATGGCTTTGGCGGCGGCGATGAATTCGGCGTCGCGCAGCTGTTGCGTGGCCGAACGCGTGACCACGGCGAAACGGTCCCACAACAGCAGGCCGAGCAGGATGATCACGACCTTCAATGAACCGCCCACCAGCGAGGCCATCGCCAGCGCAACCAACACCACCGGCATCGACAACCGCGTCGTGATGATGTAGCTGATCAAGGCATCGACACGGCCGCCGAAGTAGCCGGCCAATACGCCCAGCGTGGTGCCGATCACGCCGGAGATCAGCGCGGCGGCGCAGCCGATCATCAGCGACACGCGCGCGCCGTAGATCAGGCGGCTCAGGTAATCGCGACCGAGCTTGTCGGTGCCGAGTACATGATCCCAACTGCCGAGCGCGTTCCAGATCGGCGGAATGAGGCGTTGCGAGACATTCTGTTCAAAGGGGTCGTGCGGCGTCAGCCAGGGCGCGAACAGCGCAGCCAACACGATCACCGCAAGGATGGCAGCCCCCAGCACCAGGCCGCGATGGCCGAGCATGCGATTGATCATGCGCCGCCAAGGCGGCACCGGTTTGATCGCAGCCTGCAGAAAACTGCTCGTTTGGGTCGTCGGACCGGTCGGCAGGGAGGACGTGGAGATGGTCGTCATGGCTGTTCCTCAGCGGGTGCGGATGCGCGGATCGAGCAGCGCGTTGATGACGTCGGCCAGGAAAGTCAGGCCGATGTAGAACATGGCGATGATCAGCACCACCGCCTGCACCACCGGATAGTCGTTGCGCGAAATGGCGTCCCAGGCGAGCTGGCCGAGGCCCTGCATGGAATACACCGACTCGATCACCACTGAACCGCCCAGCATGAAGCCAAGTTCAACCGCGGCAAGCGCGACGACCGGAATCACGGCGTTGCGCAGCGCATGCTTGAAGATGACCTTGCCCTTGCCGAGGCCCTTGGCGCGGGCCGTACGGATGTAGTCGGAACCCAGCACTTCCAGCATGCCGGCGCGCGTCAGGCGCATCATTGCGGGCATGGCGTAATAGCCGAGGGCGACCGCAGGCAGGACGAAGTTTTCCCAGCCTTCATTGCCGGCGACCGGCAGCCAGTGCAATGTCACCGAAAAAATCAGGATGAGGCTGAGACCGAACCAGAAGCTGGGCATGGCCTGTCCCACCACGGCAATGAGGAGTGCAACGCGGTCCAGCCAGGTATCGCGATAGATCGCCGCCAATACGCCCAGCGGAATGGCGACGGCAACGGCCAGCAGCAAGGCGATGCCGCCCAGCTTCATGGTGATCGGCAGGCGCTCGGCCACCATCTCCATGACCGGCCCCTGAAAGTAGAAGGACTTGCCGAAATCGAGTTGCACGGCTTTGCCGAGCCAGTCGATGTATTGCGACATCATCGGCCGGTCGAGGCCGAACTGCACGCGGATGGTCTCCACTTGCGTGGCGCTGGCTTCGGGCCCGGCAATCGCCGTGGCCAGGTCGCCCGACATGTGCAGCAGTGAAAAGCTGACGATGGAGACCGTCACGGCAACGCACAGGGCGATACCGAAGCGACGCAAAATGTAGATCAGCATGGCGACTGTCCTTCATCACGGTTGGCCGGGCGGACAGCGATTGCCGTCCACCCTGGCGAGACTACTTCCAGCTCGCTTCGTAGAAACGCGGCAACTCATCCGGGTAACCCTGGAACTTCAGCTGCGCGTTGTAGGCATAGAAAGTCGAGTAAGAGAACATCGGCGCCATGAACGCTTGCTTGGAAATCGATTCCAGCGACTTCGAGTAGTTGGTCTTGCGCACGGCCGGGTCGACCGAGTTGTCAGCGGTTTCCAGCCATTGGCGCAATTGCGGATCCTTGGTGATGTCATCCGCGTTGCCCTTGAAGTAGACGCCGGTGAACGCCGATGCATCGTTGATCGAGAACGACGCCCAGGTCTGGAAGGTCAGCGGCGTCTTGCCGGCGCGGTATTCCGTCAGCAGGGCGGCAAACTTCATGTAGTGCAGGCGTGCGCGGATGCCGACCTTGTGCAGATCGCCGATGATGGCTTCAGCAAATTCGCGCTCGCGGTAGGCGTAAATCTCGGTGTCGAAGCCATTCGGGTAGCCCGCGGCGGCCAGCAACTCCTTGGCCTTGGCGGGGTTGTAGTCATAGTTGATGACGGCCTTGGCATCGCAGCCGAACTGTGTGCGGAAGCAGGCGGTGTAGACCGGCTGGCTGCCGCCGCGCACCAGGTTGTCGGCGATTCCCTTGCGGTTGATCGCATAGTTGACGGCCTGGCGTACGCGCAAATCCTTGAATGGCGAGTTCGGCCCCGACGTGCCGGTGGCATCGATGGTGAGGAAACCCACGCGCATGGTTTCTCCGCTTTGCACGGTGATCTTCGGCGTCGTCTTGAGCGACTCGGCCTGGTCTGCCGGCACGCGCCAGATCCAGTCGATGGCGCCGGTCATGAGTTGCGCCGAGCGGGTTTCCGGATCGGGGATCACGACGAATTTGATGTTGCCGATCTTCGGCTGGCCTTGCGGGCTGTCCTTGAAGTAGTTCGGGTTCTTGACCAGTGTCACGCCTTGCCCCGGCACCACGCTGGTGGTTTTGTAGGGACCGGTGCCGATCGGCGCCTTGCTGAATCCTTCCAGGCCGAGCTTCTTGAAATAGACGCCGGGATAAATCGGCAACGGGCCGGCGAGATATTCCAGCGCCGCCGGGAAGGGGCGCTTGAGGTTGATGCGCACCTTGTAGTCGCCGAGCTTTTCGACGTCCTTGATCCAGTCGGTATTCTGGCGCGTGACGGCTTTGGATTCGTTGGAGACGGCGTAGTTGAAGGTGAAGACAACGTCATCGGCGCTGAACTTGTCGCCATTCTGGAATTGCACACCCTGGCGCAGGTCCATCACGAGCGCGGTTGGCGATTCCCACTTCCAGGCGGTGGCCAGCTGTGGTTTGTACTCGCCGGTCCTGGGATCGCGAAAGACCAGCGTGTCCCAGATCAGGTGGGCCAGGATGACGCCTTCGCGCAGGTTGTTGTGATACTGGCTGATGTTTTCGACCTCGCTGTCGGAGGCGTACACCAGCGTGTCGTTGGCCTTGTTGGCCAAGGCTGAAGTGGATATCGACAGCGTCGCAGCAGCGCCCGCCAGCAGCAATGCGTGTCGTGCATATCGTGCATAGCGTGCATAACGTGCATGTCGTACCCACGCAGCGCCGGATCCTTGTGCCACATTCTTCTTCGCGTTCATTCCCGACCTTCCATTCAGAATTGTTTGAAAAACAACGGCATGAAACTCAGCAACACCTTGAGCAATCAATTGAGCAACAACGTGAAGTGGATACTAGGTCGATTGAGGTGCTGCAACAATTAGAGAATTCCTAAGCCTGCGTTGCCGAAATGAGAAGGCAGGATTTTTGCTTGCTGATGAACCGTGGCGATGACACCTGCATCGCGTTTGCAAAGGCCGACATGAAATCTCAATATCTGCAAGACACCGCGTTGCGCTATTTCCTTGAAGTCGTGCGTTGCGGCTCGATCGCCGAAGCGTCGCAGCGCCTGAATGTCGCCAGCTCGGCGATCAGTCGCCAGATCAGCAGCCTGGAGGAATTGCTCGATACCGTCCTGTTCGAGCGCCGCCCGCGCGGCATGGTGCTGAGCGCCGGCGGCGAGATGCTGGCCGCGCATGCGCAGAAGGTGACGCTGGAAGCGGATCGCGTGGTGGCTGACTTGCTGGCGTTGAAGGGCCTGCGCAGCGGGCGCATCCGGGTGGCGGCGTCGGAGGGATTCGGCATCGACTTCATGCCGCGGCTGATCCGCTCGTTCCAGCAAAAGTATCCGGCGATCCAGTTTCAGGTGTACGTAGGACCGCCGACGATGGTCTCGCGGCAGGTGCGCGACGGCAATGCCGACATCGGGGTGACCTTCAATCGCCTGCCCGAGCCGGACATCAAGATCGTGCACCAGCAGCCGGCGCCGGTGTTGCTGCTGATGCGCAACGGTCATCCGCTGAGCAAGTTCAAGAGCGTGACGTTGTCGCAGCTGCGGCCTTATCCGTTGGCGCTACCCGATCCGGACACCACGCTGCGGCAGTTGTTCGACCTGGCGTGCAGCCGCCAGCAACTGGTGTTTGAACCGGTTCTCACCAGCAATTACATCCAGACGCTGCACAACTATCTGCTGGAGGGCGACGCCTTGTCGATCACGGGCGAGGTGACGGTGCGCTACCGCATCGCCAAGGGCGAGTTCACGATGGTGCCGATACGCGATCGCGCGCTCGATGGGCGCTACGTCGAGGTGCAGACGCTATCGGGGCGCACCTTGCCACGCATCGTGGAAATCTTCCTCGACTATCTGCTGGGCGAACTGAACAAGGAAATTTGAGTTCGTTGGCGCCAGCGATGCAACTCGCGGACGCGATGGGACGCAATGGAACGCAATTTACAGGTGCAACTGCGTGGTCGACAGCACTTCCTTGATCACCATGAAGGTGCGCACCTGGCGTACGCCGGGCAGATACAGCAACTGCTCGGCATGCAGGCGGTTGAAGCTGTCGTTATCCTTGGTGCGCACCAGCATGAAATAGTCGAACTCGCCCGTGACGACGTGGCATTCCAGGCAACCGGACACCTTCTGCACCGCTTTTTCAAAGGCGGTGAACGACTCCGGCGTGGAGCGATCCAGCACCACGCCGATCATCACCAGCGTTCCCGCATCCAGCGCGCGCGGATTGAGCAGCGCCACGATGCCCTTGATCAATCCCAATTCCTTGAGACGCTCCACCCGGCGCAGGCAAGCCGGCGCGCTGAGATTGACCTTGGCCGCCAGCGCCACATTGGAAATCGAAGCGTCGCGTTGCAGCAGTTTGAGGATGGCGCGGTCGGTGCGATCGAGGGTGTCGTTGAAGGATTCTGTTTCAACGCTCTTGCTACGCAATTTTATTGCTTTCATTGATTATTTTTCAGAATAAAAATAAACGGAAATTGTTGATTGAAGTATTACTCATCAAATAGTAGCGCAAGTTCGCAACCCTGATGCGCAGATTAATTCCTACAATGAAATCCAGCGCATACCGCTACACCATCACACGTCGTCGCACATCACACCGATATCGGGGGAGCAATCCATGCCGTCCTTGTTCGCCAGTGCCGATGCGTGGATATCCCTTCACACTCCAGGAGCATCACGCATGAATCTGAAAAAATTCGCCCGCTATCCGCTGACTTTCGGCCCGACGCCGATTCAACCGCTCAAGCGCCTGAGCGCCCATCTCGGCGGCAAGGTTGAGCTCTACATGAAGCGCGAAGACTGCAACAGCGGCCTGGCCTTCGGCGGCAACAAGACGCGCAAGTTGGAGTACCTGATCCCGGAAGCATTGGAAGGCGGCTACGACACGCTGGTATCGATCGGCGGCATCCAATCCAACCAGACACGCCAGGTGGCAGCGGTGGCGGCGCACCTTGGCCTGAAGTGCGTGCTGGTGCAAGAGAACTGGGTGAACTATTCCGACGCCGTGTATGACCGCGTCGGCAACATCGAAATGTCGCGCATCATGGGCGCCGACGTACGCCTTGATGCGGCAGGTTTCGATATCGGTATCCGCAAGAGCTGGGAAGATGCGATGGAGAGCGTGCGCCAGAATGGCGGCAAGCCGTATCCGATTCCGGCCGGTTGCTCGGAACATCCGAAGGGTGGCCTTGGCTTTGTCGCCTTTGCCGAAGAAGTGCGCCAACAGGAAGAAGAGCTCGGCTTCAAGTTCGATTACATCGTCACCTGTGCCGTCACCGGCAGCACACAGGCCGGCATGGTGGTCGGCTTCGCTGCGGACGGCCGCGCGGATCGCGTGATCGGCATCGACGCTTCGGCGAAACCACAACAGACCTTCGACCAGATCCTGCGCATCGCCAGGAACACGGCGGGACTGGTGGAGCTGAACTACGACATCACCGAAAAAGACATCGTGCTCGACACACGCTTCGGCGGCCCGGAATACGGTTTGCCAAATGAAGGCACGCTGGAGGCGATTCGCCTCTGCGCTCGCACCGAAGGCATCCTGACCGACCCGGTGTACGAAGGAAAGTCGATGCACGGCATGATCGAGAAGGTGCGGCTCGGCGAATTTCCGGAAGGATCGAAGGTGCTCTACGCGCATCTCGGCGGTGTGCCCGCGCTCAATGCCTACAGCTTCATCTTCCGTAATGGCTAAGCGTCCTGAGCATCGTTCTTGCTTTGCAAAGTAACGCATGAGGTCCGTCGACACGGGTTGTCGTCGGACCTGCCCGCTTCAACAGGTATCGCTGCGCATGGGAGAGCCTTATGGATACAGTTGTCAGTCCTGCCGTCGACTTGCTCCAGCAACTCGAAACACTGCTCAAGGATCCCGTTGTGGGGCCGCGCGTCGCGCAACGTGTGGCAGCGGCCATCGAAACCGTCATGCAAGAGCGGCTTGCCGATAAGGGAGCCGCTCCCGATGTCGAGGCATATGCCAAACTGTGGATCCCGGCATGGGACGAGGATGGCGCGGCGCAGCGCGCCTTGATTTCCCTGGCGTCGATATGAAGGACGACGGTTTTTGACAGTGCGCGTCAATCCCGCGGCTGTGGCCCGTCTGGGGTTGCATGCCTGACTGGGGCGCATGCATTTCATCGGCTTGCTATGACGTACGCCGCGTCAGGGGGGCTATGGCAATGGTCAATTCGCCCGCTTGGGTAGCAGTGCGATATGCTTGTCCAATATCAGCTTCAGTTCGCCGTCACGACGCATATTGTCCAATTGAAGATTCAAGGCTTTCAGGTGCTTGATGCAGGGGCTTGACCTGGATATGGCGATGAAATTATCGGACTCCGAGACATAGGGTTTCACGGCAATGAACTTGTCATTTTGTCCGGAGGCGTTCAAATAGGCTACGCCGCTGTAATACCCGGTAATCAGGTAATCGATACGACGCAGTTCAAGTTTCTTGAAATTCATATAGGCTTTTTGCTCGGCCTCGACCTGCAAATTTGCTCTCAAGAATTCATCGAAACCATTCCCGAACTGATTGCCGAGCGTGACACCTCCCTTTTTTCCGATCAGATCGTTCCATCCCGCGTAACTGAAGCGTCGGTCCTTCGCAATGAAGATGGCAATCGGATTGGCAAACAGTGCAACGTTTGTATAGGCCAAATACTCGCGTCTCTCAGGGGTATCCTTGAGAGAGGAGATCATGTCGATCTCTCCTTCCTGCGCACTCTTCAGTACGCGGTGGAAGGGACCCACATAGCGCACTTCATACGGGACGCCGAGGGCGCTCAAGGCGGTGGTCGCGATCTCGATACTGGCGCCGGTCAGTTGCTTGCCGTCATACCATTGCAGCGGTGCGTAGTCGGAGTCGGCCGAAATGACCACCTTTCGACATTCCTTCTCTTGCGACAGCGCTGCCAAGGGGACTAGCACAAGGAACAAGACACATCGGGACAGAATAGGCATGCACGGTCTCCCCAGTGAATTTTATTTAATATTTTGCCGTATTGTTTCTTAACTATACCTCGAATAAAACCGATGATAGCGACTGAAAGTTGCTTTCTCCAAGAATTCTCGAATGGGTCTCTGATCAAGAAATCGCAAGGTTCTGGTCAACTTGGTCGAGTGGGATTGAGCGCCATGTCCGGTCCGGCAGAGCTTCGATACGCGCGAGACGGAAGGGCGCATATCGTTGAATTGACATGGCCCGACATGCGGCCTTCATGCCAACCGACGGATGGCAACGCAGGGAGGTCGGGTGGGCGGCATGATGCGGCGCTGCAAAGAGGCGAACCGGGAAGCGGTTTTTTCATTGATCCTGAGTTTTATCATTGTAAAAGCATAATTTATCAAAAAACTATAAATATAAAGATATTTATGCTTTTAAATAGCGATTCCTCCACGTAATACGGCAGCACTATCTGCGCGTGAATCGTTACCATGACGGTCAATTGGATGCAGTGCAGCATCGGAATGCGAGGCGCATCTCTGCCGGCAAACCGTGTTCGTCCTGCTCATCCTGCCCCTCTTGCTCTTTCATCCGGAATACTCATGTCGCTCGGCAGCCCGTCCGCTCATCTCAAAAAAACCAAAACCATCAGCGGCCCCTTCCTGGTGTGCATCGTGCTGGCCATCTGCGTCTGGGGCGGCAACTGGCCGGTGATGAAGTTCGGCAGCCAGTACCTCCCGCCGCTGTGGTTTGCGGCCAGCCGTTTTGTGTCCGCCGCCTTGCTCAGTTTTGCGATCGCCGCCGCCATCGGCAAGCTGCGCCTGCCGCGCCGTGAAGAATGGCCGGTGGTGCTGGGCGTCGGCATCTTGCAGATGGGTTTGTTCACGGCCTTGGTTACCGGCGCCCTGCATTTCGTGATGCCGGGACGGGCGTCGTTGATCGCTTACGCCACCTCGATCTGGGTGGTGCCGGGCGCCGCACTGGTGCTCAAGCAGCGTCTCAGCGGTCAGCAACGGCTGGCGACGATGTGCAGCTATCTCGGCATGGCCATCGTGGTGTTGCCGGCGTTGCTGCATGCCGACCTGCAGGGCGTGATCGGCTATCTCATGCTGGCTGCAGCTTCCTTGTCGTGGGCCATCAATATCCTGCAGATCAAATCGACCAGCGGCGTGCGTCTCGATTTCGACCTGCTGCCCTGGCAGACGCTGGTGGCGGCGTTGCCGCTGACGGCGCTGGCGCTGGCGGTGGAGGGGGCGCCGGCTTTCCTCGCCGAGCCGCATGCCTGGTACGTGATCGCCTATACCGGCCCGCTGGCGACGGCGCTGACTTTTTTGATCGTGCTGCAAATGACCCAGCGCCTGTCGCCGGTGACCGTCTCGGTCTGCATGTTGGGCGTACCGGTAGTCGGCATCACGCTGTCGTCGCTGATCTTCGGTGAAGCCTTGTCGGCGGATTTGCTCATGGGCGTGGCGCTGATTTGCCTCGGCTTGCTGATTCCGGCGTTGCCGCGCCTGTCATGGCGGCGCAGCCCGGGCGTTCTCTGAGTTGCCGGCGGAACCGCCGCCGCCAACCGCTTGGGCATGCCGGAAAGTGGATGCCGCACCGGCAAGCCCCGGTGCGCCGGCCATGGCGATAATTCCTTCTATTGCTTCACCGTCTTCCAGCCACCGCCAAGCACCTTGTAGAGCGTGATGCGATTCTGCAGTTCTGCAAGTTGCACCTGGATGGATTGCTGCTGGACCGCAAACAGTGAGCGTTGCGCGTCCAGGTATTCCAGGTAGCTGGAATACCCGGCTTCATAGCGGCTCCTGGCGAAACCGTAGCGCGCCGACTCCGCCGCTTCTTGCGCCTTCACGGCGGCGGCTTCATCGGCCAGCGTCGCGCGTCCCGCCAGCGCATCGGCGACTTCACGGAAAGCGACCTGCACCGTCTTTTCATACTGGGCGACGGCGATTTTCTTGTCGGTTTCCGCCACGGCGAGATTGGCGCTATTCCTGCCGCCTTCAAAGATGGGAAGGGAGATCTGTGGAATGAACGACCACGAGCGCGATCCCGAGTCGAACAATCCGGACAACTGGCTGCTGGCGGAGCCGAAGTTTCCCGTCAGGGAAATGCGCGGGAAAAACGCCGCCCGCGCTGCGCCGATGTTGGCGTTTTGCGAACGCAGTACGGCTTCTTGCTGGAGGATGTCCGGCCTTGCGGCGAGCAGGTCCGACGGCAGCCCGGCGGGCAAGTCCGGCAGAACCTGCCCGGCCGACGCCGCGTTCAGGGTGCCGATATCCGCCGCAAGCGGATGGCCGACCAGTACGGTCAAGGCATTTTCATCGAGCGTCTTGCGCCGTTCCTGTTGCGCGCGCGCGGCCTTGGCGGCTTCGAAGAGCGACTCCGCCTGCCGCAGGTCATATGCGGAACTTGCCCCCTCGGCATACAACTGCTTTTGCCGTTCATAGGAATCGGCCCGGCTGGCCAGCGTGTTGTCAGTGAGCTGCAACAGTCGTCGGTCGGCCACGAGTGCTTCGTAGGTATTGGCTACTTCGGCGATCAGGCTGATCTGCGCGCTGCGTTGCGCCTGCTCGGTCGCGAAGTAGCGTTGTAGCGCCGCTTCGCTCAGGTTCCTGACCCGGCCGAACAGGTCGATTTCAAATGCGGCCAGGCCGGCGCCGGCGAAATAGCTGCTGTTGACGCCGGCTCTGCCGGTCGGATTGACGTCCGCCGGCAGGCGCTGGCGTGCGCCGTTGCCGTTCAACGCCAGGTTGGGCACCTGGTCGGCGGCCTGGATGTTGTACATGGCGCGAGCGCGTTCGATGTTGAGCGTGGCCATGCGCAGATCGCGGTTATGCTCGAGTGCGGCGGCGATCACCGACTTCAGTTGCGCATCCTGGAAGAAGTCGGTCCAGGCGATCGATGCAGCCTGCGGGGTGTCGGGCTGCACATCGGCTGCCTCCGTTTTTTGCCAATGCGCGGCAACCGGAAGGGCCGGCTGTTCATACGACGGCGCCAGCGAGCACGCCGCCAGCAAGGAGCTGAGCAGGGAAATGCCGGCGAGTGTCCGCAAGGACTGGAAATGGGTTTTCATCGTGCTTGCCTCAGATAGGGGAGTGGCTGACGCCGGGCGGTTGATCGGACGCGGCCGGACGTTTCACCTTGAACCAGATCGCATACAAGGCCGGCAGGAACAGCAGCGTCAGCACCGTGCCGACGCCGACGCCGCCGATCAGCACATACGCCAGCGGCCCCCAGAACGAGGAATGCGTCAGCGGAATGAAGGCCAGCATGGCGGCGACCGCCGTCAGGATGACCGGGCGAGCACGTCGCACGGTCGACTCGATCACGGCCTGGTACGGCGTCATGCCCGACAGCAGGTCGCTGCGGATCTGGTCGACCAGGATCAGCGTATTGCGGATCAGGATGCCGGCCAGGCCGATCAGGCCGAGGATGGCGTTGAAGCCGAACGGCTGGTTGAAGATCAGCAAAGTCGGCACCGCGCCGACCAGCCCCAGCGGCGCGGTGGCGAAGACCATCCACATGGTGGCGAACGAGCGGACCTGGAACATGATCACGGCCAGCATCAGGATGATCATCAGCGGGAACATCGCGGCCAATGCAACGTCGGCCTTGGCGCTTTCTTCCACCGAACCGCCGGTGTCGATGTGGTAGCCGGCCGGCAACGCAGCCTTGATGGCATCCAGCTTGGGCAGGATGGCATGCGTGACGTCGGGCGGTTGCACGCCGTCGCGCACGTCGCCCTGCACGGCGATGTAGAGTTCGCGGTTGTAGCGTTTCAATACGGCGTCTTCCACGTTCGACGACAGCTTGCTGACCTGCGACAGCGGGATTGCAACGCCGTCCTGCGTTGTCAGCGTCAGGTTGCCGATTTCCGCCAGGCTGGTGCGGTCGCGTTTCACGCCGCGCACCATCACGTCGACGATGCGCAGGCCGTCCCGGACCTGCGTGGTCGAGGCGCCGTTGAGAATCGATTGCAACTGCAGGGCGGCATCACGCGGATTGAGACCGACCTGGCGCAGGCGTTCCTGATCCAGTTCCAGGCGCAAGGTCTGCGTGCGGTCGCCCCAGTCCAGATGCACGTCGCGTGTGTCGGGATTGCTCTGCACGACGTCCCTGACCTTGAACGCGATGTCGCGCACGATATTGAGATCGGGACCGACCACGCGGAACAGTACCGGGAACGGCACCGGCGGGCCGAACACGAACTGGCTCACCCGTACACGGGCATTGGCAAACCTGCCGTCGGCGATCATCCTGCTGAACTTGGCCTTGAGGACATCGCGGTCCTTGGCGTTGTCGGTCAACACGATCAGCTGCGCGAAAGCCGGATTGGGCAACTCGGGGTTGACCGAGAGGAAGAAGCGCGGCGCGCCTTGGCCGATGTAGCTGGAGACGATTTTTGCTTCAGGTTCCTTGTGCAGCGCTTCTTCTATCTTTTTGACGGTGGCATCGGTGGCGCTGAATGCGCTGCCGGGCGGCAAGTTGACTTCGATAGTCAGCTCCGGCCGCTCGGAATTGGGGAAGAACTGTTTCTGCACGAAACCCATGCCGAAAATGGCCGCGACGAACATGCCGACGGTGATGGCGGCCGTGATCCATTTTTTGTCAACGCACCAGCGCACCAGTGCGCGAAAGCGTTGATAGTTTTTAGTGGCGTAGATGGCGTCCTGTCCGCCGGCATGCACCGGAATGTCCGGCAGCATCTTGACGCCCAGATAGGGAATGAAGAGGACCGCAACGAACCACGATGTGATCAGCGAAAACGCCACGACCCAGAAGATGTTGCCGGCATATTCGCCGGCCGTGGACCTGGCGAAGCCGACCGGCAGGAAGCCGATGATGGTCACCAGCGTGCCGGACGCCATGGGCGCGGCGGTGGCGCCCCAGGCGTAGGTCGCGGCGGAAATCCTGTCCATGCCTTCTTCCATCTTCACCACCATCATTTCGATCGCGATGATGGCATCGTCCACCAGCAGCCCCAGCGACAGAATGAGCGCACCCAGCGTGATGCGGTCGAAATCGCGACCGGTCGCCAGCATGATGACGAACACCGCCGACAGCGTCAGCGGAACCGCCGCCGCGACGACGACGCCGACGCGGAAGCCGAGCGTCACCAGGCTGACGATGATGACCACGGCCAGCGCCATGACGAACTTGATCATGAATTCATCGATCGCCGCTTCAATCGCCAGCGCCTGGTCCGACACCTTGGTCAGCGACATGCCAAGCGGAAGCGAGGCCTGGATGAGGTCGCGTTCCCTGGTCAGCGACTTGCCCAGCGTCAGGCCGTTGAAGCCTTTCTTCATGACCACCGCCAGCATCAGCGACGGCTCATCCTGTATGCGCACCAGGAAAGACTTCGGATCTTCGTAGCCGCGCTTGACGTCGGCAATGTCGCCGAGTTTGAAGCTGCGCCCGCCGGCGGCAACAGGAATCGCCTTGACTGCATCGATATTGCTGATGGCGCCATCCAGGCGCAGGTACACACGCGGGCCGGCAGTTTCGACGAAACCGGACGGCGTCATGTCGTTCTGGCGATTGAGTGCATCGAAGATGGCTTGCGCCTTGACGCCCAGCGTGGCGAGGCGTTGATGCGAAATGTCGACGTAGATTTTTTGCTGCTGTTCGCCGAGGATGTTGACCTTCTGGACGCCATCCACGTGCAGCAATTGCTGGCGCAAGGTTTCGGCTTCGGTGACCAGTTGCCGGTGTGGCAGGCCCGGCGCGTTCAGTGCAAACAGCGTGAAATAGACATCCGAGTATTCGTCATTGATGACCGGACCGATGGCGCCGCGCGGCATGTTGATGACCTCGTCGCCCAGCTTCTTCCGGGCCTGGTAGAACTGTTCCGGCACCAGCGCAGGCAGCGTCGAGTCCTTCAGGAACAGTTTCATCGTGATCAGGCCCGGCCGCGCTGAAGTCTCCACGCGATCGTAGTACTCCAGCTCCTGCAGGCGTTTTTCCAGGCGGTCGCCGACCTGTTGCTGCATTTCCTTCGCCGTGGCGCCTGGCCACAGCGCAGTCACGGTCATGATTTTGACGGTGAAGCTGGGGTCTTCCGCACGCCCCAGCTTGATGAAGGCGAAGGCGCCGGCAACGGCAATCGCAATGATCAGGAACAGCGTAACGGCGCGCTCCTTTACGCCGAAAGCGGAAAGATTGAAGCCGCTCATGACGCACCGCCCGCACGGACAGTCGACGGCGGCGACATGAGCGACACCTTGTCGCCGGCCTTGAGCAGATGCGTGCCGTAGGCGACGATCACATCGCCGGCTTTCAGGCCTGCGCTGATGGCGGCGAATTCTTCACCAAGACGGACGACCGTCACGGGGACCAGTTTCACGACCTGGGTTTGTTTCTCAATCAGCCAGACACTGGCGCCGTGACCCTTGTCGATCAGCGCGCCGATCGGGACTTCAGTCTGTTCGCTTGCGGGGGCCTCGCCGGTAAGCCTGATCGTTACTGTCGATCCCAACGGCGCTTGCTCTGCTTTGCCGGATAACACGTAGCGCGCCTGGTAAGTACGGGTGAGGGGATCGGCCATGGCGGAGAGTTCTCTCAGCCGGGCCGGGAATGGTTGCGTGTCGTCCGTGTAGAGCGCTGCGCTCGCCTGGCGGCGCGCCTGGCCGAGGCCGTTCTCGGGAATGCTGACGACGGCTTCGCGCGGACCTTTCTGCGCCAGTCGCACGATCGCCTGTCCGGCGCTGACCACTTGTCCGGCGTCGGCCAGAACGTCCATGACGACACCGTCGGCGTCTGCCCGCAGGACGGAGTAGTCCGATTGGTTTTCCACCTGCCCGGCGCGTGCACGTTCGGCGTCGAGTTGCGCCTTGGCGGAGTCCGCCAGCGCCTTGCTTTGCTCATACGCCTGTTTGGAAACGGCGCCGGAGCTGAGCAGCTTGCGCAAGCGCAGTTCATCGGCCTGGGCCTGTACGTCGCGTGCTTCGGCGGCGATTACGGCGGAGCGCGCCGCATGCTGCGCCAGTGTGTAGTCGGTGCCGTCGAGCCTGAACAACGCTTGGCCGCGTTTGACCAGTTCGCCTGGGTCGACCATGCGCTGCACGATCTTGCCCGGCACCCGGAACCCCAGATTGCTCTCGGTGCGCGCATGCACGGTGCCGGTGTAGCTGGCGGAATCATGTTCAACGTTGTGAACGATGAAGGAGGCAACCTTGGGCGCGGTCGCCGGAGCCGGCGCCGGTTTGCTGCAGGCGGAAAGTGTCGCGATCAATGCGCCTGACAGCGCCATGCCCAGATATTTCTTGTCGATTCCCATGAAACCCCTCGCTGATGAATTAGTGGATCAATTTAATGTGCATATGCACTTTTTGGTATTAAAAAATAGCGAGGACATTGCCTCGCGATGAGCTTGATGCTGGTTATTCTAAACTTGACGCTGCGTAATGTAACGCCGTGTATTCCGTGTTGCCTGTTCAACGCTGAGTGACCGCCATCAACTCCTGCCGCAAAAATTTGGCCCGATCCTTGCCGACCAACTCTTCATACTCCTTCTGGGCGGCACGCCAATGCGGGAGCGTATCCAGGAATTTCCTGGCGCCCGCCGTGGAAAGCGACAGGCTGATCTTCCTCGATCCGGGCTCCGACTTTTGCACGACATATCCATCGCGGCTCAGGGGCTGGATCGCACGGACCAGGCTGGTGCGATCCATCACGACCATTTCCGACAATTCCGTCATCGTGATCTCGGGTCGTTCGTAAATCACGGCGAGAATGGTCACCTGCGAACTGGTGACATTGACCGTTGCGAGATGGCGTTCATACAACTGCGTGATGAACCGCGCAGCTTGCTTGGTCGCGAATAAATTGCAGTCCGTCAATGTTGGAGTCGTATCCATGCGCAAACCTTATCATGTGCATATGCACATGTCAAATCATTTTATTATTGAATTCAGGCAAAGACGGCAGCAGGCAAGGGTAGGGCCCGGTTCAGGTAGCTCAGTTCATCCGGACGTCTGCTCATCGTCGAAGACGGCGAGAGGGACGGAAGCGCCAACGCAATGCGGGGTGCAGACGATCTTGTTGCGGCCGCCGTTTTTCGCCTGGTACAGGGCGTTGTCCGCATTGGCGAGGAGAAGGTCGCTGTCTTCGGTTTGTCCCGCGCCTGTGTCCGTGGAGGCCAGTCCGCCGGAGAACGTATAGCGGATATCCGGCGCGATCTCCACCATGCACTCCGTGTGCAACATGTCGATGATCCTGTTCAATACAAACATCGCATCGGCGAGCTTCGTCTCGGGAAAGATCACGACGAACTCTTCGCCGCCGAGGCGCCCGACAATGTCTTGCGCCCGCAGATGCGTCCGCAGAAATGTCGAGAAGTGCCGCAGCACCGCATCGCCGACGGGGTGGCCGTACTTGTCGTTCACGCGTTTGAAATGATCGATGTCGAGGATGCCGATGCAGAGTTCATGCCGGTAGCGCGCGGCACGCAGCAGTTCTTCGTGGAAGCGGCTCAGGACATAGCGGCGATTGGGGAGATTGGTGAGTTCGTCGGTTTGGGCGATGTGCTTGATGGTGGCGAGCGCTTCCTTCAGATCCCGTTCGGTCTTCTTTTGCAGCGTGATATCCGCGCAATGCAGGACCAGGTGCCCGGACGAATAGGTTTGCTCGCTCACCAGCAGCCAGCGACCGTCGATCAGGTCTGTTTCGAAGCGGCGGAACGGCTTGGAGCGGGTGACGCTGCGCACGTAATTCAGCCATGCTTCCAGGGAATCCCATTCAATATTGACGCCGCCGCGATGGACATACATCCAGGTAAGCCAGTCATCGGAGTGCCATCCGGTCATGGACTCGGCTTCCAGCCCGAAGGTATTGACGAAGGCCTGGTTGTGAAAGACGAAGTTGCCGTCCGGATCGAAGATGGCGATGGCGTTTTCGGTGAACCGGATATGGTGCTCCATCACCTCCTGCAACGTCAGCGGCCGCGTTTGGCTCTTCGTCATGACTGCTTCCCCCGGTAGACTGCACGGGACCAGCGTAGTCGTTGTCAGGCGGTCATGTCAATTGCCGAATTGACTGGCGATGACACTCGCGGGTTGCTTATTGATGGTCGATCTGCGAGGCGTTGATATTGCCGCTGGCCGACGCCGGGATGGGAATTTGATGGACCCGGTTCCAAAACCAAGGCGGAGCATTCAAAATTATGTTGCGCGCTAATTAATTGTTCGCTATAGTCAATCCCGTCGTCCCCGTCGCGCCCCTTTAAGCGCGTTTTTAATTGCTAATTAATTAGCGCGCTAACTAATTTATTGATTTTTATCTGACCTCAACCCGAAAGGAATCATCATGAAACTGACCACCATCGCCAACGCCGTTCTCGCTTCCACACTCTTGTCGACCGCTGCATTCAGCGCACAAGCTGCGCCATTGGCTGCTGACGCCACCACCGTTGTGCTGGTGCACGGCGCCTTCGCCGACGGCTCCAGCTGGGACAAGGTCATCCCGTTGCTGCAAGCCAAGGGCTTGAAAGTCGTCGCCGTACAGAATCCGCTCAGCTCGCTGGCCGATGACGTCGCCGCGACCCAGCGCGTGGTCGATGCCCAGACCGGCAAAGTCGTGCTGGTCGGCCACTCCTGGGGCGGCACCGTGATCACGCAAGCCGGCACCAGCGACAAGATCAAGGCGCTGGTCTACGTTGCCGCTTTCGCGCCATCGGAAGGCGAAGCCACCGCCACGCTCGGCAAGGATTACGCCGTGCCGGCCGGCATCGCCACGCTGCAACAGGATGCGGGCGGCTATCTGTGGCTGCCGGCTGACTCGGTCGCGAAGAATTTCGCGCAAGACGTTGCACCTGCCACGGCTGCATTGATCGCGGCGACCCAAGGGCCGATCGCCGCCAAGGCGTTCGGTGACAAGACCACCGTCGCCGCCTGGCGCAACAAGCCGAACTACTACATCGTGTCGTCGCAAGACCGCATGATCTCGCCGGAACTGGAACAGGCTTTCGCGAAAAAGATCAACGCCACCACAACCACACTGGCGACCAGCCACGTGCCGATGGTGTCGCAGCCTGAAAAGGTCGCGGAGGTGATTTTCGCCGCCGCCCAACGTTAAACAGCGTTAATCAACACCGCGCGATCAGCCGCCGCGGCCGCCAGGCGATTTGCCTTGGCGGCCGTGAGCCGTTAGGCTTGAGGGATTCCGATTTTCCGTAGTTTCTCCGCCATGGCCAAATTCACCCCGCCCACGCTCGACCAGCACTTGTGTTTTTCGCTCTATAGCACCTCGCTGAAGATGACGCAGCTCTACAAGCCGCTGCTTGCGCCGCTGAACATCACTTATCCGCAGTACCTCGTGATGTTGGTGCTGTGGCAGCAACAAGGGTTGGGTGTGAAGGACGTGGCCGAGCGTTTGCAGCAGGATTCCGGATCGGTCACGCCGCTGGTCAAGCGCCTCGAAGCCGAAGGGCTGATCAGTCGCGCCCGCGATACGCGCGATGAACGCAATGTCCTGCTGAGCCTGACCCCCGCCGGCGAAGCCATGCGCGCAGCCGGCCTGCGCGTGAGCGAAGCGGTCGCCGAGGGCTGTTCGGTCACGAATGCGGAATATCAGCGCATGATGGCGGATCTGGCCAAACTCAATAAAACGCTGAGTTAAAAAGCAGCGCCGGAGATCCCATCGCAACAACCAAAAAAAAGCCCGCCGGAAAGGCGGGCTGATAAAGCGCCGGATCTGCAGCAATCTCCCTGATCAGAAGTCCACTTGCGCCGACAGCACGAAGGTGCGGCCGGATGATGTGCCGACATAGCCGTTCTGCATCACCCAATAGTTCTTGTCGAACAGGTTCTCGATGTTGGCGCGGTAGGTGATGACCTGGCCGGCCGCCTTGGCGGTGTAGCGCGCGCCGATGTCGGCGCGGGTCCAGCCTGGCACCTTCAGGGTATTGGCGTTGCTGTACCACATGGAACCGGTGCGGGTGATGCGGGTATTCAACGCCAGACCTTGCAGCCATGGCGTATCCCAATCCAGTCCCAGGTTGAAGTTGTTGCTCGGGATGGCGCCGACGTCGTTGCCGTCGGTGGCGCCGTTTGCCGTGTGGTACTGCTTGGCGTCAAAGAAGGTGCCGCTGGCGTTGAAACGCAGGCCGCGCAGCAGTTCGCCGTACGCCGCCAACTCCAGGCCGCGGACCCGGTTGCGGCCGTTTTGTGAAGTGTAGGTGACGCCGTTGATCAAGGTGCTGGTGCGGCTGGCCTGCTCGATCTGGAACAATGCCGCCGTGGTTGTCACGCGGCCCCAGTCCAGCTTCACGCCTGTCTCGTATTGCTTGGATTTGTAGGGGGGAAAGACCTGATTTGGATTGCCGTCGCTGGCGGAAGTGAAGCCGCCGGTAGTGAGCGCTGCCGTGTAGTTCGCGTAGACCGACATGTTCCCGATCGGCTTCACGATCACGGCCAGCACCGGCGAGACGGCGCTCTTGTTGGAGTTTTGCGGAGTGGCCGCGAAGGTGTGCGTATACACCTGTTGACGACGCAGGCCGCCGATCAGGCGCAGGCGATCATCGGCAAAGGACAGGGTGTCAGTCAGCGCGAAGCTGGTCAGGCGAGTCTGGCTTTGCGGGGTCGGCTGGCCGCGGTTGATGGTGACTGCGGGAAGCACAGTCGGGTTGTACAGGTTCGACGTCACGCCGGTGCTTTGCGTGAGGAAGAAGTAATCGGTCTGCTGGTCGAGCAGGTTCGCGCCCAGCATCAGGGTATGTTTGATGCCGCCGGTGTTGAAACGTGCTCGCATGCCGACGTCGGCCGAGGTCGACGTGACCTTCTGGTCGTAGTAGCCGTTGGTGAGGACGTTGGTGTCCCCGCGCGCGTTCAGGATGGTCGCGCTGGGCCAGCTCTGCGCCGACTCGGCAACGTGGTAGCCGACTGCGCCATAGGCCGTCAGCTGATCGTTGAGGTCATATTCCAGGCGCGTCGCGACGGCCTTGTCGTCGGACTTCAATGTCGTGTTGGGATACAGATTGGTCTTGCCCGAGGGGGCTTCCGGCATCACCAGGCTGCTGATGCTGAACTGCGGACGGAAGTTGCGCGTGTCTTCGTGCTGGGTGTAGGCATCCAGGCTCCAGCGCACACGGCCGCCGTTGTAATCGAGGCCGACCGATCCCATGCTCTGCTGCTGGTTGCTGCCCGACAGACCGGTGTTGCCGTCGGCGTACAGCGCATTGACACGGATGCCCCATTCCTGGTTTTCGCCGAAACGACGCCCGATGTCTCCCTTCAGGCCGAACTGCGAATTGGACAGGTAGGTCGCGGTGACGCTGGAAATCGGATCTTCATGGGCGCGCTTGGAGACCAGGTTGACGGCGCCGCCGACGCCGCCGGCCGGGCCCATGCCGTACATCAGGGTGCCGGGACCTTTCAGCACTTCGATGCGTTCGACCATGGCGATCGGCATGCGGGTCAGCGGCACCATGCCGTACAGGCCGTTGAAGGCGACGTCGTTGGCCGACATCGTGAAGCCGCGGATCTGGTAGCTGTCGCCGAAGCCGCCGTTGCCATTGGTGTTGCGCACGGAGGAGTCATTGGCGATCACGTCGCCGATTGCGCGCGCCTGCACGTCTTCGATACCTTGCGAGGTGTAGTTGGTGGTGCTGAACGGCGTGTCCATCACGCTGGCGGTGCCGAGCACGCCCACGCTGCCGCCGCGGGCGACCAGGCCGCCGGCGTAGGGCGCAGTGGGATCGGCGCTTTCAGTGATGGTGACGGTGGGCAGCACGGCATTGTTGTTGCTGCCGACTGTCGCAGGGTTCAATACGTAGCCGCCGTCGGCGTTCTTCACCGCTTGCAGGCCGGAGCCGGCCAGCAGGATGGTGAAGCCTTCGGCCACGGTGTAACGGCCGGAAAGGCCGGCGGTCTGGCGTTCATGGGTGATGGCGGGATCGAACGACAGCAGCACGCCGGCACGGCGCGCAAAATTGTTCAGGACATGGTCCAGTGGGCCGGCCGGAATGTCATAGGCGAGGCGTTGACCGTCGACGGCTTGCGCGTGCAAGCCGGCTGTCGGCATAGCGAAGGCGGCCAGTACGGCCAACCGGGCCAAGGTCGGGCGGGAGGGGAAACGGGTCAGGTTTTTCATGGCGTGGTTACGATGATTGGCAAAGGTGCTATCAGGTAAACCGAACGAGCTGAGAAAACCTGCAGAACAAATTGAAAATTTTTTGCGGCGGTATTTCTCATCCACTGTTCCTAACGCCGTGTGTCGGCGCGCGGACGCAGCGTAATCCAGTAAGGAGTGAAGGTGTCGATCTGCACCGGCAAGGTCCGGGCGATCGCGGCGAGGATGCGCGCGGGCTGGTCGAGGGGGAACGCGCCCGAGATGGGCAGGCCGGCGATGGCCGGGTCGCAGCGCAGCTTGCCGGGCATGCTGCGGTCCAGCTCCGCCACCAGTTCTCCCAGCGGCATGCGGTCGGCGACGATGAAGCCATCGGTCCAGGCCACTAGTTCCTCTTTGGCCGGCGACAAGCTACCGATCAATCCTCGCCGGTCAAACAGGCCCTGGCGTCCGGCGTCGATGCGGATAGCGCCGGCAGCTCCGGAGGCGCTGGCAGGTTTGAATTCCACCGCACCTTCGAATACCGCCACTTGCATGCCGGCTTCGCTGTCGCGTACCTGGAAGCGCGTGCCCAGCGCGCGCGCCTGACCGAGCCGGGTATGCACGACGAAGGGACGATAGGCGCGGTTGCTTTCATTCGCCGTCGTGATCAGTACTTCGCCCCGATGCAGGCGCACCACGCGGGACTGGTCGTCATACGTGGCGTCGATGGCGGTGACGGTATTGAGTTCAACCGCCGTGCCGTCGGCCAGTGTCAGGCGTCGGCGCTCGCCCGCTTTGGTCGCATAGTCGGCCATCCATGTTCGCCATGGCGTGATTTCATTGCCGCCGGCGGCCAGCAGCCCGACACCGAGGGCCACGCACAGGGATTTGACGGCGAAGCGGCGGTTGTGGCGATGACGGTTGCTGGCATTGCCGATACTGCCGTGGGCGAGTGCGCCCGGCAAGGTGGAGACGCGTTCACTCAGGGCTTGCAGCCGTTGCCAGGCCAGCTCGTGGCGCGCTGCCTCTGCGCGCCAGCGGCGGCAGGCTTCGCGTTCCTGTTCGGTGGCAAATCCGGATTGCAGTTTCACCATCCAGTCGATGGCGGCTGTCACGATATCGCCGTCCAGGGCAGTGGAGTCGACTGCCATCTCAGTCGCCATACTGCACGCGATAGCACGCCGCGAAGGCACGCTTCATGTATTGCTGCACCGAACTCAGGGAGACGTCCAGGCGCATCGCGATCTCGGCATAGCCAAGCCCGTCCAGCTGCGACAACAGGAACGCGCTGCGCACCTTGTCCGGCAGGGCGGCCAGCATGGCGTCGATCTGGTTGAGGGTTTCCAGCACGGTCAGCCGCGCTTCGGGCGAGGGTACGTGCTCGGGCGGCAATTGCGCCAGCATCTCGAGGAAGGCGGCTTCCAGCGCACAGCGGCGAAAATGATCGATCACCAGCCCGCGCGCGATGGTGACCAACAGCGCGCGCGCTTCTTCCAGGTAAAAATCGCGACTCGACACCATGATCCGCAGGAAGGTGTCCTGGGCCAGGTCGGCCGCCAGATCGGGATTGCCGGTGCGGCGACGCAGCCAGCCCAGCAGCCAGCCGTGATGGCTGTACAGCGCCTGCGCCTGCAGCAGTGATGAATCCATAGCCGGCATCTGTTCCCCTTGCCCGTGTCGCTTTAATTAAATAAGAATTATTCTCATTATATATTGGGCCTGAACGTGGTTGCAATACCGGGGAAAAGGGGCGGCTGGCAGTCGTCGCAGAATCAGATCTTGAAAAAGCGCAGCAACTCATCGGCAACGGCGCCCGGCATTTCTTCCGGCATGTAGTGACCGCAGCCTTGCAGAATGCCGCCGTGCACATCGGTGGCGATGCTGCGCAAGGTATTGAGCAGCGCGTCTCTGACCCCGTGTTCCGCGCCCATGGCAAGGATGGGTAGCGCCAGCGACTTTTCGCCGCGGCCACGGCTTTGTGCGAGCCCTTCTGCGCTGAAGGCGACGCGATAGTAGGACAGGGCGGCGCGCACGGCGCCCGGGGCGGAGAACACGCGCTCATATTCGTCCAGATCGGCCGGCGCGATGGCCCATCGATTGATTGCCTTGGTGTGGAACAAATAGCTGAGGAAGGCGCGTTCATGCCCTTGCAGCAAGATCTCGGGCAAATCGTCGAGGCGATTGAAGGCAAAATGCCAACTCTTGAGATTGGCTTCAGCGGCGGGAATACCGGCAGGAGGCGGGGGCGTAATGCCGGGCAATGCGGCGTCGAACAGCGCCAGTCGCCGGATGTCTTCAGGCCAGTCGGCGGCATAGGCGTGGCCGATCCAGGTGCCGATGTCGTGCCCCGCAACGTCAAGCGGACCGTCGTCGAGCAGGCCGAGCACGTTGGCGAACTCGTGCAGATCGGCGGCAACCGTCTTCAGGTCGTAACCGGAAGCGGGTTTGTCCGAGTCTCCCATGCCGCGCGGATCGACGGCGATGACGCGACGTCCACTCGCGGCCAGCAAGGGCATCACCAGACGCCAGGCATACCAGCTCTGCGGCCAGCCGGGGATAAGCAGGATCGGCGCACCGCTGCCGCCTTCGACGTAATGCAGGCGCACGCCGTTGACGTACGCGCCGCCATGATGGAAGTCGTTCCAGAATGTGTCAGGAGAAAATGTCGGCATGGTGGGTACCTTCGTGTGAATTGACGTTGAGGGTGTGTAATAAAATAGGAAATAAATATTTCCTAAATAGGGAAAATTTTTTAATCCAGCACTTTCATTGCCTTGTCGATCAGGCTGGTCATTTCTTTTTTGCCGCGACCCGTTTTCCCGATGACGCGCATGCCTTGCAATACGCACAGCAGCAGCCGGGCCGTCGCCGTAGCTTCGACGTCGGCGGGAATGCTGCCGTCCTCCTGTCCCTGGCGAATGAACAGAGACAGACGTTTTTCGTGGTTATCCAAAGACCGGGCAACACGTTCGGCAACCTCAGGATCGGAAATGGCGAGTTCCACGGCGCTGCTGACGATGAGGCAGCCGCGGCGGCCTTCGTCCTCATAGCTGGATGCCGCGTAGAGCGCCAGTACGGTACGCACACGCTCGCGACCGGTCCTGGTGGGTTGCAGCGCTTGCTGCAGACGTTCGGTGCGCAGCACGATATAGCGTTCCAGGGCAGCGATGAAGACCGCTCTTTTGTCGTCGAAGGCTTTGTAGATGCTGCCGACGGTCAATTCCAGCGCGCTGCTCAGGTCGGCGATCGATGTACCGTAGTAGCCCCTCTCGCTGAAGATAACAATTGCCTTGTCCAGTGCGGTGTCGATATCGAACTCGCGTGGGCGGCCTCGGCTGCGGCTGGGGGTCATGTTGGTCTCGGAGGAAGTCATGGTTCTTATTATAGGAAATGATTGCTTCCAAATCAAGCGCCGGATGGGTGGATTGATTGCGCTAAAATGGCTACGCCCGTTCGGGCTGAGATTTTCTGCTCTCCAAGAACATGTCCGTTTTACATCGTCTCATCGCTTTGTCTGCCCTTTCTTTCCTCGCGGCCTGTAATGCGTTGATGCCCTCCAAGTCAGTCACACCGGTCGAGACCTCCCCGGTCGTGCCGGTGGCGGCGCCGACCAAATTGCCGCAAAAGCCGCGTATCGCCCTGGCGTTGGGCGGTGGCGCTGCGCGGGGGTTTGCGCACGTGGGCGTAATCAAGGCCCTGGAGTCGCAGGGCATCGTGCCCGACATCGTGGTCGGCACCAGCGCAGGCAGCCTGGTCGGCGCGCTCTACGCTGCCGGCAATAACGGTTTTGCGTTGCAAAAGCTGGCGCTGGACATGGACGAAGCGACCATTTCCGACTGGTCCGTGCCATTCTTCGCCAAGGTCAGCGGCGTGCTCAAGGGCGAGGGTGTGCAGACGTACGTCAACCGGTCGGTGAACAACCTGCCGATCGAAAAATTCAAGATTCCGTTCGGCGCGGTGGCGACAGATCTCAAGACCGGGCAGGCCATCCTGTTCCGGCGCGGCAATGCGGGCGTCGCGGTGCGCGCTTCATCAGCGGTGCCGGGAGTGTTCCAGTCGGTCAAAATCGGCGATCACTATTATGTGGACGGCGGCTTGGTGGCGCCGGTGCCGGTGCATTTCGCACGTGAGATGGGTGCTGATTTCGTGATTGCGGTGAACATTTCGGCTCAGCCCGAGGCGCAGGCGTCGGCCAGTTCGGTGGATGTCATGCTGCAAACTTTCGCGATCATGGGGCAAAGCATCAACAACTACGAGCTCAAGGATGCCGATGTCGTGATCCAGCCCGGTCTGGGCGCGATGAAGGGGAGCGACTTCGCCGGCCGCAACCTGGCAATCCTGGCCGGCGAACAGGCCACGATGAAGGCAATGGCAGACCTGAAAGCGAAACTGAAGCTCAAGGGCGGGAACTGATCTGCGTTTGCCACGCAGGAAGTCAGTCAGAAGCGGATCGGAAGCGATCCATGCGCTGACTATATAAGAAGGTGATGAAGGAATGGCGGACTGATGTTCCGCAGAAAACTTACTGCTGGTCTTCGGCAGTCGCCGAAATGCGGCGCGCGCCGTTAAAGCGCTTTTTCCAATACGCCACATCCATGTCTTCGATGCGCACCTGGCCGCCGGCGGAGGGCGAGTGGATGAATTTGCCGTCGCCGAGATAGATGCCGACATGCGAGAAGCCGCGACGCAGCGTGTTGTAGAACACCAGGTCGCCCGGACGCAGGTCGACGACTTTTTCGCCGACGCGGCTGATTTCAGCCGAGGTGCGCGGCAAATCCGTGCCGAGCGCTTCCTTGAACACATAACGCACCAGGCCGCTGCAATCGAGCCCGGTTTCAGGCGAAGTACCGCCGTAACGATAATTGATGCCGAGCATGCTCAATGCCTGGACAGCCAGTTCGGACGCGCGGTTGGTGATGTCTTGCAGTTTGGCGAGAGCGATGTTCGCTTTGCCGGGAGGAAGAGGGTCTTGCTGCAGGGGTGTTTCGATACTCCACGCGGTGCTGCAGAACCAGAATCCGGTCGCCAGCACGCATGATTTTGCGAGGTGTCGTCGGAATCGGCTGTTTTTTGCGGCGCTGCGTGTTGTCATCAGGACATTTCCCTATCGGTATGACTGCTGGAATGTAAACAATTTAGCCAGTAATGTCAAAAGCTTATTTCACGTTTTCTTACAAAAATTGTAATAAAGTCAATGCCTTACGCTGCAGGAGGAAGCCTTCAGTTTGGGGCTCGATCGCCGAGGGTCAGCATATTTTGCGCCAGCGCGCCATTCTCGAATTACAATCAGCATTCTTTTTTACTTGAGCCATTTGGGAGCATCATGCAAACGAAACCGTATCTGACCCTGGACGATCTGAAGAAAATTGCCGCTGGCGCCGAAGCCGAAGCAAAAGCCAATAACTGGGCGGTCGTCATTGCCATCGTCGATGATGGCGGTCACTTGCTGTGGTTGCAACGCCTGGACGGCGCCGCGCCTGCTTCGTCGCACATCGCTCCGGCCAAGGCCAAGACCGCCGCTCTGGGTCGCCGCGAAACCAAGATTTACGAAGACATGATCAACAATGGCCGTTTCTCCTTCCTCTGCGCTCCTGAGCTGGATGGCTTGCTGGAAGGCGGCGTGCCTATCGTTGTCGACGGTCAATGTGTCGGCGCGGTCGGCGTGTCAGGCGTGAAGTCGTCGGAAGACGTGCAGATCGGCAAGGCAGGCATCGCTGCGCTGGGTCTCTGATCCTGTTGATTTGGCAACGCTGCAAGCAGCTGCGTAGTTTGCTAATCAGTTGATTTTTAGCCGGTTTTTGTCTGCCGGCAAGCCCACGAAATGCGTTTTCCGGCAATCTTAGGATTTGCTGGAGGGCGCATTTTGCGCTATAATCGAGCGGTTTAGCTAATTTAAATTCCGCCGTAGCGCATACCGAATCCTCCACCTCGTCCCAGCACGCCAACCAAGCTTCCCATTGCATCAAAACGGGGAATTTGCGCCGGTCGTCGGTGGGGTAACTGAGTGCAGAATCTCTGCAGCACGATCTGGTCAGGCCAGCGGCGGTAACAATCTCAGGAGTTACCCTTGCTGCCTCTTCTTTCTGGCCCTACCGTTCCGGCCATCCTCGCGCTAGCAGACGGGTCCGTTTTTCTTGGTGTTTCCATCGGCGCTGCCGGCAACACGACAGGTGAGGTGGTCTTCAACACCGCCATGACCGGCTACCAGGAAATTCTGACCGATCCCAGCTATAGCCAACAGATCGTCACACTGACTTACCCGCATATCGGCAACACCGGCGTCAATGCCGAAGACATCGAAGCATCGCAGATCCATGCTGCCGGCCTGATCATCAAGGATCTGCCGCGTCTGACCTCCAATTTCCGCACCAAGCAAACACTGACCGAGTACCTGCAAGCCAGCAACATTGTTGCCATTGCGGATATCGATACGCGTAAATTGACCCGTATCCTGCGCGAGAAGGGGGCCCAAAGCGGCGCCATCGTCGCCGGCGAAACAAGCATCGAAACGGCGACCGCCAAGGCGCTGGAACTGGCGCGCGGTTTTCCCGGACTGGCCGGCATGGACCTCGCCAAGGTGGTGTCGACCAAGCAAGCCTACAACTGGACCGAGACGGAGTGGAAGCTGGGCCGCGGTTATGGTCAGCAAATCACGCCGAAATTCCACGTCGTCGCTTTCGATTACGGCGTCAAGTACAACATCCTGCGCATGCTGGCTGAGCGCGGTTGCAAGGTCACCGTGCTGCCTGCCCAAGCGACCGCCGCCGAAGCGCTGGCCCTGAATCCGGACGGCATCTTCCTGTCCAACGGTCCCGGCGATCCGGAGCCATGCGACTACGCGATTGCTGCGTCGAAGGAGCTGATCGAGCGCGGCATCCCGACTTTCGGCATCTGCCTCGGCCATCAGATCATGGCGCTGGCTTCCGGCGCCAAGACGCTGAAGATGAAATTCGGCCACCATGGCGCCAACCATCCGGTGCAGGACCTGGACACCAAGCAAGTGCTGATCACTTCGCAAAACCACGGTTTTGCAGTGGATGCCGCGACCTTGCCGGCCAACTGCCGCGTCACGCACGTGTCGCTGTTCGACGGCTCGCTGCAAGGGTTTGCCCGTACCGATAAGCCTGCGTTCTGCTTCCAGGGCCACCCCGAAGCATCGCCCGGGCCGCATGACATCGCCCCCCTGTTCGATAAATTTGTGGCGATGATGGAGAAAAAGAACCATGCCTAAGCGTAACGACATTAAAAGCATCCTGATCATCGGCGCTGGTCCGATCATCATCGGCCAGGCCTGCGAATTCGACTATTCCGGTGCGCAAGCCTGTAAGGCGCTGCGTGAAGAAGGCTACAAAGTCATCCTGGTCAACAGCAATCCTGCGACCATCATGACTGATCCTGAAATGGCCGACGTCACCTACATCGAGCCGATTACCTGGCAAGTGGTGGAACGCATCATCGCCAAGGAAAAACCGGACGCGATCCTTCCCACCATGGGCGGCCAGACTGCGCTGAACTGCGCGCTGGATCTGCACCGCAACGGCGTGCTGGAAAAGTACAAGTGCGAACTGATCGGCGCCTCGCCGGAAGCCATCGACAAGGCTGAAGACCGCTCCAAGTTCAAGGATGCCATGACCAAGATCGGTCTGGGCTCTGCGCGCTCGGGCGTGGCGCATAGCATGGAAGAATCGTGGGCCGTGCAAAAAGGCCTGGGATTCCCGGTCATCATCCGCCCATCGTTCACCATGGGTGGCACCGGCGGCGGTATCGCCTACAACGCCGAAGAATTCGAAACCATCTGCAAACGCGGCCTGGAAGCCTCGCCGACCACCGAACTGCTGATCGAAGAATCGCTGATCGGCTGGAAAGAGTACGAGATGGAAGTCGTGCGCGACAAGGCCGACAACTGCATCATCGTCTGCTCGATCGAAAACCTGGATCCGATGGGCGTGCATACCGGCGACTCCATCACGGTGGCGCCGGCACAGACGCTGACCGACAAGGAATATCAGATCATGCGTAACGCCTCGCTGGCGGTGCTGCGTGAAATCGGCGTCGATACCGGCGGTTCCAACGTGCAGTTCTCGGTCAATCCGGCCGACGGCCGCATGATCGTGATCGAAATGAATCCGCGCGTCTCGCGTTCGTCTGCTCTGGCGTCGAAAGCAACCGGCTTCCCGATCGCCAAGATCGCCGCCAAGCTGGCGGTCGGCTTCACGCTGGATGAGCTGCGCAACGAGATCACCGGCGGCGCGACGCCGGCGTCGTTCGAACCGTCGATCGACTATGTCGTCACCAAGATCCCGCGTTTTGCATTTGAAAAATTCCCGCAAGCCGACAACCATCTGACCACGCAAATGAAATCGGTCGGTGAAGTCATGGCGATCGGCCGCACCTTCCAGGAATCGTTCCAGAAAGCCCTGCGCGGCCTGGAAGTCGGCGTCGACGGCATGAACGAAAAGACCACCGACCACGAAACCATCAAGGAAGAGCTGGGCGAGCCCGGTCCCGACCGCATCTGGTACGTGGGCGATGCGTTCGCACAAGGTTTCACGCTGGAAGAAGTGCATGGCCTGACGCACATCGATCCGTGGTTCCTGTCGCAAATCAAGGAAATCGTCGACATCGAACTGTGGCTGGAAAATGGCCAGACGCTCGAAGGCCTGGACAAGGCGACCTTGTACAAGCTGAAGCAAAAGGGCTTTGCCGACCGCCGTCTGGCAAAACTGCTGAAGGTCACCGACACCGCCGTGCGCGAGAAGCGCCACGCGCTGAACATCCGTCCGGTCTACAAGCGCGTCGATACCTGTGCGGGCGAGTTCTCGACCAACACGGCTTACATGTACTCGACGTACGAAGAAGAGTGCGAATCGAAGCCGAACGACAAGAAGAAGATCATGGTGCTGGGTGGCGGTCCGAACCGCATCGGCCAAGGTATCGAATTCGACTATTGCTGCGTGCACGCTGCGCTGGCGATGCGCGAAGACGGTTACGAAACCATCATGGTCAACTGCAATCCGGAAACCGTGTCGACTGACTACGACACTTCCGATCGTCTGTATTTTGAATCGCTGACGCTGGAAGATGTGCTGGAAATCGTCGCGCTGGAAAAACCATACGGCGTGATCGTGCAGTACGGCGGCCAGACGCCGCTGAAGCTGGCGCTGGACCTGGAAGCCAACGGCGTGCCTATCGTCGGTACTTCGCCTGACATGATCGATGCTGCGGAAGACCGCGAGCGTTTCCAAAAATTGCTGCAAGACCTTGGTCTGCGCCAGCCACCAAACCGTACCGCGCGTACCGAAGCCGACGCATTGCGTCTGGCGCAGGAAATCGGCTATCCGCTGGTGGTGCGTCCGTCGTACGTGCTGGGCGGCCGCGCGATGGAAATCGTCCATGAGCAACGCGACCTCGAGCGCTACATGCGTGAAGCCGTCAAGGTCTCGCATGACTCGCCGGTGTTGCTGGACCGCTTCCTGAACGATGCGATTGAAGTCGACGTCGACTGCCTGTCGGACGGCGAGCGCACCTTCATCGGCGGCGTGATGGAACACATCGAACAAGCCGGCGTGCACTCGGGCGACTCGGCTTGCTCGTTGCCGCCGTATTCGCTGGCGAAAGACACCATCGAAGAGTTGAAGCGCCAGACTGCGCTGATGGCCAAGGGCCTGAATGTGGTCGGCCTGATGAACGTGCAGTTTGCGATCCAGCAAACCGAAGTCGACGGCAAGCTGCAAGACGTCGTCTTCGTGCTGGAAGTGAACCCGCGCGCATCGCGCACCGTGCCGTTCGTGTCCAAGGCCACCGGCCTGCAACTGGCGAAGATCGCCGCACGCTGCATGGTCGGCCAGTCGCTGGACAGCCAGGGCATCAAGAACGAAGTGATCCCGCCTTACTTCAGCGTCAAGGAAGCGGTGTTCCCGTTCGTGAAATTCCCGGGCGTCGATACCATTCTCGGACCTGAGATGAAGTCGACCGGTGAAGTCATGGGTGTAGGCAAGACTTTCGGCGAGGCCTTCGTCAAGTCGCAGCTGGGCGCAGGCGTCAAGCTGCCGACATCGGGCAAGGTGTTCCTGAGCGTCAAGGGCAGCGACAAACCGCGTGCAGTGCAAGTGGCGAAGGATCTGGTCGCTCTCGGTTTCTCCATCGTCGCGACCAAGGGCACCGCCGGCGCCATCAGCGCCGCCGGCATTCCTGTCACCACCGTGAACAAAGTGGTCGAAGGTCGTCCGCACATCGTCGACATGATCAAGAACAACGAGATCACGCTGGTGGTCAACACGGTCGAAGAGAAGCGCACCGCGATTGCCGACTCCGGTGCGATCCGTACTTCGGCACTGGCAGCGCGCGTGACGACGTTCACGACCATTGCCGGTGCAGAGGCTGCGGTGGAAGGCATGCGCCATCTGGATGCACTGGATGTGTATGATTTACAAGGGCTGCATAAAGCTATACACTAAACCCACATACACGTTTTATTGCTAGCCACAGAGGGCATCTGAGTATTCGATGCCCTCTGTGTCTTTTTTAACGGCAAACTCTGTATTTGCCCGCAAGGGCTGTTGGGACATTGCGCTGGGCGGACCACCGTTTCCAGGGCAATGTCCCAACAGCCTTTTGGGGCAAGTCATACAAAAGTGCCTCATTTTTTTGTTGAGAGTTTTATGAGTACAGTTCCCATCACCAAGTATGGTGCAGAGCTTCTGAAGGAAGAGTTGCAACGTCTGAAGACCAAAGAGCGCCCTGCGGTCATCAACGCGATCGCCGAGGCGCGTGCACAAGGCGATCTGTCGGAAAACGCCGAATACGATGCCGCCAAGGAACGCCAGGCCTTCATCGAAGGCCGCATTGCGGACCTCGAAGGCAAGCTGGGTTCGTCGCTGGTCGTCGATCCGGCCACCTTGAGCTCGAGTGCCGATGGACGCGTGGTGTTTGCCGCGACGGTCGATCTGGAAAACCTGGACAGCGGTGAAAAGGTCACCTACCAGATCGTCGGTATCGACGAAGCCGACATCAAGGTGTCGAAGGTATCGGTGACGTCGCCGATCGCGCGTGCATTGATCGGCAAGAGCGCCGGCGACGTGGTTGCCGTCGAAGCGCCGTCGGGCGTGCGCGAGTATGAAATTCTGGAAGTGCGTTACGTTTAAGTCGTAGCGCAAAGGCCGACGCAGGTGCTGTTGATATGCAGGAAATAATTTACAGCACTGCGATGGTAAAAAAATGCCCGCTGAAGCGGGCATTTTTTCTTGCTTGAATCCAATTGCTGGATGATCAGCCCATGGATTTCTTGGCGCTTTTCTGACGCGGTTTGGCGCGCTTGATCGAACCGCCTGCAGTCACGCGTTCGTTACCCTTGATCATGACCTTGGTCACCGATGGGCGCTTGGTGCCGCTGGCGCTGGGTTTGACGATGGTGACTTCGCGCATGCCCTTGCCGCGCGTTTCGCTGCGTTCCTTGACGGCGTCCTTCTTGGGACGGAAGATCACCAGCAGTTTGCCGATGTGTTGCACCGGCGCCGCCTTGAGTTGCTCACAGATGGTGTCATAAATGGCGACGCGCGCTTCGCGGTCATCGCCGAACACGCGGACCTTGATGAGGCCGTGGGCGTTCAGGCTGGCATCGATTTCCTTGGTGACGCCGGCGGTCAGCCCGCCTTCGCCGATGATCACGACAGGGCTCAGGCCATGCGCTTCGGCGCGCAATTCACTGCGCTCTGCAGGAGTAAGTTTCAACATAGTTTGTTTCCGGTGGGAGAGCGGCTTGTCGCCAGGGGCCGGCAAGAATCGGACCGAACTCTGTCCCTCAATATTTAAAACCAGTATTCTACGCGAATGGCAAAGAAGAAATTAAACAAAAACTGGCTGCACGATCACATTAACGACCCCTATGTGAAGCTCGCGCAGAAAGAAGGCTATCGCGCACGCGCGGCCTACAAGCTCAAGGAAATCGACGAGGAAGAGAAGCTGATCAAGCCCGGCCAGGTCATCGTCGACCTCGGCTCGACGCCCGGCAGCTGGTCGCAATATGCCCGCAACAAGCTGGCCGGCCTCGAAGGTGGTGGCATCCGCGGCACCATCATCGGGCTGGACATGCTGTCGATGGATCCGATTGCCGACGTTCATTTCATCCAGGGCGACTTCCGTGAGGAAGATTCCCTGCGCCAACTGGAAGCGATCCTGGATGGGCGCCAGGTCGATCTGGTCTTGTCCGACATGGCACCCAACCTGTCCGGCGTGGCGATTTCCGATGCGGCGCGGGTCGAGCATCTTATCGATCTGGCAATTGAATTTGCCCAGGCGCACATGAAGCCGACCGGTTCCGTGCTCGTGAAATGCTTCAATGGCACGGGCTACAACGAACTGGTGCACAAATTCCGGGCCGAATTCAAGACAGTGATGTCGAAGAAGCCCAAGGCCAGTCGTGACAAGTCATCCGAAATTTTTCTTCTCGGCAAGATCCTCAAAAATCCGAGATGAGCCTTGCCCGGGCATTTTTCGTAAAAATCGCTTAATAAACCGGTCTTTCGACCATTTTCTTTCTTGATTTCACGCGGTCCGGCCACACATCAACCGCAGGAAGCTCTCCTTTGAAGTGCCAAAAGGCGTTGTGTGCGCAGGTTTTTGCGCTGTTTCAATGGTGTTCCCGGCGCGCAGTTGCCGTCTTTCCGCATTCAAGTTTGCCCGCCTGTTTGCCGTAGTTCAGAGCAGGGCTGCCGGTATGGACGGTTTCCTAGTAAGCGCAGATGAATCCGAGTAAAATCGGGTATATATAAGGTAATGAGGCGCGCTCGCGTCGGAGGAGTTCTAGTGAACAACATGTTTTCCAAAGCCGCCATCTGGGTGGTCATCGCGCTTGTGCTGTTTATGGTGTTTAAGCAGTTTGACAGCCGCAGCGCGGCGTCGGGCGCAACAGCGATCGCTTACTCCGACTTCATCAGCGAAGTAAAGGCCGGTCACATCAAAGACGCCACCATCGAAGATCGCAGCATTGTCGCGACCACGCAAGATGGTAAAAAGGTCAAAACCGCCGCGACCTATCTGGACCGCGGTCTGGTCGGCGATCTGCTGAACAATGGCGTGAAATTTGACGTCAAGCAGCCTGAAGAGCAATCCTTCCTGTCGCAAGTATTCATCTCCTGGTTCCCGATGCTGTTGCTGATTGGCGTCTGGGTGTTTTTCATGCGCCAGATGCAGGGTGGCGGCAAGGGCGGTGCGTTCTCCTTCGGCAAGTCGAAGGCGCGCATGCTCGATGAGAACAGCAATTCGGTCACCTTCGCCGATGTCGCCGGTTGCGACGAAGCGAAGGAAGAAGTGCAGGAGCTGGTCGAGTTCCTGCGCGATCCAACCAAATTCCAGAAACTCGGCGGTCGTATTCCTCACGGCGTGTTGATGGTCGGTCCTCCAGGCACCGGTAAGACGTTGCTGGCGCGCGCCATTGCCGGCGAAGCCAAGGTGCCGTTCTTTACCATCTCCGGTTCAGACTTCGTTGAAATGTTCGTCGGCGTGGGCGCTTCGCGTGTCCGCGACATGTTCGAAAACGCCAAGAAGCATGCACCGTGCATCATCTTCATCGATGAAATCGATGCGGTCGGTCGCCATCGCGGCGCCGGCATGGGCGGCGGCAACGACGAACGTGAACAAACACTGAACCAGATGCTGGTCGAGATGGACGGCTTTGAAGCCAACTCCGGCGTCATCGTGATCGCCGCAACCAACCGCGCCGACGTGCTCGACAAGGCGCTGCTGCGTCCGGGTCGTTTCGACCGCCAGGTGATGGTCGGTCTGCCGGACATCCGCGGTCGCGAACAAATCCTCTACGTCCACATGCGCAAGGTGCCTATCGCTCCTGACGTCAAGGCCGACATCCTGGCACGCGGCACCCCCGGTTTCTCGGGCGCCGACCTGGCCAACCTGGTCAACGAAGCTGCATTGTTCGCCGCGCGCCGCAGCAAGCGTCTGGTGGAAATGCAGGACTTCGAAGACGCCAAGGACAAGATCGTCATGGGTCCGGAACGCAAGTCTGCCGTGATGCGCGAAGAAGAACGCCGCAATACCGCATTCCATGAGTCCGGCCACGCCGTTGTCGCCAAGCTGTTGCCGAAGGCGGACCCGGTCCACAAGGTCACCATCATGCCGCGCGGTTATGCACTCGGCCTGACCTGGCAGCTGCCTGAACATGATCGCGTCAACATGTACAAGGACAAGATGCTGGAAGAGATCGCCATCCTGTTCGGCGGTCGTATCGCGGAAGAAATCTTCATGCACCAGATGTCGACTGGCGCCTCCAACGACTTTGAGCGTGCAACCAAGCTGGCGCGCGCCATGGTGACGCGCTACGGCATGTCCGCAGCATTGGGCACGATGGTGTACGAAGACACCGAGCAGGACGCCTACTTCGGCCGCATGTCGTCCAAGACCGTTTCGGAAGCGACGCAGCAAAAGGTCGATGCGGAAATCCGCAGCATCCTCGACACGCAATACGCGCTGTCGCGCCGTCTGCTGGAAGAGAATCGCGACAAGGTCGAAGTCATGGCGCAAAAACTGCTCGACTGGGAAACCATCGACGCCGACCAGATCAACGACATCATGGCAGGCAACGAACCGCGTCCGCCGAAGTCCGGTGTGCCGGCCAAGAAGTCGTCCGACAATACCCCAGGCGATATTTCGCCGAATGCTACCGCCCCCGCCTGATCGCGGGGCAGGGTGCGAAGCTGGTCTCAGGGTGAGGAGCAATCCTCGCCCTTTTTCTTTGTTTCGCGCGCAAGCACTTGGGGCAGCGGTTAGGTAGCGAACAGGCAACGAGTAAATAGCGAACAGACAATATTCGCAAGTAGTCCGAAGCCGGGCGAATCTGTAACGACATATAACGATAAATCATCGCCTGCGGATGCTGCGGGCGCCAGGTTTGAAAATGATGCCGCTTCAATGAATCAACCTCAACACACCCTACAATGCGGGCGCTACCGCCTTTCCGTTGCGCCGGGACGCAGGCCTTTGGTCATGGGCATCCTCAACGTTACTCCCGATTCCTTTTCCGATGGGGGTAGCTACTCCGCGCTGGAGTTCGCCTTGTCGCATGCAGAGCAGATGATCGCCGACGGCGTCGACATCATCGACATCGGCGGCGAGTCGACCCGTCCGGGCATTCCGCCGGTGTCGCTGGATGAGGAGCTGCGGCGCGTGATGCCGGTGATCTACGCGTTGCGCGATTGCGGCAAGCCGCTGTCGATCGATACCTACAAGCCGGAAGTCATGCGCGAGGCGTTGATCGCTGAAGTCGACATGATCAACGACATCAACGGTTTCCGTGCTCCCGGCGCCATCGATGCGGTCAGGGACAGTGCTGCCGGTCTGTGCATCATGCACATGCAAGGCAATCCGCAGACCATGCAGCAGCAGCCGAGTTATGACGACGTGGTGGAAGAGGTGATCGCTTTCTTGCAGGAACGTGTCGGCGCATTGGAAGCTGCGGGTGTGGAGCATGACCGCCTATGCATTGATCCCGGTTTTGGTTTTGGCAAGAGCGTCGGGCACAATTACGACTTGTTGCGCAATACGCGCCGCCTGATCGACAGGCTCGATCTTCCGCTGCTGGCCGGCATGTCGCGCAAATCCATGATCGGCGCGATCACCGGCAAGCCGCTCGATCAACGCCTCGCCGGCAGCCTTGGCGCGGCCTTGGCAGCAGCGGCGCAAGGTGCGATGATCGTTCGTGTGCATGACGTCGCGGAGACGGTTGACGCGCTCAATGTGTGGCAGGCCGGCATGGCCGCCACGGCGTGAAAATAATTGATAAAAATACCTGAGAAGAAAGAGTTCAGAATCATGGCTGCAAAATATTTTGGCACCGATGGCGTCCGCGGACGTGTGGGAACTGCACCAATTACGCCCGATTTCGTGATGCGCCTTGGCTATGCCGCCGGCAAGGTGCTGACCAAGACCTGGTCCTCCTCGGCCAAGCCGACGGTGCTGATCGGCAAGGACACGCGGATTTCCGGCTACATGCTGGAGGCTGCATTGGAGGCCGGCTTTGCCGCTGCCGGTGTGGACGTGATGCTGGCCGGGCCAGTGCCGACGCCGGCGGTGGCTTACCTCACGCGCGCATTGCGGCTGTCGGCCGGCGTGGTGATTTCAGCCTCCCACAATCCCTATCACGACAACGGCATCAAGTTTTTCTCGGCGTCGGGCAACAAGCTGCCGGATGCGGTGGAAGCGGAGATCGAAGCCGAGCTCGAGCAACCGATGGATTGCGTGTCTTCCGAAAAGCTCGGCAAGGCCAAACGCCTGGACGATGCCCAGGGCCGCTACATCGAATTTTGCAAGAGCACTTTCCCCAACGATCTGGATCTGCACGGCATGCGCATCGTGGTCGATTGCGCACACGGCGCGGCGTACCATATCGCACCGCACGTGTTCCACGAGCTCGGTGCCGAAGTCATCACGATCGGCAACAAGCCCGACGGCCTCAACATCAACGAAGGTTTCGGCGCGACCGCGCCGGAGGCGTTGTCCAGGTCCGTACTGGCCAACAAGGCGCACGTCGGCATCGCGCTCGACGGTGACGCCGACCGCCTCGTGATGGTGGACGCGGCTGGACGCATCTACAACGGCGACGAACTGCTGTACGTAATGGTCAAGGACCGCCTTGCCACCGGGCCGGTGCCGGGCGCAGTCGGCACGCTGATGACCAACATGGCGCTGGAAGTGGCCTTCAAGAACATGGGCATCGGTTTCGCGCGCGCCAAGGTGGGCGATCGCTATGTACTCGAAACTCTGCAGGAGCGAGGCTGGCTGCTGGGCGGTGAGGGTTCCGGCCATCTGCTGTGCCTCGACAAGCACACCACCGGCGATGGCATCGTCTCGGCGCTGCAGGTGTTGTCCGCGCTCAAGCGCGCCAGCCTGAGCCTGGCCGACATGACGGTCGACATCCGTCTTTATCCGCAAGTGCTTATCAACGTGAAGATCCCGGCCGGCTTCGATTGGAAAACCAATCCCGGCATGCAAGCCGAAAAGGATGCCGTCGAAAAGGCGCTGGGCGACAGCGGTCGTGTGCTGATACGTCCTTCCGGCACCGAACCGCTGATCCGTGTGATGGTCGAAGCGCAGCAGGCCGACGTTGCGCAGGCGATGGCAAGACGGATTGCTGATAAAGTAACGGCCTGAAGCGTGCAGTAACGCCGGTCGCACCGACCGGAAAACGGTGCGTGGGGCAGGGGCCGGGAAGGGCCGCCGCCCGGTGATGTCACTTCATGGCGTCGCCCATGACAAGTCAAAACATACCCGCGAATGTCAAAAGACCAGTTACACATTTTGTTAGTCGAGGACGAGCCCAGCATCGCCGAACTGCTGCGGTTCACCCTGCAGGGCGCCGGATTCGTCACGTCCATCGCCAGCGACGCGGCGCAGGCGCGCAAGTTGATTGCCGACGCGTTGCCGCATCTGGTGCTGCTGGACTGGATGTTGCCCGATACCTCCGGCCTGGGTTTGCTCAGCGAATGGCGCCGCGATGCGCGCACGGCAGCGTTGCCGGTGATCATGCTGACCGCCAAGGGCATGGAAGAAGACAAGGTCAAGGGACTCAACGAAGGCGCCGACGACTACGTCACCAAACCGTTTTCGCCGAAGGAACTGGTGGCGCGCGTACAGGCGCTGCTGCGGCGCAAGGCCCCAGAGATCGGCCGGCAAAGCCTGAGCTACGGATTGGTCGGCATCGATACCGAACGCCATCGCGTGACGGTCGACCAGCAAGAGGTGGAGCTCGATCAGGCCGAATTCAAACTGCTGCGCTACCTGGTGGCGCATCCCGAGCGCATCTTTTCACGCGCGCAATTGCTGGACAAGGTGTGGGGCGACCATACCTTCATCGAAGAGCGCACCGTCGATGTCCACATCATGCGCCTGCGCAAATCGCTGGGCGCCGCCGCCGACTACGTCAAGACAGTACGCGGCATGGGCTACAAGCTCAGCATGGAAGAAAAGTAGTCGCATCACTCCGCGACGGCGTTCATTGCCGTCGCGTCAACATGACGACGCCATGCGTTGTCAATCCAGCGGAATCGACCGGTAGCGATTCACTTCCTGCGGCGATACAAAGCCCGCGCGGTTATCCCAGCTGTTCCGGATGTACGACACCACGGCAGCGACTTCCTGATCGTTGAGAATTTGTCCGAACGGCGGCATGCCGTAAGGACGCGGATTGCCTTGCGTTGAAGGAGGGAAGCCGCCATTGAGCACCATCCTGATCGGATTCACGGCCGAACCCATGGTCAATGCACGATTGCCGCTCATCGGCGGATAAGCCGGCGCGATGCCCTGGCCGCCGGCCTTGTGGCATTCGGCGCAATGCTGCTCATAGATCTTCGCACCGGCCTGCATCACGCGATCCGCCGTCGCTTTGTCCGGCTGCGGCGTATCGAGCGCAGGCGGCGGATCGTTTTGCGGCAATGACTTCAGGTAGACCGCCATGGCCTGGATGTCGTTGTCGTCGAGATGCTGCAGGCTGCGGCTGACGACTTCCGCCATCGGGCCGAATACGGTGCTGCGCGGCGACACGCCGGTTTTCAGCAGCGCCGTGATGTGTTGCAGTTCCCAGTTGCCGAGACCGGCTTCGGCGTCCGACGTCAACGACGGCGCGTACCAGTTCATGATCGGAATCAGACCGCCGCCGAGGTCGGATTTGGCGACCGTCGCGCCGAAGGCGTTGCGCGTGGTGTGGCAGGCGCTGCAATGGCCGAGGCCTTGCACCAGGTAGGCGCCGCGATTCCATTCGACCGATTGTTTGCTGTCGGCGCGATAGGCGCCGGGGGTGAAGTACAGCGCACGCCATCCGGCCAGCAGGATGCGATTGTTGTACGGGAAGCGCAGCGCATGTTCCTGGCTCGGTTGGCGCACCGGCGTCACGGTTTGCATGTAGGCGAACAGCGCGTTGGAATCTTCGTGGGTGATCTTGGTGTAGTTCGTATACGGGAAGGCCGGGTAGAGGAAGCTGCCGTCCTTCGATTTGCCGTGATGCAGTGCGCGCCAGAAATCGTTCGCGCTCCAGGAGCCGAGGCCGGTTTCCTTGTCGGCGGTGATGTTGGGTGCGTACATGGTGCCGAACGGCGTCGGGATGGCGCGTCCGCCCGCATAGGGCTGGCCGCCGCGCGCGGTGTGGCAGGCCATGCAATCGCCGGCGCGCGCGAGGTAGGCGCCGCGCGCGATTTGCTGTTCGGTGGCAGGCGAAGACGGCGCTGCGGCCGCTGCGCTTTCGGCGTCCTCGTGATCGATGAATTCGGCGCCGATGATGACGGCCGGCACCGCGATGATCAACAGCAGCAGCGCCAGCAGGATACGTTTGATGGATGTCATGGCGTGTTCCTTATTCCGCCACGCTGCCGCAAGGCAGCGGCAACTTGACCGTGGTTGCGGCGGCGGGGAGTGCGCCTTCCGGCACCGTCTGGGCGGCAAGCCAGCTGCTGGCGGCATTGATGTCCTCCAGCGACAGCCGTTGTGTGATCTGGGCCATGCAATCCGGCGCCTTGGCTCTGCGTACGCCATTCTTCCATGCGCCGAATTGCGAATTGATATAGTCGCGCGGCAAACCGATCAGCCCCGGCACTGCCGGCGCCACGCCGGTGAGGGCCTGTCCGTGGCAGGCGATGCAGGCCGGCACTTTCTTGCTGCTGTCGCCGTTCATGACGAGCGCGCGTCCGCGTTCCAGCACGGCGGGTGTCGCTTCCACCGGCTGCGGCGCCGGATAGGGCGGATGCTGGGCGGAAAAGTAGGCGGCTATTTCGTGCAGATAGGCGTCGGACAGGTGATCGAGCAGGTAAGTCATCAGCGGATACTGGCGATGGCCGTCGCGGAAGTTGGTCAACTGATTGTAAAGATAGCCTTCCGGCTTGCCGGCGATGCGCGGATAGTAGCCGTCGCTGGAGGCGCGGCCTTCCTTGCCGTGACAGGCGGTGCAGGCGGCAACGCGCTGCGCGATATTGTCCGGCAATTGCTGCGCAGGGATGGTGTCGGCAATCCAGAACGTCGACAGCGCCAATAGCGCGACGCGTGCAATGCGAGAAACGGATGAAAGCTGAAGGCTGGCCATATAGTCTCGTTGTAAGTTATATGAGGCGAGCTGATCGAGCGGCGACGTCGAACGAGCGCTTGGTGTTTGCATTGTAACGGAGCCGCGCTTTATCATGCCTGTACACCCGCTGCACGAGAATCGAAGTACAGTACGGCTGTTGCAGTACAGATCAATCAGCAAGCAATGAGCAAAAGGCAAAACCCAATCATGAGCGACAAGTCCTTCGAGCAGGCCGTCGTTGCCGAGCGCAGCATGCTGGTGCGGTTCGCGCGCCTGCATTTGCAGGAAGAGGCGGCCGAAGATGCAACCCAGGAGGCGCTGTTGGCCGCATTGCAGAACCCGGCGGGCTATTCGGGCAAGTCGTCGCTGCGCACCTGGCTGGTGGGTATCCTCAAGCACAAGATCGTCGACGTGTTGCGCAAGGAAAAGAAATATGTCCAGGCCGGCCCGGCTGAAATCGGCGATCCGGGCGACTTCGACGTTTTGTTCGACGACACCGGCCATTGGGCCGAGGCGCCCGCCGACTGGGGCAATCCGGCTGAAACGCTGCAGCAGGCGCAGTTCTTCGACATCATGGATTTTTGCCTGAACAAGCTGACGCCGGTGATGGCGCGCGTGTTTTCGATGCGCGAGCTGTTCGAGTTCGAGATCGCCGAGATCTGCAAGGAGCTGAAGATCACCGCCGGCAACTGCAGCGTCCTGTTATATCGCGCGCGCATGCAGCTGCGCTTGTGCCTGGACCAGAACTGGTTCGAAGGCCGCAAGGCCTGATCGATCTGCCCGGCCGAACTTTCCTTCCATCGCTGCAGCCGTTACAATAGCGCCCACGCCCCCGTAGCTCAGTGGATAGAGCGATCCCCTCCTAAATACAATTGGGCACCGGCATCCGAAAGGCGCCACGTGAATGGAGTCAAATTCGGTGAACCCTGACAGCGCCTGTAGTGCTTATGCTGCAAACGGCTGCTGGCAATACCGAGCCAAGCCGCATCGGACCTCATGATGCGGAAGGTGTAGAGACTAGACGGCTCCGGCCTGCAGACTGCAAGTTGCAAGTCCATGGCCAAGGTATAGTCCAGACCACAAACAGGTTTCCTGGTGGCGAAAGCCATAGTGGTACGAAGGGATAGGTCACACGTTCGATCCGTGTCGGGGGCGCCAGACAAAAAAAGCGCAGAAGATTTTCTTCTGCGCTTTTTTCTTTTCTGATCGGATCAGGTCCCGGTCAATGTCCCTGATACAGGTTGTCCCGGCCCGGCGCTTGCGGAGAAGGCGCCGGGCTCGAGGATGGCGCGGCCTGCGTCTCCGAATTCGGATTCTTCGACCAGCCGAAGAAGTTCGACAGCGCATCGACCACGCCGCCGCCGTCCACGCCCAGCGAGGCCACGAACCCATTGCCGGGCGTGAAGTTTTCATAATACGGCTCGCCGTCGATGAAGCGGATGCCGGCCGGCGCCGGCGTATCGAACTGCGGCGTTCCGCGCAGCGCCACGCCCATGTAGTCGACCCAGATCGGCAAGGCCAACTGCGCGCCGAATTCCTTGCTGCCCAGGCTCTTCGGCTGGTCGTAGCCCATCCATACCACCGTCGTCAATGTGCGCTGATAGCCGGCGAACCAGCCGTCGAACGCGTCGTTGGTGGTGCCAGTCTTGCCGGCCAGGTCGGTGCGCTTGAGCGAGTTGCTGCGTGCGCCGGTGCCGCGCTGGGCCACCGATTGCAGCAGGCTGGTCATGATGTAGCTGTTGCGCTCATCGATCGCGCGCGGCGCATTGCTGCCGACGATCAGCGGCTCAGCCTTGGACAGCACCTTGCCGCGCGCGTCGGTGATCTGGGTGATCAGGTAAGGATTGATCTTGTAGCCGCCGTTGGCGAAGATTGCATACGCCGAGGCCAGTTGCAGCGGCGTGGTCTGGCCCGCGCCCAGCGCCATCGGCAGGTAAGGCGGCACCTTGTCGGTATCGAAGCCGAAGTGCTGGGTAATGAAGTCCTGCGCATACTTCACACCGATCGCGTCGAGCGTGCGGATGGCGACCAGGTTGACCGATTTTTGCAGCGCGGTGCGCATCGCCATCGGACCTGCCGGCGGATCGTCGTCCTTCGGTTCCCAGTTCGGCTGGCCGTTGCCGGCCGGATAGGACACCGGCGCGTCGTTGATGATGGAAGCGGGTGCAAAACCTTTTTCCAGTGCCGCCGAATAGATGAAGGGCTTGAACGTGGACCCGGGCTGGCGCCAGGCTTGCGTGACGTGGTTGAAGTTATTCTGGGTGAAATCGAAGCCGCCCACCAGCGCACGGATGGCGCCGTTCTGCGGCGTCACCGACACCAGGGTGGCCTCCACTTCGGGCAACTGCACGATCTGCCAGTTCTTCTTGCTGTCTTGCATAACGCGGATCACCGCGCCGGGAGCGATGCGGGTTTCCTTCTTGGCCTTCGGACCCAGCGCCGCGGCGACGAACTTCAGCGTGTCGCCTGACAGCGTGATCTTGTCGCCGCTGCGGATCACTGCCTGGATTTGTTTCGGATCGGCCGACACCACGACGGCGGCGAGGATATCGTCGTTGTCGGGGTAGTCATCCATGGCGTCATCGATGGCTTGGGCGCGGTCTTCTTCCTTTGACGGCAGGTCGATGGTTTCTTCCGGGCCGCGGTAGCCGTGGCGACGGTCGTAATCCATCACACCCTTGCGCACTGCATCGTAGGCGGCCTTCTGGTCGGCGGCATTGATGGTGGTGGTGACGGTGATGCCGTGGGTATAGGTGTCTTCCTTGTATTGGGCGTATACCATCTGGCGCACCATTTCATTGACGTATTCGGCGTGCACGTTGTACTGGTTGCCCGGCGCACGCACCTGGATGTCTTCCTTCACGGCGGCGTCGTATTCCTTCTGCGTGATGTAGTCGAGGTCGAGCATGCGCTGCAGGATGTATTGCTGGCGGATATGCGCGCGCTTCGGATTGACGATCGGGTTGTAGGCCGACGGCGCCTTCGGCAGGCCGGCCAGCATCGCGGCCTGGGCCAGCGTGATGTCCTTGATGTCCTTGCCGAAATAGGTGCGCGCCGCAGCGGCGAAACCGAAGGCGCGCTGACCCAGGTAGATCTGGTTCATGTACACCTCAAGGATCTGGTCCTTGCTCAGCGCCGCTTCGATCTTGTTGGCCAGCAGCACTTCGTACAATTTGCGCGAGACGGTTTTTTCCTTGGTCAGGAACACGTTGCGCGCCACCTGCATGGTGATCGTGCTGGCGCCCTGGCTGGCGTGGCCGCGCACCACGTCGGTCGCGATGGCGCGCGCGATGCCGATATAGTCGATACCGCCGTGCTGGTAGAAACGGTTGTCCTCGATCGCCAGCACCGCGTTCTTCATGTTGGCGGGGATGTCGTCGAGTTTGACCAGGCTGCGTTTTTCTTCGCCGAATTCGCCGAGCAGCACGTTGTCCGCAGAGTAGATGCGCAGCGGAATCTTTGGCCGGTAATCGGTGATCACGTCCAGCGAAGGCAGGCGCGGATTGATGAAGATCAGTGCATAAGCGATGATCAGCGCGCCGATGATGGCGAGGCCGAGCACCGAGAAGGCAAGGAACTTGGCGATGTTGGGATTGAGGAAGCCGCGTTGACGCGAAACAGGGTGCAAGCGAGAGTTGAAGCGCATGGTTATTGTTGGAAACCGTTGCAAAGTCAGGGCAGTGTGGTGTGCGCCAGCCTGATCTTGAAACGGCTTCGTAGTGAAGGGCGTGCCGTATCTTACAACATGGGCCGGGCGCCGCAGCCGATCCGCGGCCGATGGCGACCACGATTGTGTTTCCAAATGTATGCGGGAGCCTGTTCCGGGGACGAGATCGTAATAAAAGAACATCAAACGACCCCGGTCCTGCATCGTCTGTTGTCCAAAGGTAATGGATTGTATTGGCTGCAACGGTCAATCGTGGTTAGATGCCATCGGATACCGCTCAGCCGCAGCATAGATACACCATCGCCTCGCGCAATCGGTACAATGCGGTCTTTCTTCTTTAATTAAGTCGCGGCAAAGGCCTTCCCGCCCCGACCTTCGATCTCACCCCTCGGCATACTTATGGCAGTCATCTCCCTCTCCAATGCGCAGCTCGCATTCGGACACGTCCCGCTTCTCGACCACGCGGAATTTTCTCTGGAAACCGGCGAGCGCGTCGGCCTGATCGGCCGCAACGGCACCGGCAAGTCGTCCTTGCTGAAAATCATTGCCGCCGTTTCCAAGCTGGACGACGGTTTGCTGGTCATGCAGCAGGGCCTGAAAATCGCCTACGTTGATCAGGAGCCGCATTTTCCCGCCGAGATGACGATTTTCAACGCGGTCGCTTCCGGTCTGGGCGAATTGCCGGCGTTATTGGCCGAATACGAATCGCTGACCGGCCAGTTCGGCGGCGACAACGACGAAGCGCTCATGGAGCGCATGCACGACATCCAGCTGATCCTGGACGCGGCCGACGCCTGGAGCCTGAACAACAAGGTCGAGACCACGCTCGACAAGCTCAACCTCAAGGGCGAAGCCCTCATCGGCGAACTGTCGGGCGGCATGCAAAAGCGCGTGGCGCTGGCCTGCGGCCTGGTCGGCGCCCCTGACGTGCTGCTGCTGGACGAACCCACCAACCATCTGGACTTCGGCTCCATCATGTGGCTGGAAGGCCTGCTGCGCGACTACAAGGGCAGCGTGCTGTTCATTACCCACGATCGCAGCTTCCTCGACAATGTCGCCACCCGCATTATTGAACTCGACCGCGGCAAGCTGTTGTCCTTTCCCGGCAATTTCAGCACCTATCAGGCGCGCAAGGAAGAATTGCTGGACAACGAAGAAGTCGAGAACGCCAAGTTCGACAAATTTCTGGCGCAGGAAGAAGTCTGGATCCGCAAAGGCGTCAAGGCGCGCCGCACGCGCGATGAAGGCCGCGTGCGCCGACTCGAATCCTTGCGCCTCGAGCGCAGCGCGCGCCGCGACCGGCAGGGTCAGGTCAAGCTGGAAGTATCCTCAGGCGAGCGTTCCGGCAAGATCGTGGCGGAACTCGACAACGTCAGCAAGTCCTACGGCGCCAAGACCATCGTGCGCGATTTCAGCGGCATCCTCATGCGTGGCGACAAGGTTGGCCTGATCGGCCAGAACGGCGCCGGCAAGACCACACTGTTGAAGCTGATCCTCGGTGAAGAAACCGCCGACGCCGGCACCGTCCGCCAAGGCACCAAATTGCAGGTCGCTTACTTCGACCAGATGCGTACCCAACTCAATGAAGAAGCCACCTTGGCCGACACCATCGCGCCGGGCAGCGACTGGGTGGAAGTCAACGGCCAGCGCAGGCACGTGATGACCTATCTGGGCGATTTCCTGTTCGCGCCGGAACGCGCGCGTTCACCGGTGCGCACCTTGTCCGGCGGCGAGCGCAATCGCCTGTTGCTGGCGCGCCTGTTCGCCAAGCCGGCCAACGTGCTGGTGCTTGATGAACCGACCAACGATCTCGACATCGATACGCTCGAACTGCTGGAAGAATTGCTGGAGGATTACGAAGGCACCGTGTTTCTGGTGAGCCATGACCGCACCTTCCTCGACAATGTCGTCACCCAAGTGATCGCCTCCGAAGGCGATGGCGTCTGGAAGGAATATGTCGGCGGTTACAGCGACTGGGAGCGCGTGCGCGCCAGCACGCAGGCGAGCACGAAGAAGGCGGACGTCAAGACTGAGTCCAAACCGGCGGAATTGCCGGTAGCGGCGCCGGCCGTCGCCAAGCCGAAGAAGCTCAGCTACAAGGAGCAGCGCGAACTGGAAGAATTGCCGAAGCTGATTGCGCAACTGGAAGAAGAGCAGGCGGCGATTTCCGCCAAGCTCGCCGATCCGGATCTGTACAAGACGGGCGGGGACGAAGCGGGGCGCCTGAATGCGCGCTTCGCCGAGATCGACGGCTTGTTGCTGGAAAATCTGGAGCGCTGGGAAGTGATTGAAGCGCGTTCGAAGGGGTAAGCAGTAGTCAGTAGCGCCGGGCCGGCGTCACCAACATCAGTGATCAGTTGGGGCGCCTGCTGGCGTGACGCAATTCCGGCAGCTTTTCACGCATGCTGTCGGCGTCTTCCGCATCGGGGCGCAAGGCCAGGTAGGCTTCCAGATCATCCAGCGCCGCCTGCGGTTCCGCCAGGTTGGCGTATGCCAGGCCGCGATCGCGGCGTTCGGTAATTTCATCGGGCAATAGAATCACGAGGCGCTCCTGCACCTCGAGTATGCCTTGCCAGCGTTGGGCGTCGGTGAAGATGGCTTTCAGGTTGCGCAGCATGCGGGTCAGGATTTCGCGCGGATGAGCGGCGCGCAGATAGGCCGCCAGCGGCAACTCGTCGCCATATTCTTGCTGTTCCAGATACGGTTCCAAGCGCTCTTCCAATTCTTCGCGTGACAGGCTGGCGCCATTCATGGGGTCGAGCACAATGTCGCCCGATTGCACCGACAGTTTCATCAGGAAATGGCCGGGGAAGGAAATTCCCTTCATGTTCAGGCCGATCTGCTGTCCCAATTCCATGTACACCACCGCCAGCGAAATCGGAATGCCGCGACGCGACGTCAGCACACGATGGATATAGCTGTTGTCGGGATCGTAATAATTGTTGATGTTGCCGGCGAACGCCAGCTCCTGGAAAAAGAAGTGGTTGAGCATCCGCAATTTTTGGATATGCGATGCATCAGAGGGCAGACGCTGCTTCAACTTGAGCGCCAAGGTGTCCATCTCGATCTGGCATGCGGACAAATCCAGATCGGGATGCGCATCTTGCCCTAGCGCCAGAGCCGACTCAAAAAGCGGAATCGAATCGTCTTGACGAACCAGCGAAGAAAAATATTCGAGCGGTGTAAGCGTCATATGTTGATCATGCTATCAAAATATGCGCGCTTGTGAAATGTCTGGCTGGCAATGGAGCATCAACGCAACATTGCCTTGGCCAAGGGCCATTCAACGACCGATGCGCTTGAAGTCGCGGAATCGGAATCCCATCGCCATCAAGGCGCCGAAATACGCCACGCCGCATGCCGCAAACACCAGCAGCAACGCGCCGACACGCTCGGCCGGATGGGCGCGCATGGCGATCCAGTCAAAATGCCGCGACACTGCCAGCGCCACGCCGCCGAGCAGGAACAGCGCGCCGGTCAGCTTGATCAGGAACATGCGCCAGCCCGGTTGCGGCGTGTAGATGTTGCGGCGACGCAGGCCCCAGAACAGGAACCCCGCATTCAGGCAAGCGCCCAGGCCGATCGACAAGGCCAGTCCGGCGTGGGCGATCCACGGTACGAAAACGTAGTTCATCAGCTGCGTCGCGATCAGCACGCCGATGGCGATCTTGACCGGGGTGCGGATGTCCTGTTTGGCGTAGAAGCCGGGCGCCAGGATTTTCACCAGGATCAGGCCGATCAGCCCGACGCCATAGGCGATCAGTGCGCGGCCGGTCATGTCGACCGAGACCGTGTCGAATTTGCCGTAATGGAACAGTGTGGCGGTCAGCGGCTCCGACAGCGCCGCCAGACCCACCGCGCAGGGCAACGCCAGCAGGAAGGTCAGGCGCAGGCCCCAGTCCAGCAACGCGGAATATTCGGCCATGTCGTTTTCGGCATGGGCGTTCGACAGGCTGGGCAGCAGGATGGTGCCGAGCGCCACGCCGAGCAGGGCGGTCGGGAACTCCATCAGGCGGTCGGCGTACGATAGCCAGGACACGCTGCCATGCGCCAGGCGCGAGGCGATATTGGTATTGATCATCAGGCTGATCTGCGCAGCCGAGACCGCGAACACCGCCGGGCCCATTTTCTTGAGCACGCGCCTGACGCCCTCGTCGGACAGGCCGATCATCGGATTGAGGTACAGGCGCGGCAGCATGCCGATCTTGATCAGCGCGGGGACCTGCAGTGCGACTTGCAACACGCCCCCGACAAACACCGCAAACGCCATCGCATAGATCGGCTGGTCGAGGTAAGGCGCCACGAACAGCGAGGCGAAGATGAACGACACATTCAAGAGCACCGACGTGAATGCAGGGATCTTGAATTCGCGCCAGGTGTTGAGGATGCCGCCGGCCAGCGCCACGAAGGACATGAAGCCGATGTACGGAAACATGATGCGGGTCATGACTACCGAGGCGTCGAACGCACCCTGGTTGTACTTGAGGCCGGTGGCGATGAAGTACACGATCAGCGGCGTGGCCAGGATGCCCGCAATGCTGGTGGCGACCATGACCCAGATCAGCACCGTCGCGACGTGATCGACCAGGTCCTTGGTGGCGACGTCGCCTTTCTGGTTCTTGTACTCGGCCAGGATCGGCACGAAGGCCTGCGAAAAGGCGCCTTCAGCGAACAATCGGCGCAACAGGTTGGGAATGCGGAAGGCGACGTTGAAGGCGTCGGTGTAGGCCGAGGCGCCGAATGCGCGTGCGAACAGGATTTCCCTTGCGAGACCGGTAATGCGGGAGAGCATCGTCATGCCAGAAACGGTGGCAAGCGTTTTATGCAAGTTCATGGGACGGCATTATAGCTTTCGTTTTCGGGAGAGCGGGGTGATGCGCGGCGGCGCTGTGCCGGTTTGACGAAGGAGGCCGGGAACGTTCACTGCAATCCTTGCATTTTGGCAATTAGGCCGCTTTTGCAACAGGCAGGCGGTGATGTCAGGCCGCATTTGCCAGTTTGAGGAAAAATGGTTATAATCCGTGGCTTTACAGAATTCCGCCTCGCAAGTTATCAAGATTGCGATGCTCTCGATCTCGATTTAGGATAATTATTCATGGCAAATACCGCACAA
>Ga0308165_1000374_pt1 | contig 89615 bp, 59 predicted proteins | sample PhyWR2_FD_201032 | JGI IMG/M metagenome (GOLD analysis project Ga0308165, IMG submission 201032) | Phyllosphere microbial communities from UC Gill Tract Community Farm, Albany, California, United States - DLSLW.R2 | ecosystem: Host-associated > Plants > Phyllosphere > Unclassified | place: USA... | reverse complement strand
CCGTTGTAGTATAAGTTACCATCAACGTTGTAAGCACGGTGAGGTACGTGGATAGCACCTGTTGCCGAGCATGTTGCTAAAGAAGGAGTAACAGCTTTATAGTGCGTTCTTCTTTTATTTTTTCTCTGTTTCGAGATCTTCCGTTTTGGATGTGCCATTGCTGTATAATCTAATTATTTTTTTAACTTATTAAGGGCTTCCCAACGTGGGTCGCTTGTTTGTTCATTTTCTTCAGCCTGCTTTTGGATAGATAACTGATTTAAGCGATCAATCATTTCCTGATCGCAATCTTTACCTGCCTGCTCGCAGTTTTTGATATAAGGTACCGCTACGTTAATCATTTCGTATAAAGGGCCCGATATATCAATCTCGGTATCTTTACGGCTTAATGAGATAATTTCTTCATCATCACTTTCCATTTCGGCTTCTGCAAACTTTACGATCTGACGTTCGTAAAGATTTACCGGGAATGAAAACTCAGATAAACATTTATCGCAATCTAAATTTACGGTGCCAATAACTTTGAATTTTAGAAGCAACATGGTCTCTTGTTTATCAAGTTCCAGGTCTACTTTTAAATTTCCGCTTTTGATTAACGAATACTCAAATGCATTAAAAAAGGTGTCATCAAGCTCATAATCAAACTGATGGGTTCCCAATTTTAATCCGGTAAACGGTAATGAAAATTGTTTTAGTGGGTTCAAAGTACTGTAAAATTTTAGCCTGCAAATGTAGGGATAAAAAAATTAGATTAAAAATGTTTTTTAAAAATTGTTAATGTTAATCGGACAGGTTTTCAGAATGTTAATCGAAATACTGAGAGACCTTAAAGGTTTCTTCTAAGTCGGAATTTGTAATCCCGACTTAGAAGAAAGGATTTTTACTCATTAGGTGGATTGTAAATCCACAGTTCATTTAGCCGGGATTGCAAATCCCGACCAACAAAAAGTCAATTGAAAGACCTTACAGGTTTCAAAAACCTGTAAGGTCTGTAAGATGGCTAGTTTGCTAATATCATTTCTTTATTATTCCTGCTCCATTCGCTCCAGGAACCAACATAAAGTTTAGGGATGGCTAAGCCTGCATAATCCATAGCCAGTAGCGTATGGCAGGCGGTAATGCCCGAGCCACAGTGTACAATCACATTTTCGGGTTTTACATGGGCAAGGGCTTCTTCGTATTTTTCTTTTAATACTTCAGGAGCAAGGAAAGCACCGTTTGCGTCTAAATTTTCGGTATAAGGAATATTTGCCGCACCAGGGATGTGGCCTGCAATTAAATCAATAGGTTCGGTTAGGCCAGCAAAACGGTTAGCATCGCGTACGTCAATCACAATGTAATCGTCGGTTTTGGCTACTTGTTCCACTTCATTGATATCTGATAAAGGTAAGTTCCATGCTGTGATTTCGTATTTTTCGACAGATTTAGGAATTTCTACTTTATCAGTTGTTGGAAAACCAGCTTTTATAGCCGCCTGAAAGCCTCCATCAATTACCTGCACTTTTTCATGACCGATCGCTCTTAGCATCCACCAAAGCCTTGCCGCTGCGTTACCACCGTTTTTATCATCGTAAACAATAACGTGACTATGCTTTGTAACTCCGAGCTTCTGCAATACGGAGGAAAACTGTTCAGAAGTTGGTAAAGGATGACGTCCGCCAATTGCAAAATCGCCAATGTTGGCTAAATCACTGTTTACATCAGCAAAAAGTGCACCTGCCAAATGTTGTTCATCGTATCTCGGTTTTGAGCCTGCACTGGCATCTATAATTACGATTTCGTCATCCTGGTTTAACCAGGTTAATTCTTCAGGTTTTATAATTGGAGAAAGAGGCTTCATATTATATTTTCTGTTTTTTTAATATCTTTTTTATCTGATCTTCTTCTGATTGGTAAGACAGCATGGTTCTGCTACATAAATTTGTCCAATAGGTATTCATGTCTTTTGATTTTCGCTCAAACTTGCTAGACCTAAATATTGAATCGTAATTGGTGGCATATACTATATATTCATTTCCTATTACGAAGTTGAAGCCGCAACTTGCGCTATTGTTCGGTGTGATCACCGTTATGGTATCGGGTATTGTTTTCCCTTTATAACGTTTGCTCACCTTGATTTTTACCACTGCCATTAAAAGCCTCTGAGTCATCAAATAATTGATATTTGTGGTATCACTGGTTTTTACAATGCTTAAGTCTGACAAATCGTGCGTTACAATTTTTGAAATAACTTTACCTTTAATTACAATCTGCGCGCTGTTAATGGCCTCTATTGTTGTTATTTCGTTGCAAGAACAAGCAAATGCCTTTATGCTTATTAAGCATAACAAAGCAATTATCAATTGGAATTTCTTTATTTTACATAATTTGACTTTAGTAATGCCACAATACCCAAAGCCGGACCAACAGCCAAAACCATATAAAGATAATGCGAATTCATTTCTTTTCCCAAAAGATTTATGACCTGAATGCTAATAATCGTAATGGCAAAGCCGATACAATTTACCAGTGTTAAAGAAGTCCCTCTCAGGCTTTCGGGGGCATGCTTGGCAATTAAAGAAGAAAACAAGGGCGAATCGGCCGTTCCGGACAAGCCCCAGCAAAATAAAAAGATAAGAAAAGGATAAACAGAACTACTGGATAGAAAAAGCGGCGAGAGCAGACAGCATAACCCCGAAATGAAAAGGGCAATGGTGGCAATTCGTTTTACGCCAAATTTTTGTGAGAGCAAACCACCGATCATGCAAGATAAACCTCCCGATGCGATAATTAAGAACGAAAACAGCGGTATATTTAAAGTTGCATGTGCATGTTTAGTGTTGTAAAGCAGCAGCATGCCGGGTAAAAAAGCCCAAAAGGTATAAAGTTCCCACATGTGGCCGAAATAGCTGAAAGCAGCAGACCGAAAATCAGGATTTTTAAATCCGTTAAAACAAGAACGGAAATCAAACTTTTGTCCGGTAGTTCTAAATGGACCGTTTGGCACAAACCAGAAAATAGCAATTGCTCCAGTTAGAGATAAACCAGAAGTAGCAAAGATTACATATTGCCAGGCAAAATTTGCTGTAAATGTTTTTAATAAATGAGGGAAAGCAGTACCCAAAACCAAAGCACCAACTAAAAAACCTAAGGATTTTCCCAGCCCGTCTTTAAAGTAATCGGATGCTATTTTCATGCCAACGGGGTAAATTCCAGCCAGCATAAAACCAGTTAAAAAGCGAAAAAGCAGTAATAAATGGACATCGGTTAGTTCTAAACAGATGCCAAGATTAAACAAGGCAGCTGCAATTCCACAGATAAAGAACACTTTTGAAGGTGAAAAAACATCAGAAATAGCAAAAAAGGCAAATACTAAGGTTCCGCTAATGAAACCAAACTGCACCATACTGGTCAGATTGGCCAAAAGGTTGGTTTCAGTTGGGAAGTTTTTAACAATATCAGGTAATACCGCATTGCCAGCAAACCACAAAGATGTACAGAGAAATTGCGCAGTAACAATTGTAGGGAGAATGGAATTGGTTTTTTTAGTGCCGCTCATTTTTAATTTGATGCACAATTTTAACTAAAATAAACCTGATTGGACGAAAAGCCCCAATTCTTCATTGGGCTTGTAGGAAAAGCAGGACTTTCGGAACCGATGGAACACAAGGCCTTGCTTTGCAAAAAAAAAAAGTGATCACCTACCTTATTTAAGAAAGTCCGGGGTCAGGTGTCCGAAGTCGGAAGACATGGTTATTTTACCCTATCGTTTATCTGCTTTGGTCTTTCAATTTTAGTCTTTTACTCCTTTTAGAAAGTCCGGGTCGGGTGTCCGAAGTCGGAGGACATGGTTATTTTACCCTAACGTTTATTTGCTTTGGTCTTTCAATTTTAATCTTTTACTCCTGTTAGAAGGTCCGGGGTCGGGTGTCCGAAGTCAGGAGCCAGGTTTGTTATACCACCGATTATCTGCTTTGGTCTTTCTGCTCTTTAAAATTAAAAACCTTCCACCTTTCTACCCTAAACCTTCTACCCCTTTAAGAAGCATCATCTTTAATATCAAACTGTGTTTCTACAACCTTTCCGCCTGAACGCAACTGGTTGCCCAACATTTCTTCCTGCTCCCGACGGTTTTTTACAATGTGAATGGCTGAAAACAAAGCCTCGGTAAATGAAGTCGAATCAGCCAGGTCCTTACCTGCAATATCGTAGCCTGTTCCATGATCGGGAGAGGTACGCACGAAGTTTAAACCAGCGGTATAGTTTACACCATTGTGAAAAGCTAATGTTTTAAAAGGAATTAAACCCTGATCGTGGTACATGGCTAAAACGGCATCAAACTGTTTGTAACTGCCATTGCCGAAAAAGCCATCAGCAGGGTATGGGCCAAAACAAACAATACCTTTATCGTAGGCTTCCTGAATGGCTGGTGTAATAATTTCAGCTTCCTCTGTCCCTAGCAATCCATTATCGCTGGCGTGTGGATTTAAACCCAGAACGGCGATTTTTGGTTTTTCTATCCAGAAATCTTTTTTCAGACTTTCGTTAATCAGCTTTAACTTACTGATGATTTTCTCTTTTGTAATCGAGGTTGGAACATCTTTTACAGGAATGTGGCCAGTAACTACCCCAACCCTTAAATTTTCGCTGATCAAAAACATCAGCACATCTTTACTTCCGCTTTTTTCCTGCAGATATTCCGTATGGCCAGGAAAAGCAAAAGTTTCTGATTGAATATTGTGTTTATTGATTGGCGCAGTAACCAAGGCATCGATATCGCCATTTACCAGGTCGGCTGTTGCACGCTCCAGAGATAAAAGGGCATATTTTCCGCCTGTAGCCGTAACCTGACCCAATTCGATTTTTACATCTTCTTCCCAGCAATTAATCATGTTTGCCTTTTTTGGCTGTGCCTGGTTGGCATGGTTAACTACATTAAAACTGAAATCGCCCAAATTATTCGCCTTTCTATGAAAAGATGAAACCTTGGTGTGGCCATAAACAATTGGAGTGCAATAATTTAAAATAGCAGGGTTGGATAATGTTTTAATGATTACCTCTAAACCTATGCCGTTTACGTCGCCTATACTGATGCCAATTTTAAGTTTATCGCTCATAATTACTGGAAAATTTTAGCGCAAATTACTGATTTTCGTTTAAACCCTTTAAAAAAAATGAAACCGCAAAGCATGCAAAGTGATTTGCAAAGAAATAATAAGCCTATCTTTGCGCTCATAGCGCCGAATCTTCGCACCCCTTTGCGGTTAAAATATTCGATTAATTTTAAGGTATGAGTTTAGTAAAAGCGAAAAAACATTTAGGACAACATTTTTTAACCGATAAAGGCATTGCCAACCGCATTGTAGAGGCTTTGGTAAATACCAATAAATACAATCAGGTTTTAGAGGTAGGGCCGGGAATGGGAATCTTATCTGATTTTTTGCTGCAGCGTACAGATCTGGAAACCTATCTTATCGATATTGATACCGAATCTTTCCATTTTTTAAATGAAAAATACCCTCAACTTGGCGATCGGTTGATTAATGGCGATTTTCTGAAACTTGATTTCGATGCTATTTTTCCTGGCCAGTTCGCTATTATCGGTAACTTTCCATATAATATCTCATCACAGATTTTATTTAAAATATTAGATAACCGCCACAAGGTTGTTGAAATGGTTGGTATGTTTCAAAAAGAAGTTGCGCAGCGTTGTGCCTCGCCTGCAGGAACCAAAGACTATGGGATTTTGAGTGTGTTTCTTCAAGCCTATTATAAAATTGAATACCTGTTTACGGTTAAGCCGGGTACATTTAATCCGCCGCCAAAAGTGCATTCGGCTGTGATCCGTTTAACCAGAAATGACGTGGAAACTTTAGATTGCGATGAAAAATTATTCTGGCGGGTGGTTAAGGCAGGTTTTAACCAAAGGAGAAAAACTTTGCGTAATGCTGTTTCTGCTGTGATGCCTAAAGATAAAATGGACGATCATATCTACTTCGAGAAACGTGCCGAGCAGCTAACTGTTGCAGATTTTGTGGCACTAACACAGCATGTGAGTAAGTTGATGGAAGTTTAATATATCTGTTGTCATTCTGAATGCAGTGGAGAACCCGACGACTCTGCACAGCAATTTTTTTGAAGCGCAAATCCTGTAGTTGATAGGAGGGGTTCTGTCCTGCTGTACATTGCAATCCTTTTGGTAAATTATCTGGATAAACAATTTATATTATCCAAAAGGGATTTCCATTGCCATCAGGGCTATTTAACGAAGTAAAATTTCAAAGACCCAGATGTTTCGTGCCTCGGCATGACAGGAGTGAAAAAAAATCAGTGTAATCTTAAAATCTGTCTAATTATCTGCGAAGCGATTCTTGCAAATCCGTGATTATTTTCATTGAATTTCTCCTTTCCTTTGCGACATAATTTTAAACATCATGGTTAATTACAGCGAAATTTTCAGCGAGCAAGGAATGGATTATCAAACCTACCGTGCATTGATTGATCAACTTCTGTTAGAGGGAAAAGCTACAGGTGATGTAACTTACGATTTGCATTATACTAAAATGAATGTGCAAAGGATGAGTCGCGTGGATAAAACAGTTAGCTTAACTGATGAGTTGACTTCAACCATTGATCATCTTAAAGAAAATTATAAATTTTTAGTGATTACTGAGGGATGGTGTGGTGATGCTGCCCAGATTGTTCCGGTATTTAATAAAATTGCGACTGCATCATTAGGTAAAATTGACTTGAAGTTTGTGCTTAGAGATAAAAATTTGCCCTTAATTGATGCGCATTTAACTAATGGAGGACGAGCAATTCCTGTTCTTTTAATTTTAAATGAAACTGGCGATAAAGTTCTGGCGAGCTGGGGTCCAAGACCACAAATTTTGCAGGAACTTTTAAAAGAATGGAGAAAAGAAAGTACTGAAATGCCGGTTTTAGCTGAAAAACTTCATGGCTGGTACGCTAAAGATAAAACGCAGACTACACAGGCCGGGTTAAATGATGTTTTAAAAAGATTAGAGAGTTAATTTTACAGAATAAGTCGTCGTCTCGACTGTAGCGAAGCGAAATGGAGAGATCTGCCTAGATAGATTTCTCGACTGCGTTGCACTCCGCTCGAAATGACGTTGTTGCGAGGATTGTTCGCGCAAGAAGTAGCCTTAATCAACAGAAACAGTTAAGCCTTCCTGCTGTAAAATTTTGCGATAAACTTCCATTTCGGTAAATGAGCCTTCTAAAACCGGACATTTCCCATCATTATGCACTTTCCAGGCAATTTTTTCAGCCTGCGATTCGTTATAATCAAGATATTTCATCATGCAATAAATCACATGATCAAAAGTATTGATATCATCATTCCACAAAATAAGGCGATGTACGGTTTTTAGGGAAGTTAAAATTTCTTCGAGCGTAAAGGTCTCTTCTTTGGTTTCTGTAGACATGGTGCAAAAATAACTATTTTTATGGAAGATGTAATATGTTAAATGGAAGATGGTTCTGATTATTTTGGACTGTAGACGTAGACTTTTTGGCCTTTGTATTACATTTTCCATCTTACCTCATACATCTTACATCCCTTTTAATACATTTGTTAACCAAATAATATACGAGTATGCACCAGTCTAAAATAGCCGGAATAGGTTACTACGTTCCGAAAAATGTATATACCAACGATGATTTAAGCCGTTTTATGGATACCAACGATGCGTGGATCCAGGAGCGTACCGGTATTAAAGAGCGTCGTTTTGCCGATCGCAACGAGGAAACTACGACTACAATGGGCATTGAAGCAGCAAAAATTGCAATTGAAAGAGCGGGAATTACCGCCAGGGATGTAGATTTTATTGTTTTTGCTACCCTAAGTCCGGATTATTATTTTCCAGGTTGTGGTGTATTGTTGCAGCGTGAAATGGGCATGGGCGAGATCGGTGCTTTAGATATCCGTAATCAATGTTCGGGTTTTGTATACGCACTTTCGGTGGCTGATCAGTTTGTAAAAACTGGCATGTATAAAAATGTGCTGGTAGTGGGAAGTGAGAAGCACTCATTTGCGATGGATTTTGAGACCCGAAGCCGTAATGTATCGGTGATTTTTGGTGATGGTGCTGGTGCGGTAGTACTACAGCCTACAGATGAACCGGGGAAAGGGATTTTAAGTACACATTTGCATAGCGATGGTGCAGATGCCGAAATCCTGGCCATGTATTATCCAGGTTCCCATGCCAATAAATGGTTGAAAGATAAACCTGCATATCCCAAACAGGAACTTGGCGGTTTGTTTATGACAAAGGAAATTTTAGAAAGTGGTGCTGCTTTACCTTACATGGATGGGCCATCGGTTTTCAAAAAGGCAGTGGTGAAATTCCCTGAAGTAATTAAGGAAGCTTTAGCTGCAAATAATTTAACGGAAAAAGATATTGATATGTTAGTACCACATCAGGCAAACCTGCGTATCAGCCAGTACGTGCAGCAGTTGCTGGGTCTAAGTGATGATCAGGTTTTTAATAATATCCAGAAATATGGCAATACCACAGCAGCTTCCGTACCGATTGCTTTATGCGAAGCCTGGGAAGCGGGTAAAATTAAAGATGGCGATCTGGTATGCCTCGCCGCATTCGGATCGGGATTTACCTGGGCGAGTGCACTGATTAGGTGGTAACTATAGGTTCGTCATTTCGAGCGAAGTACAACGAAGCCGGGAAATCTATGTCTAAAGATTCCTCCATTCTGCTATGTTTCAGCAGATGGGAACTTATTTATGTGAACCATCTACTCTTTTCTCACTACATTAATTACCAAACGGCGATATGAATACTTCATTTTACTTAGAGAAATTTCAAAAAGCAGCTGACCAGCTCGATCAAAAAATGCTTCATGAAAAAGAAATTGAGGCTGCTGTTGGAGTGGTTTTGGATGCTGTATTTTTAAAACTCTATAAAAAATCGTGGGCAAGTTCTGCACGGGATCCCTTAACTGCAGTTTCGAGGATTTTCTTTTCCATTTGGATAAATGATGCCACCATACAAGAGCAAAAGATTTATTATAACATTCATGCATTTAAACTGAGGCATCTTAAAGGTTACGCCATACAAAGCCGGCAGTTTGCCGATCTATTCAGAAGCAGCTTCAATATTTTTGAAACCCAATGGCCAAATGTGAGCGTCAATTATGGTCCGCTAACTTTAATTCAGGGCTGGGTAAGGTGTGATGCAGACGATTTTCAAAATGAAATTTTATCACTGGCTAATAATTTTCTATCGATAGCACATTTGGTTGATGATACACTAATTCAGTTTAAAAAGTAAAGCTGGATTAGGAGTTTTGAGCTAAAATAAGCTTATATGGTCCCTATTTCCTTAAATGGTTAGTTTTTATTGGAAATGAGTGGTTTGTGGCTCTTGGCGAACTTCAGTCCCGCCATGCGCTGTAGCTCCGATAGAAAAAATCGGAGGCTGTCGCTGCTGTCGGGTTTAGGAACAAGGGTTTGTGCACCCTGCAACCTCAAAAATAAAAAACTGTTTTAGCCTATTAGCCTCGGTTGAAGCGTTACCCTGCAGCAACGAGGGCACGAGGCAGCGAAGCGTATAAGCGTAAGACGGGAAGAAGCTTTTTGTTTAGTACAGGCCTTGCGCTCCAAATATAAATTGGTACTTTTAAAACTAAGAAACTATTCGATTGAAACTTTAATATGAGCAAAAAAGAACTATCTATAGCACAAACGCATGAATTGCTGAATACATTGAAAACCCGTTTCGAGAAAAACATGGAGCGTCATAAAGGTATCGAATGGGCTAAAGTACAGGCAAAACTGGAAGCGAATGCTGACAAACTCTGGGTACTTGATGAAATGGAAGTAACCGGGGGCGAACCCGACATTGTGGATTATGATGAAAAAACAGGCGAATATATTTTTTACGATTGTTCGGCAGAAAGTCCTAAAGGCCGTAGAAGTATTTGTTACGATTTGGAAGGACTAGAATCACGAAAAGAGCATCAGCCAGAAAATAATGCTATTGATATGGCTGCTGCAATGGGTATTGAGCTGTTAACAGAAGAGCAATATCGCTTTTTGCAGCAACTCGGCAAGTTCGATACGAAAACATCCAGTTGGATTGTTACTCCTCCCGGAATCAGAAAATTAGGAGGTGCTCTTTTTGGTGATCGGCGCTATGATCATGTTTTTGTGTACCACAATGGCGCACAATCGTATTATGCTGCAAGGGCATTTCGTGGTTTGTTAAGAGTGTAACTAAGGGTTACAACAGCTTTTGATAACAAAAGAAACGCAGTCCGGGGCGCTTGGCCAGGTTAATTTCGCCGCTAAACTGATAGCCCAGTTTTGGGAAAAGCGCTTGTGTGGCCCTATTTTTACTGTTGGTATCTACTCTTAAGATGGAGATTCCCGAAGCTTTTGCTACCTGCTCGGCCTGGTTCATCAAAGCTTTGGCAATGCCCTTGCCCTGACAATCCGGATCTACGGCTAAACGGTGCGTAACAATGGCTTTTTCCGTAATGTCCCAACCCGCATCTGCATATTCGGGATCCTGATCTGTCGTAATTGCTGAAACACCAACAATTTCATCTTCCATTTCAACTACCCATAACTGGCCAATCGTAATATCTTTTGTAAATACTTCAGGGTTTGGATAGTCATCTCCCCACTGGAAATTTCCTGCAGCACGCATTAAGGGTACAACCTTACGCACAAGTTGCATAATTAGTGGTATATCTTCTGTAACGGCTAATCTTATTGTCATAGGTGCAAAGATAATAGATGGGTTTATTCGTTCAGTTGTTTATTGGTCATTTGTTTGTTGGTATCATTGTAGAGAGCTTAAGTGACCGCCAACTGAAAATTGTTAATTGAAAATTGGCTTCAGACTTCCGACTAAAGACTTCGGACTTTTTAAATCTTCATCAAATCTTCATCTTTCTGTCTGATATTTGAGCATATCGCTCTTCATCATATTCCGGCTTCTAAAAAGCTGTTAAGGAATTGTTTTCCTATTGTTTAATTCTGATTTTCATATTGTTAACATAAGGTTAAACTTAATTTCAAGTTAATATTCAGTTAACATTAAGACTGTTGTTTTGTGCCAAAATAAAATAACAGAAAATGAAATCACGTATACTATCGCTAGTAAGTATTCTTGTACTCCTGGTCACGTTTGCGCAAGCGCAGGTTACAACGTCTAGTATTAATGGAAAGATTAAGGATAACAAAGGTATCATCCCTGGTGCAACCATCGTTATGGTACACGTTCCTACAGGAACAGTATCCAAAGGTTCGTCAAACGAATCCGGGCTTTATCGCATTGGCAACTTAAATCCTGGTGGACCATACAAAATCACGGTAACTTTTGTAGGTTATAGTCCAGTAGTAAAAGAAAACATTTATTTAACCCTTGGCTCAGATCTAAAACTTGATCTTGATCTTCAGGAGCAGGGTAATCAACTGGCTGATGTAAGTATTAAGGGCCAAAAGGGCGGAACAAAATCTGGTGCAGGTACAAGCATTGGCGAAGGTCAGATTAAAACCTTACCTACTATGAACCGCAGTTTGCAGGATGTTACCCGTGTAACGCCTCAAGGTAGTAAAGACAATACCTTTGGCGGTACCAACTTTAGGTATAACAACGTAACCATTGATGGTGCGATTAACAATGACGCCATTGGTTTCAGTCCTTCATTGGGTGGCCAGAGCGGAAGTTCGGGTATGCCGGGAAGCAGTACACGTACCAATCCGGTTTCGCTTGATGCGATCCAGGATGTTACCGTTCTACTTTCTCCTTACGATGTTAAAGTGGGTAACTTTTTAGGTGGTAGTATTAACGCTGTTACGCGTGGTGGTACCAACGAGGTAGTAGGATCGGTTTATGGTTATGGCCGTAACGCTTCATTGATCGGTAGAAATAAAATCGGCGATAATGCAAAAGAGCCTTCTGCCTTTCACGATTATCAAACCGGTTTCCGTGTTGGTTTTCCGATTATAAAAGATAAGTTGTTCTTCTTCACCAATGAAGAGATTACCCGCCGTCAGGACCCTGTTATTTTAGGTGCAGGTTCTCCGCAGGGTATTATTTCATTGTCTCAAGCCCAACAAATTTCAGATCGCATGAAAAATGCTTATGGTATAGATGCTGGTGCTTATGGTGATTATAATATCTACTCTCAATCTAATAAGTTTTTTAATCGATTAGATTGGAACATCAGTGAAAGTACACAGTTAACCATCAGAAACAATACCATCGTTTCAAAGGCTACTAACTTAGAAAGAGACCAGTCTAACTTCAGGTTTGGGAGTATCGATTTTAAGCAGAATAACAACCAATCGTCTACCGTTGCCGATCTGAAAACCCGTTTCGGAAATTCAGCCACAAATAACCTGATTTTAGGTTATTCAACTGTACACGATTTCCGTACACCTCTTTCTGATCCTGCTATTCCACAAATTGAAATTGGCTCTGGTGGTGGTACTATTTTCCTGGGTACGGATAGAGAAGCAAGTATTTTTAATATGAAGCAAAATACTTTTGAGCTAACGGATAACTATTCATTCAGCAAAGGCATACATAATTTTACAGTGGGTACTCACAATGAATTTTATAAAATCAATTATGGTTTTGTAAATGCCTGGAACGGTAGGGTAGCTTATGATAATGTTGATGACTTCTTAAACAACAAGCCAAAAAGAGTACGTACAAGTTTTGATTATGCTGATAATACCCGCGATAATATTATTGCGAATCCGACAGCTAAATTCAATGTTAATCTTTATAGCGCTTATGGGCAGGATGAAATGCGTTTGAGCGATAAATTTAAACTGACATTAGGTTTGCGTTTCGATATGGCTGATTTACCAACCATGCCAACTTTGAGTAGTAAAACAACTAACTCACCAGTTGATCCTAACTATGGTACAACATATACCTATACCCAGCCTTCAAATATTAATAATAAGTTTTTAAATAAAGTTCAGATTTCACCAAGATTAGGCTTTAATTTCGATGCATTGGGTGATCAAAGTTTGATTGTACGCGGTGGTAGTGGTTTATTTACCAGTCGTGTACCTTTTGCCTGGTTAGGTTATGCGTATTACAATAATGGTGTAAACTATGGTTCTTATGATCTTAAACCTGCAACAGGAAACAAGGTTGTGACGCAAGTGCCTGGTACCGATCCAATTAAAGATGCATTAGGTGGGAATGGCGAAGCAGGATACGCCGCTAAACAAGGCGTAAACATTAACGATGCAAATGGTGCAACACAGGTAGATTTAGTGGATAATAATTTTAAAATGCCAAAAGCATGGAGAAGTAACCTAGGCTTTGATTTCAAAACACAGGATAACTGGAAATTTACTGTAGAGGGTATTTATAGCAAGGTTATTAAGGATGTTGCTTTTCAGCAAATTAACTATGTAGATAATCCAAAATACATGGTTTATGATACACAAAAACAACAACCCATTTATTCAGGAACGAAAATCAATCCATCGTACACCAACGCCTATTTATTATCAAACACCGATCAAGGATATAAATATTCATTAACAGGACAGGTGAGTAAATCTTTACCATTTGGTTTAGATGTAATGGTGGCTTATACTTATGGTCAGTCAAAAGATATTGCCAACGGTATCCGAAACTCGATGGAATCTAACTGGCAGTTAAATCAGGCTTTAAGTCCGAATAACCCAGGTTTGGCTTATTCTAACTTTGATATCCGCAACAGGATTATCTCTACCATCAATTATAGGTTAGATTGGGCTAAAAACGGTAAATACGTTTCTAACTTCTCATTGTTCTTTAGTGGTCAATCAGGTTCTCCTTATTCATTGGGTTTAGTGAACAGTACAATTAATGGAACCGGACAAACCGTAAGTTTAATGTATGTTCCGGCAGCTGGCGAAACACAGAAATTTTTTGCCAATACAGCTGATGGAATTGCACAGGCAGCAGCGTTTGATAGCTACATCAATAGTGATAAATACCTAAGCACCCGTCGTGGCAATTTTACAGAACGTAACGGCGCACGTACTCCTTGGAACGTTCAGGCTGATTTTCGTTTCTCTCAGGATATTCAGGTTGCAAAAGGTAAACACCCACATGTACTTACTTTAACTTACGATATTGTTAACCTAACCAACCTGGTAAATAAAGATTGGGGAATTCAATATTTTTCTCCTAATACGTTTAATTCAATGGCTAGTGTTGGTTTATCACTTGCTAAAGATGCTGCAGGAAAAGTAATTTCTGCAGGTAGTGCTACTACTTATCCTACTTATAGCTTCAAACAAAGCGATGTAACTTCTTATTCAAGAGATTTCTTTGCCTCACGTTACCAGATGCAATTGGGATTGAGATATAGTTTCTAATCTTTTTTAAAATAAATATATGTAACGGTCTGGCCTAAATAAGGTCAGGCCGTTTTTTGTTTAGTGGTCGGTCACCACCCTGATTTGACAGCTATCGGATCAGCATGACGGATCTTTTTTAGGTAAAACCAATTAAACCTTTACTATGCTCTACCCGTCAAAATAAAACACAGTATAAAGCTTGAATTTATTTTTCAATTTAAAAAGGTTAGGTTATGAAAAGGATTGTAAATGTATTGCTCTTGTTGGTTATGGCGGTTAATTTTAGTGCATGCGTAGTAAGCACGCGTGTACCAAGGGCACATTGGGTGCGTGGGCATTATAATATTGACCCTTACGGTGGTCGGCATTGGGTGCCAGGACATTACCGTTAAGCAAATTCTTACCATCGCCGCCATAAAAATATGACGGCGATTTGTTTTATAGCCATGCCAAAAAAATGTGAAAATACAATCTAAGCGATTGCTGATTTAGATTACAGGAATAGAAATGACGCATTAGGGTGCTATTAATCCCCATTTTAGCATTCAAAGAGATTCTTTTACACATCATCGTTAAAATTAAAGAAAGAAGTAAAACGTTGGTTATTAGTGTTTAAGCGTTTGCAGATAAAGCAGAAGTTAGTAAGATCTGATTTTCTGGAGTGAAAACATCAGCATTACCCATCTTTAATGGTGCTGATGGATATTATTAAAAGTCTTCAGCTCGGTCTAAACAGCTTTTTTAAGGACGTTAATTTTATAAAAGATGATACAATAGATTGTAAATCTTAATTGTTAAAGGTTTGATAATCAGTTTTAAGCATGTAAAATAATCCTCAGATGTAAAGGGAGGATTGTTTTCTTAAATAATAATTTAATTAATTTTTGCATAAATAGTTTAAAAGCGCTAATATTGCACTCCCAAAACGAGCAAGGGTATTTAGCTACAAAGTGTAAATAACCATCGTTTTAGGAAACAACCAGCACTCCTTCTTAGCTCAGCTGGTTAGAGCATCTGACTGTTAATCAGAGGGTCGCTGGTTCGAGCCCAGCAGAGGGAGCCAAAACCTACAACGAAAGTTGTAGGTTTTTTTGTTTAGGGCTGGGCGATAAGTTTACCTTGAGCGCAGACGAAAAACTCATTTGTAGGTGATTTTATGGGGGTTTTTTAACGTATCGCCTGTTGGTTTAATTCTGCCTGGCCAGTCTAATAGCCTCATCAAGGATTTCATCTTTACCCTTTTGTAATCCCAGAATAGTATTCTTTACCATTACGTCAGGGATTACACCATTTAAATGATGTTTGCTTCCGTCAGGGTTTTTAACCAGCATGCCTGAATAAAAAAAACGATATCCGCCAGGCATGGAGACTAAATTTATATTTCCATTAGTACCGGAGGTTGGCTGACCTACTATTGTAGCAACTTTAAATTGTTTATAAGCAGATAAAAAGCTTTCTGTGGCACTTTGTCCGGTAGCATCAGACAGGATAAATATTTTTGCCTTTACACGAGGTAGGGCGGGTTCAATGGTGTAAGAACCTTTGGCATACGATACATTTTTATAATCAGGATATAAAATTTGAGGGGTAAACATTCCGCTATTTCCAGTCAGCTTTTTATCTGTTAAATGCGATAAAAATGTTTCAGTGTCTTCATTCAAATAACCACGCATATCAACAATTACTGATTTTGCTTTCAAAATTTCAGCTATGTGTGACTCAGTAGTTGTTTTATTTAAATTAATATAGAAAATATCACTCGAAATCCATTCGCTTTTACTTCTATTATTTCGATCAGAACCAGAAATATACTCATTATAAGGGTAGGTGTATGAAATATCTATTGAAATATTCTGGCTTTCTCTTTTCAAATTCAAATGGCAAATCTCATCCCTTTTACCTTTAGTGAGGCTCAAAATGCTTTTTGCCTGCTTCCATTGTGTCGAACCAGAATAAAGTGAATCAGTGGACCGAAGAACTTCAAAAGGATTTTTACCATTTATTTGAGTTAATTCGTCACCAGCTTTAATGCTTTTAATCAAGACAGGATCAAGTACTTTTTTAACAACTACTTTTCCTTCTGCAATATCAAAAAGCAATGGTAAAGAAGCTATGTCTTTATTGTTGTCGCCATATAAATCTACGAACATGTGGCCATCGTTGAGCGAATTTGCAATCCATTTTAATGTCTTCAAAAAATCCTGGTCTGTTTTATCGGAAAAAACCTTAAGGATTCCTGCCTTCCAAATTTCATCAGCGTTAAGTGAAGCGTCATCCCAATAAGGATAAGCATGTTTTAATATATTATGTAAAATTACAAGATCAGCTAATCTAATAGACAAATCTGAGCCACTGATGCTGAAATCTCCATTTTTATCTCTTGGCCACGATTCATAAGCGTACTTGATTAGTTCAGCTACATTACCTTCGTTCACTTTTGGATAAGTATGCTTTTCATTGCCATATAGCACTAAAGGAACGGTGCATTTTATTCCAGGAACCAAACTTTGCGTTATAAATTCACCAATTTTAAGTTGTCCATCGAAAAGCTTCGCATTCCCTTGACATTTAAAAAACCGGATTATCCTGCTATCTATCTTCGAATCCAACTGATTTAGTGCCACCATTTTTTCAGCCACCGGAATATTCAATTCTCTGCTATTATCAATTAACTGTAGCGTAATTTTATTGATGTCTAATGTTCCGGAACTTAAATTGATTTCTATGGCAAGCGTAAAAAAGTTCGATTCAGCGTCAAAAACACCATCGAAAATATACTGTTTTTCGTTATTTAAGGTAACGGATTCTTTTACAAAAATGAGTTTATCTAAATATGGTTTTAAAACCAAATCTTTAATGTTTGATTTAGCATTAATACTTAAAATAAACTTTTTGCCTTTATAAGGGCTAACATCAACTGGCGATATTATAGCAAATGCATTTTGTCTGATCCTTGCCTCTGATATAGGATTAATCCTGTTTATTCGGATGCTATTATAAATATTGTCGAAATATGGCAGTTTTAAACCTATGTGTTGCCAATAAACAGGTGTGTATCCAATTAAGCTGTGAGGTGTTATATCGGAAACGTCAAACTTTAAATTTTCTTTCGAAGAAATTTTGACTGTTGGTGCAATTGGAAGAAAGATTTCATTTAAAGTTGATATTAATTCGTGATCATCTTTAACCTGAAGCATTTTTTGACTTCCATAAATAGCAAAACTTTGCCACTCAATTTTTGAGGCTTCATCTGAAGGATGGAAATACTGAACATATCCGTATAATTTGCTGAACGTGGTTAAGTTGCGTATTTGCTGTTGAGTTTGTGTGGATCCGGTTAAGGAAGCAATGACCAGGCATAGGGTAAATAATAATCTCATTTGTTGGTGATCTATAAAAAAATAGAATATAAATACTAATTGTGTATAAAATCTAATTTTAACATAGATTAACACCAGGCTTCCTGATAAACCCAGAAAGGGAGACGTTTTCAGGTGAAATAAAAAGTACCATTTAAGATTGGGTTAGAGAAAAGAGGAGAAACAGTTCAACTTTTGTTTTCTGATTCGTATTACGATGCCATATCATTTTATGATTTCGTTAACTATCAAATAATTCACCTCTTTAACCATAATTACAGGGATAATAACGAGCAAAGTTTTAATTAAGTTAAATATTTCAAAATGTAATAGCGCTATTAGCAAAAATCCAAAAAGAGGAAATACCATTTCAAGGCATTTCTCTTTTTGGATTTAAGTATAACTGATTAATAGGGAAAGCGCTATTCTATTGCTTTATAAGTTTATATAAAGACTCCACCGGTACCGTATTCTTCAATACCATCTGCAATCCGGGATTCATCTCACTATGTATCAACGGATGTGTATTGGAAACGGTAGCAACAACATCACCATATTCATTCATCACCGGGCCTCCGCTGGACCCTGTTGCATAATCTGCTGAAATCACGACCATTTCACGAAAGAACCTGTTATTTGGATCTCCTGCTTCCTCCAGGTACTTATCCATTACGTTACCTTGTGAAAAGAAATAATGCATCCCTTTTGGATGTCCTAACACAAACACCTTTTCGCCCACTTTTGCACCTTCTGCAAGCGGTAAGGCAGGCAACAGGTCGCCATTTGTTTCCAGTTGAAGTACGGCCAAATCATTTTCTTTTGAGGAAGTTAATACCGATTTCACCGCATAGGTGCGTCCATTGGCCATCCGAACAACGAAACCTAAAGGCTTATTGCCGTCTGACATGTTTGCATAGGTGGCGATTACATGGTAATTCGTCACCATGATTCCTTTGGGATCAATGATATACCCTGAGGATTCGCTGATGTGTGCATTAGAACACCTGGGGCACAAGTAAACACAACCTGTAATTACAGTAGCGGCTTTTGCACGTTCGTAGATTGCATTTGCCGTTAAAACATTTTTAGAAGGTTTAACGATTCCAACAGCAGCTGATTGAGGTGGATTAGCTAGCATCGCCTTTGCATCCTCTAAAGTAACCGTCTTTACTTTTAAAAGTAAAGAATCTACAGATTTCTGATAATCGGCTGCTATTTTAGCATCGTTGGTAAATCCTTGCGCCATTGTAAGAGTAGAAATTAAAATAAAACTCAACAGCATTATAACGACCTTTTTACAGGCCAGCTTCTCTGAAAATATACTCATCTAAATCTTTTAATTAGTAACGCCAGTCATGCTACGATAACCTTTGGCTTCTTTCTCTAAACTCTCCACCCTGGTTTTAAAATAGTCTTTAATGGCTGCTTTCTGTGCATCATTTGCTTTGGTCATCTGCCCCATTAAAATTCCGTCCAGTATTCCCTTGTAAACATCTGTCGGAGGCATTATCCAGATATAACGCTTATAATAGCTGATCAGACCATCTACATCTTTATTAGTTACGTAAAGCGCAATCTTACAAATGTGTGTTTCTGCCTGATCTGGTCGTAACTTTAGCAAACCAATAATATAAGCAACCTCTTCAACCTCCTTAGGGGTGTAAAACAAGTTGTAACGTGCTGCGCTACCTGCGGCAATACAATACATGTCTTTTCGCACTTTGTCGAAAATAATGCGGTTGATAACATCAGTACCCATCGCCTGATCCATATCGCCCTTATACATCAAAAGCTTATGAAAAAAAGGACTGCCAAACTTCACTGTACCTAATGCCAGTTGAAGATAATCAGGGCTAAATCTTTCATAATCTAAAAGGTGGTCAAATACATCTTCCAAAACTGGTGAAGGATCCTGAGAGTTTTGGTACAGTGCAAGGGCGTAAGGCATTCCGGTCTGCATGCCTTTCTGTGCTTCATAAGCTGCTTTCAGGCCTTTCAGAGAATTCTTCGGATCTAAGGCAGCCTTTACTTTTTCCACAAATTCATCGGCAGTCGACTTTCCAACTACCCTATTGATTTCCTGCCCCTGAGCATTCAGAATTAAAAAAGTAGGGTATGCGGTTACATTGTATTTTTTGCCGATTTCTTTGCCTTCACCTTTCTCCATATCGATTTTTATCGAAACGAATTTTGGATTGATATAATCGCCCGCAACCTTTTTTGGAAACTCCTGTTGCGCCATCTCAATACAAGGTATACACCAGGTTGTGTAGCAATCAATTAAAATAAGTTTTTGTTTTGCAGGGTCATTTGCTTTTGACATGGCTTCGCTGAGTGTTAAGTGCTCAAAATTGATGCCTTGTGCAAGCACTTTTTGTAAAGGAAGCAAAGCGAATACAAGCAAGAAAGCTGCGATTAATTTATTCATCTTAAAGAGTTTATGTATTATAATTTTGAATTGATCAATTCTGTAAGTTTTGGATCAGACGGTCTAGGCGCGTCGAATGCCACCATTTTTCCCTCTTTATCAATTAAGATGTATCTCGGAACCTCTGTAACTTCGTAATCTGTCACAATCGTTCCTTTGTTGTTTGTGAATAAATGAACACCCGATAGTTTCTTTTTGTCTACCATATCTTTCCATTTGGCCTTATCGGTATCAATAGAAAGACTGATAAACACCACATTTTTGCCTTCAAAAGACTTTTCAAGTGCCTCAAGCGCGGGTTGTTCAGCAATGCATGGTGCGCACCAAGTGGCCCAAACGTCTAACAAAACTACTTTACCACGATAATCTGAAAGACTGCGGGTTTTGCCGTTAATATCCGGGTATGAAAAATTGATTGTTGCTCCGCCCGGTACTTTTAATTTTGCTCGCTCAGCCAAAATCTTCATCTCTTTCTTCTGCGCATCAGTTAACATATACTTCTGGTTGTTTGTAGTGAAAGCTACTAAATCCATAGATAATCCCATTTTTGCTTCCTTTAAAACTACTTCTGCCAGTAATTCTTTATTGGAGATTTCCGGAATGATGAGCTCACTCGTCATTCCTTCCTGCGAATTATAAATGATGTGTTTGCTGAAACCCAATGTCTGAATGTAGTCAAAACCAAATGGAAGTGTCCAGATCGCTTTGTCTGAATAAGTTTCATTTTTAAAAAGATTAGTGAAATAGGCTGGGTATTCATCTCTCCGTCCAAAATTAAGTCCTGATGCAATCGGAAGCAACGCATCATACCTCAAACTGTAAGGGAGCATATATTTCACATATTTATCGAATGCCTCATTACCAGTATTTATGCTTTTAATAAAAGTATCCACTGGCCCTGCAAGTGAATCAATTGTAGCGGTAAGTCGCTCCGTTGGTATTGTATATCCTTTTCTGGTATGTCCAAACTTTCTTAGTGGAAGAACAAGTTTATACCAGTCTGCAAATACCTGATTCTCCTTACTTAGATTACCTGAATAAACTATGTTTCCGTCAGCGGCATCAACAGTTAATTCTTCACCGGCACGCATGTAAACGGGGTATTGATCTTCTTCAAAGCCCAGGTAACGAATTACATTCAAATCACTAGCAGGAATCTGGGTACTAAATGATTGGTCTTGTCTGGAAAGAAGCGCCATTGAGATGGGGCTTAAACCGCCTTCTTCCTGTTTGGAAAATAATACTCGATCTGCCTTGAGGTTCTGGGGAAGGAGCTTTTTAAATTTCCCTTTGATAACCGCATTCTGGGCCAATGCCGATAGAGACATCGCTGCCATTAAAACAACAATAATTGATTTTTTCATGTATTTATTTTGAATTTTGAATAGGTGGGTATGGCGCACATTCGCCACACCCGTTAAGTAGTTTATTGATTTGGAATGCCTAAATCTGTCAGGATTTGGCGTATTAAATTATATTTTATCATGATTACAGGATTTGAGCCATACAAAGCCTTAAATTCTGCATCCGTACGCCCGAGTATAGCTTCCAGATACATGTTTGTATCCATAGAAGGAGTTGCGGGCGTTAAATATGGATTAGTTGGCTCAGCGTCAAGAAAACCTATGGCCTGTAATGTTGGACTCACACCGGCTGGTAAACCTGTTACCTTGTAAAGGAAATACGTACTAATATTGTAAGTATCGCCCGTAGTGATGAATTTCCGGGTAGCGTTGGCAAATTTGTCCAGTATGTCTGCATATTTAGGCCTGAGTACGGCAGTTGTAAGCATTGCCCGTAGAATCGCACCTTTGTATCGTACTTTTGTTGCTTGATCCATAGTAGGAATACTTGCAATTTCACCGATCATAATGGTGTTTAAGCCCTTAAATGCATATTTGAAGGCATTGCTATCGAAGGTGCCAACCAATAAGATACTGGGTACATAAACGCCTTTAGGTAACACCGGTAAAATTTCACTCTTCAAATAGGCAAGTGCTGCAGGCACATCTGCTTTGTTGCAATAACTAAAAGAAAAAATGATCGGTGGTGCTCCAGCCTGCAAACCGCCAATGGAGTAACTTAAAGACAATTTCTCATAATGGGTAAAATTCCGCCCAAAAACATCTGTTCGGGCTTGTGTCCCAATGGTATCATTAACGTAAACCGGAATACCGGTATCTTTAAAAAAGAGATAGTTCCCATGAATGGTGGCGTCATTGGGATTGTCATCAACAACCAGCCAATTTTTGTCGTAATCCGGGAAAACTGTTACCTCTTCCTTCCGGCATGCAGTTGCCAATAAAAAAAGGAATATGCCTGCGATATAAATTTTATGATTCATATGATATAGGTTATAAGGGTTGAACAGTACGTACACTTCTAACAGGATTTGTTAATGAACCCCGGTTAAATTCTATGGCATAATTTGGAATAGGAACCTGCCAGCCCGCTGCATCCTGTGCAAAAGACTTCAGTACATAATTGCCAATAGGTATGTTTGCATTGTTTTGCGCGTCATAGCTGTAAGCCGGATGCCTGATATTAAAATCTTGTGGAAGGGGGTATCTGGAATTTACCGCATAACGCCGCAAGTCAAACCACCTATGTCCTTCAAAACACAACTCCCGTCGTCGTTCTGCCCTGATAAATTCAACCAACTCCCGATTGGCTGCTGGTATTTGATCCATACTGGCGCTACGAAACCGTTTCAGCCGCAGTTTCTGGATTTCACTTCTCGCCTCTTCATTTGCTCCAGTTATCGCTAAGGCCTCTGCATTGTTTAAAATTACTTCTGCATAGCGGAGAGAAAAAATACAGGACACTTGCTCCGGATCGTTGGAGGTTTGCCATCCGCGGTATTTCGCTGGCAACGAAGATTTAGTTTTAGCAGACTTTTGAAAGAAAGCATTAAGCCTCAGATCATCTGAAGCATAGCTATTCATTAACGTACTTGAAGCTTTAAACGAAGAAGCCTGACGGTCGAATGGACTATAAGCAGATGTAGAATCATTCACAAATACGGCAGCAATTGTATTTTGTCCCATGGTGAAAATGGATTCACTGGAACTCCGGGAAGTGAAATTGGTATTCGGTGAATATTGGTTCAGGTCATTAAGCGTGTAACCCATTGCGTCAAAACTTTTACCTGCGGCGATTGCTTTGTCATACTGTTCCGTATACAAATATACCCGGCTTTGCAGTATCTTCACTGCGGCAATCCCAACCCGTATTTTTGTACCGGGGTCATAGCCCTGTAAATATTGTTCGGCCTGATCAAGATCTGCAACAATCTGTTTATAAATTTTATCATTGTTGTCTCTTTTAAAAAAATTGTCTTCTACTTTTTCAGAGATCTTCAATGGAACACCTTCATCCGTAGCAGCAGAGCTGACACGGTATGGACTGCCATAGACATTTTGTAACAGAAAATAGTAATAGGCCCTCAAGAAATAGGCTTCTCCACGAATATGTTGCAAGGTTGAATTATTGGACGTCTCAGCTAATTTTGAGGCCTCAAATAGAATAGCGTTTATAGCCCCAACACGCTTATAAATTCTTTTCCACAGGACTTCCTCCCAAGAAAGATTCAAGACATTTACCGCTGGGCTCTGAGCCCAGTTGTGGAACCCAGACAACTTGTAAAGCGGGGTGGCCTTGTCGGTTTCCACAAAGTCAAGTACAAACTGTTCAGAATCGTCGTCCATCACATGAATCCATGGTGCGGTAAGACCATTTTCTGATAGATCGCCCATTGTTGCCTGATCGTAAACGGAAAACGAGTTCGTATTAATAAACGCTTCTCCGATCATCAGTTTGTTCAGGTCATCTGTGTTTTGAACATATTTCAGATCTGTTGAGTATTCTTCCAAAAATTTGCTGCATGATGAGATCAGTAACAATACAGGAAAAAAAATATAGATTGAGTATTTCATAATGCTTTGGGTTTAAAATGAAACATTAATGCTACCTGAATAAGTAGGGGTTAGTGAAAGGTTGATGTTTGGAGTTGAACCTGATTGTGTTGGGTCTTGTCCTTTCAGCATTTTACTGCTTATAATGAAAAGATTGGTTCCGGTTACGCTGACATACGCTGAGCTCAGGCCAAGTTTGTGAACGAGTTTCTCCGCAAAGTTGTACCGGAAAGAGGTAGATTGCAGTTTCAGATAATCTCCGCTAACCAATCTGATGTCCGAATTGTCATACATCTCATACATACTTCCCCCAAGTTGGTATTCCGTTGCCGGATATTGAGTCCACCATGGCATATTTAGATTGTTGTCTGCTTGTAGTCCAGGTATGTTGGTATAAGCTTCATCCCCTGGTCTTCTCCAACGGTCCACAAACTCTTTACGAAGGTTTTGCTGTGGATAGGCAATTGCCGTTCCGTATCCGGAGGCGATCTTCATCAAACGGATTTTGTTGCCCAAAGAATAGGTCAAATTGAACGATAAACCGAAGTTTCTCCAGCCGAAATAATTGGAAAAGCCACCTTGAATAAAGGGTTCACGACGGCCAGACTCGCTCATTACCTCCAGATACACGTCCTCTTTTTTCATTGATCCATATTTTTGTTGATAAGCAGTTTCCTGTTCGGCCTCTGTTCCGTAAAAAATCGGTGAACCATCTACCGGGCTCAGCCCCTTAAACTTATAAGAATAGAATGTATTTAGTGGCTTACCAGCAAGCTGAACAGTTCCAGATAGAAAGTCATTATAATCTAAATTATCAACCAAAACGTTGTTTCTGTTGTTGATTGTACGATTTAAAACTTTGTTCAATACCTGCCCAAGTTGTGGGTCAAAGTGCCATACAAATCCACGCTTTGAGCCACTCATCCCCACATTATCAATGGCTTTTATACTCAGGCTTACCTCAATGCCTTTATTTTCCAGTGTACCGCTGTTGATCACATACTTTTCTACGCCATTAATCTCTGATACCGTTTTATCAAGAAATGCATCTTCGGTCTTTTTATAGAAGTAACCCAGCGATCCGGTTATTTTATTTCCAAACAGGGAGAAGTCTAATGCAACGTTAGAGGAGGAAGTCCGTTCCCATTTCAAATCGGGATTTGGAAAATTGGAAATCGTTGAATACTGCGAATTGTAGAAAACGTTTGTAATTGGATTTTGCTTAATGACCATATTGGCAGATTGGCCGGGCAACATATTTCCCTGCCAGCCCCATGAAGCTTTCATAGCAAGATCATTTACCCACGACACATTTTTTAGCAAATCGTCCTTCATATTCCATCTGCCAGAAACGGCCCAAATTGGGAGGAATTTATTGTTCGATCTTGCTCCGAACAGGTTTGACTGTTCGCCCCTAATATGTACATTAAAAATATAACGGTTGTCCCAGGAATAACCTGTGGTACCAAACCAAGCAACAGTATTCGTCAATTGACGGTTATAGGAGCCTAAAGCGTCTTTGGTATTCATCCATTGTTGATAATATCCACTATTAGTTGTTGGCACCACATCGAAATAACCGCCCATTTCTTTAAAATACCCTCTTCTGGTGATGTTAAAACCTTTATATTCCGAAGATATGGCCTCGATACCGGCACTTGCATTGATGGAATGTTTAGCGTCTTTTCCAAAATAAGTGCTGTAATTGGTCTGTAGGCGGGCAGTATACCCGTTATTATGCGTTTCACTCCTTTGAAGTTCACCGCCAACCGGTGCAAGATCAAATCTGGGATCCCTGTTCGCCCTTATTTTATTAATATAGTAAGTGTCTTTCGTATAATATAGTTCTCTGTTATTGCTGCTGGCATTGTAAGCAAATGTACCATCTACATCCAGGCCATTCATTACCTTGTATTTTATTAATGCCTTGATATTGGCTGAAATAAGATCAGTATGGTCTCCGGAATTCTCCTTTTCTTTAAGAATATTGTAGTTATAAAAAGGAGCTCCGCTGATCTCTTTCGGATAGAAAAAATAACTGCCATCTGCATTGAAAGCCGGAATCGTTCTGCTGGTATTGTACGCATAGTTCATCAAACCTAAATCCTGTGGGGTATAATCTCTGGTTGAATAGTTACCGGTAAAAGAGATTTGAGCCATAAATTTTTTATAATCTGCAGTGATACTCATGAGCGAAGAATAGCGTTTATTGTTTTCCCCCTTGATTGCACCATTTTCATTCTGATAGCCTAGAGAGGAATAATATTTAATTCCATTGGCGCCACCGGAAAGACTTAGATTATGATTCTGGGAGATAGCATCCTGCGTTAAAAGTCCCATCCAGTCTGTATTTACATTTGCGTAATAATCAGTTAGCCGTTTAAACTCATCGTACTTGATGTTACCTGCATAATAGTCCTGAAGTGCTTTTTCGTAACCAGTAAACTGCGTTACATTATTGTACTGCATCCCTCGCTCGATCATCTCTTTAGATACGTCTATACGTTCCTGCGAGTTCATCATGTACATGGACTTATCCGAATACCTTGGGTGCCTGGAGAAGCTGGTTGTGCCCGCATAAGAGATTGTAGGCTTGCCAACTTTACCTTTTTTTGTTGTGATCACAATTACGCCGTTACCTGCTTTTGCTCCGTAAAGTGCCGTCGCGGATGCATCTTTAAGCACATCTATCTGATCAATATCCTGAGGATTTAGTCCTGCAATTGCATTACCTAATAAATTTACAAAGTCCAGGTCGTTGATTTGCTGTGGGTTAACATTAACAGGATCGGTTAATACAATTCCGTCTAAAACCCATAGTGGCTCCCTGTTTCCCAAAATCGTTGATGTTCCCCGAATCCTTAACCTCGGCGCGGCACCCACCTGACCAGAGTTTTCCATAAAGATCATCCCGGGAACTCTACCTTCTAATAATTTATCAATGGTGTTAATTCCGGGAGTGATTATACTATCCATTTTAAGGGTAGTTACTGCACTTGTCAGCTTTCTGCTGTCAATCTTCTCATACCCCGTGTTCACAATAGTTACTTCGTTCAGGGCTGAAGAAACAAGTTCCAGTGTAACCACTCTGGCCCGTATGGCATTGACTTCCAATTTGGCATAGCCCAGGTGATGGATCTCCAGTGTGGCGTTTGCGTACTGAGTAGGAATTACAAATTTCCCGTTTTCATCTGTTCTGGTTGAAAAACTTGCACCTTTAACTTTAATTGTAGCCCCGTCCAACGGTTTACCGTCCTCTGTAGTCACTCTACCCTCTACCGGAGTCTCCATCAAATCAGAAGGAGCAGATGCGTTCTTATCCAGTATGATAATGATACGGTCTTTGATTTCATAAGTAAGCGGTTGTTCAGCGAACAATTTCCGTAATGCATTGATTAACGGTTCGTTAACAAGCTTTAAGGTTACCGGTCTGGCTTTTTTTAAAATCCGGTCGTTGTATGAAAAATCATATTTCGTTTGCTTACTGATGGCCTCTGCTGCTTGTACGAAAGGCGCATCTTTTAAATTAATGGAAACCGTTTGCGCACTTAATTTACTACTTAGTTGTAGTGCAAAAAAAGCCAGGAAGATGAAAATAAATTTAACAATAAATGGTGATGTGCTGCTGTTGGTTACAGTATCGCCTGGTTCAGACGGCACACGCCTCCCTTTGTCCTTGTGGATAAGGAAATAGTTCATATTTTTGTAAGGTTAGTTAGTTTGTTTGAATGGTTTGTTGGTTATTCTCTGAATCGGATCTATCTATCACAGCTGATGGTGTGCCCACACCGTCAGCCTTTTTAACAGACGCCGAAATTACATGGTAAATTCTAGCGCATAAGCTTTACACTCCTTCCTTTGATATCAAATTTTAAATCCGTTATTTTTTCGAGTGCGTGTAATACTGCGGATAATTTTTTATCTCTGCTGATTGATGCATGAATCTGGATATCAGCAGGAATTCCAGTGTAATCGACATCCAGGTTATACCAACGTTCAATCTGCCGCATCACTTCGGTTAATGGGGTTGCTTTAAAACGGAACTGACCGTCTTTCCAGGCAACAAACAGGCTTGCATCAACTTCAGCAATTTCGAAACCAGCACCTGCGAGTACAGACTGTTCTCCGGGATGCAGTTGCGGTGCCTCATTATTGCCTTCTCTGCTAAGTTGTACGCGACCATTGACTAAAGTGGTAACCGTTTTATTTTCATCCTGATAAGCGTTGACGTTAAAGCTGGTTCCCAAAACCCTTATCTGCTGTCCCCTGGTGCTCACAATAAATGGCTGGCTGGCATTATGATGTACTTCAAAATAAGCCTCACCAACAAGTTCAACCCTTCTTTCTTTACCCGAAAAAGTTGCCGGATAAGACAAGGATGAGGCTGCATTTAGCCATACTTTGGTACCATCGCTTAAGGTGACAGAATATTGTCCCCCTTTTGGAGTACTTAAGGTAAGATGCTGATCTGACTCTTCATTTTCAACCAGTGTTCCATCTTTATAGCGGACAATTCCATTTTTGGTAATAATCTCTTGTTTTTCGCCGTTCAACTGATATACGGTACCTTTCGATGAAATTAAAGATGCGCGGTTGGTTCCGGGTTGTATGTCGGTGATGTAATCCTTTGATGCCAGTTTATCAGGCGAATCATTTGTTGAAATAAAATATATTGATACGGATAAGGATATAAAAAACAGAACTGCCGCCGCCACTTTAGATATCCAGGAAATTCTGCCCATCAATGTGGGTTTTTTCAAGCTTATGTTTTGTTGAATTTCAATCCATGCCAAATCCGCTACTTCAGCAGATTTTTCATTAAGTATATCTGAAGTAACTTCAGACGCAAAATGCGCTTGAAGTAATCGGTTTAATTGCTCCTCGTTATTTCCTGTCTGAAAAAAAGAGTGTAATTGAAATAATTCCTCATCATTGATGGTATTATTGATGTATTTTTCAAATAAAAGTTCAACTTTAATCTTTTGGTTCATCTAAATAGGCTGTTTTATCCACAGTATATAATGAATACACACGAAAAATAAAAAATAGCACCCCTAAATCAATTATTTTTGAAAAAAATTGGAAGTAAGCATAATAAAAGTTCAAAATGCTTGGATCTTAGTGCAAGCCTCACCCTTTTATTAGCCTCCTGAATATGATGATTGATCGCAGATGCGCTGATCTTCAACTCATCACTAATTTCCTGATAACTCCGCCCTTCTAACTTATGCATGACATAAACTTTTCGCTGTCGCTCTGTCAGTTTACTCAAAGCCATGTCCAGCAATGCTTTAGTTTGCGATGCATCGTCTGCATCATCCATAGGATTGTAAGCTACATCCGGATCGATTTCACTCCGCATAAGCTGGTCATAAATATTTCTTCGGAAAGTGTTTTTTGAAAGATTTGCAGCCATTTTATAGAGCAACGCGCCAAAACTAAGTTCGGGATCTATTGTTTTACGAATTTCCCAGATCTTCATGAAGATGTCCTGGAGGATGTCTTTAGCTATTTCTTCTGATTTTAAAATCTGAATCAATTTTGAAACCAGGCGTTGTGCATAACATTTATATATTTCTTTAAATGCAGATTCGTCTCCATCCCGCAACTTTCGCAGCAGTTCTTTTTCATCAGTGATGGCTATTTTTCTCAAGAAAATCAGTAGTTAGTTGAAATCGAAGGTAACAAAAAAGTAACTTAAACACAATAACCTGGCTTAACACCCGAAGCAGGTCGTCGGTGTAGAGCGAAACGGCTCATTATTCGTTCCGCGTAGAGAAGAGCAAGTGACAGCATACAGAACAGTTCAAACAAAAAAAAGCAAACCCGGTAAAATCCGTCGCTTGCTTTTATACTTAGCGCCTGTTTAAAATTAAATTTATTTCATACGTTAGTCTGAGGGATAATTATTCATAAAATCAATATGATTGACAGGGGGTTCTATTGCTATGTTCCGGCGAGGAATCGTCATTGCGAGAAGGCTTTTTCAGCCGACGAAGCAATCTTACAACGATCGCTAACAGCGTGCGCTTTAAGATTGCTTCGTTCCTCGCAATGACGACCTTTTTTTGGAATCTGTCAATGGAAGAGTAGTCGAAGGCCATTCAACACATTAATAAAGCAATCGACTACGTTCTTGTGATGAAAAGGCTAATTTTTTTTATAAAAATTTAAACAGGCTCTTAAAATCGCATATAAATTAACCCTGCTGTTCAGGCATGCCGTTCGGGTCCATCCATACATATTCCCAATGGTGACCATCAAGATCATCAAAACTATGCTGATACATAAAACCGTAATCGGTAGCCGGATTAGGTATCGTCGCGCCAGCTGCTACCGCTTTGTCTACCATTTCGTTAACCGCATCTTTACTCTCGGCCGATATGGCAATGGAAGTTTCTATTGTTTTGTGTGCATCTATAATTTCTTTTTCGGTAAACGTTTGGAAAAATGTTCTGGTCAGCAGCATGATATAAATAGTATCGCTGATGATCATGCAGGTTGCTTGCTCATTGGTAAATTTGGGATTAAAAGTATATCCGAGTTTGGTGAAAAATTCCACCGATTTGTCAAGGTCGTTAACAGCCAGGTTTACGAAAATTTGAGTTGCCATATGGTTTTTATGATTTAGTATATTCAAAGATATATTAAAGCTACATGGAAATTAACGTGCAAAAACGACAAGTTAAGGGGTTGAACGCGACTTATTGATGACTTGCCAATTAACCGCAAAGACCGCTAAGTAAAGGCGCAAAACACGTAGCGTTAAGGAGTTGTCTCGCTCTGGCTATCGGATGAAGTACAACGAAATGCAGAGATCTTTTGAAGTGTGAATTTATATCAATCTTTTTTACCACAAAGATCACAGAGTGAAGGCACAGAGTTAGGTTAAGGGTGGAATGTCATTAAGTCAAGGTTTTAACCACAGATCTACACGGATTTTTATATCTGTGTGCATCCTTTTTATCTGTGGTTAAATGGCATTGGAGTAAGGGAGGTAGATGCAGGCTTTACGTCCATCTTACACTATCCATTTTGCCTCAGCCCCGTTTTTCGTTAATTAATAAATTGTATCTGCTGTACCAAATAGGCCTTCCCAAATTGCTGCGGATCGTGCACCACTGTAGCTTTAATGGCCTTCCATTTTGGCCGTTGTCCATTTTGCCAGTTCGCACGGAGTTCCTGTGCGTTTAACCAGATTTCCTCCAGCTCGTTCTGAACGGTGCTGTTTGCATAAGTGAGCTGTAACTTACCTGGAATCATATAATAATCATTTCCTGTTTTGCCCAGTGTTATTACTGGTCCTCCAGGGACATAAGAAGTAATCAGCTGCACGGTAAAAGATTCAGTTCCTTTATACTGCTCTTTGCTGATTATCTTTTCGAAAATAAAGTAGTATTCAGGTCCGTCTTGGAGGGGCACTTCATCGCGGTTGAACCTCGCTTTAACACGGTAAGTATAACCAGGCTCCCGCTGATCAAAACCCGAAAGCGAAGCACCGGCATCTACATTACCAGGCAATTTTAACAGCTGATCGTTATCTGCACCGTAGCGATGGCTTACCAGTAATTCAACTTCCTGCCCGTTTTTTAAGTTCAGCGGGCCATATCTTTCTGATTTTTTACAAGAAACAAGTGCGAAAACGATGAATAAAAGGAGTAGGTTTTTCATAGAGATGCTATTTTAGATAATTTCCACTCCTAAAACGTAAAGATAAAGATAGACGCTACACCATATTGAACATTTTGTTTATCCCGCAGATTTAAAAGATCGACGCAGAGACAACAAGGTGTTCTGTTTCTTTTGCGGAATAGACTTCTGACTCCCGACTATTCCATTCTAAAAAACATTCATCCCCCAAAAGGCTACGCTCCTGTACTTTATGTTTTTTCTTAACATTAGTTTTCGTTGCTTTGTTTAGCGCAGAAAAATTTTGGAAAAGAAATCTCACATATCGCTTTATTGGAAATGTCAGCTAATTGGCTGGTCGGTAGCGGCTTTGTATTGGACGTTCCAGGGTTGGTCTGCTGCTGGTAATTTTAGATTCGATTTGGCTGTTGTGCAGTTTGTTTCGGATGTTCTGATGTACATTTTGATTACCCATTTATATCGTAATTTTGCAAACAAAAACCGTTGGCAGAATCTTTCCCTTAAGAAACTGATCTGGCGAATGTTAATTGTTATTCCGGCGATGGGTATTTTTTATCTGCTAGTGACTATTGGTAAGTTGTACCTGGTGAGGCTATCGTTCCTGAGCCATCCATCACAGTCGTTTACCGAATTTTTTAGCATAAATGCTCCTGGTATTTTGGTTGCTGGTATCCGCTTAATGGCCATATGGCTTTTGGCCTATCATCTTTACCATTATGCAAAAAGGGAAATCCGGTTATCGGTAGAAAATGCGAGATTGGAGCTTAGCATTAAACAATCACAGTTAGACAACCTTTCTGCTCAGTTAAACCCCCATTTTCTATTTAATGCACTCAATAATATAAAATCTTTGGTGTACACCCGCCCCGATGCTGCAGGTAGGGCAATTGATCTGTTAAGTGAGCTGTTGCGCAACGGATTATATAAAGGTAGTGCCATGCTTATTAGGTTAAATGAAGAAGTAGACCTGGTTAGAGATTACCTGGAACTGGAGTGTTTGAGAATGGAAGAAAGATTAAATTACGATTTGGATATCGATATTTCGCTTTCCGGGTTAATGGTGCCACGTCTATGTATTCAAACATTGGTAGAAAATGGGGTAAAGCATGGGATTGCCTTAGAAAAACATGGTGGAAAAATTGAAGTAATAATTAAGGAATATGATGGATTTGTAAATATTCGTGTCTTAAACCCGGGCAAATTAGAGCCGGATAAAACGGTGGCAGGAATCGGACTTCATAACCTGAAAGAAAGACTCGATCTGAGTTATCATCACCGTGCGTCCTTCAGCCTGTATGAAATGGGTCAAAAGGTTTGTTCCGAAATTAAAATTCCGATCAGATGAGAAACATTAGAACGCTAATCATCGACGATGAACGCGGCGCAAGGCAGGAGTTGAGGAGGATGTTAAAAAGCTATCCGCAGATTACGGTATTGGGCGAGGCTGCTAATGCTGATGAAGCCGAACAGCTCATCGGACTTTTAAAACCGGAACTGATTTTTTTGGATATACAGATGCCTGGTCGTTCGGGTTTCGATCTGTTAGAAAATCTGGTACATGTGCCACAGGTGATTTTTGTAACGGCTTTCGACAGTTATGCGGTGCAGGCTTTTGAAGTGAGTGCCATGGATTACCTGATGAAACCTGTACGTGATGAACGCTTTAAAAGTGCAATGGATAAAGCCATACAAAAGATTGGCGCGAATGACGGCACAGCTATTTTTGTGAAAGACAGGGGCAAACATCATCTCATAAAGTGGAAAGACGTGCATTTGATCGAGTCGGTAGAGAATTACGCCCGGCTCTTTTTCGGGCAAGAACAGGTATTGCTCAAAACCTCATTAAATAAATTGGAAGAAAACCCCGATTGCCAAGGATTTTTTAGGGCAAGCAGAGGTATATTATTTAATCTTGACTACATCAGTTCAATAAAAAAAGATGATGAGGGGATGTTTGTAGAACTAAAGACAGGGAATTTAATCAGGATATCAGAACGGCGAGCCGTTAAATTAAGGAGCCTCATTAAAATATAAACTATAATTTTTTGATTATGAAAATAAACTTAGTAAAACTAGGTGTGGCTGTGCTATGTCTCATCGTGGGCTTAGAAACTTTTGCACAGCAAAAACTTACCTTACCTGATAGCAGTAATTACATCATTAACGATAGTGTAATGATTAAAACAAAATATGGCATTACGCTATCTGCAGTTGTGGTGAGGAAAAAAGGTATGCCGCAGAAATTACCAGCAGCACTCTTTTATTTTATCTATTCCAATACGAATAGAAGTTTGATGGAAGCGAAATATGCAGCTGATCATGGATATGTTGGTATTGTTGCCGATGCCAGAGGAAAACGGCTCAGTCCCGATATGCCGGTGCCTTACGAATATGAAACCAAAGATGTAAATGCAGTGATTGATTGGATTATCCAACAATCATGGAGCGATGGCAGGGTGGGGATGTATGGTGGAAGTTATTCAGGCTTTGCACAATGGGCGGCGGCTAAACACTTGCATCCGGCATTAAAAACCATTGTGCCCTATGTAGCGGCTATTCCAGGGCTTGGTTTGCCTATGGAAAACAATATTTTTTTATCGGCTAATTACCAGTGGGCCTTTTATATTACCAATAACAAGTATACTGATGATGTTATAAATAATGATAATGCGCGCTGGCGGAAAATGCGGCTGAATTGGTGGAATAGCGGAGCTGCTTATAACAAGATTGATAGTATTGATGGCACACCAAATCCATTGTTGCAGAAATGGCTTAGCCACCCTGATTATGATACCTACTGGCAGTCAATGGTGCCTTATGGTCGCGATTTTAAACACATCAATATTCCGGTGCTCAGCATTACCGGCTATTACGATGATGGACAGGTTTCGGCATTAGAATACCTTCGCGAACATTATAAGTATAATCCGTCAGCTGAACATTATTTAATTATAGGCCCTTACGATCATTTTGGATCGCAGATAGGTGGAGTAGCCAAACTAAGAGGTTATGATGTAGATTCAATAGCGCTGATCAATACCCGTGAAATCACTTTCCAGTGGCTAGACTATATTCTTAAAGGCGGAAAGAAACCTGCATTGTTAAAAGATAAGATCAACTTTGAAGTAATGGGCGCAAATGATTGGAAGCATGCTTCTTCATTGGCCAAGATGGAGGATTACCACATCCGCTTTTATCTTGACAGTGCTGAAAATGGGATGATACTGTCAGAGCAAAAGCCAGTCAAAGAAATTTTCATGCATCAGCAGGTTGATCTGGCCGACAGAACCAAGTTCTGCAATGATTATTACCCTGATCCGATCATCAAAAAGGAACTCGACAGATCAAATGGATTGTTTTTTATCACGAAGCCAATTAATCAAGCCGTTTCAGTGTCAGGCGCACTAGAGGGGCAGCTTAAAGCCGTCATCAACAAAAAGGATATGGATGTAGGCCTCATTCTGTACGAAATTACGCCATCAGGCAAATATTTTCAGCTCTCTTATTATTTAGGAAGAGCCAGTTACGCATATGATATGAGCAAAAGGAACTTGCTTAAGCCTGGAAAATTAGAAACTATACCTTTTTATAGGTCAAGAGTATTCAGCAAGCAGTTGCAAAAAGGTAGCAGGTTGCTTTTAGTGCTCAATATTGATAAAAATCCTTTTGCGCAGATCAATTATGGAACCGGTAAGGATGTGAGCAAAGAAACGATAAAAGATGCAGCCACCCCACTTGAAATTAAATGGTCGACACAGAGTTTTATTGAGCTTGGTTTTTCGGCGGATGTTAAATGTTTGTTCTAAATCATGTAGCTGGTCCGGATTTGTAACCTAGACATGAGTGCTACAGATTAACAATAAGTTTTTGATGTTTATTTGTTCCGCAGATTTAAAAGATTAACGCAGAGGGCATCAAGGTATGTTGTTTCTTTTTACACAATAGCCCTCAGGTTAATCCATTAATCTAAATTTAAACTTATAAATTATACATACCTCCATCAGCAATAAGTTCTGAACCTAAAATGAATGATGAATCGTCTGAAGCAAAGAATGCGATTGTTTTGGCAATTTCTTCAGCCTGCCCGAATCTGCCCACAGGAATTTGTTTCACCAAACTTTCGCCCATTTGCTGTAAATCCTCGTCGCTTAAGCCTAATTTTTCCGAACTGTGCAATGGTGTGCCAACAGGACCTGGACTAACAGCATTTACCCTTATTTTTCTTGATGTTAATTCAGCAGAAAGATTTTTGGCTAAAGTTAATAAGGCTGCTTTACTTGCTGCGTACACTGTAGCGCCAGCCATTCCGATGTGTGCATTTATCGAAGTATTTAAAATGATAGATCCACCCTGATTAACTAAGGGTAGCAATTGCTGTAAACTAAAATAAGCGCCTTTAAAATTAATGTTCATAATCTCGTCGAACATCTCTTCAGTCATGTGTACTAATGTATTAAATTTTCCAATACCGGCATTAATCACCACAATATCTAAAGTCGGACTAATGGTTTTTACCTGATCGGCCAGTTTTGTAATTTCTTCCATATATGCACTATCGGAAACAATTCCATAAGCATTTTCACCAAGTTTTGCTATGGCGTCTTTTACCGATTGCTCATTTCTACCGGTGATGATTACTCTGGCACCCTGAGCTAAAAATTCTTGTGCTGTTGCAAAACCTATACCGCTGTTTCCACCTGTGATGATTGCGGTTTTTCCTTCTAATTTTTTCATTATCTTTATGTTTTAATACATCAAAGAGACGGCTAATTACACTACCCGTCAAGTATGTACTTTTTGGTTCGGTACGCACCTTTTTGTATGAAATGACTCCAAATTCTATAAATCCCTGCATCAATTTTATATATGACAAAGAAAAGACAAGCTGAGTACACCTGTTCGATGGAAGCGGCGCTAAATGTAATAGGCGGTAAATGGAAATTGACTATTTTGAACAGGCTTTTGTCTGGCCCAAAAAGATACGGCGAACTTCATCGCAGTGTTGCCGGCATAACTGAAAAGATGCTTACACAACAGTTAAGAGAGCTCGAAGAAGACCAGGTCGTTGAGCGGAAAATTTATCCTGTTGTTCCACCCAAAGTTGAATACTCTTTTACAGAGTCGGGGAAAAAGCTGACTGATGTTTTTAAGGCTTTGGAAATCTGGGGTAGTAATTTTCAGCACCGCATCAACCCAATTTCAGGGAATGCAGATCATGATAAAAGCTGTTACTCTTTTAAAGATGAACTGCAACTTACAGAACTTATTCAGCATCCATAGTTTATTATAGCACTATTGTTCTCATAATTTAGATATTTGCAGCTGCTAACTATTAACTGATGAAACCTTACCTGCAACTATTCGATTTTTCAAAGAAAATAAATTATAGAACTGAAATTCTTGCAGGCTTAACGGTAGCCATGACAATGATTCCCGAATCTTTATCATTTGCTATTCTTGCAGGTTTCCCACCCTTAACAGGTTTATATGCTGCCTTTATTATGGGCTTGATTACGGCTGTTTTAGGCGGCAGGCCAGGTTTGGTTTCTGGTGGGGCAGGCGCAACGGTAATTGTGCTCATTGCTTTAATGAAAAGCCAGGGAATAGAATACGTTTTTGCAGCAGTGGCTTTGGCAGGCGTAATCCAGATCATTGTTGGATTATTTAAACTTGGAAAATTCGTCAGGCTTGTTCCACAACCCGTAATGTTCGGTTTTGTTAACGGGTTGGCGGTAATTATTTTTATGTCGCAGCTTGGGCAATTCAAAACACTTGTTAACGGCAGGGTAGAATGGCTGAGCGGTACGCCTTTATATACCATGTTGGCGCTGGTATTGCTCACTGTTGCTATAGTGGTTATTCTTCCTAAAATAACCAAAGCCATTCCATCCTCACTGGTAGCCATTATTGTGGTTTTCCTCGTTGTTTTATGTTTTGGTATTGATACCAAACTGGTTAAAAATATTGCTTCAGTAAATGGTGGCTTTCCTCCCTTTCACATTCCGAAAGTACCGCTGAATCTGGATATGCTCAAAATCATTTTCCCTTATTCACTTATTATGGCTGGTGTAGGCTTAACAGAAGGCCTGCTTACGCTGAACCTGGTTGATGAAATTACAGAAACCAAAGGCAACGGGAACAGGGAGAGTATTGCACAGGGAATAGCCAATATTGCCAATGGTTTTTTTACCGGGATGGGCGGTTGCCCGATGATTGCACAAACGTTGGTTAACCTTTCGGCAGGAGCGAGGGCAAGGTTATCGGGTATTATTGCAGCCTTAACCATATTGCTCATTATTTTAATCGGTGCCCCCGTTATTGATCGTGTACCTATGGCCGCGCTGGTTGGTGTAATGATGATGGTAGCCATTGGCACTTTTGAATGGATGAGTTTTAAGGTGATTAATAAAATGCCTGTGCAGGATATTCTAATCGGGATTCTGGTGGCTGTAATTACGGTTTGGCTGCATAACCTGGCACTTGCTGTATTAATAGGTGTAATTATTTCAGCACTTGTTTTCGCCTGGGAAAGTTCTAAACGGATACGTGCCAGCAGACATATTGATGTTGATGGTGTAAAAACCTATGAAATATTTGGTCCCTTGTTTTTCGGATCGATTGCCAATTTCAATGAGTTGTTTGATGTAGCCCATGATCCTCAGTATATTATTATTGATTTTAAGCATAGCCGCGTTTTTGATATGTCGGGTATTGATGCGCTGAATAAATTAACAGAACGCTACCGTTCTGTTGATAAAAAACTCCAATTAAAGCATTTGAGTAACGACTGTAAACGCTTGCTGAAAAATGCTGATCAGATTATTGCAGTAAATATTATAGAAGATCCTACTTACCGGGTAGCCACTGAACAATAAATTAGGTTAAGCTTTTGTTTAAGGTATACCATCATTGTATCCATACTAACTGCAGAATATAATAGGGTAATTCGTGGGCACGGACCAAAACTATTACTAGTAGTTTAATGGTCATGCTTTGTCTATGATTAAATTTTTTTACTAAAACGTTTAAGTGTTTTAAGGAATTGCAGCATAAAATTGTTCGGATTATTGTTTAAAAGCATCCTTATATGCTGTTTTATAGGATGTTAATTTTTTAAATTATTTTGATAATATTTATTTTTTACTTGTCTGGTTGACAGTTATTTTAGTAGAATTAAATATTATTGCGCCGTTTAATAAAAATTTCATAAAAATGACAATTTATTGTTAAAACGTTTTAGTATATTATATATTTGAGTTAACCAAATACTAAATTTTATGAGAATCCCTAACTATTACTACCAGAATTCCTGTCTTTTTAACCTAGGACATATCTTGCCGTTTCCGAAAAAATAAGTTTTAGAAATCATTTTTTTACCAATTAAAGATCCATTAACTATGCGATACTTATGGGCGTGCCTTGTTTTTTTTGCCGCGTTTACATTAAACGTTTTACCGGTTTTTTCGGTGGGTAAAAAACTTCATAAAGGCCTAACGATTAATTATTTGATCCTTCAGGATACGACGAAAATTAAGATCGTATCGGCTAAAGATTCTTTGCGAAAAGATAGCCTTGAACAGATCAGGAAAAAAACACTTTACAACAAATTGGCTGGTGGTGTACAAAAAGACACCAGAGATTTATCAATCTTCCCTGCCATTTCATTACAGCAAAATTTAAAGGGCGATTTTGCTGGTCTTTATGTTCAGGAACCCTCAGGCGAACCAGGTTCTATTCAGAACATGTTTATCAGAGGGGCTGCAATGCCGCTATTATCTAAAAAGGATTTGTACGATGCTCAGCCTCTGGTGGTTCTCGATGGAATTCCCTTGGTGCGGGAGCATCCTTTTGCTTTTGATATACAACAATTCGATTTTAATAGAATTGGTCCTGCAACTAATTTATTGGCCGGTATTGATATGAATAATATTGCATCGGTAGAGGTACTTAAAGATTTAGGGGCCACTTCTGTTTACGGGCCTAGAGGTGTTAATGGGGTAATTGTTTTAACCTCAAAAACAGCAGTGGGTAAATACCGCGCTATATCTTTCAACTCGTATATAGGTATGGTGCAAAAACCATTTGTAAATACCATTAATGGTAAATATGAAAATGAGTTCAGACAGCGCTTTTATGATGTATATACCACAAATGGCAGGTATTCTGATGATGAAGAGTATCCGGTATATTTAAGCGATTCGCTAAATAATGTGTACAGTGGAAAATCAGACTGGACAGATTTATACTATAAAAATGCACTGGCATATGGCATTAATTTCTCACTTGCCGGCGGTACAGACAGGGCTAATTTTAGGTTTGCATTGGGCAATACCAAAAGTGAAGGTGTAGCAGATCAAACGGGTATCGACCGGTATAGCGCCACTTTCAATATCAATATGAAACCAACCAAATGGTTGTTGTTTTCAACTATGATTAATGCGAACCGTTTAAACCGCGATAGAAATAAAACCTTGCGTGATCGCTTTGCACAACTTAATTATTTTCCTGATTTAAGCGCGCCTCTACCACCAAATAAAGATTTCTATGGTTCATACCTGCAAGAATATAAGAAAGGTTTTGATGATAATAAAACAAACTCTATTCAGGGCTATGCCAAATTAGAAGGGATTTTTGGCCGGTTTAAGGTGGTTTCATCTTTTAATGCCGATTACAGTGAAGGGTATAGGGATGTTTTTTATGCCAGAACGCTTTTACAGGGAAACAGTTATGCCTCCAATTATTATGGCTTTAGCCAAAGATTAATGATGGATAACAAAGTAACTTACGATTTAAACCTGAATAAGGTTCACGATTTTCATTTTGCCTTAGGGCAATCCATGCAATGGGATATTTATAAATACAGTAACGCCTACGCTTATAAAGGTGTTAATGATTATATCAAAATCAATTTGCTGGATTCTAAACCTAAAAATGACGATGGTTCGGATAACGGAGGTTATTTAACACCAGTTGCCTTTCCAAGAGAATTAACTTACCGGTTTTTAGATAAAACAGAAGATAACTTATTGTCTTTTTATGGAAAAGCCGATTACTCATTTAGCGATAAATACTTCTTATCAGCCATATTACGTTTAGATGGCTCTTCAAACGCACAACCAACAAGCCGTTGGTTTTATTCACCAACTATTTCTGCCGCATGGAATATCAAAAACGAGTTTTTGAAAGATAACAGCTCAGTTGATGATTTAGTATTGCGTGCAAGTGTTGGTAGAATGGGGCGCACCTTTAGTTACGATAATTATACACAGGGGCCACAATATACCGCCTCAGTTGGTTATACCGGTAATTTAACGGTGCCCGGATATAATGCATTCGGTGTTCTAACACGCCCTTATCAATTTGGCTGGGTAGGTTATGGTGTGCCCTGGTCGTACTCAGATCAACTTAATGTTGGTGCTGATGTAGCGATGTTGAAAAACCGTCTTCACGTTTCTGTTGACCTTTATAGTAAAACCGATAAAAACCAATTAATCGGGATCCCTGCTTATGCCGAATATGGTTATAAACAATCTATCGAAAGCGGAATGTCTGTTAACAACATGGGTATCGATTTTACAGTAAGTGCTCAGATCATCGCAAAAAGTAAATTCTCATGGAATTCGGCCTTAAACTTTAATCACAACGCCAACGAATTGAAAGCATTGCCAAGAGGATTGGATCAGTTGGTAGTAGGGAACAGATTTTTAAAAGTTGGCCAGCCGGTAGATCAATATTGGTTATTAGAGAATAATGGCATTTATACTTCAGATGCTGATGTGCCTGTGGTTAATGGGCAAAAATTAAAATATAAGGGAATTGTTTTAAAAGCCGGCGATCCACGTTGGAAAGACCAAAAAGGAGATAATACCATTGATGATAACGATAAAGTATTAAAAGGCCATTCATTACCAACCCTTGCAGGTGGTTTCGATAACAATTTTAGATATGGCAACTGGAGCCTGGCTACAAGTCTCTACTTTAATTTAGGAAGAAAACTGATCAACCAGGAGATGGCTAACCATTTTGATTTTGTTAACCGCGAAGGCAATACCGATATCAGTTCTGTTAAAGAAATTACTTTCTGGGAAAAACGTGGCGATTACACAAAATATCCACTTTACAATCCCTGGAGTACAGTAATCCCATACCGCGCAGATCAGGATCTTTTTTTAGAGAATGCTTCATTCTTAAAATTAAGACAGGTTTCATTAGGTTATGAACTGGGTAATTTGCTCAATAAGAGGAACATCAAAATCAACAAATTCTTCGTATACGGTGCCGTGAGTAATATTTTCACCATTACGCCCTACACCGGTCAGGATCCTGAACTGGTTAGCTACGATGGCGTTGACACCGGTTATGGCCAACCCATTCCGAGAACATATACCCTGGGTGTTAAAATGGAGCTTTAAGATGAAAACAAGAACTAACAAAACATCAAGTAAGATGAAAAATATATTATACACACTTCTGGTTTCGATAATTGCCTTTTCGGGTTGTAATAAAGCTTTAGAAACCGATTCAACCAGGGTTGTAGGCGAAAAGAATGCCTGGAATACAGTAGAGGATGCCCGATCGGGAATTTTGGGGGTTTATGCTTTAACACGGGCTGCTTTATCAGATAATAACGGCCATTGGATTTATGGTGATGTAAGAACAGGAGAGTTTTTAAGTCCGAAAAGACAGGATTTAAAGGCTGTAATTGGCAATAATTTAAACGCATCATACCCCGTAATGGAGGCGTTATCTGATTGGACAAGGTTTTATGCCATTGTAAACGGAGCCAACGTTTTCTTAGAAAATATCGGGCATGTAAAAGAAACAGATAAACGATACACGGGCAATAACATGACCGTGGATATTGCGCAAGCCAGGTTTTTAAGGGCTTTTGCCTATTTCTACATGGTGAGAATCTGGGGCGATGTACCATTTATTACCTCATCAGACGAAGGTAAATTTACCAATAAACCCCGCGAAAGCCAGGCCAGGATTTTAGCATGGGCTGAACAGGAAATGCTAAAAGCAGCAGCTGATCTGCCATTTATTTATAGCGGTGGCGATGTGCAGCAGCCAACTGATTATTACAATGAAACTTCAGGCAGATGGGGAGGGGCTTTGGCTACAAAAGTTACGGTATATGCGGTTTTAGCTCATTTGGCAGCCTGGAATGGCGATTATACCAACGTTTCTAAATATGCCAAATTTGTTGAAGATAATTATGGCAGAAGTGCCGGAGGTTTTACAGGAAGTGCTGATTTATCAAATTCCAATGGATTTTTCTACAATAAAAATACCAGGCAGATGTTCGGTTTTAACTCTGATTATGGTCACGTAGATGGTTCATCTACCGGGCATATTGAAGAGTTAACTTTAGCTGAACCGGTTATGACCAAGTCAGTTCCGGATATTTATCTTCCGAAAGATTCGATTCTGAAATATTTCAATATTGCAAAAGATCAAAGGTTCGCTGTTGATACTTTAGGTCAGGCAAAATATGATGGAAGATATTTTACGAACATAAACGGTAAGTATCCCATTTTCAGCAAAATAAAAGTGATTCAGGGCGGAGGAACAGATCCGAACTTCAGGTATTTTACCAGTGCTTTAGTTTTTACCCGCTTAGAAGATATCGTGTTATTAAGAGCAGAAGCGCTGTCTGTCTTGGGCGACCAACAGGGAGCTTTAAATGAACTGCTTTCTGTGATGGGTAGAAGGTATGATGACGGACTTTCTATAAACATAGACGACGTCATAAAATTAATCTTCGAAGAGCGCCACCGCGAATTGTTGGGTGAGGGCTCAAGGTGGTATGATCTGATCCGTTACAACAAGATCAAACAGAACGACGCCAAATTTATGAATCTCATCAATTCTGGCGGAATTTACTGGCCTATATCAAGAAAGCTGATTGCTCAGAATAGTTTATTAACCCAAAATGCTTACTGGCGCTAATAATAACGGATATGAAAAATTCAATAAAATATATAGGTGCGCTGGCAATCTTATCGTTGCTAACGCTAATTAATTCTGCCTGCAAAAAGAATGGAGGGTTTTACGATGCAGCAGATCAGAATGTAACCTTCGCCGGCAATACTTACGATTATTTGAAAAGCAAACCAGGTGTTTTCGATTCCCTTATTGTAGCAATTGACAGGATGGGTTTGAAAAAAACATTAACCGATAGTAATGTTACGCTATTTGCGGTAAGCAATCCAAGCTTCCAACTGGCTTTACGGAACTTAAATACATTAAGGAAACTATCTGATAAAGACCCGCTTTTTTTGGCCAATATTGATGCCGTTCAGTTAGATACGATGACCTCGTACTACATTATCAGAGGTAAAAAAACAACCGATTCATTAAAACTTCAGGATGGTTTAGACTTAAAAAGTGTACATATTGGTTATCCAATGCATGCGAGTGTAACTAAAATATCGGCTTCTGGTCAGGTTGGTGCGGGCCCAGAGGTTATTAATTTTGATAACACCAAAAAAAGCAAATTCATTCGCAACTGGGCAACCAGTACAACCTCATCAAATAACATTAAAACCAAAAATGGGATCGTACATGTAATCAGTGCCGATCATGTATTTGGCTTTAATGAATTCGTTACCCGATTAACTTTTGTACCACCGCCACCAAACCTTTACCTGGAAATTGGCGGGATATTTTCATCAAACCGCGAAAATGGCGGAGGCATAACCAGTGGGGAAAATTCGAGAAAAGTAATTGATGGTGATGATCATACTAAATTCCTGGCCGACTTACAAGGTGAACTTTGGATGAGGTTTGAACTTAAAACACCTGCTGTTTCATCGGTATATACCTTAACATCTGCAAATGATGCCAACGAAAGAGATCCAAAAGCATGGACTTATGAAGGCTCGATGGATGGTTCAAACTGGGTAGAACTGGATAGAAGGTCTAACTTCTTCTTTGAAGAAAGATATCAGCAAAAAGTATTCAGGTGTACCAATACGGTTGCCTACAAATTTTACCGCATTGTGATTACCGAACTCAGAAACAGTGGCACATTCCAGTTGGCTGAGTTTACCATAAACAAAACGAAATAAGTAATGCGAAATAGAAACATTAAAATAAATAGCCCGATGAAATCGATCATATATAAATATTTTGCGCTCCTTTTACTTGCTGTAACCGTTTGCAGTAGCTGTAAAAAGATTTTCGATTTACCCGATGAGAAGGATTATATCAGCAATAATGTGAATTTTAGCAATAAAATTCTGGAGCCAATAATCGGAAGAACCAATCTTATCGGTGGTTTTAACAGCGATAACTCAACCAATCCCATTACGTTCGAAATTGTAAACGTCAGGTTTGGGGATGGAAAGCCGGTGAGCGATCTTTTTACCACGGCACCAACTTACGTATGGACAGCCCCTTACACCGGTTTGGAAAAAAGCCTGGCTGAAATTGAGGCAAAAAGGAAAATCGAAACACATCCGATATTCGAAATACGTTCATCAGGTGAATTCATTTTATGGCCATCAGCAACCAACCAGATCTTGAAACCCCGTCCGATGGATAGTACCAACTTTTCGCAGGATACACGCTTTTTTGATGTAAAGGTTAAAAATACCGGTGGCGAGCGCCTGATCAGGGATTTTCAGATCAGACCTTTCAGAGAGCGCCCTTACGAGCCATCGAATGATTTTAATGCTTATACAGGTTTGCCTGCCCCTGATCCAAAATTTCCGTTAGACAAAAACCTGAGAGATTATATCCGTCCTTATCTGAATAATGTTATCGGGGCTACTTCTAATTTAAACTTAGTGAGCAACAATGATAAAAAGGATGCAATTGTTTACATCCGTCCGCTAACATCAGGAGGTAATGGCCATTCGTTACGCATTGTGGTTTTGGGTAAAGATTCTTTACCGATCGATCCTAAGTTTTTCAATGAAACGGTTTGGGATAAAATGATCCATGGTTTCAACATCCAAAAAACCGATCAATATGTTCAGTATGATGTTGCTTATCCAATTCCATTGGTAGAAATCCCTACATCTTATGCTAGAGGCGGATCGAGGGCAAAAGCAGAGTTGAGTTACTCCCGGATTGGTTTTGGGGGTACACGCACAGTAGCCAATTTCGGTGTCGATTTCGCTATTTATAAGGCTGGCGACTGGGAAATCGTCTTTTATTTCAAAAATGAGAACCCAAAATTTGCTAACGAATAGTTGATCAATAAAGCTAATATTATGAAAAGAAATATACTTTTATATACATTACTTATTGTATGTATAACCTATTGTACGAATGCCTATTCGCAAGAAAAAAATATTATTGTAAATGGCAGGGTTCTGGACAAAGAGACCAAACAGGGGGTGCCAGGGGTATCTGTTGTTTTGCAAAGCACCAATAAAGGCTTAACGCAAACCAATGGGGATGGAAGGTTTTCGGTTAACGTACCTGTTGGCGGAACACTTTTATTTAAATTTTTAGGGTACAATACCTCATCGGTTAAAATTACCAATCAAACCAATATCACCGTAACCATTAGCGAGGATCTTAAAGATCTGAATGATGTTATTATTGTGGCTTACCAAAACAGGCCAAAAGAAACAACCGCCGGATCGGTAACGGTGCTTAACGCTAAGGATGTATCCGATATCCCGGTATCAAACATTGAAACCCTTTTACAGGGTAAAGTACCGGGATTAAATATCCAGAACAATACCGGCGCCCCTGGTTTTAGGGGATCGGTACAGCTTCGTGGTTTATCAAGCTTAAGTATTTCGGGTAGTGGTAACGATTCATTTTTACAACCTACATCGCCATTATATATTATTGATGGAGTGCCTTTAGATGCTGATAAGGCAGCAGAGTTTGGTTTTCAAACGCAAGGTCCCGGGGTGAGCCCACTTTCGCTAATCCCTCAGGAGGATATCGAAAATATCCAAATCCTAAAAGACGCGCAGGCCACTTCTATGTACGGCTCCAGAGGTGCTTATGGGGTAATCATCATCACCACAAAAAGAGGTAATTCTAAAGTGCCGCGTATTAAATATGTATCGAACTTTTTCGTTAATGCTCCACCTAAATTACGCGAAACATTAGGCGGTAATTCAGAACGCCAATTAAAAATTCAGCAAATTATTTTAAACGCAGAGACGATTAATCAGATCAGGGGAATTAGCAATACACCTTTTCTTGCCGATAGTTTAAATGCGTATTATAACAACTCTACCGATTGGCAGGATGTATTTTATCAAACTACCTTTAACCAAAGTCATAACCTGGCTTTAGATGGTGGTGACCAAAAATTTAATTACAAAGCCAATATGGGCTATTATGCCGAAAAGGGTGTAATTAAAAACACGGGTTATAACCGTTACAATTTAAACATGAACATGGAGTTTAAACCGAATGATAAATTTAGATTTTTCGGTTTTGTTAATGGTTCGGTAGGTAAGCAAAATAAAGGTAACGGTGCGGGTTTACTTCAATCGGGCGTGGCTTCAAACGGTCAGGCATCAACACTTTTGCCACCTCCGTCTTTTTATCAGGCATCTGGCGGGGTATTATCTGCTTTGCAAACGCTAAACGATAATAATTCCAGAAATTTAAGGGCAAATATCGATGCCCGTTACGAATTTATCCCAGGTTTTGCAGCATCTTCTACCTTAAGTTATGATTATACCTCAGATACTGAAACTACATTTACGCCAGCTGCAGCCAACGGATCATTTGCCAAGCTTTATGATTACAACGGCAGAAATTTCCAGTTATACAATAGAAATGCAATCACTTACGCCAAAACACTAGGTGAAAAGCATAATTTCTTTATCAACACATTTAATGAAATTTATAAACAAGGTTCCCAATCATCAATAAGCCGGCAGGAAAGAATTCCAAATGATCAGCTTCAGGGACCAGTTGGCTTCGATGGTTATTACTCAAGAGGTGGCGGAGTTTTAAGTAGCTATAAAAATGCTACAATTGCCTCTTTTGCAGGATCGCTATCTTATGATTACGACAAAAAATATGTAGCTGAGTTCTCTTACCGTTTAGATGGTACCTCATCAAGTGGTTTGGAAAATCCATATTCTAAAAACTCTTCAATAGGTTTAAGATGGAATTTCAACAAAGAAAACTGGTTAACCGATCAAAAGTGGTTAGACTATGGTAGTTTAAGGTTAACATGGGGCCAAAATATTGTGCCAACAGGTAATCTTCAAAGTATTTATGGTATTTATAACCTGAATGGAAATTACAACAATACGCAAACCATTGGGATCAATTACGATTTAATTCCAAATCCGGCTTTAAAGCCAACCACTACAAGTCAGTATAACCTTGGTTTTGACATCGGTTTCTTAAACAGATTTTCGATCGTTGTGGATAGTTATTTTAAAAAGGTAGATAATTTATTGTTCGATCGTGTTTTATCAAATACTACAGGCTTTAATAAACTATCGAGTAACGATTTGGGGATCGCCAACTATGGTACCGAGATTAGCTTAATTGTTAAAGCTGTTACCAGCAAAGATTTTGACTTATCTTTTTCGATAAATGGTGCATATAACCGCGATGTGCTGTTAAAATTACCTGAAGAGTATAACGGGCAATATATCCGCTTTGATGGTTCCGGTTATCTGCAGCATAATGTTTTCCGTGTAGGCAGAAACACCCTGTCAAACTATTTAAGAATTAACCAGGGAGTTTACAAAACAGATGCGGATGTACCTGTAGATCCGGTTACCGGAAAAAGATACCAAACAAACAATACCTTCTTTTACGGCGGAGACCCAATCTTAAAAGATGTAAATGGCGATTATATTCTGGATGGCAGAGATTACGAAATTACCGGAAACTCACAACCATTGATAACAGGCGGTTTATCGTTCACCATGAGGTATAAAAAATGGGGACTAAATATGTACGCCAGTTATACAGCCGATAGAACGATCTTAAATAATGCGCTTGCAGATCGTATTGCCATCATGAGAGATCCTTTTGCATTAAATGCCGTAGTACCACTAGGCGATTTAAATATCTGGCAGAGACCCGGGGATGTGGCCAAATATCCATATCCTTATGATTTTAGTCGTTATGGAAATATCCAACCATTAAGAGCCGATCAAACTTTATGGCAGGAAACTGGTACGTATCTGAAAATTAACAATTTAACCCTTTCTTATATGTTCGATAAGAAGTTGATAAGCAGATTCGGGCTGGCCAATTTAAGGATATTTGGTTCTACCAATAACCTGATTACATTTTCTAAGTATAGCGGCCCTAACCCAGAAAACGTAACCGCATTAGGTCGCGATATTTCTAACGGTTATCCTGTGCCACGTACCTATAACATTGGTTTAAACTTAGAACTTAATACAGGCAATTAAAAATATTGATTATGAAAAAAGTTATTATTTACACTTTGGTTATTGCAGCATCTTTTTGCTTGCCTTCATGTAAAAAGTTTTTAAACGTACAGCCTTTAGATAAACTAACAGGGAACAACTTTTTCCAGACTAAAGAAGATGTTGTGGCCAATATTTATGATTTGTCGAGGATTGTTTTTAGCAAAATAAACGAAACACATTATGTTGGTGCGGTTGGAGAATACAGATCAGGTGAGGTATTACACGAAAGCCAGTCTGACAATGCCGCCTCACGCGAATATGTGGAATTCTTAGGTCGGAATGATTTATTAAACCTGATCAGAAGAGGGCAGCCCTGGGACTATTATAATTTTGACAGAATAACAGATTGGACTGGTTATTACAGGGCAATTCAAGGTGCCAATATCCTGATCGCGAAATTAGATGAAGGTGTTCCAGGTGTTTCTGAAACAGAAAAAGGGCAGTTTAAGGCCGAAGCCGCATTTATTCGCTCACTTTGTTACTTTACCATGGTGCGGTTATTTGGCGATGTAGTTTATTATACTGATGCATTTCATTCTACATCCTTACCCCGCGAAAATTTTGTATCTGTATTAAATAAATGCATTGCCGATTTAAATGCTTATAAAAATCAAATTCCATTTACCTATAGCGATCCTGCTTTAAAAGGCGTTCGGGCAAGCAGAGGCAGTATCATTGCCTTAATGATGGAGATGAATATGTGGAACGCAGGTTTTGACGGCGCTAATGCAAGAAAATATTATCAGGCTACTGCAGATCTGGGTAAAGAATTGGTTGCAAGTAATGCCTATCGGTTATTGCCAATTTCAGACTGGTCCACAGTGATCAAGGGCCGTTCGGATGAAAGTTTGTTCGAGTTTTATCAAAGTATAAATTATGGAGATGCCGTGCTGAATGTTGCACCAATTGCCGATATGTTTTTGCATTACCCATACAAAAGACCCGAATATACCCACCGCGTAAGTTTTGCTTATTACAGAGGCGAATACATGCAAAAACTCTTTCAGGATGGGGGCGATAAAAGGATCACCACCTGGTTTAACGAAGATATTTTTGCAGACAATGGTAAGTTCATGTTATTAAAATATGCCAAGAACTCTTTCATTGTTGGTGAGGAAGATGCTAATCCGGATAATACCTTTATGATTTTTAGGTATGGTGGAGAACTCCTGCTGGCGGCAGAAGCGCTTGCAAATATAGATGAAGATGCTGAAGCCATAAAACTGGTAAATATGGTAAGGAACCGTGCCGGTGCCTCTCCGTATACGTCTTCAAATGGAGATCTTAAAGAATTTATTTTTTACGAACGTTCCAGGGAACTTATTGGTGAAGGGCACCATTACTTCGATTTGGTTAGAACGAAGAGAATTTTAAATAGCCAATATTCCTACAACGTGCTTACATCCGATAAATTTAGTCGTGGTGCCTGGACCTGGCCAATTAACTCAGGTGCACTAAACAACAACCCATTCATGAAATTGAATGATTACTGGGTAAATGGTGGTAATTAATTTTTATAATAAAAGATATATGAAAAAGCTAATTTTTGCTTGTGCTGCTGTACTGCTGATATTAAATGCTTGTAAACGTGATGAGTACTACCGTGATGGAGGTTTGGCTAACCCTAACTTTGAAGGCAATATGCTTCAATATTTGCAGGCTAAAAAAGTACCTTTTGATACCATAGCCCAAATTGTAAAACTGGCGGGTATGGAAAGCACCTTTTCTAGTGAAGACTTTACTTTTTTTGCACCCGATGATGATGTAATTAAAAGAACAATTGGAACAATAAGAACCGCTGGGTTAAATAATTTTCTTTTTTATTCAGGAAAAGATACCGTCAAAACGCTGGATCAGATTAGTCCGGTAATCTGGAGGAGATACCTGCAACGCTACATGTTTAAGGGTGTGAATAGGTTAAAGGACTATCAGCAAATCGATTTCGATGTTAAGAGTGTTTATCCGGGCGGTTTGTATTATTCTCTTGGTGGTAATATCTCAAATATTGGGGTAACCTATGCTACCGCAAACAATATTAAATACATCGGGTACCGCCAATTGAACTTAACTTATATCCCTGATGCTTCAAAACCTAATGATAATTGGTACATCAATAAGGTAGCATCATCTGATATAAAACCTACCAATGGCGTTGTACACACTTTGGCCTATAATGACATAAGAGGCGGTGCTTATTTTGGCTTTAATGAGAGTGATTTTTTTAGTGATGTGTATTATAGTGGGTTAGCGCCCTCTGATCCTTCGAAATAAAATCACATCCGGTGTTACCTCAAGAAATTAAACGATGAAAAAAATTAAATTAATATTCGCAATAATCACTTTGATTGCTTTTAGCTTTCAGGGATGTAAAAAAGCAGATGAAGTGATCCCTGATCCTTATGCTGATGCTAAATCACCTTTAGGTGTTGCCATTTCCCAAACTGATGTACCTGTTCCTGCCGTTGGGATTGTAGGTACATCTGTAGTCATCAAAGCTTCAGGCTTTGATAAATATAAAAATCAATTAACCTTTATGTTTAACGGTGAAAAGGCTGAGGTAGTTAGTGTAACTGCCACAGAAATTACAGTTAAAGTTCCGGAAACCGGAAGTACGGGTGTAACGTCAATCGCTATTGGCGACCAGTTATTTATTGGTCCAACTTTTACCGTAACGGGGCTGATTCAGATCGACCCTACTTTCAAAGCCATAGCTGGCACCAACGGGTTTGTTAGTCAGGTGTATGAAATGCTTGATGGAAGGAACATTGTAGTTGGTAATTTTACAAATTTTGATAACAAAGGAGGTGTAGTTCCCATCAATAGGATCGCAAGAACATCATTAGATGGAGAATACGACCGTACTTTTCGTACGGGAAGAGGATCCAACGGTGGCTTAGCCAGGATTGTAGAAATTGGTAACCGTTTTATTATAGCAGGTGGCTTTTCCGGATTTAACCAACGGACTGAAAACATCAGCAACATTACCAGTTTGTTTACCAGCGGAGCAATTGACACTGTAAAAATTCAGACAAAAAGAAAGCCAACAGTAACCGACACTGTTACACAAAAGTGGTTTCCGAAGTTTAACGGTGGTACAAATGGTTTTATTAACCGTGTATACGCGCACCAGGGAAAAATTTTAGCAACCGGCGATTTTAGGTATTATGTAAAAAGAACTTACGATAAGTTTAATTACGATTTATCAAGGGATACTGTAATATTGGACAGTACAGAAATCCGACAGATTTTGCGCTTTAATTTAGATGGCAGTCTTGATAAAACATTCCGTTTTAGCACCGCTACCAATAAAGGAAAAGAAAGTGCAAACGGACCTATGGATACTTACATGCATACCGAGGCAGAGAAGCTGGAAAAACTTGTTGTGTTTGGTAATTTTACCACTTTCGATGGTCAGCAAGCTAACCGCATTGTAAGGTTAAATGCTGATGGAAGCATCGACCCTACTTTTACACCAGGTACAGGTGCCGATAATGGCATATATTCTTGTACTTATAATGTAACAACAAAAAAATATGTGATCACCGGAAGTTTTACACATTATAATGGTAAAGCAGCAGTAGGTGTTGCCGTTTTAAACGATAACGGAACTTTAGATGAATCATTCGCATCACTCTCCTTTGAAGGTGGGCAAGCTAATTTTGCCAAGCAGCTTAATAATGGGTTAATTGTAGTAAGCGGGTATTTTATTAAATACAATGGCATCACCAGAAATGGGTTTATGGTTTTAACCCCAACTGGAACATTGGCAAAAGGATACAATTCTACAGGTCCTTTTAATGGTAGCCTATCTGATGTAATCGAAACCAAATCGGCGGATGGTAAAAAAGCACTATTGCTAATCGGTGGTTTTAGTCGTTTTGATAATTTACCATTATACAACATTATTAGAGTAACTATCGAATAATAGATTAAGCTAACCAGGATATAAATTAAGATGAGTATGATGAAAAAATATAAATTATTGATTGGCTTAATCGCAACAATAATTACCACGGCCATATTTTCTTGTAATAAAGAATTCGAAAGAACAATTGGAGATAAGAATGCCAGCGACACAACAACTGTTAAATACGGAAACCGTAAGGTACTTTATTTGGTTGTTGATGGAGCAAGGGGGCAATCGGTTTTAGATGCAAATACGCCAAATATCGATGCGATTTTGCCACACGCGATCTACACATGGGTAGGTTTAAGTGATGCTGAGGCAACCGGAAATGCAACCAATTGGGCAGACATGTTAACCGGTGTTAAAAAAGATAAACATAAAGTTACTACTGATGCATTAACAAATAACAATCTGCAGAATTACCCGATTATCTTCAACAGGATTAAAGAGGCCAGTGCAAAATCGAAAATTGTTACCTATACCTCATCAGCGGTTTTTAAATCATTAAATTCAGGAGCCGATGTGAGTAGCCTGGTGGCAGATGATGATGCGGTAAAAGCCGGATTGATCAGCAATTTAACTAGTGATACTGCAACGGTTGTTGTAGGCCATTTTACAGGGGTTAATGCGGCAGGTGCAGCATCCGGATATGATGTTTCTTTTCCGGCCTATAAAGCAGCTATCGAAAAATTCGATACTTCTGTAGGTGAAATCCTCTCTGCATTAAAAAAACGTCCTGATTATAACAATGAGCAATGGCTGGTTGTTATTGCATCAAGTGCAGGTGGGCAATATACTTTGCCTTCAAATGCGGATGACCAAACCATTTTTAGCCAGCCAAAAGTAAATTCATTTGTCATTTATTATGCACCAACCTACAACAAACGAATTTTAACAAAGCCCTTTACCGGTAACAGGTATTTAGGCAAAACAATCCGTTTTAAAGGGGAAGATGTGAGGGCGCAGGTTGATGCTGCTGACGCAGATATTTACAACATAGATGACACTACAAAAGTGACCATAGAACTTAAGGTTAAAAAGAACGAAGACAAATTTTTCTGGCCAAGTGTTTTAGGTAAACGTAACGAGTGGTCTGGCGGACACCCGAGTGTAGGTTGGGTAATTTATTTAGAAGAAGACTATTGGTATTTTGAGTGGCGGGGTACCAAAGATGGCGATTACCACCAATGTAGGGGGGGAAGTTTTGCCAAGGGGAAATGGACAAATTTAACAGCAAAAATAGAGGTGCGTAATGGACAAAGGTTTGTTCGTACCTATACCAATGGCAGCTTTAATAATGAACTCGAAATTACAGGTTCAGGTTCGTTGGCAAATTCGAATCCTTTAAAACTGGGATTTTTAAACGGAAATGGGCACGGGGTACCAGATGTATATGTAAGTGACATCCGCTTTTTTAAATTTTCTGTTCCGGATGGAATGATTGGCAACTATGCCTGTCAAACTTCAATCGATCAAAGTCATCCGTACTTTAATTTTCTGGTAGGGTATTGGCCCGCAACGGATGGTAATGGTAATATTATGGCAGATATAAGTTCTCAGGCACATGATTTTAAATTTCAGGGGACCTATGCCTGGGAGAGTTTTAACGATTTAATCTGTCCTCCGGCACCAGAAACACTGGCCATATTTGTTCCTCAAACATCAGATATCCCTGCACAGATTATAAACTGGTTAAAGATTGCCAATAAACAAACATGGGGGCTTGATGGCCGGGTTTGGTTAGATCAATAACAGATTTGCTGATCATTTAAAATATCATAAAATGAAAAAAATTATATATATCGCATTGATAAGTTTAGCCATCATTGGTGTTTATTCTTGTCGCAAATCACAAATAGATGATTTAAAATTGCCTGATCCCAATACCAGAAGTGTAACAGGAGAAGGGATTGTTGCAGGAAACGTTTCCATAGATAACGAATACATTAAAGTTCCTTTTAAAATTTCTTTAACAGGTGTTGCAGAAGAGGCTTTTCAGGTAGGTTTAACTTTAAATAACGATACCGTTACGCAGTTAATTAATAACGGAACCATTACAAATGCAATCCTGATGCCATCTGCAGGGGTGGAATATCCCAATGTGATCAACGTGGTTTATGGCACCGATAACAGTGAAGGTGTTGCTATTGTTCGCCGGTCAGTATTGGAGCGTAATTATGGTAAAAAAGTTGTTTTCGCGCTAAAGCTTTCAGCTCCCGGTAAAGGAAATAAGATTGCCGCTGGCAAATCTACCATCTTGGTTATTATTAATACTACGGATCTGTTAAAACCTACCGACCTACATTATTTAACTTTAAATGGCGGTGGTACATATAATGTAGTGTACCAGGGCGATTACATTGTAGGCCCTGCCGGGGTAACAATTCCGCTTATTGTAAGTTTAGAAAACCAACCCTCAACAGCTTTCAATATTAAAATTAAAGAAAATATAGATACCATTGCTACTTTGGTTGGGCGGGGAACTTTACCTGCAGATGCAATACACCTGGATGCTAAAGATTATAGTGTTGATACTTTGGTTAGGTTTGCTACAGGGGCTTCGAGTACAATCGTCAGACTTCAGATCCCATGGCCGGTTTTCGATGCCAACATTGTTGCAAATAAAAAATTTGCATTCGCTTTCAGTATTAGTGAGGCCAGCAATCATGTAATCCACCCAACCAAGAGTAAATTAGTAGTGATTGTAGATCCTAATGTAAATTTGGATAATAACTCTTACATCACCGGAAACGGCACTGGTTTAACAGCAAAATATTATACCAACACCCAATTAGACCCTGATGATGGGCGTGAGCCATTTGTAACCAGAGTTGATGAAACCATAAACTTTAGTGGTGATGGATGGCCAGACAATGTGAAAAATGCAGCTGGAACTCAATTAAGCAGGGATAACTTTGCCAGTAGATGGAAAGGCGAGTTTTTGGCACCAGTGCGGGGTACTTATACTTTTTATCAAACCCGCTGGGATGATGGCTCAAGACTATATGTTAATGGTGTACCATTAGTAGACGATTATACCACCCAATGGGATAAAGATACACGTAAAGGCACCATATTTTTAGAACGCGGAAAACGGTATACCATTGAAGCACATCACCGTGAAAATGTAGGCGGGCAGCAGGCTTATCTGGAAATTGAAGTGCCGAATATTTTATCAAAAAGGGTAATACCAAAATCTCAATTATTTCCAACACCTTAAATGTTAATCAGATATGAAAAATAACATAAAAAGATTATTCAGTATTCTATCTCTTTTAATACTTATTGTAATTACAACAGTAAAGTGTAAGAAAGATGCAGAAGAGATTGCTCCTGTGGTAGATGAACCTAAACCAACTGCAGGTTTTGATTATGCCGTAGCCAGTCCGACAAAGTTTTTAGAATACCAGTTTACGGGTACTTCTACAAACTATAAAACTTTGTTATGGCAATTTGGCGATGACAGTACATCTGTAGCGGTTAATCCAAAACACGTGTATCGTTTTCCAGGCAAATATAAAGTTACTTTAACAACTAGAAACAGCCAGGGCTATTCGGCTGCAAAAGAAGTGCTTCTAAATATTGTAGATCCTAATTTCGATCCTACAAAAATTGGGGAGAATTATATGCAGACAGTTGGCGGCATATTCTCGGTAAATTTAGAGGCTGGTGCCGGACCTAATTCTGATGAGGGATCAAAAAAACTGGTTGATGGCGATACCAAAACCAAATTTTTGCAGGCAGGTTTTGATGGTACCCAAAGATGTACTTTCGAACTAGCAACACCACAAGTTGTTGGTGCTTATACTTTAACTTCAGGAAACGACGCTGAAGACAGAGATCCCAGGTATTGGATTTTACAGGGATCAATAGATGGTATTCAGTATACGGACCTACATACGGTAACCACTTGTCCATGGCCAGCGCAAGGTGAGAGAAATGTTACCAAAAGGTACTATTTCGACAACTTTGTTGCTTATAAATTTTACCGTCTTTATATCAAAGCCAACAGGGGAAGCAGGATTTTCCAATTATCTGAGTGGACCATCAATAAAAAACAACCCTAAGTAATAAGCGCTCCACACAATTTGAAGAATACATGAGGCTTAAAAACTTCATGTATTTTTTTAAAGAAGTCAAGTTAGAATAACGGACAGGCCATAAAACTTGACTTCTTTGAGATTTATTTTTAAATAAAAGAAGTCAAGTTCCTGGCATTATGGTCGTTAAAACTTGACTTCTTTGGATTCTGTTTTAAATGTCGTTCGGACAATTAAAAAGTGACTTCTCTTGCAAAAAGTAAATTATATTTTATACATTAGTAAAACGTTTAACTAAGCGTTGCATCTAACCAGAATATAACATCAGATTTTCGATACACACACAAATTATGAACAAAACCAACACTTTAAAATTCTTAGGCATACTAGGCTGCATGTTTGTAGGCAGTTTGCTAAAGGCGCAGGAGCGCAAAGCCCCGGCTTATCCCCTAATTACACACAATACCTATTTCAGTATCTGGTCTAACACAGATAAATTAAACGAGTCTTCTACTCAACATTGGACGGGTGCCGATCATTCTCTTTTAGGTATGATTAATGTTGATGGAGGGATTTATCGTTTTTTGGGTGAAGAAACCACTACCTATAAAACGGTTGTACCTGCATCAGATGAAAAAGGCTATGAGGTTAAATATACAGAAACTGAACCTCAGGGCGATTGGAAAGCTGCAAACTATATCACGAGCAATTGGCAAACAGGTCATGCACCGATAGGAGATGATGCCAAAAACGTAAAAACATTGTGGAAATCGCACGATATCTGGGTAAGAAGAACCTTTAATGTAGCCAATCCGGCATCAATAAACGAACTGTTTTTAAAGATCAACCATGATGATAATATTGAGGTTTACCTAAACGGAAAGAAAATCTACACTAAAGAAGGCTGGACCAATAATTTCCAATATGTTGCCTTAAGCAATAGTGATAAAAGTGCTTTAAAAGCCGGATCGAATGTAATTGCCATTCACCTCATTAATACCGCCGGTGGCCGTTTCCTGGATTTTGGTCTGGTAGAAAAGCTAAAAGACAATGCCGAAAAGGTACAGCTGGCTAAACAAAAAAGTGTTGATATCAATGCCACGCAAACCATTTATAACTTTACCTGCGGTAAGGTCGATCTAAAATTAACTTTTACATCGCCATTGTTGATGAACGATTTGGGTTTATTTGCACGCCCGGTTTCTTATGTTTCCTATCAGGTAAAAGCAAATGACGGTAAAACACACCAGGTAAAAGTATACCTCAGTGCATCGTCAAATATTGCAGTTTACCGTCCTACGCAGGAAGTAACGGCGAGCAAATACAGCACGGCCAAATTATCGGTATTAAAAACTGGTACTGTAGAACAACCAATTTTGCAAAAGGCAAGTGATGATATGCGCATTGATTGGGGTTACTTTTATGTGGCAGCGCCGAAAGCAAGCAATGCCATCCAGTTTGTAACGGCCGAGAAAGATGCAGCCGATGCTTTTAGAAAAGGCAATTCTGCTTCTACAGCTAAACAAGGCAAAATGCTTGCATTGAATACCGTTATTCCTTTTGGTACAGTAGGTAAAGCTGCGGTAGAAAAATATGTTGAATTAGGCTATGATGAAATTTATTCGGTTCAATATTTTAATAAAAATTTAAGACCATGGTGGAATACCTCAGGTAAAGAAACCATCGAGGCACAACTAACCGCTGCGGCTGATGAGTACAAAACTGTGATTCAGAAATGCGAGACATTTAACAAAAATTTATATGCCGATGCCTTAAAATCGGGCGGTAAAGAATATGCCGATCTATGCGTTTTAGGTTACCGCCAGAGCATTGCCGCTCATACGTTGGTAAAGAGCCCGCAAGGTGAGATTTTATGGTTATCTAAAGAAAACAACAGTGGTGGTTTCATCAACACCGTCGATGTAACTTACCCTTCGGCACCCTTATACCTGATTTATAATCCTGAATTGTTACAGGGCATGTTGAATGGCATTTTCTATTTCAGCGAAAGCGGAAAATACCCTCACCCTTGGGCCGCGCACGATTTGGGAACTTATCCGTTAGCAAACGGGCAGACCTATGGCGAGCCAATGCCAGTTGAAGAATCGGGCAACATGATTATTTTAACCGCAGCAATTGCCAAAGCACAGGGAAATGCCAATTATGCCAAAGCACATTGGAAAACTTTAACCACCTGGGTTGATTATTTAACCAAAGAGGGGTTGGATCCTAAAACGCAGTTGTGTACCGATGATTTTGCTGGTCACCTGGCCCGTAATGCCAACTTATCGGTAAAAGCAATTGTAGGTATAGCATGTTACGCCCAAATGGCCCAAACATTGGGTTATGATGATGTAGCCAAAAAATATAGGGATATTGCTGAAAGTATGGTGCCAAAATGGATAGAAATGGCCGATGCAGGCGATCACTACGCCTTAACGTTTGATAATAAAAACACCTGGAGCCAAAAATATAACCTGGTTTGGGATAAGGTACTAAAGTTAAACCTGTTTCCACAAAAGATATACGATACCGAAACCAAATATTACCTGACGAAACAAAATAAATACGGTATCCCATTAGATAGCAGAAAAGCTTATACTAAAAATGACTGGATTTTGTGGACAGCTACCTTTGCCCCAACCCAAAAAGAATTCGAGGCTTTGGTGCACCCTGTTTATAAACACGCCATCGAAACCGAATCGAGAGTGCCTTTAAACGATTTTTACGATTCCAACACCGGTATCCGCGATAACTTTAAAGCGCGGAGTGTAGTGGGTGGCTTTTACATGAAAATGTTTGCCGATAAATTAAATAGTAAATAAGATCTCACCCACTTTAAATTAACAATCGAAGGTTCTACATTAAATTGTAGAACCTTTTTTATTACCCTCTTTTAGAGGGGGGCCGCAGGACGGGGTGTTTTAATCATGCAATTTAAACCACTAATTTTCATTGCATGCCACAGATCGTCCTTTCGACCGCGATTGAGCGCCTTTTGGCCGTGGTAAGCGTCTTCACTTACCATCACACAGGATCGTTGTAAGATTGCTTCGTAGGCTGAAAAAGCCTTCTTATAATGACGTTTATGTAAACGATTGATATTCAGTGTTATTTTCTGGCCATATAAGACATTTAAGGACCATATAAGCTTACATGTTCTTATATTTCTTACATGGCGTGAAAGCCTAAAGGATCGTTTACTGAATTAGATGTTCTTAGGTGGTTAATTAAACAGCGTAATCTTTAATTTTTTATGACCACCTTAGGCATCTTAGCTCAATGAGTTTTTACAGGATGCAAAATCTTAAACCTAATAAGTTAGCAAGCGCATATAGGACCTCATTCCTATTTTTTTCAGGCCACAGACCTGATGGTTACTCGCTATGACGATTTATCTCATCAAAACTCAAACTCCAATTGATTACTTTCTGGCTTTTCGATTCCCACATCATCATAAAACCGTGATAAGGTAATACCTAAAAGCCTCACCTGCGTTGTGCCAATTGCTGCCTCTTCCAAAAGTTTAATCGCCTCGGCATAAATGACTTCGGCTTTGTTTATGGGTATAGCAAAAGAACGGCTGCGCGTAATGAGTTTAAAATCTGCAAATTTAATTTTTAAGGTTACGGTTTTGCCTTTTAATTGATGTTTTTCCAAACGTTTAGCTACGGTTTCACTGATCTGTTTTAGCAGATCGTGCATCACTGAATCTTCATTGGTATCTTCCGCAAAGGTGTCTTCTGCGCCTACTGATTTGGTTTCGCGATGCGACTGAACCGGACGTTCGTCAATACCACGAACAATTTTATAATAAAACCTCCCTGATTTTCCGAATTGGGCAATAAGCTGTGCCTCTGTTAATTTTTTTAAATCAGCACCTGTATTAACCTGCATGGCCTTCATTTTGGCTCCGGTAACTTTACCAACACCAAAAAACTTCTCAACAGGAAGTTTTTCCATAAAAGATTCAATCTTGGATGGGCCGATAAAAGTTAAGCCATCGGGTTTATTCATGTCTGAAGCTACCTTTGCCACAAATTTATTGATCGATACACCTGCCGAAGCCGTTAAGTTTAGTTCATTTTTAATGGCATCTTTTATTGATTGTGCAATATCAATTGCTGATCCAATTCCGAGTTTATCTTCCGTAACATCGAGATAAGCTTCATCCAGTGAAAGTGGTTCTATGATATCGGTGTACCGGCTAAAAATTTCCCTAATTGCTTTAGAAACTGCGGTATAAGCATCAAACCGTGGGTATACAAAAATTGCCGTGGGACAAAGCTGATAGGCTTTGCTGCATGACATTGCCGAACGGATTCCATATTGCCGTGCTTCGTAACTTGCTGTTGCCACCACACCACGGCTATCGGGTTTGCCACCAACCACTAAGGGCTTTCCACGGTATTCAGGAAAATCGCGTTGCTCTACAGATGCATAAAAAGCATCCATATCAATATGAATTATTTTTCTTAAAACCGGTGGATTTAAATCAGACATGTAATGATCTAAATTTCGTGATTTTTATCAGGATTATTGAGCTAGATTTTTTTCTTTACAAAATATGGAGGGAGTAGCAACTTTGTTTTATGCAATTGGCTGGACGTTTTTATTTAAGGGAATTAAATAATAAGATTTTGAGCGAAGCTAAATTTATGAAGGCAGATCTCTCCGTTCTGCTGCGCGCCAGTCGAGATGACGATCGTTTCAAAAAGCCATACACCTTAAACCTTACACCTTTATCTAGTCCAACAATACTTCCACCTTATTCAGCAGCGAATCCATCTCGAATGGTTTCTCCATAAAATCATTAGCACCTGCATCGATTGCAGATTGCCTGATGTCTCTACTGGCGGAGATCATTAAAATTGGAATTTTACTAAATTCCGGATTGTTTTTAAGTTGCCTGCATATATCCCTGCCATCATATCCACTCATCCAAATATCGAGCATAATCAGGTCTGGCTTGTTTTTTACCGCATCTATTACTGCCCCACCGTCATATGTAAATTCAACATCATAGCCCATTACTTCCAAAATCATAGTCACAGCATCAACAATTCCTTCGTCATCATCGGCGATGAATATTTTCTTATTTCCCATTTTGTAATTTTATTTCATCTAGTTTTGTTTGCAATAGGTAAATGAGAAGGTGATTAATAGCGTATAATGATTAATGCAGTAAAGATGCTTTTTGTTTTAAAAAAAATGAATATTTATTTAAAGAATTTTACCAATTGGCGATTATATATGGTTTTAGGCTAGATTTCTTAGCAAAATGCTTAGCTATGTAATAGCATGCGAAAGGCAGACTTTTAAAGCTTATAAATATTTCGGACATTTATCGTTTATATTTACATCGTTTATTCGACTTAATTGGGTTTAACAGCCAAAAATGGATAGTATTAATATAAAAAAGTTAGCAGAAGCATTAAAATTATCTACTTCTACAATTTCGAGGGCTTTTAGGGATAATAGTGACATTAATAGTGTTACTAAAGAACGTATACTGGCCAAGGCGAAAGAGTTAAACTACCAGCCCAACCATTACGCTAGTAATTTAAGGGAGCAAAAAAGTAAAACTATTGCCGTTATTGTACCCGAATTAGCGAACAATTATTTTTCTCAGGCCATTCACGGTATTGAGCGGGTAGCCAGAGAAAATGGTTACCATATTCTGATTTACGTAACCGATGATGATTATAAGAAGGAAGTAACTTTCATTCGCCACTTACACAATGGCAGGGCCGATGGCATTATCATGTCTGTTTCCGGAGAAGCCAACGATCATAATTACCTCAACAAATTTGGCACCAAAAGGCTACCTCTGGTATTTTTCGATCGTATTTATGAAGACATTGATACCCCAAGGGTAATTACAAATGATTATAACAGCAGTTTTCTGGCGACAGAACATTTAATAGAGCAGGATTGTAAAAGAATTGCTTACCTGGTGGTGAATAAAAGTTTATCTATAGGTAAGACCCGTATGCAGGGCTATCTTGATGCACTGGCCAAACACCAGATTCCTTTCGAAGAAAATTTAATTGTAGATTGCAGTAACAGCTATGAAGAAAATAGTGTGATCATTAAAGAGGCTTTAACGCAATTGAAACCCGAGGGTGTTTTTACCTCGGTAGAGCGCTTGGCTTTTGCTACCTATTATGCTTGTTACGATCTCAATATCAACATTCCCAAAGATTTAAAGGTGATCAGTTTCTCGAGTTTGGAAATCGCCCCTTTGTTAAATCCTTCACTTACTACCATCACCCAACCGGCCACCGAAATAGGAGAGGAAGCGGCTAAATTATTGTTTACTATTTTAGATGATCATGCCGATAAGAACCTGCCAAACGAGGTGGTTTTAGAATCTAAAATTATCAAGCGGAATTCTACAGTAAACGGGTAAATAAAGCCCCTGAAAATTGACTGATTTTTAGTCCGAAATTTTCAAAAAAATTCTTCACTTAGTGTAAAATAAGCAGAATTATGATTGATTTTCGGGAACGTTCCCGAAAGATGACTGAATTTTGATCTAATTTTTTCGGGAACGTTCCCGAAAAAAGACATAAAAATTACTTAGTGTAAGTATTACACTTAAAATTAAAAATTTATGTTTTTAATTTATTGATTATCAATTAAATATTAATTTATTAATAGTTTAATGTTGCTTTTGAATTAGCGAAAAAAGTTGGTTTTTAAGAATATTTTCTTGTCAATATTTTAGCGAAAAATATATTTTTCAAATAAATTTTGAAATATCATTAACAGCTGTAAATTAGGCCTGTGTGTAAATCACTATAATATTTAACCAAATTTTTATACTTAAACGAGCTTCAAATATGAGAGTATTTTACCTGTTAAAACAGGGGCTTTTGGTGCTGTTAGTTTTTTCAGCATTAATGGTAAAAGCACAAACCGGATCGGTATCTGGTAAAGTGCTTGATGAAACCGGCCTACCATTACCTGGCGCTTCTGTAGTTGTTAAAGGAACAACAAGAAGTACATCAACCGATGCTAATGGTAATTTTAAACTGGCAGGGTTATCGAATGGTTCGATAACGCTATCTGCAAGTTTTATCGGCTATCAAACCCTTGATAAAGTCCTGAGCATTTCAGCAAATGCTACCGTAAATTTTCAATTGGTGCCTGATGCACAAAAACTAAATGAGGTGGTGGTAATCGGTTACGGTACTGCCGAAAAAAAGAATCTAACCGGATCAATCACTACCGTAAGTGCTAAAGATTTCCAAAAAGGAACAATCACAACGCCTGAACAATTGATCCAAGGAAAAGTGGCTGGGGTTAACATTATTAGCAGTAGCGGTCAGCCGGGGGTTGGGAGTCAGATCCGTATCCGTGGCGGAGCATCATTAAATGCAAGTAACGATCCCTTAATTGTTATTGATGGAGTTCCTTTCAGTGGAAAATCAATCGATAATGCACCTAGTCCTTTATCATTGATCAACCCGAACGACATCGAGACCTTTACTGTATTGAAAGATGCAAATGCTACAGCAATTTATGGTTCCAGAGCATCCAATGGTGTAATCTTAATTACCACCAAAAAAGGAGGTACAGGTGCGCCGGTAATTAATTTCAGTACCAATAATTCTGTTGCAACCATTGCAAAAAAGGTAGACGTGCTTTCAGCAGATCAAATCCGTACTTTTGTAAATGCCAATCCAACCGCTGCTTATGATGTAGGCAAAACATTTGTTTCACTTTTAGGAAAAGCAAATACGGACTGGCAGGATGAAATCTTTCAAAATGCTTTTGCAAGTGATAATAACCTCAGTATTGCAGGTAAATTTCATAATGTTCCCTATCGTGTATCAGCAGGTTATTTAGATCAGCAAGGTTTGTTAATTACCGATAGGTTTAACAGGGCCACAGGTGCCATTACCGTTTCCCCAAGATTATTTACCGATCACTTAAAAATTGATTTAAGCCTGAAGGGGACATTAACCGAATCCCACTTTGCCAATGATAACAATAATGCCATTGCCAATGCCATCCAGTTTGACCCTACGCAACCGGTTACCGCAACTAATCAGTTTGGAAATTATTTCGAATGGTTAAGAGCAGACGGGTCCTTGAATCCCAACGCACCAAGAAATCCGGTAGCGCAGATCATGTTAAGAAATAATAATGGAAATGCCGCCCGAAGCTTCGGAAATGTAAGATTCGACTATTCTTTCCATTTTTTACCAGAATTGCATGCTAACTTAAATTTAGGTTATGATGTTTCTAAAGGCACAGGACGTATTTTTGTTCCGGCATTTGCCGCCACAAGCTTTTCAACTAACGGATCTTCTACTCAATCTCTGAATACATCGAATAATAAGGTATCAGAGTTTTATTTAAATTATGCCAAAGATGTGGCCAGCATCAGAAGTCGTTTTGATGTAACTGCTGGTTATGGTTATTATGATAATGCGAAAACAAACTATAGTTTTAATGAGTATAGCGCAACAGGGGTATTAAGAACAACGCCTAAGTTTCCATTCTCTGTTGACCGCAACAAATTGTTATCCTACTACGGAAGATTAGTTTACACCTTAGCCGATAAATACATCCTTTCAGGAACCATGCGTGCAGATGCGTCATCAAGGTTCGCAGAAGAAAACCGTTGGGGTTATTTCCCTTCAGTTGGTTTTACCTGGAGAATTGCAGGTGAAAACTTTTTAAAGGAAAGTAAAGCCGTTTCAGATTTAAAACTGAGGTTAAGTTACGGTGAAACGGGTAATAAAGATGGAGATACCGTGGGCGATTACAGTTATCTAGCCAAATATTATTCGAACAGTAATACGGGACAATATCAGATAGGCAATACTTTTTATGATTATTACGCACCTTCGGCCTATGATCCGGATTTAAAATGGGAAACCACCACGACCTATAACGCTGGTTTAGATTATGGCTTTTTCAAAGGAAGAATCTACGGAGCAATAGACGTTTACTATAAAAAAACAAAAGATTTATTGGCTACGGTGAACATTCCTGTAGGAACAAACTTTAACAATAATTTGATTACCAATGTGGGTAATATGGATGTAAGAGGAGCTGAGTTTAGCTTAAATTTTGCAGCTATCAAAACAGAAAACGTTTCATGGGATTTTGGCTTTAATGCAGCTTACAACAAAAGAAAGATAACCAATTTAACCTTAAATCCTGATCCGGGAAGTAAGCAAGGTGCTGGCGACATTACTGGTGGAACAGGGGTTACCATTAAATACAATGCGGTAAATCAACTTCCTGGTGCCTTCTACGTTTACAAACAGGTTTATAATAGTGCCGGAAAGCCACTGGAAGGTGTATATGAAGATTCAAATGGCGATGGTGTAGTGAACTCAAGTGATCAGTATTTTTATAAGTCTCCAGATCCTAAAATTACTTTGGGATTCAATACTGCTTTCAGTTATAAAAAATGGACCATTAGTACGGTATTGAGAGCTAACTTAGGCAATTATGTTTATGATAACGTATCATCAAACTTTGGTATTAGAAACAATATCCTTAGCTCAGCGGGCTTAATTAACAATGCTGCTGTAGATTTCTTAAACACCAACTTCACTACAAGTCAGTATTTGAGTGATTACTATGTTAAAAATGCTTCCTTCTTAAAAATGGATAACCTTGGCCTGGCTTATGATGCCGGTAAGTTATTTAAAAATAGCAACACCAGTTTAAGGATTACGGCCAATTGCCAGAATGTGTTTGTAATCTCTAAATATAAAGGGCTAGATCCTGAGTTAACAGATGGTATCGACTTTAAGTTATATCCCAGACCAAGGACATACACTTTAGGTTTAAATGTTGGTTTTTAATAAAGATAAAGAGAAATGAAAAATTCGTTTAAAATAATATTGGCAACCACAGGTTTATTACTTTCTTTAAATTCTTGTAAGAAAGATGCCTTAAATTTAAAGCCTACGAATGATGTAACTGCCGACGTGGTATATGCTACGCCTGCAGGATACAAACAAGAGCTGGTAAAATTGTATGCTACATATGCATTAACCAGTCCAACAGGATCAGATAATAGTGATATTGGTGGCTTAAACGCTGGTTTTGCAGATTTCTTCCGGTTATTCTGGACTTCCCAGGAGCTGGTAACCGATGAAGCAATTTGTGCCTGGGGAGATACAGGTATTCCGGAATTAGATTATGCTACCTGGAATAGCGATAATCAATTTTTAAGAGGTTTATATTCTAAAAGCATTTTGCAGATTACGATTTGCAATGAGTTTCTTCGCGAAAGTACACCAGAGAAGTTGGCTAGTCGCAATATTACTGGTGCCGATGCTTCAGCCATTCAACGTTACCGTGCCGAAGCCCGTTTCTTAAGAGCATTTCAATATTGGGTTTTATTAGATGGTTTCGGAAATCCTCCATTTGTAACAGAAGAGGATGCGATTGGCAAAACCAATCCTAAACAAATTCAAAGAGCAGCTTTGTTCGCTTATGTAGAATCAGAATTAAAAGCGATTGAAGGCGATTTAGCCGATCCCCGTACCAACGATTATGGTCGTGCAGATAAAGGAGCCGACTGGGCGTTGTTGGCCAGATTATACTTAAATGCCCAGGTATACACGGGAACAGCAAAATATACAGAAGCCATTACCTACTCAACTAAGGTGATCAACTCTGGTTATTCATTAAAAGCCAATTATAAAGATTTATTTTTGGCCGATAATAACCTAAATAATACAGAAAACATTTTAACCATTAATTACGATGGTGTAAGAGGAACAAATTTCGGAGGAACTACCTTTTTGGTTAATGCTGCAATTAATGCAGACATGAGCCCTGCATCATATGGAGTACCATCAGGTGGCTGGGGTGGTAACAGGACCCGTCAGAATTTACCGGCATTATTTCCTGATCCTAACGGAACGGCAGATAAACGCGGTATATTTTTTGGGACGAAAAGCAATGTTGATGACATTGGTGTATTTACAGATGGATTAAGGGTAACGAAATTTAAAAATGTTACTTCCGAAAACGTTACACCTCCGTCGTTAAATGGAACATTCAGTTCATTGGATTTTGCATTATTCCGTTTAGCAGAGCAATACTTGATCTATGGTGAAGCCGTAATGCGTGGGGGTTCAGGCGGTAGCACTGCACAAGCACTTACCTATGTGAATAACTTGCGTCGCCGTGCTTATGGTAACAATAGTGGCGATGTAAGCACCCTTTCTGTAGACTTCTTTTTAGACGAACGTGCCCGTGAATTGTATTGGGAAGCACACCGTCGTACCGATCTGATCCGTTATGGCAAATTTACTGGTTCCACATATTTATGGCCGTTTAAAGGTGGCGTTAAAGCAGGCGCAAGTTTACCGGCTTACCGTAACTTATATCCAATTCCGACAGCAGATTTAATTGCTAATCCGAATCTGGTTCAGAACACAGGTTATTAATCTTAATATTTTATAAAGATGAAATCAATATTTTTTAAATCCTTAGCCTTTAGCTTTATCACGCTCTCGCTATGGTCATGCAAAAAAGACGAAACCCGTGCCATAGCCAATGCAGGTACCGGAGGTTCTTTAAAAAGTTCAGCTACATCGGTAGTTTTGGATAAAAGCATGCTCACTACCAATGTGGTTACTTTTACTTTAAGCAATGCCAGTTTTGGGTATCAGGCAGCTGTTACCAATACTTTACAATTGTCTCCAAAAGGAGCAAACTTTGCAGCAGATAAAACAAAAGAAGTAATTATTGATCCAAATGTGACTACTAAAAGTTACAACGGATTGGATTTTAATAATTTACTGCTTTCTTTAAATTTATCTACTGCTGTAAATTCTGATGTAGAAATCAGGGTAAAAGCGGCCATCTCCAATGCGATAGCCCCGGTTTACAGCAATGTAGTTTCTATAAGTGCAAAACCATTTCCTTTAACTTCCTGGGTGTACGTACCGGGGGCATATCAGGGATGGAATCCACCAACGGCTGATAGCTTAGTTTCTGTCGCCGGAAATGGCATTTATACCGGAATTATCAAGTTTGATGGTGGTAATTTTAAGATTACTGTTGCGAAGAAATTTGACTTAGCTTATGGCGATGCAGGAGGTGGTAAACTCAGCACTTCCGGTGGTGATATCAGCTCCGTTTCGGCGGGTTTTAAACTGCTAACTGTCGATCTTAATGCAAATGTTTACACCATCGCTGATGCAGATTACTGGTCAATTATTGGTAATGCCATTCCCGGCAGTAATTGGTCTGTTGATACCGACCTTAGTCCGGTAAACGATGGTAAAAACACATGGACTGCAACAGTTGCTTTAACTCCTGGTGTCTTTAAGTTCAGAAGAAATCACGATTGGGGAACCAGTATTGGTGATAATGGTGGAGATATTAATGTTACTGTCGCTGGTACCTATAAGCTGATCTTAACACTTAATGCCGATGGTAAGACAGGTGCTTACACCTTGGTTAAAATTTAATTATTAACTATACTATTCCTGTAGAGATTTTTGATCTCTGCAGGATTTTTAAAATATTAAAAGTTTTAGCATGATAAAATCGCCTACCTCTGCTACCTTTCCTTCAATTAATTCTTCTGCTTTTAATGCTCAAACTAAAATCCAAGCAAATGCGTGGGGATTTAAAAAAATGTTGACTATTCTTATTGTACTGTTTAGCAGTATCAATCTTTTTGCCCAAAAGTTAGAGCGGGTAGAACCGATGTTCTGGTTTACAGGTATGCACAATCCTAAGTTACAATTGCTTGTTCATGGCGAAAACATTGCTTCAAGCTCGGTTTCATTAACTTATCCAGGGGTAAAACTCGTAAAGGTTAACAAAGTAGAAAACCCGAATTATTTATTTCTCGACTTAACAATTGCTCCATCAGCCAAAGTCGGCAAATTCCCGATTAACTTTGCCATTAACGGAAAAAAGACATTTACTTACACCTACGAATTAAAAAACCGCGATAAAAGTGCAGGCAGGATTCAAGGTGTAACCAACAAAGATTTTATTTACCTGCTCATGCCCGATCGTTTTTCGAACGGCGATAAAAGCAACGATGTGGTTCAGGGTTTAACCGAAACCGCATTAAACCGCGATAGCATGTACTACCGCCATGGCGGCGATATCCAGGGAGTAATTAACCACCTCGATTACCTTAAAGATTTAGGCGTAACTACAGTTTGGATGACACCAGAGGTAGAAAATGATATGCCACAAGCTTCATATCATGGCTACGCGGTAACCGATCATTATAAAATAGATCCGCGTTATGGCACAAATGCACTTTACAAAAAGTATGTAGAGATTGCCCATGCCAAAGGATTAAAAGTGATTAAAGATATTGTGCACAACCATATTGGTACTCAACATTGGTTTTATAAAGATTTACCGATGAAAAGCTGGTTAAACCAATGGCCGAAATACACGCAAACGAGTTACCGGGATCAGACTGTGATGGATATACATGCCTCTGCTGCAGATCGTAAACAGATGTTGGATGGCTGGTTTGTACCTTCAATGCCTGATTTAAACCAGACTAATCCTTATGTTCAGAACTACCTGACCCAAAACCACATCTGGTGGATAGAATATGCTGGTATTGATGGTTTACGTTTGGATACTTATGGATATAACGATCCGGTTTACATGGCCGACTGGGCCTTGAAAGTTCAGGCAGAATTCCCGCACTTATCTGTTTTTGGTGAAACATTGGTAACTGCAGTGGCCAACCAAGCCTTTTTTACAGGTGGCAATACGGTTAACCGCGGTTTCGATACCCACTTACAGGGTATTACCGATGCCACTTTAAAAGATGCTATTTACGAAGGAATAAACGGTAAGAATGGCTGGGTAGACGGAATTAACCGTTTGTATGCTACCTTAGCGCACGATTTTCTTTATAAAAACCCTAATACCAACTGTATTTTTTTAGATAATCATGATATGAGCCGTTTCTATTCGATGGTTGGTGAAGATTTCGATAAATACAAAATGGGAATGAGTATCTTGTTAACCATGCGGGGCATTCCGCAGATGTATTACGGAACTGAAATTTTAATGAAAAATTTCTCCAATCCGGATGGATTGATCCGTTCTGATTTCCCTGGTGGATGGGAGGGTGACAAAAAAGATAAATTTATCGCCGACGGTCGTACGAATAAAGAAAATGAAGCTTTCAACTTTGTAAAAACCTTAGCTAATTTTCGCAAAAACAGTCCGGCATTGCAAACCGGTAAACTGATGCAGTTTGTACCGCAAGATGATATTTATGTTTATTTCCGCTACAATGTAGAACCAAAAGGCACTGTAATGGTTATTGTAAACAACACTGAAAAAGGAAAGACATTAAATACCGATCGTTTTGCCGAAAGAACAGCAGGAATTACTTCTGCTAAAAACGTAATTACAGGCGAAAACATCGAATTCAAAAATATTAAAGTACCGGCTAAGACCACTTTGGTACTCGAATTAAGGTAGAAGGTTAAACGGTATAGGGTTTAAAATACAGGGCTTTACATCTCGATACTTGATACTCACTACCTGATACAAAAAAAAATAATAAAGATGCAAAATAATAGTCATATAGAACCTTCTGCCTTCAACCTTACGCCTTCTGCCTCAATAAAGGCTTGTCTTTTTGATCTCGATGGTGTGTTGGTAGATACTGCCGTTTACCATTATAAAGCCTGGAAACGTTTGGCCAACACTATGGGTTTCGATTTTACCGAGGAGCAGAACGAGCAGTTAAAAGGCGTTAGTCGGGTAGAAAGTTTAAACAAGATTCTCGCCTGGGGCGGAGTAGATAAAACCGATGCCGAAAAAGAAGAACTTGCCAGTTTAAAAAACGGCTGGTATGTAGATATGATTACCAAAATGACACCTTCAGAAGTTTTACCCGGAACGGTTGATTTTTTAACCGCTATTCACGAAGCCGGTTATAAATTGGCTTTAGGCTCGGCAAGTAAAAACTCAGGAATTATTTTAGAGAAAACAGACCTTGCTCATTTCTTTGATGAAATTGTAGATGGAAACATGGTCACTAAATCAAAACCCGATCCGGAAGTATTTTTGAAAGGAGCCGAACTTTTAGGTTTCGCACCCGATGAATGTTTGGTTTTTGAAGACGCTGTTGCCGGTGTAGAAGCAGCAAAAAGAGGCGGAATGAAAGCCATTGGTATCGGCGAAAAAAGCGTACTCACCCAGGCAGATGTGGTAGTAAGCGGATTAGATAAATTAACAGTTAAAGATTTAGAGGCGTTGTAAAGGAGTAGTAAGTATTAAGTAGTGAGTATCAAGTAGTGAATTTATCTTGATACCCGATACTAATTACTTGATACTAGTAACTCGCTACTTGATACTAGAATATGAAAAACTACATTAAAGCAGATGAGTGGAATATTATCGAAGAAAGCTTTGATCCACATTTAAATAAAATTTCGGAAAGTATTTTCAGCCTGGGTAATGGCCGTATGGGCCAGCGCGCCAATTTTGAAGAAACCTATACCGGAGAAACACTGCCTGGAAATTATGTTGCTGGCGTTTACTATCCGGATAAAACCCGTGTGGGATGGTGGAAAAATGGTTATCCGGAATATTTTGCGAAAGTATTGAACGCTGCAAACTGGGTTGGTATCGAAGTAAAACTAGATGAAGAAATCCTTGATCTGGCAACAGCTGAGGTAAGCGATTTTAAACGTGTGCTAAACATGCATGCGGGATACCTGGAGCGGACGTTCACGGCAAAATTAAAAAGCGGTAAAATCCTAAAAGTTAAATCAACCCGTTTTTGCAGCATTTCTGATGATGAAGTTGGTGCAATCCGTTATAGCATTACGCCATTAAATATCGATGGTAAGTTAACATTAATGCCTTTTATTGATGGCGATGTTAAAAATCAGGATAGCAACTACGATGAAAAATTCTGGGATAAAGTTGCAGATGAAATTTCTGGAACTGAAGCTTATATCAAACTAAGGACAAAGAAAACTGAATTTGAAGTTTGCACAGGGAGTAATATTGAACTGTATAAAAATGCTGAGAAATTAGATCTCAATCCAGAGGCTGTTCGCAAAGAGAAATTTGTAGGACAAACTTTTTCTCTTGAGGTAAAAGCAAATGAAGAGATCACGCTGGTTAAAATTGCGGCGAATTTATCTTCAGAAAATTATCCCAAAGAATCACTTTTAAAAGAAACAAAATCGGTAATTGCCAAAGCATCTGCTAAAGGATTCGATACCTTGTTAAAGGAACAAACCGAAGCATGGGCAAGCAAATGGGAAGAAAGTGATATCATTATCGAAGGCGATGTTTCTGCTCAGCAGGCTATTCGTTTCAATATTTTTCAGCTTTTTCAAACCTATACCGGTAAAGATGACCGATTGAACATCGGTCCGAAAGGTTTTACAGGAGAGAAATATGGTGGTTCAACTTATTGGGATACTGAGGCCTATTGCGTACCTTTTTACCTGGCAACTGCTCCACAGGAAGTAAGTAAAAATTTGTTGGTGTACCGACATAAACAATTGGGTAAAGCGATAGAAAACGCCTCGAAATTAGGTTTTAAAGATGGTGCATCTTTGTATCCAATGGTAACAATGAATGGTGAGGAATGCCACAACGAGTGGGAAATTACCTTCGAAGAAATCCACCGTAATGGCGCTATCGCTTTTGCTATTTTCAATTACATCCGTTACACTGGCGATGAAAGTTATCTTTCTGATTTCGGTTTAGAAGTATTGATCGGCATTGCACGTTTCTGGAAACAACGCGTTAACTGGAGCAACGACAAACAGCAATATGTAATGCTTGGTGTAACCGGACCAAACGAATATGAGAACAATGTAAATAACAACTGGTACACCAACATTTTGGCAACCTGGTGTATGAAATATGCAACTGAAGCTGCAGAAATAGTAAAACAGCAACAACCAGAAAAATATAACAGCTTGTTGAAAAACTTAAATTTCGATCAAAAGGAATTTGCTGATTGGGCTGATATCATCGAGAAAATGTATTACCCACAAGATGAAAAACTGGGTATTTTCTTGCAACAGGATGGATATTTAGATAAAGAACAAACTTTGGTGAAAGACCTTCCTGCCAGCGAACGTCCGATTAACCAAAAATGGAGCTGGGACAGGATTTTACGTTCGTGCTTCATTAAACAGGCCGATGTTTTACAGGGCTTATATTTCTTTGAAGAAGATTACGATCTGGATACATTAAAACGCAACTTCGATTTTTATGAACCACGCACCGTACACGAAAGTTCATTATCGCCTTGCGTACACAGTATTTTAGCAGCGAAATTAAACGACGAAGCACGTGCATACGAATTCTACTTACGTACCGCCCGTTTAGATCTGGATGATTATAACAACGATACAGAAGATGGTTTGCACATCACTTCGATGGCAGGAACCTGGATGAGTGTGGTAGAAGGTTTTGCGGGTATGCGTGTCCGCGACGGTAAATTGCAGTTTAATCCTTTCTTGCCAGGCAAATGGAAATCTTTTTCATTTACCATCGGCTTCAGAGGCGCTACCCTAAAGATAAATATTACCGAGAACGGTATCAATATTAAAAATAATGCAGCTGTTGATTTAGAAATTGGTATCAGAAACCAGTTTTATAAATTGACTGGAAATACTGAAATTGAAGTAAACAACACAGCGTTGGTATGAGAAAGGTAGAGGGTTTAAAGGTTGAAGGCAGAAGGGAAAACCCACAGTCTTTAATTCATAAGAGAAATTTTATCGCCCTATTCTTGTCCCCCTTTGGAGGGGGCAGGGGGAGGATGCTGACGCTTTTTTCTATCTTTATAATACCCGCTGCATCATCCTTTGCACAAAAACAAAGTACAAAAATGAACGATAAACAGATCGTTATTTACCAGTTATTGCCCCGCTTATTTGGGAATAAAAATAGCACGAATACACCTTACGGTACCATTGAGCAAAATGGTTCAGGTAAGTTTAACGATATCACCGATAAAGCTTTAGATGGCATAAAAGAACTCAGCGTAAATTATGTTTGGTATACCGGCGCACTTGCCCATGCAAGTTTAACAGATTATTCTGCCTACGGAATTAAACCTGATGATGCTGATGTGGTAAAAGGCCGGGCAGGTTCTCCCTACGCCATCCGCGATTATTATGATGTAGATCCCGATCTGGCCGTTGATGTTAAAAACAGAATGCAGGAGTTTGAGGCGCTAGTGAAAAGAACACATGCTAAAAACTTAAAAGTGCTGATCGATTTTGTACCCAATCACGTTGCCAGGAGCTATCATTCCTATGCAAAGCCAAAAAGGGTAATCAATTTTGGTGCTCAGGATGATGTTACCAAAGCATTTAGTGCTCAGAACGATTTTTACTATACTCCGGGTCAGCCGTTTGCCCCGCCAACTGGTGGTGCAAAGCAAACACCAATTACAAGTTTGCAGGATGGGAAATTTGATGAAAATCCTGCTAAAGCAACAGGGAACAATGTGTTTTCTGCGCAGCCTAAATATGATGATTGGTACGAAACCATTAAGTTAAATTACGGTGTAGATTATCAGAACGGCGAAAAACAATATTTTGATCCCATTCCACCAGTCTGGCTGAAAATGCGTGATATTTTAACCTATTGGACTAATAAAGGAGTGGATGGTTTTAGATGCGATATGGCCGAAATGGTACCCATTGCTTTTTGGAACTGGGTCATTCCACAGGTTAAAAAAGTGAATCCTGATTTAATTTTTATTGGAGAAGCCTACAAACCAAAAGTTTATAAACAATATTTAGATGAAGGTAAGTTCGATTACCTCTATGATAAAGTTGGTTTGTACGATGGACTTAAAAAACTAATTAGAAATGAACCAACTGCAGATGTAGCTGCTATTAAACATGTATGGCAGGTGGAGAGTGCTGGTTTTGGCAAACACATGTTGCGCTTTTTAGAAAACCATGATGAAGAACGCATTACATCAGCAGGATTTGCAGGGAAAGCAGAACTTGCTTTACCTGCAATGGTTGTTTCGGCAACTTTAGGTAGCGGTCCGGTGATGATTTATTTTGGCCAGGAAGTTGGTGAACCGGGAAAAGGTCAGGAAGGTTTTGGCGGCGACGATAACAGAACTACCATTTTCGATTATTGGGGTGTTCCGAATCACCAGAAATGGATGAATAATGGTGCTTTTGATGGTAAACAGTTAAATGAAAATGAGCAGAAATTACGCGCTTACTACCAACAGTTATTAAAAGTTACTTCCACAAGCGATGCTGTAATAAATGGCGAAATTTATGAAGTGCCTGTTACTGGGAACATGAACAACCGCATGTATGCCTTTATCCGTTACTCGGGTAAACAGCGTTTATTGGTAGTGGCTAATTTCGATCGGACACAAACCTTGGCAGCCAATATTGAAATCCCTGATAAGATTTTAAAGGTAAAAAACTCGTCTCCGGTTACCGAGCTGTTAACAGATAAAAAATTGAATATCCCGGCTGGAACGAGCATTCCAGTAACCTTGGCGCCGGTTAGTGCACAGGTGATAGAATTTTAAACCGATTAAACTAACCGCAAAGAATGCAAAGGCATTCGCAAAGAACACGAAGTATAAACACCTAGCTTTGTGTGCTCTGCGTTTCTTTTCTCTGTGTCCTTTGCGGTTAAAACTAAACCAGATATAATGACGTTGAAAACAATATTCGAGAACCCCAGATTAACAATCGCACAGATCATCAACATGAGCGTTGGTTTTTTCGGGATTCAGTTCGGTTGGGATTTACAAAGGGCCAACATGGGGCGTATTTACGAAAACCTGGGTGCCCATCCCGATCAGGTTCCATTATTGTTTTTGGCAGCACCTTTAACAGGATTACTCGTTCAGCCGGTAATAGGTTACCTGAGCGATCGTACCTGGCATCCAAAATGGGGTAGAAGAAGGCCTTATTTTATGCTTGGGGCCATTGTGAGTAGTATTGCTTTAATTTTTATGCCGCACAGTAGTGTGCTTTGGATGGCAGCCGGACTGCTTTGGGTTTTAGATGTTTTTGGAAACATTGCCATGGAACCTTTCCGAGCTTTTGTTACCGATAAATTGCCCGATAGCCAGGTTAATCGTGGTTTCATTATGCAGAGTATGATGATTGGTTTGGGTGGCAGCGTGGCTTCGGCCTTACCGTGGATTATGAATAATATATTCCACTTAACCAATACAGCAGAAAAAGGGAGTATTCCAGAAAACGTGAAGTTTTCTTTTTACATCGGTGCCTTTTTCTTTTTCGCAGCAGTACTGTGGACAGTGCTTACTACTAAAGAATACCCTCCGCAGGATGCAGGTTTTAAAGAAAAGTTAAAAGAAAGCAATAAAGGTTTTGGTGGTGGTGCAAGAGAGATTTTTCATGCCTTGAGGAATATGCCAAAAAGGATGCAGATTGTTTCTTTGGTTCAGTTTTTTACCTGGCCAGGTTTATTTTTAATGTGGTTTTATTATACCACAGCAGTTGCTGTTAATGTTTTTGGGGGTAAAGATGCTGCTGATCCTGTTTATGCTCATGGTGCAGATTTTGGCAGTTTAACACTCGCTTATTACAGCGTAATTACCTTTCTGTTTGCACTGGTACTACCAAAAATTGCCGATGCATTGGGCCGTAAAACTACACATGCCCTTTGTTTAGTCTGCGGAGCCATTGGTTTAATCAGCGTAGCCTGGGTGCACGATAAAAACATGCTGTATTTATGCATGACAGGAGTAGGCATTGCATGGGCCAGTATTCTATCAATGCCTTATGCCATGTTAAGCGGCTCGCTGCCCAAAGATAAAATAGGGATTTACATGGGCATCTTCAACTTCTTTATTGTATTACCCGAAATTATTGCCTCCCTTGGTTTTGGCTGGCTTATGCGCAATGTACTCAATAACGACAGGCTTTTAGCCGTACAGTTAGGCGGTGGATTGATGATTTTAGCGGCTGTAATCTGTTATTTATTCATCCGTGAACCAAAGAAAACAGATGAGATTCTGACTTCTAAACTGGAAGTAGAAGAGAATAGATCGGTGTAAAGATATTCCATGGTCGTGCCCATATTCCGTGGTCTGTGTCCTCACAGACCAGTAAGTGAGATTTCGGTCTGTGGGGACACAGACCGAGGCGGATAAGTTATGTCTATCTCTCTGGTTACATATTCTAGTAAAACGGCTTTTAAAGTAATTTAATTTACAAATAGAGGCTATATCATAATCATAAGTATAGAATTACCATCATGTGTAGTTTAAGCGTAATCTTAAATAAAGACTTTACTGCATTATTACGGCATGTTTGAAGAATCGGTATGCTAAAAGTTGTGTTGGCTTTTATGGTAACATTTCTAATGCGCTTTTTGATTAACGCAACAATAGTTTGATATTTAGCAACCAAACCAAACTAGATGAAATTCAGATTTATACTCGCTACATTTTTGAGCATGGGCATTTTTGCGTATGCACAACAAGGACCAAGAAAAGGCCAATCAAAAGAAACCATAACCACTACGCAGGTTACCGTTAAGGACGAAGCTAAATCCTCTACAAACGAAAGGAACATTAATGTGGAGAGCTCGGTAATTACCAATCATTCGGTAAATATTGATGGCAAAGCTGTTCCGTATAAAGCCACTGCTGGTACATTACCGGTTTGGGATGAAGACGGAAAACCGATTGCCGGTTTGTTTTATACTTATTACGAACGGAGCGACGTACAAAATCGTGATAAGAGGCCTTTGGTAATCTCTTTTAACGGTGGCCCGGGCTCAGCTTCAGTTTGGATGCACATTGCCTATACTGGTCCGGTGGTGCTGAATATTGATGATGAAGGTTATCCCGTACAGCCTTATGGTTATAAAGAAAATCCATATTCTATTTTGGATGTTGCCGATATTATCTACATAGATCCGGTTAACACCGGTTATTCCAGAGCGGTGAGCAAAGATATTCCAACTAATAAATTCTTTGGTGTACGTGCCGATATTAAATACCTGGCCGAGTGGATCAATACTTTTGTAACCCGGAATAACCGATGGGCCTCGCCAAAGTTTTTAATTGGCGAAAGCTATGGTACTACACGTGTTTCAGGTTTGGCTTTAGAGTTGCAAAACAGTCAATGGATGTATTTAAATGGTGTGGTATTGGTTTCGCCAACCGAACTCGGTATTGAGCGTAGTGGTCCTGTTGATGCCGCTTTGCGTTTACCGTATTTTGCGGCTACCGCATGGTACCATAAAGCTTTATCAGCCGATTTACAAGGCAAAGATTTAACAGCCATGCTTCCTGAAGTAGAAGGTTTTACCATTAATGAGTTAATTCCGGCTATTTCGCAGGGCGGGATGCTGAGTGCCGATAAAAAGAAAGCCATTGCCGTAAAAATGGCGCGTTACTCCGGTCTTTCAGAAAAAGTAATACTAGATTATAACCTCAACGTACCTACTGATTTCTTTTGGAAAGAATTGTTGAGGGACAAAGGTTTTACTGTTGGCAGGTTAGATTCACGCTATCGCGGCATTGATAAAATGAGTGCCGGCGAGGGTCCCGATTATAATGCAGAGCTAACTTCCTGGTTGCATTCGTTTACACCAGCTATCAATATGTATATTCGCAATGAGCTGAATTATAAAACCGATTTGAAGTACAATATGTTCGGTTCTGTTTACCCATGGGATAAAAGTGGAGATCAGACCGGAGATAATCTCCGCCAAGCTATGGCGCAGAATCCATATCTGCATTTATTGGTGCAATCTGGCTATTATGATGGAGCCTGCGATTATTTTAATGCCAAATATAGCATGTGGCAGTTGGATGCCGCTGGTAAACTGCAAGACCGTATGAGTTGGGAAGGTTACCGAAGTGGGCACATGATGTATTTACGTAAGGATGATCTGAAAACGGCGAATAACCACATCCGTGAATTTATTAAAAAAGCATTACCAAAAGCAGGCGAGGCCGCTAAGTTCTAAGATTTTAGCGTTGACAAATTCCTGTGCACGTTGCTATTAAATTTGTCAACGCTTAGGTTTATTGAAGCGCAATTGCAGAACAATAATTAACGTTCGTCCTGCTTTGCATTGCAAGTCCGCGCTCATGCCTCGCTTGCGTGCTTTCCATTACAATCAGGGCTAGGTAGGTTAGGGCGGTGGCATGGAAACCCCTCATAGTAGCCACAGGAAGATGTAATCTAAACCTGACAGCCGCGGCAGCCTCAGATTTTTCATCTGGGCTAAAGCAAATGGCAGGACTGTTTCAAAAAAGAATTACTGCAATTGCTTTTCAAATTATAAAGACTGATAATATAGCATCGATATATTCTAATTTGAGATTCTAGAGTTGACAACTTTATCACCACGGTGCCGATGAAAGTTGTCAACTCTTTTAAACGATTTATCCCCTCAAAAAAGCAAACAAAAAACTGTTCACTGCAAACTAAAAATAATTACTTATTTTTGTGGTTCAATTATGCAGCAAATAAAAACATCATTCGATTTTGAAAAACCTATTGCCGATTTAGTTCAGCAGATAGAAAAGGTTAAGCAAGTTGCCGAAAAAACTAAGGTAGATATGTCTGCCACTTTAGACGAGCTTGATGGTAAATTAGATGAAACTACCAATAACTTATATAAAAATTTAACCGGTTGGAACAAGGTTCAAATGAGCCGTCACCCAGATCGTCCACAAACTCTTGATTATATCAATATGATCTGCGATGATTTTATTGAAATGCATGGGGATAGAACTGTTAAGGATGACAAGGCGATTATCGGTGGTTTTGCTTCCATCAATGGTCAAACGGTAATGGTTATTGGTCACCAGAAAGGTAAAAATACCAAAGAGCGTCAGTTTCGTAATTTCGGTATGGCCAACCCGGAAGGTTATCGTAAAGCGTTGCGTTTAATGCGTTTGGCTGAAAAATTCAATAAACCGGTTGTTTCTTTTATCGATACAATGGGTGCTTACCCTGGTTTAGAGGCAGAAGAGCGCGGACAAGGTGAGGCTATTGCCAGAAACTTATTGGAAATGTCTATCCTTCGTGTGCCGATTATTTGTGTTGTAGTAGGTGAAGGTGCTTCCGGAGGTGCTTTGGGCATCGGTATCGGTGATAAAGTATATATGTTAGAACACACCTGGTACTCGGTAATCTCTCCTGAATCTTGCTCATCTATTTTGTGGAGAAGCTGGGATTTTAAAGAGAAAGCTGCTGAATGTTTGAAATTGACTTCCGATGATATGTTTGGTAACAAACTAATCGATGGCATCATTCCTGAACCACTTGGTGGCGCTCACCAGGATCCGGAGTTAATGGGTAAAACTTTAAAAGATTATCTAATTAAAGATTTAGCTGCTTTAGGTAAAATAAAAACAGATAAACTGATCGAACAACGAATTGATAAATTCTGTGCGATGGGTGTTGTAAACGAGTAATCATTAACTAAAATAAACTTGAATCCTGTTTGGCAATGCTAAACGGGATTTTTTTGTGGGTAAATCGGAATGGTTTATTACGGGGTGCCCTAGACTTCTCGTCATCTCGACTGAAGCGCAGCGAACGGAGAGATCTATCTTGATAGATTTCTCGGCTACGTTGCACTCCGCTCGAAATGACGCTCTGTTTAAACCTCGCAGGTTTTAAAAACCTGCGAGGTTTGTTCAATAAAAAAAAGCAGCTGCAAATTAATGCAGCTGCTTCGTAAACTTATTTTAAGATCCGTTTATTACTGTGGACCCTGTTGCGGGAAAAACATCGACAAACGGCTTTCTAAACTGTTGAAGGTTTTCTGTAGCTTATCGCTCAATTTATCCTGACCTGCAGCTTTACTTGTTTTAATCATTCTATCCAGATAATATAAGCCGGTTTGAATGTTCTGAGATCCAGTTAAACCTTTTGATTGTGAAATATCAGCCAGATAGTTTAATTCCTTATTGATATAATCGCCAGATTTTTCTAAAATATCATTCGCTCTGGTAGTTTCACCTAGTTTATATAGATTTTCAGCCATATAGAATTTCACTACAACGGTACGGATGCCGAAGAATTTATCAGGCATTACCGCAAAATATTTATCTACTACTTTTTTAGCTTCAGCAGTTTTACCTTCTTTAATTAAGCTGTTGGTTAAGCTACTAAATAGGTTCGTGAAAATGAAAGTATCATCTGATGATTGCGGATCTAAATATTTAGCGGTTTTCATATTTCCCCACTTAAATTTAGTCATCACGTTATTATACAAAATCGGGGTATTTAATTGCTCTGGTCTATCCTCAGATGCTGTAGTATCAGCTTTAAGCGGCAATAAACGCATGGCCAAACCTTCGCTGTATAAATACTTGTCTAAGCCGTTATATTGCTCTGAAGGAACGGTAGAAGCGAAATAAATCGGACGTTTCCAGTTGTTATGTGCAAGGATATCGAACATAGCCAAAGTTCCTTTAGTAACATAACCTTTATTAAACTTCCAATCCATGGTGGTGGTAATTTTTGAAGCATCAGCTGCAGGCACTGTTCCTGTGCTGATTACTTGCTGCGGATCTACCGTAATTTTAAGGTTCTTGGTTGGCAGGAAGTTCGATTTTGATCCATCCTGCATGGCTACTTTATCGCTTTCATCGTTTGATAACAATAAATCAACTACATTTTTAAGCTCAACATTACCTGCAATTTTATAATCATCATACGGCATTACATCTCTTTCACCCTGTACATATTGTTCAGGTTTCATGGTAATTGGCAATGGCGCAGATTCATTTTGTTTTTGTCTTAAACCATTGATATACCAATCTGTATCAAACAAACTTAAGTTTACAATACGCACATCAGGACGCACATTTTCTACCTCCTGGATATACCAGAGCGGGTAGGTATCATTATCGCCATAAGTAAATAAGATGGCATTGGGTGCACAGGATTGTAAGTAATCCAGGGCAATATCATGAGGAACCAGTTTGGTAGAGCGGTCATGGTCATCCCATCCCTGCTCGGCCATAATTACCGGTGCAGCCAATAAACCAATTACCGTTGCACCAATGGCACCGGCAGTTGGGGTTAATTTTTTAAACAGCCATTCTTTAATGGCGAGTGCCCCGAGCCCAATCCATATGGCAAAGGCATAAAAAGATCCTACATAAGCGTAATCCCTTTCGCGGGGTTCTAATGGTTTTTGATTTAAGTATAATACAATCGCGATACCTGTGAAGAAGAACAACAAAGCCACAACGCCAGCATCTTTCTGGTTGCGTTTAAAGTGCCAAAGTGCACCGATTATTCCCATAATCAATGGTAAAAAGAAGAAACGGTTGTATGCTTTATTATCAACTGTTGATGGCGGCAAATGACTTTGATCTCCACGTAACCAGCTATCAAATGGTTTAATACCACTAATCCACTCGCCCTCAAATCCGCTGCCCTGACCTTGCTCATCGTTCTGGCGACCAACAAAATTCCAGAAAAAGTAACGCATATACATGTAGCCGATCTGGTAGCTGGCCAAAAAGCCAACATTATCAACTAAGTTCGGGTGTTTACTATCATCCAAATGCATCCACTCTTTATAAAAACTGGCATGTTTAGGGTCGTCGCTATACATACGAGGCAATAAAGTGTTGTTGCTATATTCGTAATCGGTTTTTTTACCCGCTACTTCATATTTTTCTTTTCCTTTTCTCCAGATGGTTTTACCTTCGGTTACACCTGTTCTTTCAGAGTTATAATTAGGACCGTAACCCAATGGCCTATCGCCATATTGCTCACGGTTCAGGTAGCTTAAGAAAGAGAAAGCATCTTTAGGTGCACTGTTGTTTAAGTTCGGATCTGCTTTTGCCCTGATGATGATCATCGAGAAAGATGCATAACCGAAAATGATTAAAACGGTAGAGATTAAACCTAAGTTTAATAATCTCTTTTGATGCCTGATCGAATAACGGATCCCCCAAACCAATGCACCGATTAATAAAATAGCGAAGAATAAAACGCCGGTTCCGAAACCTAGACCTAATGTGTTAACAAAGAATAAATCGAAATAAGCACCGAATGAAACCAGGTATTGGATAATACCATACTGGATTACCGCTAAAATTAAGATCCCAACAATAAGTGTTTTGAAAATACCTGCAGTAGTTGCTTTATCAGTTCTTTTAAAATAATAAATAAAAGCAAGTGCTGGAATAGTTAATAAGTTTAGCAAGTGGATACCAATTGATAAACCCATAATATAAGCAATAAACAATAACCAACGATCGGCACGTGGCTCATCGGCATGCGCTTCCCATTTAAGAATAGACCAGAATACAATCGCAGTGAATAAAGAAGATTGTGCATAAACTTCAGATTCTACTGCCGAAAACCAGAAACTATCAGAGAAAGTATAAGCCAGAGCACCAACGGCACCTGCACCCATAATGCTGATCAATTTACCGGTTGTTAATTCTTCACCAGCTTTTAATACTGTTTTTTTAGCCAATGCAGTGATGGTCCAAAATAAGAATAAGATAGTTGCCCCGCTTGAAACAGCAGAACCAACGTTCATCCAGTAAGCGATTTTAGTTAAATCTCCAGCTGCAAAAATGGAGAAAAAACGTTGGATCATTAAGAATAATGGTGCACCAGGCTGGTGAACAACCTGCATTCTGAATGCCGATGCGATAAATTCACCGCAATCCCAAAAACTGGCAGAAGGCTCTAAGGTTAAAACGTAAGTTAGTGTAGCAATTAAAAAGCAGATCCAGCCTACTATATTATTAACTTTTGAATAATTCATTGGTTTATTTAATGATATTAAAAATTGTTTTCACATAAAAATGCTGCCGAAATTAACTATTCTAGTCGATAAAACAGGTAAATTTTTGCATTGATTTAACAATTTTTAACGGCTTAAGACCTTTAACATAAAGGATTTTAATTTATTGGAGAAGCAAAAACCCATAGGCGGAAAGGAGAAATCTGCCTATGGGTTTAAATTTAGAATGTTTTTTGACTAACCAGTTGCAAACGGCGTAAACCTGGTGATCAGATCATTATATTGTTTTTCGAGATTTTTACTCAACGCACCTTGCTTAAAAGCCTCAGTTAATTTTACCATTTGCCCCAAATAACCAAGGTAGAAACGAACATCCTGCTCTGATGATAGCTGATTTTTACTCTCTGAAACATCTGCCAGGTGGGTGAGTTCCTTGCCTACATAGTCAGCAGTTTTTTTGATCATTGCATTGGCACGGTTTAAATCATTTAACCGATATAGTTTTTCAGTAAAATAATAGGTGCTCATTACCTGGCGCATACTGTAAAATTTAGCCGGAATTACCTCAAAATATTTGTTTGCCACGTTTTTGCTCTCAGCAATTTTACCGTCGTTGATCAAGCCAGTTAATAAGCCGTTAAACATATTCGACAACATGGTTACATCATCAGCAGATTGCCTGTCTAAATAGTTGGCATTTTTAATGTTGCCGAAACCATATACATTCATCAGGTTGTTGTACAAAGGTTTAATGTTGATGCGCTCATAATCTTCTGTAATGGCTGTATCTGGTTTTAATGGAAGCAGCCTTTTGTTCAATCCTTCCGAATAAAGGTATTTGTTCAATCCTACGTATTGCTCATCGGGCATGCCTCCGGTAAAATAAATCGGTCGTTTCCAATTGTTATGCGCTAAAATATCAAATAAAGCCAGCGTACCTTTGGTTACGTAATTCTGGTTAAATGTCCATTCCATACTGCTCGCAATTTTGCCTGCATCTTCTTTGGGTACGGTTCCGGTATCCAAAACCTGTTGCGGATTCACCGTCAGTTTAAGGTTTTTGGCTGGCAGCACATTGTATTTAGAACCATCTGTCATGGTTACTTTATCTTCGTCGTGATCGGATAAAAGCACATCTAAAATTTCCTGTAACTCAATATGCTGTGCAATCTTATAATCCTGATAGTACATAATATCTCTCGTGCCTTCAACATATTGCTCAGGTTTTAGCGTAATAGGCAAGGGGGCTGATTCATTTTGCTTTTTTCGCATCCCATCAATGTACCAATCGGCTGTAAATAAACTTAAATTCACTACGCGTACATCCGGACGGATATTTTCTACCTCCTGTGCATACCAAACCGGATAAGTATCGTTATCACCATAAGTAAATAAGATGGCATTGGGTGCACACGATTTTAGGTAATTGACAGACATGTCCCTCGCAACGTGGCTATCAGAACGGTCATGATCGTCCCAGCCCTGGTTGGCCATTAGAATTGGGGCTCCAAATAAGGCAATAACTGATGCGAAAATACTTGCTCGTGCAGGTGTTAGTTTCTGGAAAATAAAATCCTTTAATCCAAATATACCTAAACCGATCCAAATGGCAAAAGCATAAAACGAGCCTACATAGGCATAATCCCTTTCACGCGGCTCAATAGGTACAGAGTTTAGGTAAACTACAATAGCCACACCAGTAAAAACGAAGAGTAAACCGATAATGCCCGCATCCTTTTGGTTCCGTTTAAAGTGCCAAACGGCACCAATTAAGCCGATAATTAATGGCAAAAAGAAAAATCTGTTGTATGCTTTATTTTCTACAATTGATGGTGGGAGGCTTTTTTGACTGCCAAGCCTGATGGCGTCCAATGGTTTTACACCGCTAAGCCAATTGCCGTCTTTTCCGCCAAACTGTCCATCTTCATTGTCCTGTCTGCCTGCAAAATTCCACATAAAATAACGCATATACATCTGTCCGGTCTGGAAAGAGAATAGATATTTTAAATTATCGATAAGTGTAGGTTTATGCTCATCATCAAAACCCATGTAACTTTTGTAAAACCTCACATGTTCTGGTTTATCGCTGTACATACGTGGCAGTAAAGTTTTATCGGCAAAAACATAAGCTGATTTTGTACCTGCCGGTTCGTATTTTTTGTTGCCTTTACGGATAATTTTACCCGTTTCTTCAATGCCAGTTTTTTCTGAATTGTAATTCTCCCCATAAAGTAAAGGCCTGTCGCCATATTGGTCGCGACCCAGGTACCTCGAAAGTGAGAATACATTATCCACATTATAATTGTTCAGATTAGGTTTGGCCTGTGCCCTGATAACCAATAACGCAAAAGAACTGTATCCAAATAAAAGTAGTACAGTGAATAACAGGACCAGATTTAAAGCCCTTTTGTTTTTAAGGATGGAATAACGGATGCCATACACCAGGCCTCCGATCAATAAAACAGCAAAAAACAATATCCCCGAACCAAAGCCAAGGTTCATGGTATTTACAAAAAAGTAATCGAAGCTTGCTGCAAGCGATACCACGTATTGGATGAGGCCAAATTGTACTACAGCCAAAGTCGCAATGGAAACAAAAAATATTTTTAGAATATTTTGCCAGCTTGGCGATGGATTCTTTTTAAAATAATAAACAAATATTAATGCAGGAATGGTAAGCAGGTTTAAAATATGCACACCGATAGAAAGCCCCATAATATAGGCTACAAAAAGTAACCATCGGTCTGCTTTTGGTTCATCAGCATGCGATTCCCATTTTAAGATACCCCAAAATACAATGGCGCTGCAAAGCGATGACATGGCGTAGACCTCAGCCTCTACAGCAGAAAACCAGAAACTATCAGAAAAAGCATAAGCCAAAGCTCCAACCAAACCGGCACCCATAATGCCGGTGATTTGCTGTTTGCTAATTTCTTCACCTTTTTTAATTACTGTTTTCTTTGCTAAAGCCGTAATGGTCCAGAATAAAAATAAAATGGTTCCTGCGCTTGCAAGGGCCGAAGCAATATTGATAAAGTAGGCAACTTTAGTTTTATCGCCAAAAGCGAATACCGAAAATAACCTTTGAATCATGGAAACTATTGGAGCACCTGGCTGATGCACGACCTCCATTCGGAAGGCTGAGGAGATGAATTCGCCACAATCCCAGAAACTTACGGATTGATCTAAAGTTAAGATGTACGTGAGTGCGGCAACGCTAAAACAGAGCCAGCCTCCAATGGTGTTGATCCTTGAGTAATTCATAGTTTAATTTTAGTCTTTGATAATAAATGATTTAAGTGGTTCGCAGTAAAAAAAGTCGTAGAAAAAAATAAAATGTTGCACGCTATATGATGATTTTTTTATCTTTGCATCGCAAACAAAGAACAGCAGGAAAGAAATTAAAAATATTTTAAAATCACTCTTGCATATTTAAAATAAGGTTCCTACATTTGCATTCCCTTTCGAGGAGAATATCCTTGAGAAGTTTTTGTCCGATAGTATAAGGGTAGTACAACGGTTTTTGGTACCGTTTGTCTTGGTTCGAATCCAGGTCGGACAACGAAAATTTAATAACGGATCATGTTTTAAATAGACATGATCCGATTTTTTTTAACCGTAACTACACGAACCCATGCCATTGCAGTTTAACCCGGTAAAGCTTTTTTCCGGAACAGGTTCTAAGGGATTATCACTTAAGATTGCCGAGCACTACGGCAAGCCACTTGGTAGCGTAACCATTCACAAATTCAGTGATGGAGAGTTTCAGCCTTCCTTTGATGAGTCAATCCGTGGTAGTGATGTTTTTCTAATCCAGTCTACTTATCAGCCAAGCGATAATTTAATGGAGCTTTTGCTAATGGTTGATGCTGCTAAAAGAGCATCTGCACATTATATTACAGCAGTTGTTCCTTATTATGGTTTAGCCCGTCAGGATAGAAAAGATAAACCGCGTGTAGCAATCGGTGCCAAATTGGTGGCTAACTTATTAAAATCAGCAGGTATTCACCGCATCATGACGATGGATCTACATGCTGCACAGATACAGGGCTTCTTTGATATTCCGGTTGATCACTTAGATGGATCGGTAATCTTTGTACCTTATATCAAAAGCCTGGGCTTAAAAAACTTAACTATTGCATCGCCAGATATGGGCGGTTCGTATAGGGCACGTACTTTTGCAAAGTTTTTTAACGCTGAAGTAATTATTTGCGATAAACGCCGTAAACGTGCCAACGAGATCGAATCAATGTCGATTATCGGTGATGTAACCGGACAGGATGTGGTATTGATAGATGATATTTGCGATACTGCCGGAACCTTGTCAAAAGCTGCGGCCTTGATTATGGAAAACGGTGCAGCAAGTGTAAGAGCAGTTTGTACACATGCTGTATTATCTGGCAAAGCAATCGAAACCGTAGAAAATTCGGTATTGACAGAACTGATCGTAACCGATACAATCCCGTTAAAACAGGAAAGTTCGAAAATCAGGGTACTAAGCACAGCCAGTTTATTTGCAAGAGCAATTGCCAATGTAAATGAACACGGGTCGATTAGTGACTTGTTTAGGGTTTAGTGCAAAGCGTTTAGCGATAAGCGGTTAAAAAGACAGCCGCCAACGCGAAGCGATAAAGAGAGTTTAAATAAAGTTGAAGGTAGAGGGTTGAAGGCTTAAGGTCTTAATACTCGATACTTAATACTGACTACTAATAAATAAATATAAATAAAAATGAAAACAATCGCAATTAGCGGTTCTCCAAGAGAGAACGTAGGGAAACGCGATGCCAAGGAACTTCGTTACGAAGGTAAAGTTCCGGCGGTATTGTATGGTGGAAAAGAGCAACAACACTT
>Ga0308165_1000373_pt1 | contig 89708 bp, 83 predicted proteins | sample PhyWR2_FD_201032 | JGI IMG/M metagenome (GOLD analysis project Ga0308165, IMG submission 201032) | Phyllosphere microbial communities from UC Gill Tract Community Farm, Albany, California, United States - DLSLW.R2 | ecosystem: Host-associated > Plants > Phyllosphere > Unclassified | place: USA... | reverse complement strand
GCAAAGCCAGTCGTGCTATGATTTTTCCGGTTATCCTCTTCTGTACTTTCGTGAAGTCATAACTTGCTGGTGATTCTCTTGTATGGAAACTTCGCTCCCTTTGGTCGCCAAGTATTGTTCATCATCTGCTCTGGCAAAGCCAGTCGCAGTGATTCACAATAAATAACCCACTCTTCGGGGAAGAGTGGGAAAAGGAGTTAAAAAATGAAAAAGTGTTTTGTTAGGGTTGTTTGTTTGGTATGACTTAATAATAACTGGAGATTGTGACTATTTTGTGGTGAAAGATTGGTTTCTTTTTTACTATTATTTGGCGAAAATCTGAAGTTGCGGTTTTTTATACTCTTTTTGATTCGTTGGTTGTTCTTAATAATGCTTGTGTGGTACAGCGGAATGAACCACCGAATATTCTAGAAACCTCATAATCTAAGGTTTCCACTTTTATGTCATGTGCTTTCAGCTCTTCGATCAACTGTGTAAATGACTGATCGGTAATGTAGACAGATTCATTGATTGGAAGTCCATTTGCCATCAATATTGACGCAGCTTAACGCACAATCTAAATGTAATATAGTAGGATCGGTATAGTCAAAATGAGCTAAAATTGACTGTAACCAATTGAGCTATCTGTTCTTTTTTATTTTTTATAGAAATCCAGTTTTTTTATCAATTGAAGAAGCCAGTTCCCCATGTTGTATCGGTCCGCTCATCATCTGGTCCTACTGCAACATAGCGGCGTACACCTCCAGGACTGACATAACTGATCCAAACATAGCCATTGCTATGCAGATAATGATCGTAGTTGATCGCCATTTTCGGTAAATAATACGCCAGTGCTGGACTAATTTTGTCATCTGGATTGGTATCTCGGCTTACTGCTAATTTTCGGTCTGGATAGAATGTCCCTGACATTGGGATTAACCGTGATTGTGTCTCTTGTGGAGTAGGTTTAGCATTTGCAGTGACTAGATGTGAGGATGAATCTGCCTCTTTATTATAGCGATAAATCGTTATCTCAGGGCAACTATTTAATCGCCAAATTGTATCATGGTCGTTGATTGTAATGCCGTTGTAGCCGTAATTACAGTGAATAATGTTGTCACTGTTGTCTATAAAAATACCTGTGTGACCTGCCGCACCACCAGATGCTCCACGTTTTCCCCAGATAAAAATATCACCTTTTTTTGCAGGATAATTGCCTGTTGTATCTACTTGAATCTGAACCCAACCGGCATTTTCTAGATGTGAGAAAAGAGTATCCGTATTTCCCATCATTCCAGCTGATAAAAACCCTCCATTGATCAACGCGAAATAAACAGCACTAGAACAATCATAGCTATTCGGTCCTAAGCGTGCCGCCATAGAATAAGTGATTCTTCCTTTTCGATCTGACATCCATTTGATCATTTGTTCCATACTTTTCATCTTCTTTTGCTCCTTCATTTTTTGATTAATAAGACTGTTATTGCTATCTATGTAAAGCAGATAAATTATAGCTAGCATGTTCTTTACACCTTGATCTTACTTCATATTTGTTCTGAGTAACTTTTACTTTACTGTTAAAAGTCTCCCTAAAATAGTTATAAAAAAACTTAATGCAAAATGATTAGATTTCGACAGTACGCGAGCTTTTTTACGACGAATAGAGACAAAATGTTTCACATGAAACAAAAAAAGGCTTGAAATCAAGCCTTTTCTGGTTGTACCTTTGCTATTTTCCCTTGTTCGATATAGTCTAAATTACTCTATTTTCAGATATAAAAAAGAAGCAAATTAGAGTGTAAACTTCTAACTTACTTCTATTAAATATCATTAATTGTTATTAGTTCTAATATGAATAGCATTCAACATGGCATTCAAAAGTAAATCCAATTTATGTGGGCACATAAAAATAACTAACCCCTTGATAGATACTTTCATATCCGTCAAGGGGTGTTATACAGTCCTCTTAAGAGGCATTCATTTCTACATAAAGAATATCATCGTTTAAAACAATAATCAACTATTTTTTATCATTTTTTTCCACTCCTTGTATTGTGAGTGCCCCATCTCCGTTAATAATCGCTCATTTAAGTCATAATACTTAGAGCTAAACTTTCTATTATTTCTATATAATATCTTTCTTATGGGCTTAATTAATGGTGTTATATCTTCGTAGAATCCTAATATTTTTAAACTATCATAAAGAGTTAGACCTGTAGCAGGATGTTGCCATTTACTAGGAGTGAGATTAAATCTATGTATTAATGCCCTACTTATTCCTATATTAGAAGATGTTTTAAATCTAAATAATAAAGAAAAATGAGCGCAAGCATTTCTAAGTTGATGAATAATATCTAATGTATTAAGAAAAACAAAACGATCTGTTGGATTCAGACCAAAATCTCTTAATACTAATTTTAAGACATTTGGTTTCAAATAGTGAATCATTCTCTTTAAACATCCAAAGTCAAAAGTTTGTATAGCAACCCATAATGGAACTGCAACATTATTATCATTATGAAAACAGGCAACATCACAAGGATTGTTTGGATTATATTCAGATGAACGATAAAATGATTTATCTATGAAATCATTATCTCTTATCAATTTATCAAGAAAATCAGTCCTGAATAACTTGAAATTATCAAAGCTATAATGAATACTTTCATATTGATACGTCACGCTATCACCAGTATATTGTCTAAATGGATAATTACAATCTTGAGAAATATCTTGATAGTTATTTTTATTTGTATACTCCATTGTGTTATTAATCCCATTACAATTAATTTTAGAGAAATTATGTGCTAAAGATGTTTTTAATTTCATCTCAAATTTAGATATTATATGAAGAAGTTGGCTACTCATTTCTTTATCAAAATCATAAATAGCAACAAAATCAGATATACTTTCTGTTCTAAACTCTTTTTTTCCACCATTAAACTGTTTATCCATTGGTAATAACAAATTCTCAATACCGTTAACTAATTGAAAATAGTTAATCTCTTTAAGTGTTTTTTCAGTATTATCATCTAGTTTTAAATTTCTTCCATCCAATACTGTGATTAAATCACTGAGACCTTTATGAGGTTTTATAGACATGAATGCACTCTCCTTTACCTTCACTTATTATACACAATAAATTTCTTTATGTTAAGAAGGCAAAAAAATATTAGAAGCTATTTCCTTACCAAGTAATTTTATATATGAAATATGTCAAGTTTTGACAAGTTCTATCAGCTTCATACTAATCTAAAAATGTAAGGTTTTGTGAGGTTCTACTTTCCAACATTTTCCTACAATTTAAAATAATAAATTCATCATTCTCCATCATGAAATAAGTAAAAAATGCTATCATTTGTTAGCATCAAGCCCAATAATTACCAATAGTAAATCTGAGTAATCCCAAGCATCCTATACCACGTCTTACCACGTTTATATCTTAGTAAATATTAGTATTAACCTTAACAATTCTTAGCATTTATCTTAGGGTTTCTTAGGCTCTGACACCGACAATTCCCAACATGAATACTAGGGTTAAACTCACTCTTAAATAGCTTTGTAACGCTGCAACGCGACACCTAACGTTGCATTATTTTGTGTGCATACTTTTTGAGCTAAATATTATGTTTAATTTTTCATAGAAATATGATGTTGATCTAAAATTTTTATTTATACCAATAACTCATAAGCTTATCAAATATCAGCTTAAACCTACTACAGAGAAAATAAGAGCTATTAGAGATGGCGTTATTTTAAACGTATAATCATAGGATAACCGTTCATAGATTGAATAATAGTACCCTTATAAACGTCTGAAAATGATTGTTTGTGTTTCCACTTCCATTAATAACGTATCGCCTGTAATAGCACTCTTATAGTTACTCACATCATCTCCATACTCATTCGGATTATTATCATCTCCAATGCAGCACATAGTACCAATCAAATTACTTAGAGCAAAACGCTCATTAAATTGTTTCACTTTTAAACTGGCCACGTTATTCAAACCAACTAAATTAGTAATAAGTTCTTGAAACGTTCCTTTAACATTATTACCACGTTCCCCATATAACCATATAGATTTACATCTAGAGATGTTAGGATTAACCACATCACTAATTACTTGCCATAATAAAGTATAGACTTCCTCATCATGATTAGAGATATCATAAAGCCATTCCTCAATGTCAAATGTTCCATTTTTAGTTTTGATTTTTGGATTATTAGCTTTTTTATTGTACTCGGTATCTGTGGTGGATAAAAATATATAATCTTTGCTAAATGGCATTAATTCTTTAGTTTTACGGTTATAAATACCGTTCTTAACTGGTGCTAAGTTCTCATCATTAGTTTGTTCAGTGAGTTCTAAGCCTTTTTTGAGATGAAATAAGACATCTCTAGATAAACGCAGTAGGTTCTAGCCACGACATAGCCATGTATATATCATCTTCCTTAATGGTTTAAGCAGCACTCTAAAGACTTAAAACAAACCACTATCCAACGTATCAAACAACATTTTGATAACCACATCTTACCTAAATTCGGCAGTAAAAGAATTGATAAGATTACACCTTTTTAAATTAAGAGTTTTGAGCATAAGAAAAAGGCTTGATACTAAGCCTTTTCCTCATTTCTTTTCGCTATTTTCCCTTGTTCGATATACACCATCAAAATCGAAACGTCAGCCGGATTGACGCCACTGATCCGACTTGCTTGGGCAATTGTTTCTGGTTGGATTTTTTGTAATTTTTGTTTGGCTTCTGTCGCTAAACCGTTGATTGCTTCGTAATCAATATTTTCTGGAATTCGTTTGGCTTCCATTCGTTTTAGTTTATCAACTTTGTCCAACGCTTTTTTGATATAGCCTTCGTATTTTATTTGAATTTCTACTTGTTCAATCACTTTATTATCCAGTTCTTCTTGTGCTGCTGGAATAAATTTTGTCACTTCGTAATACGACATTTCCGGACGTTTTAAGAAGTCGCTGGCTAAGACTCCATCTTTCAATGGAACAGATCCTTTTGCCTCTAAAAATGCTTGTACATCCGCTGTAGGTTTCACTCTGACTGAACTTAAGCGTGTGATTTCTGCTTCAACAGCTTTTTTCTTTTCAAGATAGGCTGTATATTGGTCTTCTTTCACTAACCCAATAGCATGACCTTGTTCTGTCAAACGTAAATCTGCATTATCATGACGTAAAATCAACCGGTATTCCGCTCTTGATGTTAATAAACGATAAGGTTCGTTGGTTCCTTTTGTTACTAGATCGTCGATCATTACACCAATGTAGCCATCACTACGTTTCATCACGAATGGTTCTTTGCCTTGTACTTTAAGTGCTGCATTGATTCCTGCAATCAATCCTTGGCCTGCTGCTTCTTCATAACCGCTCGTGCCATTGGTTTGACCTGCTGTAAATAAGCCGTCGATGACTTTTGTTTCTAAGGTTGGACGCAATTGATGCGGCACGACCACATCATATTCAATTGCATAGCCTGTACGCATCATTTCAGCTTTTTCTAACCCGGCAATCGAATGTAGTATATCCGTTTGAACATCTTCTGGTAAAGAAGTTGACAGCCCTTGAACATAGACTTCCTCTGTATTCAAGCCTTCTGGTTCTAAGAATAGTTGATGACGAGGTTTGTCCGAAAAACGAACGATTTTGTCTTCGATCGATGGACAATAACGTGCGCCTACTCCTTCTACGATTCCGGTAAACATTGGTGCGCGGTGTAGATTGTCTTGAATGATTTCATGCGTTCCTTCATTCGTATAGGTCAACCAACAAGAACGTTGATCTAAATTATAGGCATCATCTGGCGTACTGAAACTAAAATGATTTGGTTCTTCATCGCCTGGTTGTTCTTCTGTCACTGAATAGTCGATCGTACTAGATTTCACACGTGGTGGTGTTCCAGTCTTGAAACGATCCATTTCAAGGCCTAGCTCTTTTAAATGATCCGCTAAACCAATTGATGGTAAAGAATTGTTAGGCCCAGAAGAATATTTCAATTCACCGATGATGATTTCTCCGCGCAGTGCAGTTCCAGCTGTAATGATCACCGCTTTACTTTGGTATTGTGCGCCTGTTGTTGTGATAACGCCTTTGCAAATACCGTCTTCTACGAGCAAGCGCTCCACGATTCCTTGTCTTAATGATAAGTTGTCCGTACGCTCAATCGTGTGTTTCATTTCAGTAGCGTAAGCATGTTTGTCCGCTTGGGCGCGCAAGGCGCGAACGGCCGGACCTTTTCCAGTGTTTAGCATCCGCATTTGGATGTATGTTTTGTCTATATTATGACCCATTTCGCCGCCTAAGGCATCGATTTCTCGAACCACGACGCCTTTAGCTGGACCTCCCACAGACGGATTACATGGCATAAAGGCCACCATATCTAAATTGATTGTTAAAAGCAGCGTTTTGCTGCCCATGCGAGCGGATGCTAAGGCCGCTTCTGAGCCTGCGTGCCCTGCTCCGACTACGATTACATCATACGATTCTGCTTTAAATTGATTCATCGACTCTTCCTTTCTATTTTCCTAAACAAAATTGACTGAATAATTGGGTGATTAGTTCGTCTTGAACACTGTCACCGACGATTTCACCTAAAAAGTCCCAGCAACGTGTCATATCCATTTGAACGAGATCCACAGGCATTCCAGCTTCGATTCCTCGAATCACTTCATCTAATGCGAGCGCTGCTTGATCTAGTAAAGCAATGTGACGGGTATTGGATACATAGGTTGCATCTTTTTCTCCAGTTTGTCCACCGAAGAAAAGATCAGCGATTTTTAATTCCAACTGTTCCATCCCTGTGTTAGATAAGACTGACACAGGTAAAATTTCTTCATTATTAACAAGTTGTGTTAATTCTTCTCGATTTAGTTGAGTAGGTAAATCCATCTTATTCAGTAGGATCACTCGTTTTAATCCGTCTGTTGCTATCAATAATTGACGATCTTCTGCTGTTAGTGGTTCATTTTGATTCAAGACCAATAAAATCAAATCAGATTCAGCTAATGCTTTACGGCTACGTTCCACACCGATCCGCTCTACGATGTCTTCCGTTTCTCGGATACCTGCTGTATCGATCAATTTCAATGGAACGCCACGGACGTTGACATATTCTTCGATCACATCACGCGTTGTGCCAGCGATATCTGTTACGATGGCTTTTTCTTCACGTAATAAATGATTCAATAAGCTTGATTTCCCAACATTTGGACGACCGATGATCGCCGTACTTAATCCTTCACGCAGAATTTTTCCTTGTTTAGCTGTTGTTAGTAACCCTTCGATCTGGGCTTTAACAAAACCTGCTTTTTCAAGTAATAATTTAGTCGTTAATTCTTCCACATCATCATATTCGGGATAATCGATATTTACCTCAACTTGAGCTAATGTTTCTAAAATTTCTTGTCTTAAAGAACGAATCAAGGAAGATAAATTTCCATCTAATTGATCCAAAGCCACGTGCATCGCTCGGTCTGTTTTCGCCCGAATCAAATCCATCACAGCTTCTGCTTGTGACAAATCCATTCGACCATTTAAGAAGGCTCTCTTTGTAAATTCACCTGGTTCAGCTAAACGTGCGCCTTCTCTTAATAATAGCTGCAATAATTGGTTCACAACGACGATCCCACCGTGACAGTTGATTTCCACCACATCTTCTCTAGTAAATGTTTTTGGTGCCCGCATCACTGAAACCATCACTTCATCCAGCAAGCTATCATCTTTGGGATCAAGGATGTGCCCATAATGGATTGTATGTGTGGGAACCTCTAACAATTGTTTACTTCCAGATCGGTAAACTTTATCGGCAATCTTGATTGCTTCATCACCGCTTAAACGAACAATGCTGATTGCTCCTTCACCAGGCGGTGTTGAAATTGCGGCGATTGTATCGAACTCTAGCGTTATTTGTTGCATGATTAACTTCCTTTCATTGATGGATTGAGATGTTTTTTGCGTAATAATTACTATGTATGAAGCCATTTTTGGCTACAAAAAAAGCGCCCACTCCACCCCTTATTTTTTCAGGTTGGATCTAGCACTTTCACTGCGTCAATTCCTATTAATTTCATGACATAGAATAGCATATTTTTTATTTTTTCGCAACATTGTTTATTTAGGTTCATTGTTCTTTAACTTTGCATTTCTTAAAGATTATCTTTAAAATAAACGTAACAAGACGAGGAGGTTCCTACTATGAAACAAACAAAAAGAGACGAACTAAACGAACAAGAATTAGAGAATCGTTTAAGTGGAATCACGTTATCTACGGGAAATGTGAATAAAAAGTATATCGTTCGGGATATTGTTTTTGCAACAGATCGAATTGAGACAGACTTATTTTCACCTGAAGTTAATCCAAATGATGTGTTTAGTGGTGTCTACCGCCAGCTGAAAGTGATCGCATTTGAGTATGAAGCAGATGCTGTTATCAATTGTCACTTTGAAGAAAAATATGTAGAGTACCAAGGAAAATGGGTCGTGGAAATATTTGCTTATGGAACTGTGGTTCAATTTACTCAAACGACGATTGGTTGATTATTCTTTAAGAAAAAAGGAAGAGCTTTAATTAGCTTTTCTTTTTTTAATAGAATATAGAAAAAACCTGATTCTAAAAGAACCAGGCTGGAAGAAGCACAAATGCTCCAACTACTTTATCATCGTATTTTGTACGTTGATAAGAATGATTTCGTTTAAAATATACTTTGTTTCATAGTATTTGTCAATGTGTTTTTTAGTGCTGTACCGTGATTTCAACAAAAAATGACCCTTTAAAAAATTGCTTTTTTAAAGGGTCATCAACTTTATTATTAATATTTTTTAACTGGTTCAACAACTAGGTAACGATAAGGTTCATCGCCTTCTGAGTGCGTTTTGATATGGTCATCTTTGCTTAGCGTAAAATGAATTTGCTTTCTTTCAAATGCTGGCATCGGTTCTAGAAAAACTGGACGCCCTGTTTGTTTAACCTTCTCTGCTGTTCTTTCCGCTAAACGCTGTAAAATCGCTTGGCGTTTTTCACGATAATCACCAACATTTACCACTACAGACAATTTATTCTTAGCAGCACGATGAACAAAAACTTGTGCTAAATATTGCATCGCATTTAAAACTTTTCCGTGTTTCCCAATCAAAATCCCTTGTTTATCTGTATCTAAATGGAAAACCAATAATCCATCTTTACGTTCTAAACGGACTAAAGCTGGTGCATTCAATTCTTTTGAGATCGCGGTTAAATACATAGCTAACTCAGTGATTGCTTCTTCATCTTCTAGGTTTTCCAAGACTTTTGTTTCTGAGGGATCAGCCTTATGCACTAATAATTCTTCAAAAGCTGTCTCAGCTTTGACTTCCTCATCAGTCACAATGATATCTTCAACTGTCTCTTCAATGGCTTCTGCGATTTGTTCACTGACTGTAGGTTCAATTGATACTTGAGCAAATTTTTTACCAAAACCCAAGAACCCCTTTTTAGCATCTGTGATCACGTTGATCTCTACATCTTCTTTTGACAAATTCAGTGCGTGCAACCCTTTATTTGTTGCTTCTTCAATTGTGTTTCCCTCATAAACCGGCATCTGGAAAACCTCCTTTTATTTTTTCTTATTTTTTTTCTTAGGATTCATTGCTTTCTTCAATGCTCGCTCGCGTTCTTTTACTTGTCGCTCTGCTTCTGCTCGTTCTTTGCGGATTTTGAATGGATTGTTGATCAATAAAGTTTGACCTACTTGGAAAGCATTTGAAACCACCCAGTAAAGGGATAGTCCACTGGCTAAGCTCATCCCCATCACAAAAATCATAACGGGCATGACAAAATTCATGATTTTCAATGAAGCATTTGATTCGATTTGACTCATACTTGTTAAATAACTGCTGGCAAATGTAAAGACTGCCGCAAGAATCGGTAAAATTAGATAGGGATCGGGTTGACCTAAATTCAACCACATGAAACTTCCTTGCTTCAATTCTGGAACGCGAGAAATGGATTGATATAACGCCATCATGATTGGCATTTGAATCAATAATGGTAAACAACCTGCATATGGGTTTACATTATTTTCTGCATATAGTTTTTGTTGTTCTTCACGGAATAAACGTTGTGTTTCTGGATCTTTTGATGAATATTGTTTTTGTAGCGCTTTTAATTTAGGTTGTAATTCTTGTGTTTTGCGCATACTTTTGGTTTGGAAATGCATCAATGGTAATAAGATAATCCGAATCACTAATGTAAATAGGATGATCCCAACACCTGTATTTGCTGAAATGGATAAAAATTTAATTGCTTCAGCGAAATAATAGACAATATAGCGATCCCAAATTCCTGTACTACTCTCGTTAATCGGAGCTGTTCCACAGGCAGATAATACGAAAACAAGCGTTACTAAACCTGCCATCAATAATAAGCGTTTATACTTCTTCACAAAACTGTTCCTCTCTTATTTCAAAATTTTTGCAAGTTTTAAAACATGCTTGATATTACTATGAACTTCTTCAGATGTTAACTTGTCGATACCTGGTCGTGCAATAATAATAAAATCGCACATCGGATCGATTGATTCTTTCAATTGGTAGATCGATGTACGGATTTTACGCTTTACAGCATTTCTAACTACGGCATTACCGATTTTCTTCCCGACGGAAATTCCGACCCGAAAATGTTTTTGTTCCGGTTTTTCCAATACGTATACAACAAATCTTCGATTTGCGCAAGACTGTTTATGCTGAAAGACAGTTTGAAATTCTTTCTCTTTTTTTACTCTATAGGATTTCTTCATCTGCATCCCTTTGTTTCTTTCTATCGTTCTTTTTTACTCACTCTATAATAATAGCATATTTCGGTCATTTTTTTTCAAATTTCAGGGAAAATATCCAGAGATTTTAGTATTAATGACTTCAAATTCATATAGTATCATTTTTTTGCTTTTTTTTCACTTTATTTCTTGTTGTAGCGAAATACTTTTGGAAAAATCACTTGCTGCATTTTCTATTTTTTTAGCAATTCATTAATTAGATTGCTACGCTTCTTAGATATAGCTATTCCTGTTCATCATCCACTCTGGCTAAGCTCCATGAGCTCAGTTTTTCTAGCTATTTACTTCTCTGCTTTTTATTAAAGTGCTATCTTGATGTAGTGATTCTCTAGTTAGGTAACTTCGCTCACTACGTTCGCCAAGTATTGTTCATCATCCACTCTGGCTAAGCTCCATGAGCTCAGTTTTTTTCTAGCTATTCACTTTCTCTGCTTTTTATTAAAGTGCTATCTTGATGTAGTGATTCTCTAGTTAGGTAACTTCGCTCACTACGTTCGCCAAGTATTGTTCATCATCCACTCTGGCTAAGCCAATCGTGGTGATTCACAACAAAAGAACCCTTTATTATTTCCACACATACATTGTGAAGATAATAAAGGGTTCTTAGTTTGAACTTGATTCGTTATTTAAAATCAACATAGATTATGCTGAAATAACTTTTCTGCCTTTACGACGTCTGCTCGCTAATACGTTGCGACCATTTTTTGTGCTCATGCGTTTACGGAAACCGTGAACTTTTTGACGTTTGCGTTTGTTTGGTTGATACGTTCTTTTCATCTCTTGTTCCACCTCCTGAAATTGTAACTATCCATCAATACATAGACATACTTTGATAGTATACCTAGTATTGGGTATATTTGTCAATAAATTTTAAGAAATTAATTTTTCCACTTAACGAAATAAGTTATCCACAAAATAAAAAACATTCGGGATAACTTGTGGATAGTTTTTTTAAGCAGCACATTTCATTTTTAGTTTTCTCCACACTTTTACACAAAAAAACAGGTTGTTAAAAAGTTATGCACATCCTATTTTTAAGCTGTGCATAACTTTGCGAAAAGTCTGTATTCCTTGGATTTGTTTTGCAGAACGTGCTGTGGATAAATAAATTTTTGATGAGAAATCCACCGTTTATTCTCTCTTTGTGGATAAGTTTATAACCCTCTGTGAATTTTTTTTCCACAATTCACAATTTGCCTGTGGAAAAAGTTCCGAAAAAATGCTAAAATTCTATTTGCTTATCTATTTATATTTATTCTGCTTTTTTATATACAAAAATTTATTTTCGTTCTTCTGAAAAAGTGCTCATTACGCTTTTATTTCTATACTAGCTGCACAAGCCAGCTTTTCAGAAAAAAGAGAACCTATGAATAAGGCAAAAAACACCTTCGTCATATTTTCCTATTTTTCTGTCAGAGCTAAGCGGCTTGTTTCGCTTTTAAACTAAGGAGGTCACCATATGCCCGATATGGAAAGTTTCTGGAGAGATCTGGAAGATACTTACCAATCTGTTTTGTCTGCGCCAAGTTTCGATGCTTGGATAAAAACGACTAAACCGTTAAAGTTGGAAAATAACCAGTTATGGTTAGAGGTTCCTTCTGCCGTTCATAAAGACTATTGGGAAAAGAATTTAGCCGCAAAAATCGTCGAGACTGGCTTTAAATTAACTGGTGCTGAAGTGATGCCTCATTTTGTTGTCACTGGCGAACAAGAGACGATGACCGTTCAAGAAGAGAAAAAAAGCCCAGTGACACAAGACAAAATTGCTGAACATGGGAAAAAAGCCTTATTAAATCCAAAGTACTCTTTCGATACATTTGTTATCGGAAAAGGCAACCAAATGGCGCATGCTGCGGCTTTAGTTGTGGCAGAAGACCCAGGTTCTATTTATAATCCCTTATTCTTTTATGGTGGTGTTGGACTGGGTAAAACCCATTTGATGCACGCAATTGGTCATCAAATGCTGCAAAATCGCCCTGATGCCAAAGTGAAGTATGTTAGTAGTGAAACATTCACAAATGAATTCATCAATTCGATTCAAACAAAAAATTCAGAGCAATTTAGAAAAGAATATCGAAATGTTGATTTACTTTTAGTCGATGATATTCAATTTTTAGCTGAAAAAGAAGCAACCTTGGAAGAATTTTTCCATACCTTTAATGATTTGTATAATGAAAACAAGCAAATCGTACTAACTAGTGATCGGCCGCCCAATGATATTCCAAAACTACCTGAGCGGTTAGTTTCTCGTTTTGCATGGGGACTATCTGTCGATATCACACCACCTGATTTAGAGACTCGAATTGCTATCTTGCGGAAAAAAGCAGATGCGGAACGACTAGAGATCCCAGACGATACGTTAAGTTACATTGCTGGCCAAATTGATTCCAATATTCGTGAACTCGAAGGTGCACTAGTCCGTGTTCAAGCATATGCAACGATCAATGGCGAAGATATCACGACGAGTTTAGCAGCAGATGCATTGAAATCTTTAAAATCGGTGGGGAGTCAAAACCATCTATCGATTTTACAAATTCAAGAAGAAGTGGCAAAGTATTACCATATTCAATTAAAAGATTTAAAAGGCAAGAAACGGGTCAAATCGATTGTTGTGCCTCGACAAATCTCCATGTATCTTTCTCGAGAGATGACAGAGAATTCTCTACCAAAGATCGGTGCCGAGTTTGGTGGAAAAGATCATACAACTGTCATCCATGCCCATGAAAAAATCCAGCAATTAATGGAAAAAGATCCAACGATTCAAAAAGAAGTTGGCGAAATCAAAAACTTACTTAATTCGTAGCCTGTGGATAAAAAAGCGAATAAGCAAAAAGTTTTCCACAAGTTATACACAGGTGGAAAACTTATCTTGTATTTCATTTCCTGACTTTTCCACAGAATTAACAGGACCTACTACTTTTATTATTTATTTATATATAAATACAAAACTAACTTCGCAAAATTTATGCTTTTAAAATCAATTAAAAAAGGAGTTCAATCATTATGAAATTAACTGTAAAGAGAAATATATTTTTACAAGAATTACAAACAGTTCAAAGAGCTATCTCTTCTAAAACGACGATCCCTATTTTAACCGGTGTTAAAATTGTTTTAACAGATGAAGGATTAACCCTTACAGGTAGCAATGCAGATATCTCTATTGAAAGTTTTCTAAGTAAAGAAGACGAAAAAGCCCAAATGACGATTGAATCAACTGGCAGTATTGTTTTACAAGCACGTTTCTTTGGCGAAATTATTCGTAAATTACCAGAGGATATGTTTACTTTAGAAGTCTTAGATAATAATCAAGTCGCCATCACTTCCGGAAAAGCTGATTTTACAGTAAACGGATTAGATGCAGATAATTATCCACACCTGCCTGTGATCGATGCTAAAAATCAAATCCAATTGCCGGTTCACCTGTTGACAAAAATTATCAATGAAACAGGCTTTGCGGTTTCTCTGCACGAGAGTCGTCCGATTTTGACCGGAGTTCATTTTATTTTGGACAATCAAAAATTATTGGCAGTAGCGACAGATTCACATCGTTTAAGTCAACGAATCATTCCAATCGAACAAGCAGCAGAAAATTTCAATATCGTGATTCCTGGGAAAAGTTTAACTGAGCTTTCTCGTTCATTCACAAATGAAGAAGAAATGGTCGAAATCAGTATTATGGAAAACCAAGTATTGTTCAAGACGCAAAATATGTATTTCTATTCTCGTTTACTAGAGGGAAATTATCCTGATACAAATCGTTTGATTCCAACAAGCTTTAATACCGAAATCGATTTTTATGTTCCTGAATTATTATCCGCTATCGATCGTGCCTCATTATTGTCACATGAAGGCCGTAATAATATTGTTCGTTTAGCCATTGCTTCTGATTCGGTGATTCTTTATGGAAACTCTCCTGAAATCGGTAAAGTGGAAGAACCATTAAATTATGAAAAAGTAACGGGCGATCCGTTGGAGATTTCTTTCAATCCAGATTATATGAAAGATGCATTGCGTGCATTCGGGGATATGAGTATTACAGTTAAATTTATTTCAGCGATTCGTCCCTTTACTTTGGAACCGACAGAAACGGATTTAGACTTCATTCAATTGATTACTCCTGTTCGTACAAATTAAAAAACGAAAACTATTAACCATATATGGAAAAAATGTGTGTAAAAAATGGAATTTCCATTTTTTACACACATTTTTTTATAGTTATTGCAGCGAATAGAAAAAATAACATTGGCAGCATCTGTATTATTTAAAAGAAGGTTTCCATAAGAATCATTCCAACAATTACCATTGACGCGATACCAACCACTATCTTCAAAAAAAGTTAAATAAGTAAGATAGTCAGATTTCTTTTCAAATGTTTGATAATCAATCCGATAGTTCAAATTCTTAGGTATTGTCTTTTCAAACGTATAAAGATTCTTCTTTTTTTCATTGGCTCCTATAATAAATCATCAGCAAGCACGACTAATTGTTTCAAGCGTTTTACTTCTAGCTTTAAAACATCTTTTCCTATATCGGTCAAAATATAAACGCGTCGGCGCTTGTCATCGCCAGGTACCTCACGAATCAACCTCTGTTTCAATAAATTTTCTGTGGCTCCATACATAGTACCAGCTGCGATTTGTACTCGACCTCCGCTTAATTCTTCTACTTTTTGCATAATCGCGTATCCATGCGATGGGTTGATTAGTGAAATCATAATGTAAAACGTTGTTTCTGTTAGTGGTAATATCTTATTACGGTTCATAGATGCACACCTTTTTTACAATTTAATTATACAGTTCAACTATACAAGTGAATTATATATCGACGAACTGTATAAGTCAATTATTGATAGTATCAAAATAAAACTAGTAAAAAAAATTTCAAGAACCTCAACTTACAAATTTCTTCTTAAAATGCATTTTAAGCCTTTTTTAATCGTTAGAATATTTTTTGTCGATTGTATTCAAAATTGCTTAGAAACAAAATTAGACGGATAAATTTGTTTTTTGGCTTAAAAAAGAGTATAATATGAGAGTAAAAGTGAAAACAAAAAAGAGGGATGCAGTTTGAAAAAGACGATTGTTTTAGAAACGGATTATATGACACTTGGTCAAGTCTTAAAAGAAGTCGATGTTATCAGTAGCGGCGGTGCTGCCAAGTGGTACTTAGCTGAGAATACTGTTTTCGTAGATGGAGAATTAGAGAATCGCCGTGGTCGTAAATTATATGCTGGTATGATGCTTGAGATACCTGAAGAAGGTACTTTTTTTATGGTAAAAAAAGGCGAACCAATCGATGAGACTGAATGAAATCGAGGTACAGCATTATCGCAATTATGATGGGCTGACGTTAGATTTCCCTAAAACACTAAATATTTTTCTAGGAGAAAATGCGCAAGGCAAGACAAATCTGCTGGAAAGTATTTATGTTTTAGCGATGACCCGCAGTCATAGAACAAGCAACGAAAAAGAGTTGGTTCACTGGGATTCTGATTCTGCAAGAATCAGCGGTGTTATCCAAAAGAAGACAGGAACTGTTCCTTTAGAGATCCTTATTTCTAATAAAGGTCGTAAGACAAAAGTCAATCATATTGAACAAAAGCGCTTAAGTTCATATATCGGTCAGCTAAACGTCATTTTATTTGCGCCGGAGGATTTATCTTTAGTCAAAGGATCGCCACAATTGCGGCGTAAGTTTATCGATATGGAATTAGGTCAAGTCAATCCAATTTATTTGTATGACTTGGTTCAATATCAGTCTGTCTTAAAACAACGCAACCAATATTTAAAACAATTAGCTGAAAAAAAACAATCAGATCTTGTTTATTTAGATATTTTAACGGAGCAATTGGCGGAATTTGGCGGTAAAGTTTTATTTGCTCGTCTAGAATTTATCCAAAAACTAGAACATTGGGCTAATCTACTTCATAAGAAAATCAGCCATGAAAAAGAAGAATTAGCAATCGACTATTTTTCAAGTATCCCATTAGACAAAGAAAATTTTTCACTAGAAGAGATCCAAAAGCAACTATTACAGAGCCTTCTTGACAGCCGAAAACGAGAATTGTTTAAGGCAAATACATTTTTAGGGCCTCATCGAGATGACCTGATTTTTAATGTAAATGGACAAAATGTCCAAACGTATGGTTCACAAGGACAACAACGAACCACGGCTCTTAGCGTAAAGCTTGCGGAAATTGATTTAATGTATTCAGAAACAGGAGAATATCCTGTCTTGTTATTGGATGATGTCATGAGTGAGTTAGATAATGAACGACAATTGCACCTGCTAGAAACGATTGAAGGAAAGGTTCAAACTTTTTTAACAACCACGAGTTTGGATCATTTAAACAATAAATTAACTGTTGAACCAGATATATTTTATGTTCATCAGGGAGAGATAGAGAGGGAAGCATCTATATGACAGAAGAAGAAAAAAACATGAAAGAACGTGCCCAAGAATATGATGCCAGTCAGATCCAGGTATTAGAAGGTCTTGAAGCGGTTCGTAAACGTCCTGGTATGTACATAGGATCGACAAGTTCAGAAGGGTTACATCACTTAGTTTGGGAGATCGTTGATAATTCGATCGATGAAGCTTTGGCTGGCTTTGCATCAAGTATCCAAGTAATTATTGAAGAAGACAATAGTATTACAGTTGTCGATGATGGACGTGGGATCCCTGTCGGTATTCAAGCTAAAACAGGTCGTCCAGCGGTAGAAACAGTCTTTACGGTTCTCCATGCTGGAGGAAAATTCGGCGGTGGCGGCTATAAAGTTTCCGGCGGACTTCACGGGGTAGGTTCCTCTGTTGTTAATGCTCTATCAACAACATTAGACGTAAAAGTCTACAAAGAAGGTAAAATTTATTTCCAAGAGTTCCATCAAGGTGCTGTCAAAGATGATTTGAAAGTAATTGGTGATACAGATCGTCATGGGACGACTGTCCATTTTATTCCAGATCCAGAAATTTTTACAGAAACAATTGTATTCAACTTTGATAAATTAGCGACGCGTGTTAGAGAGCTAGCATTCTTGAATAAAGGGTTAAAAATCTCTATTGAAGATAAACGTGAAGAAAAACCTGTCTTGAAAGAGTATCACTACGAAGGCGGGATCAAGAGTTACGTAGAGCATTTGAATGCGAATAAAGATGTATTGTTCCCAGAACCTGTTTTCATTGAAGGAGAACAACAAGACATCATTGTTGAAGTCTCTATGCAATACACAGATGGTTACCATACTAATTTACTAAGTTTCGCCAACAACATTCATACCTATGAAGGCGGAACCCATGAATCAGGTTTCAAAACGTCATTAACGCGTGTCATCAATGATTACGCTCGTAAACAAAAGATCATGAAAGAAAATGACGAAAATCTAACTGGGGAAGATGTTCGTGAAGGATTGACAGCTGTTATTTCGATCAAACATCCAGAACCTCAATTTGAAGGACAAACGAAAACAAAATTAGGAAATTCAGAAGTTCGTACTGTTACAGATCGTTTATTCTCTGAGTATTTCAATAAATTCTTGATGGAAAACCCAACTGTGGGTAAACAAATCGTTGAAAAAGGTCTACTTGCGTCTAAAGCTCGTATGGCGGCTAAAAGAGCCCGTGAAGTGACTCGTCGTAAAGGCGCTCTTGAAATCAGTAATTTACCCGGTAAACTAGCCGATTGTTCAAGTAAAGATCCTGAAAAATGCGAAATCTTCATCGTCGAAGGAGATTCAGCCGGTGGATCAGCAAAACAAGGTCGCAGCCGCGAATTTCAAGCAATTTTACCAATTCGTGGGAAAATCTTGAACGTTGAAAAAGCCAGCATGGATAAAATTTTAGCGAATGAAGAGATTCGTTCACTATTTACAGCGATGGGGACAGGGTTTGGTGCTGATTTTGATGTATCTAAAGCACGATATCACAAATTAGTAATCATGACCGATGCCGATGTCGATGGCGCACATATCCGTACGCTGTTGTTGACACTGTTCTATCGTTTCATGCGTCCGGTTGTTGAAGCGGGATATGTATATATCGCTCAACCACCGTTATATGGGGTCAAACAAGGGAAAAATATCACCTACGTTCAACCAGGAAAAAATGCTGAGGAAGAACTAGCTCAAGTTTTAGAGAGCCTACCAGCTAGTCCAAAACCGAGCGTTCAACGTTATAAAGGTCTTGGAGAGATGGATGATCATCAATTGTGGGAAACAACCATGGATCCTGAAAAACGTTTGATGTCACGTGTCAGTGTTGATGATGCGATCGAAGCCGATCAAATTTTTGAAATGTTGATGGGGGACCGTGTTGAACCACGCCGAGCATTTATTGAAGAAAATGCCCATTACGTGAAAAATCTAGATATTTAATGAAGAAGGAGATAAATTCATGAGTGAAGAAATCAAAGAGAACATTCAAGACGTCAATCTGACCAGTGAAATGAAAGAATCCTTCATTGATTATGCAATGAGCGTTATTGTGGCGCGTGCGTTGCCGGATGTTCGTGATGGGTTAAAACCAGTTCATCGTCGTATTTTATACGGGATGAATGAATTAGGTGTGACACCTGATAAACCACATAAAAAATCTGCTCGTATCGTTGGGGACGTTATGGGTAAGTACCATCCCCATGGAGATTCATCCATTTATGAAGCAATGGTACGAATGGCTCAACCATTTAGCTATCGCAGTATGCTAGTTGATGGACATGGAAACTTCGGTTCTGTCGATGGCGACGGTGCTGCTGCGATGCGTTATACCGAAGCGAGAATGAGTAAGATCGCATTGGAAATGTTACGTGATATCAATAAAAATACCGTAGATTTTCATGGAAACTATGATGACTCAGAACAAGAACCAGATGTACTGCCAGCACGTTTCCCTAACCTGTTAGTGAATGGTACGACAGGGATCGCTGTTGGGATGGCAACCAATATTCCGCCCCATAATTTAGCTGAAGTAATCGAAGCTGCAAGTTTATTGATGGAAAATCCCGATGCAACAACGAATGAATTGATGGAAGTATTACCTGGACCAGATTTCCCTACAGGTGGTTTAGTTATGGGTAAATCAGGTATTCGCCGTGCCTATGAAACAGGTCGAGGATCGATCACGATTCGTGCCAAAGTTGAGATCGTTGATATGCCAAACGGTAAAGAACGTATCTTAGTTTCTGAGTTGCCATATATGGTCAATAAAGCACGCTTGATCGAACGAATTTCAGAATTGCACCGTGAAAAACGAATCGAAGGAATCACTGATTTACGTGATGAATCTTCTCGTGAAGGTATGCGGATTGTCATTGATGTTCGTCGTGATGTCAGTGCCTCTGTTATCTTGAATAACCTTTATAAAATGACGGCATTGCAAACCTCTTTTGGTTTTAATATGTTGGCAATCGAAAAAGGGATTCCTAAGATTTTGAGCTTGAAAGAAATTCTTGAAAATTATATAGAGCATCAAAAAGAAGTTATTACACGTCGTACAGAATTTGATAAGAAAAAAGCTGAAGCGCGTGCTCATATCTTAGAAGGGTTACGAATTGCGTTAGATCACATTGATGAGATCATCGCAATTATTCGAAACTCAAAAGCAGATGATGAAGCAAAAGCTTCTTTGATTGAACGTTTTGAATTTTCAGATCGTCAAGCACAAGCGATTCTAGATATGCGTTTACGCCGTTTAACAGGTTTAGAACGTGATAAGATTGAAAATGAATACCAAGAATTATTGAAATTTATTGCTGATTTGAATGATATTTTAGCTCGTCCAGAACGTGTTATTGAGATCATCAAAACAGAGCTAGGTGAAATTCATGATAAATACGGCGATGCTCGCCGCACAGAACTATTAGTCGGTGAAGTCCTAAGTTTAGAGGACGAAGACTTGATCGAAGAAGCCGAAGTCGTGATTACTTTGACGAACAATGGCTACATCAAACGAATGGCTAATAGTGAATTTAGAGCACAACGCCGTGGTGGTCGTGGTGTTCAAGGAATGGGTGTTCATGATGACGATTTCGTGAAAAATCTTGTTTCTTGTTCAACCCATGATACGTTATTATTCTTTACGAATAACGGTAAAGTTTACCGTGCCAAAGGCTATGAAATTCCAGAATACGGCAGAACAGCCAAAGGTATTCCTGTGATCAACATGCTAGGTATCGATTCTAGTGAGAAGATCCAAGCGATCATTGCTGTTGAAGGACAAGCTGAAGAGGGTCATTATCTCTTCTTCACGACTCGTAAAGGTACCGTTAAACGTACCGCCGTTAAAGCATTCTCTAACATTAGAAGTAATGGTTTGATTGCAATCGGCCTAAAAGAAGAGGATGAACTAGTTAATGTTGTCTTAACGAATGGGGAGCAAAACATGATCATCGGAACACATAATGGTTATTCTGTGACCTTTGCTGAAACTGCCGTTCGTGACATGGGTCGTACAGCATCAGGTGTGCGTGGTATTCGTCTAAGAGAAGATGATTACGTCGTAGGAGCCTCTCTACTCGACGCTAACACGGAAGTTCTAGTGTTGACGGAAAATGGTTACGGTAAGCGTACAAAAGCCTCTGAGTACCCTGTGAAGGGCCGTGGCGGTAAAGGAATCAAGACCGCCAACATTACAGCGAAAAATGGACCACTAGCAGGACTTACGACTGTTCATGGAGATGAAGATATTCTAGTGATCACCAATAAAGGGGTCATTATTCGTTTCAATGTCGATTCAGTCTCTCAAACAGGGCGTGCTACATTAGGGGTTCGTTTGATGAGAATGGAAGAAGATGCAAAAGTGGTGACGATGGCGGTTGTTGAGCCGGAACCAGATGAAATCGTTGAAGAAGTTGAAAGTGTTGAAACAATAGTTATTGAAACAGAAACACCAGATGCAGACACAACAACAGAAGAATAAATACAAAAAGAACGTTTCAGCGCAAGATGCTGAAACGTTCTTTTTGTATACTAAATAAATTCAAAAAAAATACAATATCTTTTTGCTTTGTTTTGAAAAAAATTATGATTATAATGGAGAGTAATAAGAAGTGAGAGGTAAGAATATGACACAAGAAAAATTATTATTATCTAAGACTTTTTCAAAACAATTAAATATTGGAACGGCATTATCTAACTTCATTGATAATATACTTGAAATATTCGGAGAAAAAACGAGTGTTTATGAGCGCAGACCGATTACTTTTTCAGAATATTTATACGTTGAAATGATTACTTTTTCAAATGGTTTTCAGATCAGAACTAGCTTAAAAAGAAATCCAGAAACGTTTGAGATCGAAGCTTTTGCTTATTCTGAACCGAATCATATCTATTTATCAAATTTAACTTCAGAAGAATTATATCTGATGTATTCGCTTGTCAAAAAAGAAAGGGAAAATATGTTAAATCAAAAATATGCAGATGTAGATCAACAAAAATTAGAAGTACTTTCCTCTTTATTGATGAATTTGAAAGTCATAACAGGGGAAATAATCTAGTTTAATGCTAAATTTTATGTTAAAAAAAGGGTGACATTTGTCATGTTGATCCCTGACAAAAGCTTCTATTTTTCTATTGTGGAATCCGTCATAATAAGTTTATCAACTAATTAGGAGCGGATAAATATGACAAACCAAAATGAAAAAATCGAAGCATTAAAAGTAGAAAACGAAAACTTGAGATTACGTTTAGCAACGATGAAAGAGGATAATAAAAATGATCGGAATTCATGGATTTGGGTATTAGTGCCAGTGATGGGAATGCTGATTGGATTAGCAAGAACGATTTTTTAAAAGATAACAAAGAAGGTCTGTGACATGATAACGCTTAGCATTATCATGTCACAAACCTTTGAAAATCGCATAAACGGTGGTTAAAAAGAGACAAGCTTTTATTCCAACCTCGTTGTCATTACTTCTTTATTTTTCGACTCATCAATGTACAACGCCCAACAGCAGTCAATTCCCCAGAAGCATTAAAGATTTTACCTTCCCAAACTTGGAGGGCTTGTCCAATACGATCGGCTGTAGCAACTACAGTCAACGTTCCATCGACAACACTTTTTAGATGGTTGATTTGAAGATCGATACCAGCGGCATATGAATCCTGATCCAGCTGTTCATTGGCACCTAAACTACAAGCTGTTTCAATCAAAATACCATTCATTCCTCCATGCAAAACGCCATAAGGTTGTTTATGATAATCTTCTATTTTCATTGTTAAGACAACTTTTTCTTTTGATAATTCAGTTGTTTCGATTTTTAGATAGTCTAGTAAATGCATGGAAATCCATCCTCTCGCTTGTTTTGAAGGTAAGTAGTTAAAGTATAGCACAGGTCGTGAGTTCATTAGAGTATGTAAGTATAATCTTTAAACTAGTTTTATGCTTCAAGCAAGGGTTTATTTCTTGATTTTGTAGTATAATTTATTTTCATAATGAATTAAGAAGAAAGTAGGAACTAAGAATGGGTTGTTTAGGCAATATTATTTGGTTTATTTTTGGCGGTTTTTTTGGTGGGTTGACTTGGCTGTTAGCTGGGCTTTTATGGTGCGTTACCATTATTGGGATTCCGATCGGGTTACAGTGTTTCAAACTTGCAGGATTGAGTTTTTGGCCATTTGGTAAAAGAGTCGTGTATAGCACAAGTACGACCTCATTTTTAGTGAATATTCTTTGGTTGGTTCTCAGTGGCTTCTGGTTAGCTGTAGGGCATTGTATCAGTGGAATTATTTTATGTGTAACAATTATTGGGATTCCTTTTGGAATGCAGTCTTTTAAACTAGCTAAGCTAGCGTTGATGCCATTTGGTGCACAAGTAGTACCTACAAATAGTACTTATATGGAATAATCTTTAAAAAGTCAGCTGATATAAAGTTAACCATTTCGTTTGCCATCATCTGTATAAAATTGAAAAGCAGAGAAAAAACTTAAATGTTTTTTCTCTGTTTTTTAAATGTTTCTTGACAACAATAAAAAAAATTGTTATATTCTCATGTGATCAAAACGTAACCGTTACGATTTATCCGTGAGAAATCGGAAAGGAGTTCTCAGATGAAAGACTGAGTAATTAAAATTTTTACAAAAAAATCATTCAGATTGGCAATATGCAGAGGAACGAAACTATCAAAATTGAGGGAGCTTAAAAATGAAAAAGAAGTCAAAGATTATTATTACAGCAATATTTTTACTAACGATTATTCTAACGGCATGTACAAGACCCACAAACGAAAAAGAAGTCAATAAAGATAAAAAAAAGCTAACGATCGTCACTTCTTTTTATCCAATGTATGAATTTACAAGAAATATTGTCGGTGATGCTGGCGAGGTTACATTGATGGTGCCAGCAGGAACTGAAGCACATGATTATGAACCTTCTGCAAAGGAAATCGCTAACTTACAAGATGCGGATGCGTTTGTTTACAATAGTGAATATATGGAAACCTGGGTGCCTAAGATGGAAAAATCACTCAAGAATGTGACCAGTATCAAAGCAAGTGAAGGAATGGTTCTTTTACCCGGAAGTGAAGAGCATGACCATTCAGCAGAGGAAAATCATGAAGGGCATTCTCATGACTATGATCCTCATTTATGGTTGAGTCCCTTTCGTGCAATTAAAGAAGTGGAAACAATCAGAGATGGGTTGATCGACCAATTTCCAGAGCAAAAAACGACATTTACTAAAAATGCAGCTGATTACATTGAAGAGTTAACAGAGCTTAATAAGTTGTATGAAGCAAAGTTGGTGAATGCCAAACAAAAGAATTTTATTACGCAACATACAGCTTTTTCTTATTTAGCCTTAGATTACAACCTAAAACAAGTACCGATCGCAGGGATTTCTCCAGATCAAGAACCAAAACCTTCACGGATTGCGGAATTGAAAGAGCTAGTTGAAGAAACAGGAATCAACTATATCTATTTTGAAGAAAATGCGAATGACCGAGTAGCGAAAACCTTAGCGAGTGAAGCCGGTGTTGAATTACTTGTGTTAAATCCGTTAGAAGGACTTACCAACGATGACATGAAAGCGGGAAAAACGTACATCAGTGTGATGGAAGAGAATTTAGAAGCGCTGATAAAATCAACGGAAGTGACACCTAAAAAAGAAGTAACTGAAACTGCCGTAAATAAGACTGTTTCAAATGGGTACTTTGATGATAAGGATGTTAAAGATCGTGCTCTTTCTGATTATGCAGGTGAGTGGCAATCCGTATTTCCTTATTTAGAAGATGGCACGTTTGACCAAGTATTTGATTATAAAGAGAAATTAACAAAAAAAATGACGGCAGAAGAATACAAAGATTACTATCAAAAAGGGTATCAAACGGATGTTGATCGTATTGATATCAGTAAGGACGCTATGACATTTATAGTGGGGAATAAAAAATACACATCGAAATATAAATACGTAGGAAAAGAAATCTTAACTTACAAAGCTGGAAATCGTGGGGTTCGCTTTTTGTTTGAAGCAACGGAGGATACGCCATATAAGTATGTTCAATTTTCCGATCATGGCATCGCGCCTTCCAAAGCAGCACATTTCCATATCTATTTTGGTAATGAAAGTCAACAAAAATTATTGGAAGAAATGGATAATTGGCCGACTTATTATCCTGTAAGCATGACTGGATTTGAGATTGCACAAGAGATGTTAGCACATTGATAAAGAATAGAAAGAGTTAGAATTAATCCCATAAAAAATCCGTTAGTTGAGATTTTTTATGGGATTATGTTTGAATTAATTCACCTAAATACATGGTGGCTATTTTTATCAATAGTAGGTGGAACGAATCTCCATCGGGAGTATGATGAATACTGCAAAAATAAGATACTTTCAGAAAATCCTTATTTTGATGTAAGTACATATATTTCTGTAGAAAAAAAGATAATGTCTAGGAATAGAAATAGTGAAAGCTACCATTATGATTTATATGTAAAAAGAAAATGCAATCCACCTTTTTGGGTGTTGATTGAGTTAATGTCTTTTGGGGAGCTGATTAGATTTGTCGAATTTTATTAGGAAGTTGATAAATCCAATCGTAATATATTTCATGAGGTATATGAATTATTAAAGTATACTAAAAACTTTAGAGATTCTGCGGCACATAGCCGACTTTTACTTTTGAATATAACAAAGAAAAAACAAATTAATCCTACTCAAAAAGTTACAGAATTTGCCGGTAATGCCGGAATTGCAAAACTAGATAGAAAACAAAGAATTTCAAATATGAAAATATATGATTTTATTTGTATTCTGTTACTAAATGAAAAATATATACAAAGCAGTGCAATGAAAGCTAATAGAAAAAAAGAGCTAATGGAGTTGTGAAAAAGGTGTCTAAAACGAAGTAGTTGTTATAATGAGCATGAAGAGTTTAAAAAGATAGTTGAACTTTTCTGTAAAATCGTTGACTATTATTATTCCAATTGATAAATTATATTCAAAGGAAAAAACAGTACGACCGTTTATCGCTTAATCGCTATGCTGTGATTAAGATGGTTATTCTTAAAAAAACTATTTGATACAAGCAATGTTCAGCTGTTTGTATCAAATAGTTTTTTTATTTATAAATAAACTATAGCTAAATTTGCAAAAAAATCAATCGTTTATTTTTGATGAAGTATTACACTTCATTTAAGCGTATCATCATAAAAATATAAATCATTGATGACATTTTTTTCTGACATAAACTTCAAGAAAAGATGTCGTAATAATTAGCTATAAAAAATAGAGGTCCTCCACCTCCTCTTTCATCACACTTTAAACCGTCTATCATTCTAAAAACTACATAATTGTGTATAATAGAAACATTGAAAACAATTTTTTTCTGTCAGAGCTAAGCGGCTTGTTCCGCTTTTATGTTAGCTAGCTACGCAGGCTAGCCTCGACTGGACGAGCCCACTACGCTTTTAAAATTATCTAGCTGCACAAATCAATCCTTAGGAAAATAGATAAATTGTCAGTGAAACAAAGAACGTTTCAATGCCAATTTCCTAATTTTCTACAGGATTAATCGATTTGTTCCGCTTTAAAATTATAAGGAGGTTTCCTCATGAGAAACTGGACAACAATCAAAGAATACGATGAAATTTTATTTGAACAAGAAGGAAAAGTGGCGAAAATTACGATTAATCGCCCTCAAGTACACAATGCCTTTACGCCGAAAACAGTTATGGAAATGATTGATGCATTCAACATTAGCCGTGATAAACAAGATGTCGGCGTGATTATTTTAACGGGTGCAGGAGATAAAGCGTTTTGTTCCGGTGGTGACCAAAAAGTCCGTGGACATGGTGGTTATGTGGGTGAAGATAGTGTTCCTCGCTTAAATGTATTAGATTTACAACGGTTGATTCGTGTAATTCCCAAACCTGTTATTGCGATGGTCAAAGGCTATTCGATCGGTGGCGGAAATGTTCTTCAGCTTGTTTGTGATTTAACGATTGCAGCAGACAATGCAAAATTCGGTCAAACTGGACCGAACGTAGGAAGTTTCGATGGCGGCTATGGTTCTGGCTATTTAGCTCGTGTAGTTGGTCATAAAAAAGCCAAAGAAGTGTGGTTCCTATGCAAACAGTATTCAGCAGAAGAAGCGTTGGATATGGGCTGGATCAATACCGTTGTACCTTTAGCAGATGTTGAAGAGGTTACAATGGAGTGGGCAGAAGAAATGTTGAAGAAAAGTCCGCTTGCTTTACGTATGATCAAAGCATCTTTAAATGCTGATACAGATGGATTGGCTGGAATTCAGCAATTAGCAGGAGATGCAACCTTACTTTATTACACAATGGATGAAGCCAAAGAAGGACGCGATTCATTTAAAGAAAAACGTGATCCTGATTTCGACCAATTCCCTAAATTTCCATAAAATAAAAGGGTGAAGAACATGAGTAGTTGGCTGCAAAAACAAGTGAATGAAAGACCGGATCATCCTGCTTTTTACTGGCAGGATGAAGCATGGTCTTTTGCTGAGGTCGCTCAAGAAGTCAAACGATGGACAGCAGCGTTTTCGCTAAAGATACCAAATAAAGAAAAACGAGTTGCGCTATTTAGCCGTAATTCAAAAGAAATGTATTTTTCAATATTAGCTTTGTGGGAATTAGGTAAAGAGCTAGTTTTATTAAATACACATTTAAGCTTGCAGGAAATCCACTACCAATTGACCGATGCAAAGGTGAAGCTGGTGGTGGTTTCTACTGAAAGCTTGCCATTTTTAATTGAATTGGATCAATTAACGCTAATTGAAATGATAGAGCCAGATGGGACTGGAGCAGCTGTAGAAGCAGAAATAGACTCTATCTATCAACTTAATGCTACGGCTTCGATCATGTACACTTCAGGTACGACAGGAAATCCTAAAGGCGTCGTGCAATGTTTTAGTAATCATTTGGCTAGTGCTTTGGCAACACAAAAAAATATGAACATTACAAGTGAAGATTGCTGGCTTTGTCCAGTTCCTTTATTTCACATTAGCGGGTTGTCGATCATTATGCGCCAATTAGTGCTGGGTTGTAGTTTCCGTTTATATAGTAAATTTGATGCAAAAATAGTAACAAATGATCTAGCCGATGGTCGGGGGACCGTGATTTCTGTGGTGGCGATTATGCTGCAAGAGTTATTGGAAAATTATCCTAAACAAGGCTATAGCTCAAATTTTAAGGCAATGCTGCTTGGTGGCGGACCAATTTCACCTAAAGCACTAGAAAAATGTGAAAGCTATGGGATTCCGGTGATCCAATCCTATGGTATGACTGAAACCTGTTCCCAAGTGGTTGCTTTGAGTTTTGAAGATGCCACAGCGAAGATTGGTTCTGCAGGCAAGCCACTCTTAGGGATGCAAATCAAAATCGTTGATGACCAAGAGAAACCACTGCAGAATAATCAAGTGGGAGAAATCTTATTAAAAGGGAAAAATGTCGTTCATAATTATCTAAATGGTACACAATGGCAAGCTGTCAAATGGACGACAGATGATTGGTTTAAAACAGGTGATATGGGGTATTTGGACGAAGAAGGCTATTTATACTTAGTCAGTCGCTTGAGTGAGTTGATTATTTCAGGTGGTGAAAATATTTACCCCACAGAAATCGAACATGTAATTCAAGAGTTTCCTGGGGTAAAAGAAGTTGCCGTCGTTGGTGAAGCCGATGTAAAATGGGGCGCTGTTCCAGTCGCTTATATTGTGGGAGAATCGACAGTCACTTTAGAAAAAATCAATGAATTTGCTAAACACTATTTAGCAAAATACAAACTACCTAAACAGCTCTATATATGCCATTCACTACCAAAAACAGCTAGCGGTAAATTAGCAAAACATCGCTTAACAACAAGAGAAAGGGAGGCTTTTTTAAGCAAATGAGCATTCCTAAAGAATTAGAACAAGCCTATGAAAAAGGTTATCGTCAATTTAGCTGGGTCAAAGAAATAAATGAAAAGACAGATTCTTTGCGTACTTCTTTTATGAAGGGACAAAATGTATTTAAAGGTGAACGATTTTATTGGCAAACGCCGGAAAAAAACTTTACGCTAGTCGGATTTGGCAAAGAAAAAGAATTAGTGCATGATCTTGCTTCATTTGAACAAGTAGATCGTTTTATTTTAGAAGAAAAAGAAAAAATTTATCAAAACTGTTCTATTACAGGAACGGGGGCTATTTTATTTGGTGGTTTTGCCTTTGACGATAAGCAAACGAAGCAAAATGATTGGGGCAGTTTGGCGCAAGGTTTATTTTATTTACCCGTTTTTTTACTAACAGAAACAGCTGGAAAAGTCTATCTTACAATGAACTTCAGCGCTGAAAATAAAGAAATATTGCACAAAAAATGGCTAGAGCTGACTTCAGAATTTGTTGAAATAATGACGACTACACTAGTAAAAAATCAAGACAGTACACAAATTAAAACAGAGGAAGTCGCTGTAGCTCAATGGTTGACGGTTGTTGACGAAACGGTGAAGAAGCTCAAAGAAGCAGGACCATTAGAGAAGGTTGTTTTAGCACGACGGATGAAGGTAAAAAGTAACAGTCCTTTTCAAGCAGATATCATTTTAAATAATCTGCAGTGCCAACAGACAAATACTTATTTTTTTGTTTTGGAATCAAAGGATCATATTTTTATCGGAGCTACACCAGAACGCTTACTAAAAGCGTCTAAAACAACCTTTTCAACAGCTAGTATAGCAGGGTCTGTTTCACGTGGAACAACGCAAACAGAGGATGAATCTTTGGGTAATTATTTATTGAATGATAGGAAGAATAAGCAAGAGCATAGGATTGTCGTGGATAGAATTGTCAAAGAATTGGAAGCGATGACTGGAGCTTCGATTCAGACACAAAAACCACAGTTATTAAAGAATCGAGATATTCAGCATTTATACTTACCGATTGTAGGGAAAAGACAAAAAGAATATCGCTTTTTGAAAGGAATCAAGCAGTTACATCCAACACCTGCATTAGGTGGGGAACCTAAAGAATTGGCTATGGAATGGCTCAAAGAACATGGACAGCTAGATCGAGGGTTATATGGCGCGCCAATCGGATGGGTCGCTATTAAAGAGGATATAGGAGAATTTGCCGTGGGAATTCGTTCTGCTGTATTGTCTGGCAATATTGGCTACTTGTATGCGGGATGTGGCATTGTTAAAGATTCGCAAGCAGAACAAGAAAGAATCGAAACAAAAATCAAGTTTCAACCGATGTTAAGAGGAATAGGTGGGGATGAGTATGACAAGTCAAAGTGAAATGACCAACTATTTACACGCTTTTGTTGAAGGAATGATCAGTAATGGCGTAGTACAAGCTGTAATCAGCCCAGGTTCTCGTTCTACTCCATTAGCCTTATTGTTACACCGTCAGGAAAAGATTGAGACCTTTATCGAGGTAGATGAACGCTCGGCTGCTTTTTTTGCCTTAGGATTAAGCAAAACGAGTGGCAAACCTGTTGTTTTATTATGTACATCAGGAACAGCAGCAGCAAATTATTATCCAGCGGTTTGTGAAGCTTACGCTAGTCATATTCCATTGCTCGTTCTTACAACCGATCGACCGCATGAATTAAGACAAGTTGGTGCACCACAAGCCATGGATCAATTTCATTTATTTCAAGGTCATGTAAAACTATTCATAGAAATGGCAATTCCAGAAGGAAGCAAAACAATGTTGGACTATTCCTATTGGCAAGGAATGCGGGCGACAGATACAGCTTGCCAAACACCAAAAGGGCCTATTCATTTGAATTTTCCATTAAGAGAGCCACTATTACCTGATTTGACGCATCCAATGCTTGCTGAAAAAACAACAGAAGTCATTGTGGGAAAAAAACAATTGTCCGAATCACAATTAATGATGTGTGCCAATGCCTGGCAGGGAAAAAAAGGGGTTTTAGTGGTGGGTGGCAGTCATACGCCAGAAGAAGCTGGATTATTTATTGAATTAGCAGAAACATTGAACTGGCCGATCATTAGTGATCCATTAGCCAATATTACATCTAATAGTAAGACTAGTCCGCTGATCATGAGCTGTGCGGATTTATTTATCCAAGAAGTAGACATGAACCACCGACCAGAAGTTGTTGTTCGCTTTGGTATGCTTCCTATTTCAAAAAATACGATGTTTTGGTTACAATCCCTGAATGAAGATGAAACAATGATTTATTTTATTGATGAAACAGGTGAGTGGCAAGATCAACTAAAGCAAGTTCAGACGGCAATTCAAGCAGAAGAACAAACTTTTGTTCAAATGCTCCTAGATAAAATCAAAGTACAGACATCTGTTTCTTGGCGAAATCAATGGATCAATTGGCAAAAAGCGACAGAACAATTATTAAAAGAATTTAGTGAAATGAACACATTAAATGAAACATCAGCTAGTGTTCTTGTCCATGAAAAAATGGCGGAAGATGGGCAATTGTTTGTTTCGAATAGCAATGCTATCCGCTTTTTAGATCGATTTGCTAGCGCTGAAAATAATGTCTATCAGTTGTTCGGTAATCGCGGTATAAATGGGATCGATGGTATTGTGTCAACTGCGTTAGGAATGTGTGCGATAAATCCTGACCGCCAGAATATATTATTGATTGGTGATTTGGCTATGTATCATGATATGAATGGTCTGTTACTCGCAAAACGATACAAATTACCCTTAACGATTGTTTTATTGAATAATAATGGCGGTGGTATTTTTTCTTTTCTGTCACAACGTCAGTTGGAGACAGATGATTTTGAGCCCATTTTCGGTACCCCGATTGATTTAGATTTTTCTTTAGTGGCGCAATTATATGATGCGGAATATGTGAAAGCTGTAAGTTTGGAGCAACTGGATTGCTTATTAGAAAAGACGAAGAAACAGCCAAAATTTCAGCTTATTGAAGTAGTTGGTGATCGTCAAGACAACGTGTTGTTGTACGAGAAAGTTGTAAAAAGTTTGAGAGAAATCTTTGGGATAGATTATGGAAAGTAATGTAAACGGCGTAAATTACTATTATGAATGGCTTTCTGGCTATCAAGCAGACCGCTCAACATTGGTTTGCTTCCATGGGTTTACCGGCAGCAGTCAGACATTTGTTTCAGTTTTTCAAGAAATGACCGATTTCAACATTCTAGCGATTGATTTGATTGGGCATGGAAAAACGGATTGTTATGTCCATCCATACCGCTATCAAATAGACTGTTTATGTCAAGATATTGCTTTATTGACTGAACAACTGGGCATCGAATACTTTGTCTTATTGGGCTATTCAATGGGGGCTAGAGCAGCTTTAGTATTTACTTATCTATATCCTCAAAAAGTGCAGCAATTGATCTTAGAAAGCGGTTCTCCTGGGTTAGAAAGTGTGACAGCTCGCTTGAGACGCAAACAATCAGATGAATATTTAGCTAGTTTTATCATGAGTCATCCTATCGACGACTTTGTTAATAAATGGGAGAAACTGCCTCTTTTTGATAGTCAAAAAAGACTAACGCTTCACGTTCAAAAAGCGATTCGGCAAGAGCGATTAGCGCAGCAAAATTTTGGGCTTGCGTGCAGTTTATGGTTTATGGGGACAGGGGTTCAGCCTTCACTTTGGCAAGAGTTACACAACATACATGTGCCGATATTGCTGATTGTAGGAGCGCTTGATCCAAAGTTTCAACAAATCGCTATAGAGATGAAAGAAAAGCAACCAAACCTAACAATTGAAATCGTAGATGATGTAGGCCACTGTGTTCATTTAGAGAAGCCCTCCACATTTGAAAAAATTATTTATTCTTTTTTAGCTAAATTTGTCTGACATAAACACTACATTTTTAGAATAAGGAGGAGATACTGATGGAAATTCATCGCATTGATCGTTATCGTGTTCGATTACCTTTACGGATTCCCTTTGAAACAAGTTATGGTCGGTTAACAGAAAAAGCGTTTGATATTTTGGTGGTGACGGATGATCAGGGGAATCAAGGGATAGGAGAACTTGTTCCTTTTGAGCAACCAGATTACATAGAAGAGACAATCGAGACCGCACGAATCATGATTGAAAACTATCTGATTCCTTTGTTGAAAGATGTAGATATTCGACATCCTAAAGAAATAGCACTGCTTTTTGATGAAGTAAAAGGCAATTATATGGCTAAATCAAGTCTTGAGACGGCTATCTGGGACTTATACGCCAAACGGGAAGGAAATAGCCTAAAAACATACTTTGAGGATACTCGAACCCAAATCCCAGTTGGTGTCAGTGTGGGAATTCAAACTGATCTAACCAAATTGATCACTCAAATTACTCAGTATGTGGCACTTGGTTATCAAAGAATCAAATTGAAAATCCGTCCGGGTTATGATTTAAAACCAATCGAAGCAATTCGTCATAGATTTCCTGACTTAACATTGATGGTAGATGCTAATTCAGCGTATACCATTAATGACATGTCGCATTTGAAGCAATTTGATGATTACGACTTAGCAATGATTGAACAACCTTTTGCTGCAAATGATTTTTTAGACCACGCACAATTGCAAAAAGAAATAAAAACAGATATCTGTTTAGATGAAAATATTCGAACCCTTAAAGATTGCGAATTAGCGTATGCTCTTGGAAGCTGTCGAAGCATCAATTTAAAAATTCCCAGAGTAGGCGGCATCACGGAAGCATTGAAAATAGTCGGTTTCTGTAAAGAAAAAAATCTGCAGGTATGGTTAGGTGGAATGTTTGAATCGGGTGTTGGAAGAGCGTTAAACTTACAGTTTGCCTCACAAAAAGTCTTTACATTTCCAGGAGACATTTCAGCTTCAGACCGTTATTATTATGAGGATATCATTACGAACCCTTTTGTGATTGAAAACGGCGAGATTGCTGTACCTGATGGGCTAGGGATCGGTGTTACTTTATCTAAAGAAGCGTTAGCGAAATATGGACTCTACGAAACAATATCTACTAACTAAAAAGAATCACAGACAAATGTTTCCTTTTGCCTGTGATTCTTTTTAGTTATGAGAGTTATTCTTCCTTCAGAGCTTTTTCAATTTGTAATCGTTGGACTTTCATCGTAGCTGTACGAGGAATTTCGTCCCAATCCATAATAATTGGTTTGTTTAAATGAGGTAAATCAGTGACTTGTTCCCACCAAGCATCCCAGCCCATCCCTTGTTTTGGATCAACAGCCAAGATTGGTTGAGGAGAATTATTTTTTGCTCTGACGATAATCACTTCTTGAAGAAAATCTAGTGCATCCAACAAATGATCTTCAATTGCTAAATTACTATCGACTTTTTCAATCAAATCTACTTGACGGTCTTTCAAGAATAAATGGCCATTTTCATCCATAAAACCATAATCACCACTGTCCCACCAAGGACCGAAAACCGTTGCTTGAAAACGATTATCTTCTTTATAGTATGTTAATGCACGTCCTTTAGATAAAAATTGGATATGACCATCTGTCAAAGCCGGTAAAACATTGCCTTCTTTATCTGCGATTCGAGCTTCGGTCAATCCTTCTAAGCCAACCCCCATATCACGAGCATCAGATGTTTTTAGGGATTCTAAGGTATGAGCCTTCAAAATCATTGGACCACATTCACTTTGTCCATAAACTTGAAGAAAAATTGGCTCATTTTTTTCTGAAGCTTTTAAGAAGCTAGCCATCGTGGCATTGTTGATTGCATCAAAAGTAGAATGGTAATAACGAATACTTGCGAAAGCTTCGGGTTGTCTTTTTGCCAAAGAAGTCCACTGAACGAAATTATTTGGATGAGTCTCAAGAGCAATCGGTTCATGTTTTAAGAGCATTTCCGCAACAGAATCACTATTTGATATCGATAATGGCATCAGTGGGAAACCCATTGCCATCAAAGAAGAGATGCCAATATTAAAACGAGAGTGAACGGGTGAAATATGGAATCCAACCATTTTTTTCTCAGCGATTTTTGTGAAAATTGTTTTTTGCCATTTTGTACGCCACCCCATCGAATTAGCAGAATGACAAATTAGTTTAGGAATGCCAGTTGTCCCAGAAGTATGTGTCATATATGCAATCGTATCTTTAGGTAATTCCACTTGAGAAACTTTGTTCGCAGGAGCCTGCAAAAGTCTAGTAACTGAAATCTGTTTGTCTGGTGTACTATTTTTTACTTTTGCTATTTTTTCTGCGGTTTCATCATCAAATAGGATAAACGGATTTTCCAAACGATCTACAAAAACTTCAATCGTTTCAGTTGGAAAATGATAAGAAATCATTACTGGAACAGCACCTAAATATGAAGCAGCAACGGCTAACAAATACGTATCAAATTTTGAGCTTTTGAAAATAATGATTTTATCTTCTGCCTGGACTCCTAAACTGGCTAATTGATAGGAACGGTTCAAAATCGCCTCGTGACTTAATTGGTAGGTGTAATTTGTTCCAAGTTCAGGAAAAGCTGGCAATGGTTCATCGTGAACAATGGCAGTTTCAGGGGCATTAAGTGCCGCCTTAAGATAGTTTGTGTATAAGTTTAGCGGTTGGTATTCTAACAATTGATTCAAGGTAACAGCATCCTTTCAAACTACATTAAAGTATTTGTGTAATTTCAAACAAGGATAGTATATCATGAAAAATAAATAACCTAAATCAATAGCAAAAAAAATGAAAAAAGCGAATTTGTACGTATATTTAAAGTAAGACCTGAGAGAAAAAAAGATTGCTAAAAAAAGATCAAAAATTGCTAAGAACACTTGATTTTATCAGCTTTTAGCTGTATAATGAAGCCTTGTGAGTAGTCTATATATTTTAGATAACTCTCCTTGCTCTTAGCAAACTAAGAGCCTAAAGTCCATAGGGAGGTGAAAATCAATGAGTCAAGTTACGAATTATGAAGTTATGTACATCATTCGTCCGAACATTGATGAAGAAGCAAAAACTGCTTTAGTAGAACGTTTCGATACAATCTTGAAAGATAACGGAGCAGAAGTTATCGAATCAAAAGATTGGGAAAAACGCCGCTTAGCATATGAAATGAACGGATTCCGTGAAGGCATCTATCATATCGTTAAAGTATCTTCTCCATCAACTGCAGGAGCAATCAATGAATTTGATCGTCTTGCTAAAATCAATGACGATATTATCCGTCACATGATTATCAAGGAAGAAGCATAACCAATTGTTTCACGTGAAACATTTGGATTGACGAAAGGAGATGTTTAAATGATTAACAACGTTGTATTAGTTGGAAGACTAACAAAAGATCCCGATTTACGATATACATCTAGTGGTTCGGCAGTTGCGACATTTACTCTAGCGGTAAACCGGAACTTTACGAATGCAAATGGAAATCGTGAAGCAGATTTTATTAACTGTGTGATTTGGCGTAAACCTGCTGAAACAATGGCAAACTATGCGCGTAAAGGTACATTATTAGGCGTAACTGGTCGCATTCAAACTAGAAATTACGAGAATCAACAAGGTCAACGTGTTTACGTGACTGAAGTTGTATGTGAGAATTTCCAGTTGTTAGAGTCTCGTTCTGCATCAGAACAAAGACAAACAACAGAAGGATCAGATTCGACACCAAGTTACAATGCTGGTGGCGGAAGTTTCCAACAACCACAGAATAATAATTTTTCAGGACAAAACAATTTTAATCAATCATCCTCTCAGTCTAGTAATAACGGTATGCCTGATTTTGATAGAGATTCTGACCCATTCAGTGGTTCAGGTTCGACTATTGACATTTCAGATGATGATTTACCATTCTAAACGAATTTGATAGGAGGGAATAAGAATGGCACAACAAAGAAGAGGCGGACGTAAACGCCGTAAAGTTGATTATATTGCAGCAAACCATATTGAGTATATTGACTATAAAGATATTGAATTACTAAAAAAATTCATTTCTGAACGTGGGAAAATTTTGCCACGTCGTGTAACAGGTACAGGTGCTAAGAACCAACGCAAATTAACAATTGCAATCAAACGCGCACGTATCATGGGCTTATTACCATTTGTTGGTGAAGAGCAATAATATAGAATTATGAAGGATCAAAGAACTAGTTCTTTGATCCTTTTTTTTTATTATTCTTTATTAGAGTCGTACATAATTTGCCTCGAAATGTTTCACGTGGAACATTTTGAGGTTCGCAGAAATTCCTTTTTTATGCTAAAATAACCTTATCTGCAGAATAATGGGGGAGTCATTATAATGAAAGAAAATAGAGTGAAGCGGATTTTAGGGGTTGTATTCGTTCTCTTTTTATTAGAAGTAATGCTATTGTTCTTCATATCTAATAAATATTTAATTTTAGCTGGATTATTGATACTCAACTTTATACTGATCAATCGAATTTTCTATTTGGTCAAAAAAATTGAAATATCGAATACAGAAAAAATTAGAGAAGCCAGTTCGATTGCAGAAAAGTCGTTGGATTATGCTTTCAACGAAGTATCTGTAGGGATCATAAATTATGATTCTACTACCAAAGAAGCTAAGTGGTTAAATCCTTTTGCAGAAGCTATTTTTCGGAAAGATGGACAAACACTTATTAGTCCAGAATTAATCCAGACATATGTATCACTAGCTGAAAAAGGCAAGGACATATTTAAAGTTGGTGACCATGTTTATCGCTTTAATATTGACACAAGTCAAAATACAATTACTTTTAAAGATATTACAGAAGAGAGTAACTTGTACCATGAGAAAATAGAAATGCAGACAGCTATTGGGATTGTTTCAGTTGATAATTATGATGATATTACCGATAATATGGACGAAAAAGAGATATCGTACTTAAATAGTTTTATTACTACAATGGTTTCTGATTGGATGGATGAATATCATGTTTTTTATAAACGACTAAATGCTGAACGGTATTTTTTTATTGCACAGTTAGAAGATGTAAAAAAGATGATGGAATCAAAATTTCAAATTTTAGATAATATCAGAAAAGAATCTAGTACAAGAGAAATAGCGATCACACTAAGTATGGGAATCTCGTATGGTGGCGAAACGCTAAGTCAAACAGGAAATACAGCTCAAACGAATTTAGATACAGCTTTAGTCAGAGGTGGAGATCAAGTTGTTGTGAAAGAGGCGAAGGATAATGCTAAACCACTCTTTTATGGTGGACGATCAGCATCTGTAGCAAAGAGAACGCGTGTTCGTTCTCGTGCAATGAGCACCGCGATTCGTGGGATTTTATCTGAATCATCAGATGTTTATATCATGGGGCATCGTTTTCCAGATATGGATGCAATTGGTTCGGCCTTTGGGATGGCTCGATTAGCTAGATTTCACAATAAAGAAGCATGGGTTGTCTTAGATAAAAGGGAAAGTATTCCCGATGTTGAACGAGTGATGACCGAGTTGGAGAAGTATCCCGAACAGGCTAAGCAAATCATTACACCAAAAGAAGCAATGAAAAGAAAAACAGACAGTAGTTTGTTGATCATGGTTGATTACCACAAGCCCTCGCTTTCGATCTCACAAGAGTTATACGAACAATTTGATAAAGTTGTGATCATTGATCATCATCGGCGTGGCGATGAATTCCCAGTGAAACCATTGCTTACGTATATCGAATCATCTGCATCATCTGCATCAGAGCTAGTGACGGAATTGATCGAGTATCAAAGTAACGCACAAAAACGTTTAGACAAACTCGAAGCTACGTTGCTACTAGCTGGTATCGTTGTCGATACCAAGAGTTTCAGTGTTCGGACTACAGCACGTACATTTGACGTGGCTAGCTATTTGAGAACTTGTGGTGCCGATTCATCTTTAGTACAATATCTACTGAGTTCAGATTTAACAAGTTACTTGGAAATGAACAGCTTGATTGCTAAAAGTGAATATGTTACTCCAGATACAGTTATCGTTACAGGTAGTGAAGACAAAGAATACGATAGTGTCACGGCAGCTAAAACTGCAGATACATTATTATCAATGGTCGGAATCAACGCAGCATTTGTCATAACTAAACGAACAGATAAACAAATTGGGATCAGTGCACGAAGTAATGGGTCAATAAACGTCCAACTAATTATGGAAAATCTTGGTGGAGGTGGTCATTTTACTAATGCTGCGGTACAATTATCTAATGAAACAGTAGCTGAGGTAAAAGAGCAACTGCTGAAAGTGATTCATCAAAATATAGATATAATGTATGATCCAGCTCCATAAGCTAGTCATGTTTTTAATGGTATCTAGCTTCACAGAAAAAGCTCTCTCAGTTTTTAAATAAGGAGGAATAATAGTATGAAAGTTATTTTTTTACAAGATGTCAAAGGCAAAGGAAAAAAAGGTGAAGTGAAGGAAGTACCTGCTGGGTATGCCCAAAACTTCCTAATTAAAAATGGATTTGCTAAAGAGGCAAATAAAGGCAACATCAGTGCTCTTGCTGGTCAAAAAAAAGCACAAGACAAGCATGATGCAGAAGTATTGGCAGAAGCTAAAAAAATGCAAGAGTTTTTAGAAAAAGAAGAGACTGTTGTAGAGCTTAAAGCGAAGGCTGGGGAAGATGGACGTCTCTTTGGGTCTATTCCTTCAAAACAAATTGCCGAGGCCTTAAACAAGCAATATAACGTTAAATTAGATAAACGCAAGATCGAGCTGTCACAACCAATTCGTGCCTTAGGTTTTACAAAAGTTCCAGTGAAATTACATCACGAAGTGACTGCGACGATCAAAGTTCACGTTGTTGAAGAATAAAGAGTAAAAAACAGGGGTTTTCCTCTGTTTTTTGTTTATCATAATAATAAGAAATGACGCCAGATTGTCATTGTACTTTTTGGCTGTTTCTTGTTAAAATAGAAAGACTGAAAAGCGTAATTTTAGCTATAGGAGAGAAAAAAATGAATGAAGTATGGCAAGATCGAGTACCGCCGCAAAGTATGGAGGCAGAGCAGGCCGTTTTAGGGTCGGTTTTTTTAGATGCCGAGGTCATTATCGATGCTTTAGAATACATAGAACCCAAAGACTTTTATCGCCGTAATCATCAATTGATTTTTCAGACTATGCTTACCTTGAATGATCGAAATGAAGCAATTGATGTGATCACGATCAAAGATCGCTTGGAGCAAGAAAATTTATTAGAAGATGTCGGTGGCCTGAGTTATCTATCAGATTTGGCGTTGGCTGTACCGACAGCTGCGAACATCGTTTACTATGCGAAAATTGTTGAACAAAAATCATTGCTTCGCAATTTGATCCAAACCGCTACAGAGATTGTTACCAAAGGTTTTGAACAAGGTGAAGATGTTGAAACAATACTAGATGATGCAGAGCGTAGCATTTTAGAAGTTTCAGAAAAAAGAAATCGCAGCGGCTTTTTGTCGATCGCAGATGTCTTGAATACATCGATTGCCAACATTGATCAACTGTATCAAAATGATGAAGAAATCACGGGATTACCTACAGGATATCCTGCTTTAGATAAAATGACTGCTGGATTACAAGCAGAAGAATTGATTATTTTAGCTGCCCGGCCAGCAGTAGGGAAAACAGCCTTCGCTTTAAATATAGCGCAAAATATCGGAACTAAAACGGATCGATCGGTTGCTATTTTTAGTTTGGAAATGGGGGCCGAATCATTAGTGAATCGGATGCTTTGTGCAGAAGGTTCGATTGAAGCCGGCCATTTACGTACGGGTCAGTTATCAGAAGAAGAATGGCAAAACCTAATTATTGCAATGGGTAGTTTATCTAGAGCGCAAATCTATATTGATGATACGCCTGGTATTAAAATTACAGAAATTCGAGCAAAATGTCGTAAATTAGCGCAAGAACGCGGTAATTTAGGCTTGATTTTGATCGATTACCTACAATTGATTGAGGGAACCGGTCGTGAAAGTCGTCAACAAGAAGTATCTGAAATCTCTCGTCAATTAAAAAAATTGGCGAAGGAATTAAAAGTTCCTGTTATTGCCTTGTCTCAATTATCTCGTGGAGTGGAGCAACGTCAGGATAAACGTCCTGTTTTGAGTGATATCCGTGAGTCTGGATCTATAGAGCAAGATGCGGATATCGTAGCTTTTCTTTATCGTGATGATTACTATGATCGTGGTGAGGAAGGCGAGGATGGTGCTCGTGAAGAGCCGGAAATCGACAACGTGATTGAGGTTATCATCGAGAAAAACCGTAGTGGTGCCCGTGGAACTGTGGAACTGTTATTCATTAAAGAGTTCAATAAGTTCGCTTCGTTATCGCCTAGAGAAGAGTTTTAATTGTGAAATAATAGCCCGAGTAAGTGTCAACCGACGACTTACTCGGGCTATTATTTCAGCTAAAATCTGTTTTTAAAAGAGAATATTTATTTAAATCTCTAAACTTATCATACATAATAATATCTGATTTATCTGTTCCAACGAAAGAGAAGCCATTTTTTACTGCAACTGCATTACTGGCTTTATTTTCAGTATCAGCTCGGATACTTAATTTGTTTAATCCCATATCTTCAAAAGCGATCGCACAAACTTTTTTCACTACTTTTGACATAATCCCCTTATTGGTTTGAGACGAATGAAGCCAGTAGCCAAGTTCAGCTTTTTTATTATTGGTATCAATAAAATGTAAATCAATACAGCCAATTATATTCTGGTCAAAAGCAATTAGAAATAAACGATCGGTTTCATTGATATAGCCTTCTAATTTCATCTTGATATATTGCTCTTGTTGTTCAAAAGATGTTGTAGTATCAACAAAATCAAGGAATTTTCGTAAGTGTTTCCGATCTGAATCAATCACTTCGAAAAGTTCATGTGCCATAGATAACGTTGGCTGAACTAAAAATAAAGATTCGTCAATCTCTAAATAAAAATAATGTTTCATATCCCGAATAGACCTCCTAGTGAATTCATAATATATTATGGATGATTATAACAAAATGCAAATTCTTTACAAGAGAATAAATAAATTTTCGTTTTTTTATCTACTGTAAAATCATTTTCTGAATAATGTTCGTGTTTTACTCTATTTTCTTATTTCCAAAAAAATAACATTCGATTTTTCCTTGAAAGCGTTGTGTTTTATTGGTACAATGAATCAGGACAAAATAATTTAGAACGAGGTGTTCGAATGTCATCAGTTGTAGTAGTCGGAACGCAGTGGGGCGATGAAGGAAAAGGAAAGATCACGGATTTTTTAAGTGAGAATGCTGAGGTCATCGCACGTTATCAAGGCGGAGATAATGCAGGTCATACCATTAAGTTTGACGGTGTTACTTATAAACTACACTTGATTCCTTCAGGTATCTTTTACAAAGACAAGATCAGTGTGATCGGAAATGGTGTTGTAGTCAACCCGAAATCTCTTGTAAAAGAACTGGCTTATTTAAAAGATAATAATGTCACGACAGATAATTTACGTATTTCTGACCGTGCTCACGTGATTTTACCTTATCACATCCAATTGGATCAATTACAAGAGGATGCCAAAGGTGAAAATAAAATTGGTACTACAATCAAAGGGATCGGTCCTGCATACATGGATAAAGCAGCTCGTGTGGGAATCCGTGTCGCAGATTTATTAGATAAAGAAATTTTTGAAGAACGTTTAAAAATAAATCTAGAAGAAAAAAATCGTCAATTCGTTAAAATGTTCGACAGCGAACCAATTGCTTTTGAAGATATTTTTGAAGAATACTATGAATATGGTCAACAAATCAAACAATACGTAACGGACACTTCTGTTATTTTGAATGATGCATTAGATGCAGGTAAACGCGTATTATTTGAAGGCGCACAAGGCGTTATGCTAGATATCGACCAAGGAACATATCCATTTGTAACCTCATCAAATCCAGTTGCTGGAGGCGTTACGATCGGAAGCGGTGTTGGTCCTTCTAAGATCAATAAAGTCGTGGGTGTTTGTAAGGCGTATACATCTCGTGTTGGTGATGGTCCATTCCCTACAGAATTGTTTGATGAAACAGGAGAAACCATTCGTAAAGTTGGGAAAGAATACGGTACAACTACTGGTCGCCCACGTCGCGTGGGTTGGTTTGATACGGTTGTGATGCGTCATTCTAAACGGGTTTCAGGAATCACAAATCTGTCATTGAACTCAATCGATGTATTAAGTGGTTTAGACACAGTGAAAATCTGTACAGCGTATGAATTAGATGGTGAACTGATTTATCATTATCCAGCAAGCTTGAAAGAGTTAAGCCGCTGTAAGCCAGTCTATGAAGAATTACCAGGTTGGTCAGAAGACATTACTGGTTGCAAAACATTAGCTGATCTACCAGCGAATGCAAGAAATTATGTGCATCGTATCTCTGAATTAGTTGGCGTGCGTATTTCAACATTCTCAGTAGGGCCAGATCGTAATCAAACGAATGTTTTGGAAAGTGTTTGGGCACAAATTTAAATTGTGAAGTGAAAAAAGGTTGTAGCAAAAGTAAATTTACTTTTGCTACAACCTTTTTTTCACTTATAAAATAAGAACACTATAGTAATTTGTCTGCTTAATAGATAGAAGCAATCTTACTATAGGTTGTTTTTTTATATTTTTGGTAGTGTGAATATGCATTATCTCAATACAGACTAATAATATAGTCAAGAGTTTTTTCCTTTTTTCATAAGTTCCCTAATAGGAGGAAATTTATGAAAACCGAAAAAAAGATAAAGGGTTATGATTATATAGATAAAAAACATATAAAACAGATAGGAAAGGATGGACCCTGTTTTTTTATTTTGTTTTATATGTAAAAACATTACCTGTTTCAGCTAAGAACAGGTAGTAGATTATTAGTTTATTAAACAATTAAATGACGCTCTACAATCATGATAACCGTTGTTTATCAAGATGTCAACACGTTTTTTTATCCTTTTTAAACTGTTTTTATTTAATAAATAGCGTGTTTCTATTAATTGTATTTTAAAAAATAAGCTGAGCTAAAAAGAAAAGAATACCTGTTTTATAGAGGAATACATGGTGAAAAAGGAACGTAATTTATTCGCCGTCAAATTCGCCGTCAATTGAAAGTAGGGAAAACAAATGTCACGAAGAGGAGAAAATATCTATAAACGAAAGGATGGTCGTTGGGAAGGTCGTTATATTAAAGGGAGAAAACTAGATGGTTCTATTCATTACGGGTATACGTATGGTAGAAAATACAATGAAGTAAAGCAACAATTAACACGTATCAAAGCACAACTTTCTTATTATCAAGAGCAGACTATATACTCATACACAGGGACTGTTCAGGAATGGGTCACTTATTGGCTAGAAAATTTTGTATTGCCAACTGTTAAATTAAGCACATATGTAAGCTATAAAAGTAAGTTAAACGTCCATGTATTGCCACAACTTGGGGATATCAAATTAACTGAACTAAAAAAAGAGGATGTACAAGCTTTCACTGGACAATTAGAAACCAAACTATCTGGAACCTCTGTTCACGTGGTTCTTCGTGTTTTTCGGACCTGTTTATATGTTGCGAAAGAAAAAGAATTGATTGCTGAGAATCCTGCAGAAATGCTGCGTTTACCAAAAATAGGAAAAAAATCATCAAAAGCTTTATCTACTCATGAACAAAAACGTTTAAAACAGGTTGCCTATTCCATGACGAATGGATTAGCAGTGCTGATTGCTTTAGAAACAGGGATGAGAATTGGTGAAATCAGTGGTTTGAAGTGGTCAGATATTGATTGGGAGCGACGAGAAATTCATGTAAAACGGACTTTACAACGGTTAACAGATAATAATGGAAAAAGTCAAATAGTGGAAGGTTTGCCTAAAACTCTTTCATCAAGTCGAGTGATTCCTTTATCTAAGCGTTTGTACCATCTCCTTTGGCAGCAAACACATTCTTGCGACAATGCTTATATCTTAAGCAATAAAGAAAAAAGTGTTGAGCCTAGAGTCATACGGTATCAATTTAAACAAATGAGCGAAGCGGCAGGTTTATCAGATGTGACCTTTCATACTTTGCGCCATACCTTTGCGACACGTTGTTTAGAAGCAGGCGTGAATATCGCTACAATCAGTGCCTTGTTAGGACATCGCTCTATAAAAATGACGTTAGATGTATATACGCATTCGCTTCTGTCAGAAGAAAGAGAAGCGATCAATCAAGTCTCTATTTCTTAAAAAAGACCATGATTTATTGGTCTTTTTGTAGTCTTTTTATAACAAAAGTTATTTTATTTGCTAGTTTTTAGTTTTCTTTTTTTAGAAAAACCGAAAACAGCTTTTTTTTTGTTCTCTTTTTCTATTCACCGTCAGATCAGCCGTCAGTTATTTAAATGGATGTTTATTATCAAATAAAAGCGATGATTTACCTGTTCTTAGCTGAAACAGGTAGATTTAAAAGATTATTTTTAATTCTAAAGGAAAATTAAATTTTTTACAAAAGAAACGATGAGAGAAATATGAACAATAGCATTAAATAAAAATTACTAAGAATAAGGAGGAACCTGACATGTACCATATAGGTATGCTGTCATCCATGATGACTCTCACACCTGACACATATCAAGCATTCAAAAAAATCAACTGTCAATTAGATCACCTTAAAGAACTTCCGAATGCTGAAGAACTGCATACATATGATGCAATTATGATTGAGGAAGCACATGAAGGAGAAATTAGTAGTGTTTGCTCCACTATATTACAGATAAAACAACACACAAATGCCTATATTTGGGTTTTGTCAGGTAAATCAATGCTGATCAATCGACAAGTCTACTTACAATTAGGGGTTGATGGAAACTTCGAGTTAGAAAGTTTTCCAGAAGAAATGGTTTTATATTTTAAAAATTTCTTATCCCGACAAGATGAAAAGAAACGACTACAAAGAAATAGGATTGGAGAACAAGAACGTTTCAATCAGACGGATAGAACAAGTGGAAAAATTGAGCTAGACCCTGCAAATCACAGTTTGATCGTATTCACAGGAGAAAAAGAAGTGGAGGTAGAATTAACGAGGTTAGAATACCGAATGCTTGAATTATTGTGCAGTCATCCTGGAAAAGCTTTCAGTTATCAAGAAATTCACGAGAAACTTTGGCATGTTCCATATCAAGAAGAAAATTACCGTGTAGCAAATATCATTTTTCACGTACGAGAGAAATTAGAACGAAATGATGTAGGAGCAGAATTTATAAAAACAGTACGCTCAAAAGGTTACATGCTCAAGCTAGAGAATCTAAAACAAAATCGTTTAAAGAAAAATAAAATCAAATAATAGCATGTTAAAAGATCTAAAAAAATAAAAGGGGTTGGCGTCAATAATGGGCAGAATAGCCACTAAAAAAACAACGCTAGGCTATGCCTACATTGTAGAAGGAATCATCGCTATAGCTTGGATAATCTACTTATTCAAATTTTACTCATTTTATCAAGAAGCCTATTTTTATGTAGATAAGCGGTTATCATTATTTATTCAGTTGTTATCTTTTGTAAATAATAATTGGAATGAGGTATTCATCTATTTTATTCTAAGTTTCCTCTTGATAACAGCAACATTATTTTTTAGCTGTTTATTGTATGTAACAAATAAGAAGGAAGTAAGACAAAATAAGCTTGCGTTATTTATTTTCTGTTTCAACTTGTTATGTAGCTTATTACTACTAGTCAATGTTTGTATTTTTATTTTCCTTATTATATTTATTTTAGCAGGAAGTTTAGTTTATATCATATTTACTCTTGCAAATTTAAGTGTTGATAAAGAGCAGCTTGATTATGTAGAAGGAGAGATCATTGATGTGAAAGGTCCTTTTGCATCTGAAGAAGAAGCACTAACAGAAATGAAGTCCTTCTTTAAAAAATGGCAAGAAGAGAAAATTATTTTAGGTGAAGAGGTTTATTTAGATAAAGACAATAAATATTACGTAGATATTTATATCGAGACGATAAACAAATAGCATTTTAAACTTTTAGAGTAAGGAGTAATCAAAATTTAGATGAAAACAAAAAAATTTATCTATTTAGCTTTGTTTATGGGGTTTTTCTTATTCCTATTTCCGATTCATTCAATGGCAGATGAAGAAAATTTAGGGTATACCGTTTCAGCAATTCTAAATGGGAAACAAATAGATCCAGAAAAAAGTTATTTTTACATTCAGACAACACCAGGAGAACAACAAGAATTAGCCGTTACAATAAAAAGCACCACCGAGGAACCAGCCAAAGTTAAAGTGTATGTAGAGGATGCCTTTACTGGAAATAAAGGAACGGTTGAATACACAACAGATAAAAAATTATTGGATTCAACCTTAACCGAACCAATGAGCAGCCTTGTGACAGTAGAAACACCGACAGTAACAGTTGAGAAATTTGGAGCAAGTGAAGCAAAATTTACGTTGACCCCGCCGAATGGAAATTATTCTGGCGTAAAAATGGGTACTTTGGTTTTTGAATTAGACAATTCAGAAGAAGAGGGTGGGGTAGGAACTAAATTTGCGTATCGAATTGGAATTGTGACTTCAGAAACAGGGGAAGACTACGACACTTCTCAAACGCTAAATTTACTTGATGCTAAGTCCATGCTCTTACGAGGGAAAAAAATGATTTTAGCGACGCTACAAAATCCTGAACCAAAAGTTCTTTCCAAATTAGCGATAACAGCAGAATTAAAAAATAAAGCAAATGAAACAGTAATGAAAAAGGAACAGGTTGAAAATTATGCTTTAGCACCAAATAGCAACTTCGACTTTGAAATGGACTGGGGAACATCGGATATAAAAGCTGGAACTTACGTACTAACATTAGTTGCTCAAAATTCTTATAATGATTGGAAATTTGAAAAAGAATTCATCATTACAGGTGAGCAAGCTAAAAGTATGAATACACAAAGTGGATTCAAAATTGTAACGCCGATGTGGATTAAAGTCATGGCAATCATCTGTTTGATTTTCATGGTTGTTGTTACAGGGCTATTACTAGTAAGAAGAAAAAAAATGGAAGTAGAGTGGGAACGCAGAAGAAAAAGAAAGAAAAGGAAAAAAAAGAAAGAAGGGAAGTAAGATGAAAAAATGTATCATAGCCCTATTTTTTTTGATTATGATAAATGGGTTGTTTGTTGGCGGATCAGTTGAAGCAACTGTTAAATCTGATGTAACTGAGGTAGGTATTTTGTTTAAAAGTGAAGAGGTAGATGCACCGATTCTTCCTAAACCGCCAACAGGTTCAAAGCTACCAGATACAAATGTCCCTTACGTACCAAAACCAAGTGCAAGTATTAATGGAAAACTGCCTTCAATGGGCGATCTGATCACGTCACTTATATGGACACTTCTTGGTTGTTCAATATTAATTGTGTTTGTCGGTGTCTTTAGTCTAAAAAATATTATGTTAAAAACTATTTAGAAAGGAATGAAATCATTGATTGATTATTTATGGATATTCATTTTGGGAGCCGTTGCGATCTTGTCGTTGCTTGTCTTCTTGATGACGTTGTCAAGAGATGCATTCTTAATGAAAAAATTGCGAAAAAAGAAAAACCAGTTCTTCTTAAATTTCGGTTTACTGTTTACCACGTTAACATGCTTAGGTCTAATTGTTTATCTGTTTACTTTATTGAAAGATCAGATAGAAATTTTACAATAACAAAAAAGATAATGAACAACTTATAACAATAACTGTCACCAATCTATATCTGTGCAATCTAAGGACGGTATAAAAATGAAAAAAGCAATTTTGGTTACATTACTATCATCAGCAGCATTAATGTTATTTGCGGCTCCTGCAGATGCAAAAGAAAAAGAAACGAAAACGGACGTTGGGGTCAGCTTTAAAGATGACTCACCAACAATTTCACCAGAAGATATGAAACCATTTAAAAATAACTTAGCTGTTGTTTGGAAACCAGCTAGCTTCCAATTTGGCGAGCAAAAAGCTGTAGCAGGTACTGCAATTTTCAATAACGTTACTGGTGATAACGGTGGCCTTGCAACTGCGAATAACACGGATAAAAGTCAATATCTAGTTGTCAACGATGACAGAGAGTTAAAAGAAAACAAAAACTCTACTTGGGCTTTAAAAGCAAATATGTCTGAGTTGGTTACAACAGATGGTGCTACTAAATTAGATGCTGCGAAATTATCAATGGAGTTAAACGCACCAAAAATGTACAATATTGGTAATGTAATTGGCGCAGACAATGATTATGAACCAGTAGCACCTTGGGATGCTGCAGCTTTAACTGATTTTGATGCAAAATCTGGTGTTGAGTTAGCCCCTACTGCAACATTAGAAGCAGCTAGTACTTCAAAAGTAGATATTGTTACAAAGAAAACTGCCAATGACTTCAAAGGTGGCGTAGCTACGACTATTCAAAACGTAAAACTATATGTAAATGATGCAAATCAAAATGGTAAAGCATTTACAGGTACGATTACTTGGACTTTGGATGATGCACCAACATTTAGCTAAAATATAAAAAACACAAATATAAAAAAATAAAGTATAGATATAGATTGCGTAGAGAGTTATTGTTATAAGTTGTTCATTAAGGGGATATAAACTCCCTATTTAGAACATGTTAAGGAAGATTTTAAAGTTAGCAGCGGTGATAAAAGAATGGAATCAAGAGGTAATATTTACAGGCAAAAAAATAGAATTTATGGACTAGCAGTTCTTCTATTTTCAATGTTGTGTTGTCCAATAACTGTTTTTTCAGAGGGTAATCAGTCAAATTCCATTAAAGATTTTTCTTATGAAGTTTTATATCCTGAAAGCCAAAAAGATAAAAAGCTTGGGTACTATGATTTGTTAATGAAACCTGGTGAGGAACAAAATATTCAGCTACAGTTAAACAATACATCATATCAACCAATGATGGTAAAAGTTGATTTAAATAGTGCTAAAACAAACGGAAATGGTGTTATTGAATTTGGACCTAGTGAGTTAAAAAAAGATCATTCATTAAAAGTTGATTTATCAGAAATCATGCAAGGTCCAAAAGATGTTACTATTCCAGCAAAAAGCAGTGTAATTATTACGTTTACAATTAGACTTCCGTTAACACGGTTTGATGGTTACCTTGCCGGTGGGATTCAATTGAAACCTATTATAAAAGAAAAGACGACGCAGAATGATAAAAATACGATCCAAAATAGATTTGCTTTCTTAATCGGTATATTGGTCAGTGAAGCAGATGTTGAAAGAATAAAGCCAGAGTTACAATTAAATACAGTTTCTCTCAAGTTAAAAGACGGTGGTTACAGCATTTTTGTCAACCTTTCCAATCTTAAAGGAGTTTTTGTAGAAAATATGACGGCCAATGTTCAAATAATGGAAAAAGGAAAAAATATAAAATTATTCGAACTAAAAAGAGAGCATATGAGAATGGCGCCAAATTCCATGATCGACTTGCCGATAACGTTAGATAAACATAAAGTAAAAGCGAATGAATATACCGCTAATATTCAAATCACGACAGAAAATGGTGGGAATTGGACATGGGTAAAAAATTTTAATTTGTCTAAAATAGAGGCGAAACAGATCAATAAACAAATCAATAATGGTGAGAACAATAAATTAAATTTTTGGTGGATTATTATACCGAGTATTTTATTTATAGGAGGATATATTGGTTTAAAGAAAAAAACATTGGTATCGCCTAAAACTAATATGTAGAATAAAATAACGAAGCCTGACAGGAGAGGAACTTTTGTCGGACTTCGTTATTTTATTGTGAAAGCGTAATTGTTGGATAAAGGATTCATTTTTTTCTAAAAAGGGTCTTTTTTTGGTTGTTTATTGATTTGATAATACATGAGTATCCATTGATTATGTGTTAAAATAGAGAAGGAATTAGGGAGGATTTAAAAATGACATTCAAATTAATGACAGATTCATGCTGTGATTTACCATATACATATTTAGGCGCCAATGATGTTGAGTTTATCAGTATGACGATTCAGTTGAATGGTAAGGAATTAGTGGATGATTTGGGAGAAACGTTCGACTATGACTGGTTTTTACAAGAAATAAAAACTGGTGGCATGCCAACAACTTCTCAAGTAAATGTAGGTCGTTATATCGAATTTTTTAGACCGTTTGTAGAAAAGCAGGTTCCCATATTGTATTTGGCTTTTTCTTCTGGATTAAGCGGATCATACCAAAGTGCCATGCAAGCTGTTGATATCTTGAAAGAAGAATACCCGGATGCTGTAATTTATGTTGTTGATACGAAAGCTGCTAGCCTTGGAGAAGGCTTGTTAGTCAGCGAAGTAATCGAGTTAAAAGCAACTGGTCATTCTTTAGACGAAATCCTACTATGGTTATCTGACAATACAATGACCGTTCATTCTTGGGTCACAGTGGACGATTTAAAGCATCTAGAGCGTGGAGGTAGGATTTCTAAAGCAGCAGCGGCAATCGGTGGTTTGATGAACGTTAAGCCGATCATTGTGGTAGATGACCAAGGTAAGCTGCAAAATATCGGAAAAGTCCGTGGACGTAGCAAAGCATTGAAGAAACTAGCAGATGAAACAGTCAAAGGGATGGTTGAACCGTTGAAACAAACCGTATTTATTGCTTATGCTGGTGATTTAGAAAGTGCAGAGAAAGTCAAAGCTTTGATCGAGGAGAAAATCCAGGTTAAAGAGATTCGTTTGCATCCACTAGGCCCTACGATCACTAGTCATACTGGGAATGGTTGTATTGCAGTTTTTTCAAGAGGTAAAAAGAGATAAAAATAAAACACCCAGTACATTCTTTGTGACGGGGTGTTTTTTTTATAAGTAAGTATGCTTTTATTTTGAACCAATAAAGCATATTATATTACTATATATTTTAAAGACTAAATTTCTATGGGAGGTATTTTTATTGAATTTCTATGGTATAGACTACTTGGAATCACAATCAAATCTCAATGATTATATCAAATATTTTTTTATTTTTGGTGCATTGATTGTAATGATTATTGCGTTTAGTTTGTATATGCGTCATCGTATTCAAACGAAATATCGAGATTTGAGTATAATCACTTTTTTGCTACTATTGTTTTTACTAGGTGTTCAGTATTCTGACTATACACAAAATCAAAGCAAAAATTCACAATCGTCTCAAATGGTCAATTTTGTGAAGCAGATATCAAAAGAAAAAGGGGTAGACAAAAAAGAGATTCTTGTAAGCTCAACTCAGTTAGTGGATGGAACACTTGTAAAAATCGAAGATAAATACTACAAGACAATATTAAGTACGGATCAAAATTCTTATGTCTTGGAAGAAGCGCACTTGATGAATTCAGATATTATAATTACGAAATAAGTTAAAGTAGAAAGGAAGATATTATGCAACTCTATAGTCCAATTATTATCAAACTTGGCTTGGGAATTATTTGTTTAATCATTCAGATCAATTTAATGGGAAAAGGCAACCTAGCACCTTCCTCAGCAATGGATCAGGTTCAAAATTATGTCCTAGGTGGAATTATAGGCGGGGTAATTTATAACGACTCAATAAGTGTACTACAGTTCGTTTTAGTATTGATTATTTGGACGTTGCTTGTATTGACTGTTAAGTTTGCAAAAGAACATAATCGATATGTAAAATATATTGTAGATGGTAGGCCAATCACTTTGATCAAAGATGGAAAAGTTGATGTGAATGAGTGTCTCAGGTGTGGGATTTCAGCAAATGAATTGATGTTTAAGTTAAGAGCGAATGCTATTTACGAAGTTGAGAATGTCAAAAGAGCTGTCTTAGAGCAAAATGGCCAGTTAACAATGATAGAATTCGGAGATGAAAGCATTCGGTATCCAATTATTGTAGATGGTCAAGCAAACTATGATGTGCTGGAATTAATTAATAAAGATATTGAATGGTTGGCTGAACAGGTTCAAAATGAGGAATATAAAGGAATTAATGAAATATACTTAGGTGAGTACCTTTCAGGTAAGTTGAAATTATATGGATACGAACAAAATAAAGCATAGTTGAATGCACTAAAATGAAATGAGAAGTCGATTATCGATTCTTTTATTTCATTTTATTTTTTTAAAATAAAATTGTGAAAATTTACATTAAATTTACATACAAAATATATACACTTCATTCTGATAAAGTAAACTAAAAATCAATTCAGCAAGGAGGTAAGTTTTTGAGTATTTTTAAAAGAATTTTTCAAAGTATTATCAATTTAAAAAAGAGAACTATTATTCTAGGTATATTATTTATTATTGTTTCAGTCTTTTTAGTTTCTGGATCTTCTATTCAACACTCATTAAAAAAAATATTGAATGAAACAAAAAATCAAGTGAATCCAATTATATCAGTTGAGCTTGATTTGGACGCATTAATGAAAGAAATGTATGGTGGGGAATCAAGTAGTGATAAGCAAAATATCGATGAGCAATTCGTAAAAAAAATTAGTGAGTCGTCATATGTTAAAGACTTTTCAGTCTATAGTAATACTGTAGTAAGCACACAATTTTCAAGTACCGAATCAACGACTGTCCCAGATCAAGTGCCAGAAGGGTACGTAACACCAACTAATGAACTATCGATTTTAGATAGTACTAACCCAGATTTAGCAAAAACTAGGATAAAAGTAGTTGAGGGTAAATTACCCGATGAGTCTGATTTAGAAAATCCTATAATGATATCGGAAAAGTATGCCAAAGAACATAAACTTAAAGTTGGCGACTCATTGAATTTAGATTTGAGTTCCGGCTTCCAAGAAGACAAAACAAAAAAAGAAATGGACACAAAAATTTCAGGAATTTATACATTAACGGAAGAAAATGATTCGGTTTATCTAAGTAAAGAAAAAGAAACGTTTTATTCTACAAGAAAAGTATTGGATGATGTTAAAAAGATTCAATTTAAAGATGAGGGAATCAGTTCGCCGATCATGAATTACGAAAAGGTGAAAGTTGAACTAAAAAATCCTATGGATACGGATAAATTTATTTCAGAAATTAAATCGGATGATGGTGATTTTTCATCGATTAAATTTAATAGCACCTACGAGCAATATAAAACAATAAGTAACATGATAGATAAAATCATGAATATTTTCTCTATTTTACAACTGGTGATCTTTATAGTAGCTGCAGTAATTGTTTCATTGATCATGTTACTGTCGTTACGCGAAAGAAAGTATGAAATAGGACTACTTTTAGCTCTAGGTGAAACAAAGTTTAACATACTACTACAAATGTTTTTAGAAGTCACAACAGTTTTAGTCATTAGCTTTATGATTGGATTCGGTATATCGAATTTTGTCGTGAATCCAATTGCAGCTGAAACGATCAACCAAGAAATGCAACAAACAATTTCAGATAGTAAACAAGAGCCAATGGTTCAGCGGGGACCAAATTATGTCGAAGATACAAGTGTAAAATTAGATACAGAAATTCAAATTCAAGAGCAAGATAAAGTACAAAATATTAAGATAGCAGGCTTTATTTTCATGGGGTTACTAGTAATCGTTCTATTTTCAACAACGATTCCAACAATGAGAATTCTCAAGAAAAGTCCAAAATCGATTTTATCAAGTACAGAATAAGGAGGCACAATATGCTTGAGGTCAAAAATTTATCTTATCGTTATAATGATCAAACGATATTGAAAAATATCAATTATTCATTTGAAAAAGGGAAAATATATTCAATTGTTGGAGTATCTGGTGTTGGAAAATCAACGTTTCTTTCTTTAATATCAGGATTGGAATTTCTTCAAGAAGGACAGGTTTTTTACAATCAGAATGAAGTAAGTAATTACGTAAAATATAGAAAGTCGATCAGTTATATTTTTCAATCCTTTAACTTAGTCTCATATTTATCAGCAATTGATAATATCAAGTTGGGTTTAGCGATCCATCAAATAAAAGATAGAAGTGTTCATCCTTTTATCCAATCAATTCTAAATCAGTTAGATATTAAAGGAGAGAATCAAACCAAGAAAAGTGCTCAATTATCAGGTGGTCAGCAACAAAGAGTATCAATTGCTAGAGCTGTTGCTTTAGATTCGGACTTGATTATTGCCGATGAACCAACAGGAAATTTAGATAGAGGCAATGCTAAAGAAGTGATGAATCTATTTAAACAATTAAAAGAAAAGGAAAAATGTATTATTGTTGTGACACATGATCCCATAATAGAACAACAATCTGATGTAGTTCTGACGATCAAGGAAGGGCAATTATTTAAATTAAATTAAATAATTTGCTATCCTTTAATAGAGGTGAATATTATGAAAAAATCAATTCTTCTAATAGAGGATACAGATGAAATCAGGAATGGGTTATGTTTGAGTTTAAAAAAAGAAAACTATGATGTGTCCGCTTTTCCAGATGCAGAAACGGCTTTGGTTTCTTTTGAATCAAAAAAGTATGATTTAATTTTACTCGATTTGATGTTACCTAAAATGAGTGGGGAAGAATTTTTAGACAGATTAGAGCATCATCAAATCCCTATAATTGTCATCAGTGCATTGAATGATGAATTTACGCAAATCAATCTTTATAATCGAAAAATTTATGATTATGTTGTAAAGCCATTTTCTGTAAATATATTACTATTAAAAATTGAGGCTATATTGAGACGTATCAAATCAAATGGCCCAAAATCGGCTAAAAAAATACGTTATAAAAATATTATGATTGAAATAGGTAACTATATTGTAGAGAAAAATGGAGAAAGAATCACATTGACTGCAAAGGAATTTGAGATTCTGCAAGCTATGCTACTAAACCAAGGAAAAGTATTTTCTAGAGATGAGTTTTTAACGGCAATTTGGGGATATGATTACTATGTTGATTCCAGAACGATTGATGTTCATATTAAAAATCTTCGCAATAAATTGGGAAAAGATCTGATAGATACTCTCAAAGGAGTTGGCTACCGAATTGAAAAAGAATAAACCAATCCAGTGGCCAACGAAAGTAGTTATCGTTTTGTTTTCAGTAATCATGTCTTTTATCGTATTTTTTATAGTAATTGGTGTCATCACATTGAATCTAGGGAAAGAAATAGAAAAAGAGCAACAAGATATATTCGATAGAACAACTGTAAAAATACGTGAAATCATTGAAAATAATAAGGATTATAGCTATCTAAGGCCTTTCGTCGTTAATGGCTATCGGGTAATCATCACAAACTCAAATGGGAAAATTATTTATCCGCAAAATGATTCAGAACCATTTAACTACGATTTCAATATGTTGTTAGTGCCTATGAGAGGGATTGTTACGCAGTTCAAGGTAAATGATCTAAACGTTTATATAAGTTATCCAATTCAATTAACGCCTCCAGATATCAGCGATATAATATTGGAGTCTGTTCCATATGTCTTATTTTTAGCAGCTTTTAGCATAGCTGTCGTTATAACTATCTATGTTTCTTTATTTAAACGTGAAAGAAAAAAATTGGATGTTTTATTTGATCTAACCAAGAAGAATGTATCAAATGATGAAATAGTTGATCTCAATTTAAATTTGAGATTAGAAGAATATGCAGAAATCGAATTACAAGTAAAAGAGCTTTATTCAGAACTAAAGTTTGCCCAAAATAAGTTAGAAAAAGAAGTTCAACTTGTAAAAAAACTAGAATCGAACAACTCTGCTCTTTTAAAAGGGATGACGCATGAAATGAAAACCCCTCTTATGGCGACTAAATTATTGGTTAATCAATTAGAAAATCTGAATCAAGCAGAAAATACTCGAGATATTTTGATGGAGATCAATAACCAAATCAATAGTTTAGATCAATTAATTAGAGAAATATTATTCATCAGTCAAAAAAGTAACCTTAATCAACAGTCAGAACAGTCGTCAATAGAAATCATCAATGAGGTCATCCATCACTATGATGTACTGCTAAAGGATAAAAAACTAACGATCTGCCGTACGTTTAATCATGATTTTTTTATAAAACTAGACAGAAAAATTATTGAAAAAGTTTTTTCTAATTTAATCAGTAATGCGATTAATTACACGTTAGAAAATAGTACCATATTTATAGAAGTCACTGAAAATAGCCTAACGATTAAAAATAAAATACCAAATCATTATACCATTGACTTGCAATTAATAGGTGAACCCTTCGCAACGTTTAGTTCAATAAGTGGAACTGGGTTAGGTATTTATCTGGTTGAAACAATGCTGGCTACTTCGCCTTATACTTTGACAATCGAAATTCAAGAAGAAGCATTGTTTGTTACAAAAATAAGTATAGCAGAACAGCCTTTTAATTAAAAAACGAAAGGTGACTATTCTAGAGTAAAAAGTAGCTATACAGAATGTTACTTTTTACTCAGTATAAAGAAATAAAAAAAGAAACATATAGCGAATATTGGTATTGAATTAATCAAAAATATCTTGAATAGTCAATTTTAAATAGACAGAATATTCAATCTATTTAGTGTGCACAAAAATAAGTATGCTCTTATACATATGTAATTAACGAAATATAGTTAAAAATTAGGCCCTACTTTCATTTCTTATTTCTACGACAAATAGGAAACAAGAAAGATGATTAATTTGTGAAAAATAACTTAAATTTATCTATTAAATTAAATTTGTATTTATGTTAACTGAGAAATCTCTTAAAGTCAATAATCGTTTTTATCGAATATTTCAAAAAAGATTAAAAAAAATGAGAAAAAACAATTTTTTTGAAATTCTTTTTGAAAAAAACTTGCATTCCACTTTGATAAGCCGTCAAAAAAATCGTCAAGAAAGGATTAATTTACTATGGTAAGAAAAGGTGAAAATATTTATAAAAGAAAAGATGGTCGTTGGGAGGGAAGGTATATTAAACAACGAACGCCAGAAAAAAAAATAATTTACGGTTCTATCTATGGCAAACAGTATTCAGAGGTAAAAGAAAAACTAACATTTATCAAAGCTAGATATCTTACCTCAAATTGTTCTGTTGCTAGTTATAATGAAACATTTGAAGAATTCATTGGAAATTGGATGATGACAACGATGAGATATACTGTTAAACCTACAACGTACTCAAATTATACTAGACTGATCAAACGTCATATTATACCGAAATTAGGTGATAAAAAAGTTCAAAAACTCACACAAGACACAATTCAAGAGTTTGTCTATCATCTTGCTAAGCAAAATTTTGCTTCTGGTACTATCAAAAATATATTCAATATTTTAAAAAAGACCTTAAACTCAGCTGTAAAACAAAGCTATTTACTCCAAAATCCATGTGACAACATCATTCTTCCCAAAACTACAACCAAAAAAATAAATGCACTTACATTAGAAGATCAGAGGAAAATTGAAATGTTGGCTTTAACAGAAAAGAAATGCTCCCCTGTTTTTTTAGCATTGTATTCAGGTATGAGAATTGGAGAAATTAGTGGACTAAAATGGGAAGATATTGATTTTGATAAAAATTTGATTCAAGTAAGAAGAACGATCACTCGAATAACCAATGAAAGTACAACACTAACAAAAACCAAAGTAATAGCGGGTTCTCCAAAATCGGATCATTCAGCCCGAATAATTCCTATGGCGGAAAACCTCAGAAACTACTTACTAGAAAAACGAAAATATTCTTCAGGCTCATATGTGATTTGTTGTAATGGTGGATTAACAGAGCCACGAACAATAAATTATCGATTTAAAAAAATAGTTAATAAACTAGAACTTCCAGACATTCGTTTCCATTCTTTGAGACATACCTTTGCAACGCGTTGCTTGGAACAGGGTGTGGACATAGCAAGCTTAAGCCAAATATTAGGACATCATTCAATTAAGTTGACTCTGGATACATATGCTGATTCATTGCTAGAAAATAGGATAAACGCTATCGCAACAATAGATCATTTATTTTTAAAAGCTCAATAGCAAGTGTTGCCTAAATAATTCCGTCAAAGAAATGGTCAAAAAAAGAGGTAATTACTGTATAGAACAATAATCCGACTTTATTTCTTATTTGTCGTAGAAATAAGAAACGAAAGGATTAAGAAAGCTGCGAATAAAAAGAGAGAATCAGATAGTTTGCACATCGTTCATCATTTTTTATTATAGAGGGTTTGAACCATTAATAACAGTATTTTAACTGTTTACTTATGCACAAATTAAAAAATGTGTTGTAGAAGATAATTTGTTGATTGATATCAGAAAGGAAGAGTTAAAAAATGTACAAAATCGGCTATGTATCTTTGCCCAAAGAAGAGGAAGGTCAACTAATAAAAAGTTTTAAAGACCATGAACTTTCATTAATATCTTTTGAAAAAGAGGACATTATGAATCATTTAAATGAATTAGATGCTATTTTAATAAAAAAAAATGATATCTTGAGCAGTACAACAATATTTAGAATGTTGATAGAGATACGCAAGAAAACGACTAAGTTTTTATGGATTCTTTCTGAAGTAAAAGAAAATAGTGAACGTACACTATTTCTTGAATTGGGAGCTAATATGATATTTGATAGTTCTAACAATTTGGATGAAGTTGCGTTGATTCTTTCAAACAGCTTATGCACTGTGAAAGATGAAATGAGAGAACAAAATCTTCTAAGTAAAAGTTTCTCAAAAAAGAAAAAAAATGGGGCATCCTTTAAATTAATTCCCCAGAATCTTAGTGTACTTTTGGGCAATGGAGAAGAGATTTATTTGACAAAACAGGAATTTAAAACACTAGAAATACTTTACAGACATAGTAAGACGACAGTTACATATGAAGATATCCTAAGCGAAGTATGGAAAACAACAAGTAATGAAAATTACAGAAAATATCGTATAAGTAACTTGATATTCCATTTGCGCCAAAAGTTAGATGAACATAACGACTCACATACCTATATTAAAACAATTCGGTCAAAAGGCTACATGCTAGATATATGATAATGCTAAAAAAGCTGTCTGTCATGGCGGTTGAAATTGTTGAGTGAATGATTATCTCCACAAGAAAAATGACGGTGACGGAAGATTGGCCATAATGCTTTTCATTTTTTTGAGCTAAGAATGATATTTAGCAAATGAGAGAAAATTAACATTTTCAATCATACGTTTTGCTGTTTTAAACATTGAAGCAATGTTTAAAAGGGCATATCTAATTTTCTCATAATTTAAGGTATCAAAAAATAATATTCTTAGTAAGGAAAATGAAAATACATTGTACGTTTCAAAGACAGACGTACAAATAAATTTGAAGGGAGAGGAGTTGAAGAAAAAATGAAAATCGGAAAAAAGTCTTTTTTCTTAGGAATTGTCTTCTTAGGAATGATTGTTCTATTCGGATTTTTAGGTAAACAGTCATTAATCAAAGCAGAAGATGCACAAACTACAGAGGGAAACATAGCGACTGGAGAAGTTGATTTAACGCAATTTACGGGTAATGAAATAAGAGAAGTACAAAGTTGGGAGCAGCTGATTCGCGCTATAGATGATACTAGTGTCAAAGCGATAAGTATTACTAAGTCGTTTGAAACGCCTGATGATCCTAGTATCAGCGGTACATTAAATTCTATCAGTGCTGGTGCAACATCGAATGCCAATGCTACTGCTAATTTTAGGTACCTGACTAGAACAGGAATCGCTAGAAAATTAGTTATAGAGGGGAATAATAATACCATCGATTTCAGGTCATTGATGATTGGTTTTTATAACAATACAGTGACTGGAACAAATGGTTGGGATATTACTTGGCAAAATTTAAACGCTTATCATGGTAACTATTATGGATTTACTAGTTATGTAGATTTAAGTGCAGATAATCAGAGACTATCTAAGCTAACATTCCATAACCTCAAGGATACAGGTTCAGAATTACTCCATTCCCCATACGCACAAGTATATATGTCAGGTACTGTTGAGAATAATATGACACAATACTATACTTCCCCATTTCGAACAAATTGGCAAATTAACGCATTGGGTCAAGCAAATTTAGAAATATCCAATTTGACTTTAATGGAAAATGCCAATTTTAAAAGCAACACGATCAATTCTGGAAATATATGGTTGATGAATGGTGGATCATTAGTCTTGGATAAGAATTCAACAATGACGGTTACAACGGGACCGTCAAATGACTGGGGAGAAGCGTACGGACAAAATTTATATGTCGCAAATGGTAATGTTACGTTGAATGAAGGAGCGACTTTAAATCTAAATTCTCCAAAAGGAAAAACAGATTGGGGTTCATTGGATCTTTATTCAGCTAACTCCAAATTAACGATCGGTAAAAAAGCCGTTCTAAATATTAAATCAGATGGACGTTCTTCTGGTGGGACTGGTGATGCTAGAAGTATTATCTCCATGGGCGGCGGATCTTCTTTGATTGTTGATGAAGAAGGTGCTTTGAATATAGAAGCAACAAATATGGGCAACTCTGAAACGGATATTATCTATGCTAGCGGTGATGCGACGTTCAAAGTAAATAAAAAAGGAACTTTTAACATTTTAAGTGACAGTACCAATCCAGCTCAGAGTCTAATTCGCTTTGCGACTCAAGGATCAACCTTTCAGTTTGCGGATGCTCTAAGAGTTAACTTACAACGAACATCTGTACTGAACTCAGGTGATTCAGGCTTGGTTCGTATCGGAGGGACCCTTGGAAAACTAGATGTCGATATTCAAAAAGTTAATATATGGAATCTAGGAATCCTGGACGGGTTACCTAATAGAAGTTGGACGCCAATGTATGGCATGTTGATCAATTATAGTGACATTAACCCAACCATCACAAAGGCCTCTTCTCTAACAACAGCAAATGAAACGAGTTTTAAAAATCCAACGACTGGATTTACAACTAAAAACGTTCAACGTGTTTTGTATGAGTACATTCCTGATGTTAGTGTAAGTATTTTGAGCAAAGCGACAGATGATATCACTTCAACAGATTCAACAACAATCACTGGAACTACTAATCCAGGAGCATATGTCAGGTTATCAGATAAACCAATTGTTGATAGTGTGGGAGTATTGATCGATCCAGCTAAGAATAGTGTGAAAAGTCCAGTAACAAGTTCAGGACAAGACCCCTTATATACAGATAATTTTACTGTTCAGGCAGATGCTTCTGGGAATTATTCCTATACTTTGCCAGAGGGAAAACATTTTTCAGCAGGAACAACCATTACAGCTTACTCCTTTTTAGATGGTAAAACAGATACTGCAACTCAAGTTGTTTTAGACGTTACACCGCCAAAGGGAGAGCCTAAAGAGTATCATCTTGGAAAAGGTGATGCCAGACCAGATCCAAGTGTATTCGTTCAAAATCCCACAGATAGTAATCCAGTGCCACAAAATTTCACCTATAAATATACTGCAGAAACACTTGGTGAAATTGATACGCTTGTGGGTACTGTCGGTGAACATGAGGTTAAAGTCATTATAATGGATGATGCGAAAAACGAAACAGTTGTCACGTCTAAGCTAATCGTGCATGAAACAACAAATGGTATTGATGCACAAGATATCACGGTTGAGACAAACACAATCAAGGACATGACAGAAGCACAGCTAAAAGCACAAATTTTATCACAGAGCAACGTGTCTGCCCATAAAATAGTAGACGGTGTCTATACGGAGTTAACAGACAATGTTCAAGTCACTGACTTAGCTGGCTTGTCTCCAAGCAAGACGAGCGGGACATATCCAGTCGTTCTTACGGTCAAAGCAGCCGATTCTGGATTAGCAACAGATATCACAAAAGTGATTCAGGTTACAGTCAAACTGTCAGAACAAAACGTCAAAGTCCAGTTTGTTGATGAATCAGGTGTAAGCTTACACGAAAATGTTACTTTAAAAGGAAGTGTAGGTTCCACGATAGATTTAACGAAAGAAAAACAGGTGACAGATGCAATTACCTCGGTTCTTGCAGATCGTTATTTGCTTGAAACTTCTGGACGTCCAACGAATGAAACTGCGGTACCAATTGGGACGGAAGAATCTACAATCACGTATACATTCCAAGGCACATTATCGATTTATTCTGGTCCAACTGAAATTAATTTTGGTAGCCATGAAGTCAGTTGGAAAGGAACAAAAGATAATAACCCATCTTACGATCAACCTTTAGTAATTTGGGATAATAGAAAGAATCTAGATAACTGGAAACTATCTGTAAAACTTGAAGGCGAACTAAGTATGCCAGATAGTCCGACACATGTATTAAGTGGTGTTTTAAGTTATCAAACAGCTTCTGATAAGAAGGTACTATCGACTGATGCACAGGATGTACTTCAAGCAAAACATGATGCTTCTGGACAATATGATATTTCAACAAGAACTTGGGGGCCAGATAAACAAGGCCTTCGACTAGATGTCCCTTCTGGAGCAGTGAAGTTGACTGGAGAATACGAAACTACATTGATTTGGCGAGTAGAAGAAGCATATTAAGCGATGGAGGAAGAAATAAATGAAGAAAATTGCGAAAAAACGTTTCTTATTTGTCTCTATTTTCTGCTTAAGTTTATGCTTAGCTACTTTTTCAACTGTTTATGCTGAAGAAATAGGACAGATACAAACGAAGGCTGGAGTAGGGTTTTATGAATCTAGTAGCTCCGATAGTGGGACCGATACAACAAATACAACAGCAACATCGGCTACATCGGAAGCTGTCACAAAACCAAAAGGCAGATACCCATCAACAGGTGAACTAGTTAAAACTAGTTTAAGCATTAGCGGTTTGATTCTAGTTATCTTGGTTTTAATTCTCTTTTTACGAAAGAAAAAAGAAAAAAACACAGCAAGAAGGGAGCGTTAAAATAAAATGAAAAAAAAGCGCATTTTTATCCTTATTGTTGTAGCTATAGCGGTAACAAGTGTTAAACCATTAAGTGTATCTGCTGAAACAACTAGTCACTCAGGTAGTGGAACAGTGAAGTTCACGGGTGAGTACCCGAAAGAAATTGTTGATCCAGAACATCCTGATAAAGCTGCTGATCCAGGCTCAACGCCAACAACTGATGGACCGCTGAGGTTTGATTTTGTTCCTCATTTAAACTTTTGGAACAATGAAATCTCAGACAAAGACCAAACCTATTTTGCAAATGCACAACTATTTCTTGACGGAACAGGAGCAAGAGGGAATTTTGTTCAAATATCCGATTATCGTGAAAATAAAAGTGGATGGAGCTTACAAGTACGGCAAGAAACACAGTTGAAAAATGAGACAACCAAAAATAAAGAATTAAATGGTGCGGTCATTTCATTTGATCAATCGTGGACAAATTCGATCAATGATAGTATCTTTGCACCGATTGTGTCAAAAGAAGTTATTCGCATTAATAATATTGGCGAAACTTACGACTTAGCACAAGCAAAAGCTGGTACAGGTGAAGGGACGTGGTCTATTATCTTTGGCGCAACCATTGATAATCAACAAGGACGCAAAGACACACTCAGTCCGAGAATTAATCAAAATGGACAGCCAATCCTTGATCCTGATTTTAAGAATCAGCCAGTCTATCAAAACGAGGCAGTATCTTTAACCGTACCTGGGAAAACAAAAAAAGACCCAGTACAATATGAAACGGTGTTAACTTGGGTATTATCCGAGTTGCCATAAATTTAAAACAAATCCTAGGAGGAAACAAGAATGAAATTGACACACAAATTATGCGGAGCAGCATTATTAACAGTAATCGGAGTAGGACTAGCTTTACCATCAGTAGCAAAAGCCGATGGAGGAGATGCAAAAGTAAGCTCTTCAACAGGTAAGATTAAATTCAAACAAGATGGTACTGGAACTGATATTCCAACACCACCTGAAACAGATGGACCTGAAATCACACAACCACCGGTAAATCCAGATAACGGGCCTTTGAAAGTAATAACAATCGCACCTTTAGATTTCGGTACAAACGAAGTGACAACACCAACAGCTAACGGTTGGGAATACTATGCGAGCACATTTAAAACAACTGAGAAAGATAATGCAGATAATACTATAGAAATGCCTAACTTTGTTACTTTTAAAGATGAACGTGCAGATGATCTTCCAAATAAATATAAATTAACTGCAAAAGCAACGACGTTCAAAAATACAGCTGGAAAGGAATTAAAAGCAGCGACACTTACCTACGATAATATTCGCTTAACAACGACAGGTGATGCAGGCCAAATTAATCCTACAGCTGCAGCAAAAACGCAAGTATTAGCAACAGATGGAACGACTCCTACTGAATTTGTAAATCAAGATGCTGATGATAAAGGCTTTGGTCGTTTTGATTTAGTCTTTGGTAAAATGGCAGACGGAAATGCAGATAAATCTGTAAAACTCTCTATCCCAGCTGCAAATAACAAATTATCAACAGCTAGTGAATATACATCAACAATTACATGGACAATTGCTGACGCACGCTAAAAAAAATTAGCTCAAAAGTAAGTTTGAACAGGGTCATCAAAGAGTAAGATGGTGATCCTGTTCACTTTGAAAGAAGGAACGTGAAGAGAATGAAGAGAAAATATTTAACGTATATTACTATTATTTTATACATAGCGATTACTCTGATATGTAGGCCAAATGCTGCTTTTGCAAATGAAAGTAACAAACAAGATGCTAGCAGTGGTTTTAGCTACAAAGTAATCTACCCAGAAAATCAACATAAAGAAGTAAGTTACTTCGACTTAAGAATGACACCGGGTCAAAAACAAACGGTTATAATCCAATTAAGCAATAGCTCTGATAAAGAGATTACCGTAGATGTAGGTCTAAACAGTACAAAAACAAATAGCAATGGTGTATTAGAAAATGGACCATCTAACTTAGAAAAAGATTCCTCTTTAAAATATGATTTTGCAGATATTGTGAAAGGAAAAGAATCAGTAGTGATTCCACCAAAACAAACAATTGATTATCCCATTGATATCACAATGCCTGAAGTTACATATGACGGTGTTATTTCAGGTGGTATTTATATGATTGAACGAGATCAGGAATCTGAAAAGCAAGAAGGCATGATTAAAAATAAATATGCCTATTTAGTTGGCATGTTACTGACTGAAACGGATAATGAAGTCAAACCAGACTTGAAATTAAACAAAGTTTATGCAGATTTAAAAAATTATCGTAATGCGATCATGATTGATTTTTCTAATATACAGTCTGCCTACTTAGATGATATGACGGTAGACGTTCAAGTAATGGGCGCAAAGTCAGATGAAGTTTTGTATGATACAAAACAAACAAAAATGCGTATGGCACCTAATTCTAAAATAAAATTTCCTGTATCGATGAATGGTGAGAAAATGGTACCAGGGGATTATCGAGCACATATTTTGGTTACAGCGAAAACTGGTGAAAAGTGGGAATGGGAACAGAAGTTTACGATCACTAATGAAGAAGCAGATAAGTTTAATCAGGAAGATGTCAGCTTATTGCAAGAAAACCGAATAAATTGGCAACTAATCATACTGATTATTTTTGGTGTATTGATGTTGATTGTGATCATCTATTTCATTGTTCGGACACTTAATAAAAAGAAAAATAAGAAGAAAATCAAAAACAAAAAAAAAGCACCTAAGAGTAAGAAACGTTAAGTGTTCATAGGAGGGTAGAAAGATGTTAATACTAGACTGGGTATTTATTGCAACACTATCAAGTGCTATCCTCTTTGCATTGTTTTCTTTATTTTGGTTATTTCGTCTGTTTCAAACTCGACAACACTTAGGAGAGTTATCGCATGTGAAAACAAAAAATGCACGAAAACGAAAAAAAATTAGACGGAAGATAAAAAAAACAACTGTAAAGCGAAAAAAACAACGTCGTAATGTTATTGCTTGTCTTGTTCTGGCTCTTTGTTTATGTGCTACGGCCTTCTATTCTCGATATTATCAAGCAACTAATTTAGGTGAACGAGATTCAGATGGAATCGTTCAGGGCTATTATTTACTTAATGAAACGATCAATCAAATTAATAGGCTAAGTGAAAATAATAATTCTGAGAAAGCTGAAAATAATTTGCGTGAATTAGCAGCAAAATTGTCTAGCTTTGGAATGCGAGGAGCCGATGGAAGATTAACAACGGAAGGGCAGCGATTGTTGTCGAGATACTATAATCAAGTGAAAGAACTTGGCTTAAATTTAAACAATCAAAGCAGCGAAATGATCGAAAATCCACAGACACGTGAAGAATATATTCAAGTAATTCAAAAGACACAAGTAACACAAAAGAAAATTATAGACTACTTTAAAGTCAATGAGCAGGCATTACAGCAAAAAAAGTAAGTGGATGATGAAGATGTCAAACAAAGAAACATTGAAGAAAAAGCCACAAAAAAAGAATGTCACCCAATCAAAGGTTGATTGGGAAAAGCCAGCTAAAGAAAAAAAGGTAAAACTCAAAAAGAAGCGTATTTCTACTAAAAAAAACGCGCCAAAATCAATGAAAGAATTTTGGAAGGAAATCCTTTTAACAATGGTTGTTGTATCGTTTCTTTTCACGATCTGCTCATTCACGATTTTTACCTTACCGAAAGTAGAAGGCTATGGCATGACGCCTGTCTTGAATAACGGTGATCGTGTTTTTGTGAATCGTTTAGGCACGATCCGGCGATTCAAACTTATCTATTTTAGAATACCAAATAGTAAAGAGACATCTATTCGACGAGTGATAGGTCTTCCCAATGAACATATTCAGTATAAAAATGATCAACTATACATCAATCAACAAGAAATTTTTGAACGTTTTTTACAGAATCAGTTGGATCACGCCAAACAAAATGAAGAGTTAGTAACAGATGATTTTCAATTACAACAATTACCAAATGTAAAGTATGACTATATCCCGAAAGGAAAATACTTAATCTTAGGAGATAACCGCCCCTACTCTACTGATTCTCGTTACTATGGTTTAGTAGATGAAAAAGATATCATTGGGACGGTTGAGATGAGAATTTTACCGTTACATAAGCTAGTCAGTTTCTAATTAAGTATGCATATAGGTAAGAAATAATTTTTCTAAAAGTCGTTCATAAGTAAAAACTAAGTGATACTCAATCAAGAGACAACGAGTAAAGTGCTTATAAAATAAATAGTTAAAGAATTCAATGGAGTGTAAAAAATCGGTATAAGTTCTTTAATTTTGTGATAATCGGACTCGTCTTTTATTTCTATGTAATCAGATTGAATGGGTAAAATTTTACTGTTACTATTCGCTGAGTTGCTCAGGTAAGTTGACTAAAAATATATTAGTTAAAGGAGGTGGGCAAAGTATCATGAAACAGTTAAGAGCTAAAGCTTCACTGGGCATAAGTTTTAATAAATATGCACTTGCCAGTTTTATTATGCCCATTTTAATTTTAGGAAGTGTCTACTTTTCAATTGGGATTTATCCAGGCAGCAAATTGAGCATCCTAGCAAGTGATGCTTTTGGTCAATATTCAAATTTTTTTGCAAGTTTTAATACAATGATGAAGAGTGATAAAAGTATTGTATACTCGTGGTCAGGTTCTCTGGGGTTAAATTATCTATCTTTTATCAGTTACTATCTAGGTGGAATTTTTACACCGCTTGTTTATTTTTTTGATAATCAAAATATGCCGGACTTTATTTATTTTTTAACTTTATTGAAAATTGGATGTATCGGCGTATCTTTTTGGTTTTTTTCTTCTCGAACTTTTTGCATTCCTAAATGGGGAGATATGATGCTTAGTATAAGCTATGCATTAATGGGATTTACTATTGCTAATTCTGAAGTCATTATGTGGCTAGATGGTATTCTTTATTTGCCACTGATAGCTTTAGGAATCAATCGATTAATGGACTACCATCGTCCAGCACTATTATTTTTCGGTTATTTTTTCTTATTTATGTCCAATTATTATATTGGTTTCATGGTAGGTATCTATTCATTTATGTACTTTGTAGTACGGTTGTTGACAGATAAAAAGCGATATGCAAAGAAATTTTTCAGTTATTTGCTTACAGCCATACTTGCTGGTGGTGCATCGATGGTATTACTTTTACCGGCAATGATTGATTTGAAAATGAACGGAGAGGCATTAACGGATATCGGCAAGCTAAAAACTGCTGCAACAGGACCATGGGACTTAGTGATAAAAAACATGATTGGTGTTTATGACTCCACTCGCTATGGCTCAATTCCGTTCATTTATGTAGGACTATTGCCAATCATATTTTGTGTATTCTTTTTCTCAACAAAAAAAATACCACGTTTAAGTAAAATTTGTTATGGAAGTCTTTTACTAGTATTGGTCCTTAGTTTTTATATAGAAGGATTAAACTTATTTTGGCATGGGTTTCATGCACCAAATATGTTTTTATTTCGTTTTAGCTTTTTATTTTCTTTTACAATTTTATTATTGGCAGGATTTGGTTGGTCCAACTATAAAAAAGAAGACTTTGAGCGGATTGTTAATATTTTTATAGGGTTACTTATATTTTTCTTGATTGTCCGTATTGTCACAGCAAAAAATGATGGATATGATTACTTGAGTTATACTTCTTTTATCTTGACGGTGTTATTTTTAGCTACTTATTTATCATTGTTCTTTTGGCATCATAAAATGAAAAGTAAAAAGATTCTTTTAATTGGTGTTTTCATAAGCATATTTCTAGTGGAGCTGAGTATCAATACGGCTTATTTAGTTAAGGGAATTGATGATGATTGGGGATATACAAACCGTTCTTTATATAATGAAGATTATTCAACTATTCAAAGCTTAGTCAAACAAGCGGAAAAAGAAAGTAATAATTTCTACCGATTAGAAAACGTGACAGCAATGTCTAATAATGAAAGTTTTCGCTACGGATATAGCGGTATTGGTATGTTTTCGTCAATTAGAAATCGCCACTCATCCTATTACATGAATACAATAGGATTTCGTTCAGCGGGTACAAACTTGCAGATTTATTATCAAAATAACACGTTAATTACAGATGCGTTGATGGGTATAAAATACAATATCGCAAACAAGCCAATATCAAAGGCGGGTTTTGAAAAAATTGGAGAAGAGGGCAAGAACTATTTATATGAAAACCAAAATGCATTACCTATGGGAGTATTAACAGACGAAAGAGTATACCAAAAAGACGTTTCCTCGAATCCAGAACAACTATTATCAGTTCTTTCAGGATTGGATGGAAAATTCTATAGGACGATTTCTCCAAAAATCGTTAAGATAGAGAATGCAGAGTTAACGACAGAAACAAAATATGGAAAAGAGATACTTGTTTTAAACGCAAAAGAAAAAGGGAAACCTATTAAGATTGAATGGAAAATTGAAATAGATGAGGCATCACAAGTCTATTTAGATTTATTACCTGCAAGCTATGAGAATCTTAGTCAAACGAGAGTAGAAATAAATGCAGATAAACAACAATCAAACACATCAATGGTCAAAACGGGACAGTATTATTCTTTAGGAAACTATCAAAATAAACAAGAGATTACTGCAAAAGTAGCCTTTGAATATGTGGATATTTTAGAATTATTTGAACCGAAAGTGTTAAGCTTAAACACAGAAAAATTTGCTGAAGCTGCTAAAAAAGCACAGGAGAACGGTGTAGAATTTAGGGTGTCTGGACGAAAAGCTTCTGCTGAAGTGGTTACTGAAGATGAACAAGTTCTTTTTACAACAATTGCGGCTGATAAAGGCTGGAAGGCTAAAATTGATGGCAAAGAAGTAGCTATCCGTACAATCAATGATGGCGTTTTGAGCATCATGGTTCCTTCAGGAAAACATCAAATAGAATTTGTGTACTTACCACAGGGATTCAAGTTGGGAATGATGCTTTCAATTTGTTGTGTAGTAATTTTTGCTGGATATCAATATTTGTTATTTAGGAATAGCCAAGAGCGAAAGTTCAAATAAAGTCTATTTAGGTAGTTAAGATACTTGCAACTAAAATTATCTGGAATATAGATTCAAAAAAAGGTCATGGAATATGTAATGACCTCAAAAAGTCTAACTTTTTGAGGTCGGTTCATTAATCCAGACCTTTTTTATTTAAAATAAATGCTTATATTTGTTAATTCAGAATTAATACTCGCCAGAAAACAATTCATCCAATTGTTTTTGAACGTCTTTATTTTCTAAGAATTCATCATAAGTTGTATCCGCACGATCAACTACACCTTTATCAGAAACAGCGATGATGCGGTTAGCTAATGTTTGAATAAATTGATGGTCATGTGAGGCAAATAAAATCGCGCCAGTGAAAGCCATCAGTCCATCATTTAAAGCTGTAATCGATTCTAAATCCAAGTGATTTGTCGGATCATCTAAAACAAGTACATTTGATTTAGACAACATTAATTTAGAGAGCATCACACGTACTTTTTCGCCCCCAGATAGGACGTTGACTGATTTCAGTACGTCTTCACCAGAGAATAACATTCTTCCTAAGAATCCACGCAAGAAGGTATTGTCATCTTCTTCTTTGCTTGCAAATTGACGTAACCAATCTAAAATCGTTAAATTGGTATCGAAGTCTTTACTGTTATCTTTTGGTAAATAAGCTTGAGTCGTAGTAACACCCCAGCGTACGCTACCTGTATCAGGCGTGATTTCGCCCATGATCACTTTGAATAAGGTGGTTGTAACGATATCATTGTCAGCAATGAAGGCCACTTTATCAACGTTATTTAAAGAGAATGAGATATTATCTAAAATTTTCTTGCCATCGATCGTTACCGAAACGTTTTCCACATGAAGCAAATCATTTCCGATTTCTCTTTCAGGTGTAAAGCCAACGAATGGATAACGGCGTGAAGACGGTTGAATATCATCTAATGTAATTTTATCCAACATTTTTTTACGAGAAGTTGCTTGTTTTGATTTTGATGCATTGGCACTGAAACGAGCGATAAAGTCTTGCAGCTCTTTGATTTGCTCTTCTTTTTTCGCGTTAGCATTTGATTGTAATTTTGCCGCTAATTGACTTGATTCCAACCAAAAATCATAGTTACCAACATATAATTTGATTTTTCCAAAATCAAGATCGGCCATGTGTGTACATACTTTGTTTAAAAAGTGACGGTCATGGGAAACGACAATAACAGTATTTTCAAAGTTGATCAAAAATTCTTCTAACCAATTGATCGAACGAGTATCCAAACCATTGGTCGGCTCATCTAATAGTAAAACATCAGGTTTACCGAATAGAGATTGTGCAAGCAAGACTTTGACCTTTTGGCCGGCTGTTAATTCGCTCATTTTTTGGTCATGTAGGCTTTCAGGAATATTTAATCCTTGTAGTAAAACAGCTGCCTCTGGTTCAGCTTCCCAACCGTTTAACTCCGCAAATTCACCTTCAAGTTCAGCTGCTTTGATTCCATCTTCATCCGTGAAATCTTCTTTCATATAGACAGCATCTTTTTCTTTCATTACTTCGTACAAACGTTTGTGACCCATGATAACCGTTTCTAGAACAGTATTGTCTTCAAAGTCAAAGTGGTTTTGTTTCAAGATAGCCAAACGTTCATCAGGACCTAAAGCAACATTTCCAGTTGTTGGCTGAATATCACCAGATAAAATCTTTAAGAATGTTGATTTACCAGCACCATTTGCACCAATCAAGCCATAACAGTTACCAGGTGTGAATTTAATATTTACATCATCAAAAAGTTTGCGGTCTGAAAATAGCAAACTTACATCATTTACAGTAATCAATTGTTTTCCTCACTTCATATAGAATAGTTAAACCTCTCTGCATTATAGCGAGGAAACCCACATTTTTCAAGGAATTTCAGACTTTTTCAGAAATACCTTATAGTTTTCCCAAAAAGAAGCAGCTTAAAAATAATAGTGTTTCATGTGAAACATTCTAATAAAAAGGTTATCAGTGTACTTTTAAAACGATACACTGTATGATACACGTAAAATTAGTGTATCGTTTAATCGATTTAGCATTTGTTATTATGTGGCTCCACAGGCTAGTCTCTCAGAAAAAAGATAAATTAGGAATGAGGTAGAAAACACCTTAGTCATAATTTGCTATTTTCCAATCAAGACTGAACAAGCCTACGACACTTTTATTATCTATTTTTACGAGCTGATTCACATTTAAACGGAAAGGAGAAGTGGTGATGAAGCGTATCGAACGAATCTATCTTTATGTAAAAGAACAGACTGAAAGTTTAACGCCTAACGATGTTTCTTTAGGTGGTGGAGTGACAACAGGTGATGTTTCAGAAGCTCTAGATATCCAAAGAACCAATGCCAGCAAGGATTTAAATCAACTTGTTCGAGAAGGATTATTGGAAAAAACGGATGGACGCCCGGTCAAATATGTTGATAAAGGCATCTTTAAATATCAACCATTATCCAAACCAGTTAAAAGTTACCGGGAACATAGTTTAGTTGAAGCGTCTGCCACGGTCACTGATCCTGTACATAAACCAAATAAGAAATTTGCTGGAGAAGATATATTTAAAGGAATGATTGGTTCTACTGGGAGTATGAGAACGCCTGTTGAGCAAGCTAAGGCTGCGATTTTGTATCCACCAAAAGGGTTGAACTGTTTGATCACAGGACCAACAGGATCAGGTAAAACTTATTTTGCTCATGCGATGTTCCAATTTGCTTTGATGAATCAGGTGATCGATGCGGATAAAAAGCTGATTGTGTTTAATTGTGCCGATTATGCTCATAATCCTGAATTATTGATGTCTCATCTATTTGGTTATGCTGAAGGCGCCTTTACAGGTGCCACAAAAGCCAAAGAAGGGATCATTCATCAAGCTGATGGCAGTATTCTATTTCTTGATGAAGTGCATCGCTTACCGCCAGAAGGACAAGAAATGGTCTTTTACTTTATGGACCATGGTACCTATTCAAGATTAGGAGAAACGGTTAAGAATCGACGAGCAGATGTGCGAATCATCTGTGCTACAACTGAAAACCCAACCTCTTCTTTATTAAATACCTTTGTCCGTAGAATTCCGATTATCATTCAGTTGCCTAATTTTATTGATCGACCAGCAAAAGAAAAAATTGATTTGCTGAGAGTGATGATTTCAATGGAGGCTTCACGCATTCATAGAAAGATATCACTATCAGAAGATGTGGTGAAGGCGTTGATTGGTAGTGTTTCTTATGGAAATGTTGGCCAGTTGAAGTCAAATGTTCAGTTAGTAACGGCTAGAGGCTTTTTAAATCATATTGACCAAGATGAATTGACGATTACAATCGATGAGTTGACGGATAGTATCAAAGAAGGCATGATGCAATTGGCAAGTAATCGCGATGCATTAGCTGAATTATCCAAATATTTGGAGCCGCAAATGATCGTGTCTCCAAACGAGCCTTTAGTAACGATCCAGTCAGATGCTTATGAATTGCCGTATAATTTATATGAGATCATCGGAGATAAAGCTGCTTTATTAAAAGCAGATGGATTAGAGCAAGAAGTAATCAATAATTTCATCACGACAGATATCAATGTTCATCTAAAATCCTTTTATAAAGACCATGGATTTACTTTTGATACAGAAAATAAATTAGCTGAGATCGTAGATCAGCGAATCATTGATGTTACCAAAGAAATTTACAATTTTGCCAAACAAAAATTAAATTATAATTTCCAATCGAATTTTATTTATGCGATGAGTTTACATATCAGCTCGTTTTTAAAACGAATTCAAAATGGTGAGGAACGGCAGCATCAATTAAACGAAAATATTCGAAACATGGTGTTGGATTATCCTGTAGAGTTTGAAACAGCGCAAGAAATCAAACGAATCATTGAAATCAATTATCAAATGAAGATTCCAGAATTTGAAACGTATTATCTAGCGGTCTTATTGATTTCCCTTAGAGAAAATAAAGATGCTGGACGTATTGGAATCGTGGTCGCAGCGCACGGAAAAAGTACAGCTACAAGTATGGTACAAGTCGTATCACAGCTATTGAATGTTGATAATTTAAGAGCAGTCGACATGCCTTTAGAAATGCAGCCAAAAGAAGCTTTGCGTCAAATTGTCAATGTGGTGAAGGAGGTCAATGAAGATAGTGGTGTGATTCTTTTAGTCGACATGGGTTCTTTGGCTACATTTTCAGATGAAATAACCCGGCAGACAGGTATTGATGTACGAACAGTTGATATGGTCACAACCCCAATCGTATTAGAAACTGCGAGAAAAACAACATTGATCGATACACAGTTAGATTCATTATACGATTCTCTAAAGAACTTTCAAGGTTATGCAGGCATCCAGCAGGAAAGAGAAATCGATTCCTTAGCTCCGTGGAAAAAGCGCGTGATTGTCGCAATCTGTGCTTCTGGAGAAGGTACGGCAAAACGGATGAAAGAAATGATCGAAGCTTCTGTTCCACCTCAATTAAACTTAGAACTAGAAGTATTACCTCTTTCTATTATTGATATGAAAGAGCAATTAATCACCATTCAAGAAGAATATCGTGTGATTGCAGCAACAGGGATCACTGATCCTAAAATTGCAGTCCCCTTCATTCCAATGGAAACCTTCTTCTCTGGGGAAGCTGAATCTGTGATCAGTAAGCTATTATTGGATAGCGATATTGATATAGAAGCACAAGAAATGGATGAATTGGCGGCTAAAAAAATCTGTATTGATTATATGGAAGAAAGTTTCACGTTTATCAATCCTAAAAAAGTGATCGATCCTTTATGGGAATTTGCAGATATCATCCGAACAAAGCTGGATTTAAAGCTAGACTATTCCTTTTATGTGAATTTGGTCATGCATTTAGCAGGTATGCTTGAAAGAGTACTGCAACACGATACCTTGACCCTTACTGAAGAAGAGTTGAAACAGATTACGTCAGAACCTAGCTATGAGGTTGTAATGAAAGCTGCATTCTATTTAAAACAAACATTTAAGATAGATATGCCGTTGGAAGAAGTTTACTATGTCATTCAATTAATCAAAAATACACAGCTGAACCAAGCACAGAATACAGAGAATACACTAGATGCGATACACAAAGAAGATACACTATTTTAGTGTATCTTCTTTGTGTATTTTCTTAAATAATCCCTTAGTTTTTCATCTATTCTAACAATACACTAGTTTTGGCATGGAAATTGCTTTAAATAAGATGTAGGTGAATTCTATATGTCCTGCAACCATTTTTAGCTGATTTTGTTGGTCGTTATTTTGGCAATAAATGACCGGGCGTAGTATTTTATTAATAAAGTATTAAGAATTGACTGAGCAGACTAATGAGTTGAAGGAGAACCAGACATGATGGATATTCGCTTAGTTCGAATCGATGATCGACTGATACATGGACAAGTTGCAACGGTTTGGACCAAAAGTACTAATGTAAACCGAATTTTAGTCATTAGTGACGCAGTTGCACATGATACACTGCGAAAAGCGTTACTTGTACAAGCAGCGCCGCCTGGTGTGAAGGTAAATGTCATTACCGTTGAAAAAATGATCGCAGCTTTTGCCGATGAACGTTTTGACAGCATAAAAGTAATGTTGCTATTTACTAACCCAGAAGATGTCAAACGTGTAGTAGAGGGCAATGTCGTTTTTGATTCAGTCAATATTGGTGGTATGAGTTTTACCAGTGGCAAACGAATGATCACAAATGCCGTGGCTGTTAACAAAGAAGACATTGCAGCATTCAAGTACTTAGATGATCAGGGGATTCAGTTGGAGATCCGAAAAGTAGTTGCGGATAACCAAGTAGATTTGATGGAATTGCTGAAAAAAGAACAGTTAGTGTAATTCTTTTTTTGGATTTCTATATAAATGATGTGCTGCACTGACTCAATGCTAATTGTCGTAGCTTATGCATAAAATTGGGAGGAGTGATCCAATTAGTGAAAGTGGTTGTCAAAGTAGTTTGAGTAATGGGTAATCATTAAGAAGCATCCGCGCTATCGATCATAAGGAATTGAAAACACAAGCAGAGTAACGCATTTTTTCTTTTATATATTTCTAGTAGTGTTTTTATCTGTTGATGACCGACGTGATGTAGTAGTTGAAAAAAATATAGGAGGTATCAAATTATGGTAGGAATTATTATTGCTAGCCATGGGGAGTTTGCTCAAGGCATTTTACAATCCGGTTCCATGATTTTTGGTGAACAGGAAAAAGTACAAGCAGTTGTATTGATGCCTAGCGAAGGCCCAGACGATTTAAAAGCTAAATTAAAAGCAGCAATCGCAACGTTTGATGAAGAAGACGAAGTATTATTTTTAGTCGATCTTTGGGGAGGAACACCGTTTAACCAAGCGAATAGCCTTTTTGAAGAACATAAAGACAAATGGGCAATCGTTAGTGGTTTAAACTTACCAATGTTGATCGAAGCATATTCGTCACGTTTTTCTATGAACTCAGCGCAAGAAATTGCAACGCACATTTTGGAAACTGCTAAAGAAGGGGTAAGAATCAAACCAGAAGAGCTAGAACCCGCTGAAGCACCAAAAGCTGTTGTGGAAGATGCTCAGCCTAAAGGTTCTTTACCTGAAGGAACAGTTGTCGGTGATGGCAAAATCAAATTTGTTTTAACTCGTGTTGATTCACGTTTATTACATGGTCAAGTCGCGACAGCCTGGACAAAGTCAGTTTTACCAAATCGAATCATCGTAGTTTCAGATGCCGTATCGAAAGATGATCTTCGTAAAAAACTGATCGAACAAGCGGCTCCTCCAGGAGTGAAAGCGAACGTTATCCCAATCAGTAAAATGATTGAAATTTCAAAAGATCCACGTTTTGGGAATACTAAAGCATTACTGCTATTTGAAAATCCAGAAGATGTAGTAAAAGTGGTTGAAGCAGGCGTAGACATCAAAGAAGTAAATGTTGGTTCTATGGCACATTCAGTCGGAAAAGTAGTCGTAAGTAAAGTATTATCGATGGGACAAGAAGATGTCGAAGCGTTTGAAAAACTTGAAAATATGGGTGTTAAATTTGATGTCCGTAAAGTTCCAAATGATTCTAGCGCGAATATGGATGAAATCCTTAAAAAAGCAAAACATGAGTTAGCACAAGCACACTCAAAATAATCCAAAAATTCAAATGAAAATAGGAGGCTTATCATGTCTATTATAACAATTATTTTAGTAATTTTAGTTGCCTTTCTAGCTGGTATGGAAGGAATTCTTGATGAATTCCAATTTCACCAACCGTTAGTGGCATGTACCTTGATCGGTTTAGTAACTGGTAACTTGGAAGCTGGGATCGTTCTTGGCGGAACATTACAAATGATCGCACTTGGTTGGGCGAACATCGGAGCCGCAGTAGCACCGGATGCGGCCTTAGCATCTGTTGCATCAGCAATTATTTTAGTATTAGGCGGACAAGGTGTTAAAGGTGTTCCATCAGCAATCGCGATTGCTGTACCACTTGCAGTAGCAGGTCTATTCTTAACAATGATCGTTCGTACACTTGCTGTGCCGATCGTGCATATGATGGATGCAGCAGCTGAAAAAGGCGATATCAGAAAAATTGAAATGTTGCACATTTTAGCAGTATGTATGCAAGGGATTCGTATTGCGATTCCAGCAGCAGCCCTTTTATTCATTCCGGCAGAAACGGTTCAATCAGCATTAGAATCAATGCCGGCCTGGTTAACTGAAGGTATGGCTATTGGTGGCGGTATGGTCGTGGCTGTAGGTTACGCATTGGTAATCAATATGATGGCAACCAAAGAAGTATGGCCATTCTTTATCATTGGTTTTGTCGTAGCGGCAATTTCTCAATTAACATTGATTGCACTTGGTGCTTTAGGTGTTGCGTTAGCATTGATCTATTTGAACCTTTCTAAAATGGGTGGTTCATCAAATGGTAGCGGTGGCGGAAGCAATACTGGTGATCCGCTTGGCGATATCTTAAACGACTATTAAACTGAAGGAGGAGAGAAGAGACATGGCAGAAAAAATTGAATTATCCAAAAAAGATCGTTTAGCCGTTGCATGGCGCTCTACATTCATTCAAGGCTCTTGGAACTATGAACGTATGCAAAATGGTGGGTGGGCATTCTCAATGATCCCAGCGATCAAGAAATTATATAAAACAAAAGAAGATCGTTCTGCGGCATTAAAACGTCACTTAGAGTTCTTTAACACACACCCATACATTGCGTCACCGATCCTAGGTGTAACATTAGCATTGGAAGAAGAACGTGCCAATGGCGCCCCTGTTGATGATGTAGCAATTCAAGGGGTGAAAGTTGGGATGATGGGCCCTTTAGCAGGTGTTGGTGATCCAGTCTTTTGGTTTACGATTCGTCCGATGCTAGGTGCGTTAGGCGCTTCACTTGCAATTGGTGGAAATATTCTTGGACCAATCATTTTCTTCGTCGCATGGAATCTTATTCGTTGGGCTTTCATGTGGTATACGCAAGAATTTGGCTATAAAGCAGGTTCTAAAATCACAGAAGACCTTTCAGGTGGATTATTGCAAGATGTCACCAAAGGAGCTTCGATTCTGGGGATGTTCGTACTGGCAGCCTTAGTACAGCGGTGGGTATCAATCAAATTTATTCCAACCGTTTCTACAGTTAAGCTAGATAAAGGTGCATATGTTGAGTGGGATAAGCTTCCAATAAATGGAGAAGGATTACAAAAGGCCTTTGAAGAAGTCGGTTCAGGTAAAGCACTCTCAGCAATGAAAGTGACAACTTTACAAGATAACCTAGATCAATTGATTCCAGGATTAGCAGCATTATTGCTTACATTCTTTTGTATGTGGTTATTGAAGAAAAAAGTATCACCAATCATTATCATTCTTGGTCTATTTGTAGTCGGTGTCGCTGGTCACGTTATCGGATTACTATAATTAAATCAAGTGTTTAATGAGACATACATTTAGGGCAAAACGGTTGACTAGTTTTGCCCTAAACTCTTTTACACAGCATGATCATCAAAATAAACGTATGCTAAATCGCATAAAGCACTAAAGAAATGGAGCGGATAAAATGGTTCAATCACTGAATACACAAGTAGATTTCATAACGGATGCCACTGCATTTACTGGCCTCACGGACTATGGAAAAATTATGATCGGCGACAAAGGTTTTGAATTTTACAATTCTCGTGATAGCCGTAAATTTATTCAAATTCCATGGGAAGAAGTGGATTATGTGATCGCATCGGTTATGTTTAAAGGCAAATGGATCCCACGATATGCTATCCAAACGAAAAAAAATGGCACCTATACGTTTTCTTCAAAACAGCCTAAAAAAGTGCTTAGAGAAATGCAAGATTATGTCGCACCAGATCATATGGTACAATCTTTAGGTTTTTTTGATGTAATCAAACGGGCGTTTCAATCATTAGGAAAGAAAAAAACTAAGCCATAAAATAAAAAGTTAACTCACTTGTGGAAGTGAGTTAACTTTTTATTTTTTCTCTTAGAATCCCAAGAACATTAGCAAGAATAATGACTACCCAAAGCACGATTTGTAAGCCAGATGAAGCTATAACTGGATTGATCAAATTGATCAACACAGCCCCTTCTAATACAGCGAAAAAGGTTGTGATATAAATTCCGGCAGCATTGTTCATTTTGAAGCGGAATTGTAGCACCAATAGACTGATTGAAAGGATGAACAGAAATGCTGCAAACGCCTGATGTGAAAATAATAAATAGCCAACGAGCCCATTCATCTGTCTATCGATAATAGGTAGTAGAATACTACCCATCCAAAACAGCAAAGCAAGAAAAGCGAATAAATAGCATTTTTTTCTATCACTTGCAAAAGTGGAATATTTAATCGAAAAAAGACCTAAGATAGCGGTGACCATTAACAGAATTACAGGAAAAAGCGTATTGAACCAATTAATAGCAACAACAGGCTGTAATAGTAGGTCAAAGAGATTGTACTGTAAAAGAATCAAGAAGAAAATAAAGAAAAGTTTGCTCCAATATTTCTCGGAGTCACTAGGTAGTTCAGTAAGGATTGCATCACTGATTTCTTTTGGATTTTTCCCAAAAAATACTTGAGCAGATGTGCCTTTTTTTTGTGCGTCTAAGATATCTTGCAAAATTTCTAAGAGGATTTCTTCTGTTTGCTGTTCCTCTTTATTTAAATTAACTCGGATATAAACAAGGATATCTTCATAGTATTTTTTATTTTCTGGAGTTAGTTGTTTTCTTAGTTCATTGTTTTGTTTGATTAAATCGGTTGTTTTCATTTTTAGCCCTCATTTTCTTTTTGCATAATAGTTTGCACACCAGTTGAGATCAATGACCACTGTTGTTCAAATTGTTTTAGATAGTCTGCCCCAGTAGCTGTTAGAGAATAATACTTTCGCTTAGGTCCTTCAGAAGAAGGGCGCATTTCTCCGATGATCAGCTGTTTTTTTTGGAGTTTAAGCAAGATAGGATAGATGCTGCCTTCACTGACCATATTTAAACCATATTCAGATAATAAAGTAATCATTTCATAGCCATAAACTGTTTTTTTTTGAATGATTTTTAAAATACATCCTTCGAGTAATCCTTTTAACATCTGAGTAGTATCCAAACGATCTCCTCCTTTTGAATAGAGTCTGGGACATAACTCTACGAGTTATCTCTCAGACTCAAAGAATCCGTATAAACGGTGGGAGCAGAAGCAATCACTACGCTTCGCTTCGATCACATCAAATTCTAAGTGCTAAAGCACTAAGATTTGAAGGCTTCGGAAATAAGCTGAAATTCACAAAAATTTGAAGAGCAATTTTCGTGAATTCCTTCTTATTTCTCGGGATTAAACACTCCTGTCCCAACCTCATTAATACGCTATGTTGTAAAACAATATAGCGTATTATAAACTAAATTTTTTCTTACGTTTAATATAAGAAATTAATTTAATAAAAATTTATGAAAACATATATTTTTGTTATTTTTCAGACCTTTTGTTTTGACCCAACCTTTTTTTAGGAGTACCATAAAACTGTAAAAAGAATTAAAAAGGAGCGAGACACTATGAATGAAACAAGCAAGAAGGGTATTGACTGGGGTTCTTTGATTTTAGGGATTCTATTTGTTTTAACAGCATTACTATCTTTCCAAGACCCAGCAGGAAACTTAATTGCAATTGTGATGGTTTTTGCAGTATTTGCAATTGTGAAAGGGATTTTTGAAATATTAGTACGAAATAGAATGAAGGAATTAACAGGATATAAAGCCTATGCGCCAATTATTTTAGGTATCATCGATATTATTATAGGGATATATTTCCTATTTAACTTAAATATCGGTGTTGCAGCATTACCCTTTATTTTTGCGGTTTGGTTTATCCTAGACTCTGTTTTTGGACTTTTCGCTTTGGACTTAGCGAAATCAGTTAGTACTGGCTACTTCTGGTTTACATTAGTCGTTGATGTTTTGGGGATTATTTTAGGGATCATGTTATTAATGAATCCTTTATCTTCAGCATTAACATTAAGTTTTCTAGTTGGATTTTATTTTATGCTTTTTGGTATCACGCAAATTGTTTACGCATTTAGATAAGACGAGGAGGAACAAATAATGACAAATTATGCAGAAAAAGAAGTAAAATTGGTAGAAAAAATCGGTAAAGAAATGGATAAGTTAGACGTGACTCTTGGAAAAATGGAAGATACAGATAGCAAAATCAAACATTTTTATGAACAAGAAAAAGCGTTACATGAAATAAAATCAATTATCCGTAAAGAAAACAAGATCGAAAAAGAAGAGCAAAAAGCTCTTGATAAAGCAGTAGAAAATGCTGAAAACTGGATCGATGATCAAGATTCATTGGTTTATCAAATCAATGCTGAAATTGATAAATTAGACGCAACTTTAGGTAAAATCGATAGTGATGAAAGCAAAGTGAAAAGCTACTTGGAACAAAAGAAAGCCATTCATGAAATCAAAAAAATCATTAAAAAAACAGATGAATTAGGTTGATCGGTAGTATTTAACTGAATAGGAGTAAAAAGTAGGAGATGATCTGGTAAGGATTGTCCCCTACTTTTTTGTAGTATAAAATACGTTATAATAGAAAAAAATATAAGGGAATGACACTATGAACTATCATCGTTTCAAACAACCAAAAGCTTATTGTCCAAAATGTTCTAGAAAAGTAGATTTACTTTGTTCAGAAGAATCGTCAGACATGCCGCAGTTTTATATTTGCTTTAAATGTAAAATGGTTGGGCAATTTAGTGTAGGCGAATTACCAACAAATAAATTTTCTGTCTTCTCTACCGAAAGAAAAAAAGAAATCCAAGAAATGATTGAAGATATTCCTGATAAATATATTTTTAAAGCCAAAGGCAGTCAATTACGTTTAGAAGAAAAATCCGATACCTATACAAGGCGTTGGTTAAGTCTTTATGAATATGAAAAAGCATTTGGTGAAGCTTTAGGATATGAAACGATTGATTTTAGAGAAGATACTCATTTGTGTAAATGGTGCAATCAACCGTTAGAAGGTCGCAGAAGATCATTTTGTTCTGATCGCTGCAGCCGTAGTTATGGGAAAGCAACCTTTTTCAAGCGGGGGATCTCAACTTTACCGTATAGAATTGCTAGTAGAGATCAGTTTTACTGTAGAGTAACGGGGGCAGATTTAGCCATTACGAATCGAATGGATGTCAGAATTCCAGCAAGCAATCAGCAAATGGAAATCCATCATTTAATCTTCGTAGCACAAGGCGGCAGCGATCATGAAAGCAATCTGATAACAGTTTCTAAACAAGTTCATAAAGATTATCATAAAGGTGTTTCTTATGCTGTTCAAGCAATTGAAAAAATCAAAAATCAACAAATGTTGTCTTACCGAGATAAGATGTACTCAATCGAAACCAAATAAGACGAGATTCACAAAATCAAGTTAAATTCTCAAAAAATTAGACTAATTCTAAGATTTTTGAGATAAAATGACCTTCTTACTATAGTAAAATGAAATAGATGTAAAATAAATGTTAGAGGGAGAATACATGAAAAAGTTAGGATTAGTATTTTTGTCAGCGGTTGCTATCATTTCATTAGCGGCGTGTGGGGGAACTGGGTCTGCTAAAAAAGATGGAGACGACAGTAAGACAGAAAAGAAAGCATCAAAATCTAAAATTGCTTCTATTTCAATCGATGAAGGCGAATATGTCGTGCCAAAAGAAGAGGAAGCAGAAGATGGGGAAGGTTTTCTTGCGTTAAAAGTAACGATCAAAAATGAAACAGATAAAAGTTTAGACATGAGCGCAACGGATATTATGCTTTATGACGAAGACGATAGCAAGATCGAAGCATTGAGTCTTTATCTAGATGAAAGTAAAACACCACTTCTTGCTTATGAAAAAATTTCTGGTAAGAAAAGCAAGACAGGTTATATTGTATTTCCTGTAGAAAAAGAAGCAAAATACAAACTACATTTTGAACCTAGAATTTATGAAATCGAGAAAGAATCAAAACCAATTATTCTTGATGTTGATGCCTCTGAATACAAAGATCATAGTGAAGATGCTAAGAAAGCTGCAACAGCTTTTGTTGATGAAGTCTTTTTAGCAACTGAAAACAAGGACTATAACGAACTTGTTGCCAATGATCGTGATGCAGCGGTCAAAACCTTTGATGAAAACTTCAACAAAGCAATCAAGAAAAAATTCTACGATTATAAAGTAACAGACGAAGAAGGCTTAGCGTTAGCTAAAGTCTTTAGAGAAGACAATGCCAAAGTCGCTACTGTTGAATACGAAGTTGCTTCGTACTTCCCTGATGCAGCTGAAGTAACAGTAAACATGGAAGGCTTATCATTCAATGAAATGAAGGATGATATGGAGGCTGTGAATAAAGAGTACTACGATGCGCATGTAGATCAAGACTACGATGAAAGAAGTAAAGCGGCTCAAAAAGCTGAGCTTGATAAACTTCCTGAAATCTTCAAAAATACAAAGCCGGTCAGCATTGATGATTATAGCGATGGATTTAAAGTAATCATGAAGAAAAAAGACGACAAATGGGAGATTCAGACAAAAGGTACACTGAACTACTTCGATAGTTTTGAACAAGCTTTCCGTGGCGATATTAGTAAATAAATAGAAAAACCGATTTAGTTCCACTGGGAACTAAATCGGTTTTATTTATTTATCATAAACCTAAAAAGCTGAGTTGTTGATGACGTTTAATAGTACCTACGATGATTTGACGGACCTGAAATCATACGAACTAACCAAACTGCAATTGCGACAGGAATCATAATCTTAATCGCAAGCCATAGTAGACCGCCTAAAAGGCCAAGTACGATGCTTAAAATAATACTCCCTACGAAAAATAACCCAATTACTATTAATATATTCATGACCATTGATTGTTGTCTCATTGTTAAAACCTCCATTTTTTTCTCTCGTTGTCTATGAATAAAGTATAGCAAGAATTTTTGCTCAAGAAATCCACCTTTAGGCTGATTTTCTCTCCATCTTTAGGCGGGCAGAATTATTGCATTTACTTAAAAAGGACGTAAAATGAAAATGGGGAGATGAAGGACATGTCAAAATCAAGACTAGAAGCGTTTACGGATGCCGTTATCGCGATCGTGATGACGATTTTAGTGTTAGAATTACATCAACCGACAACGGATACCTTAGCTGGTTTAGTCGGAATAGAAAAAAAGTTGTTTATCTACATTGTCAGCTTCGTGATGCTGGCAATCTATTGGAATAACCATCATCATATGTTTCAGCTTGTAAAAAAAATCGATGGACGCGTTCTTTGGGCAAACAATTTTTTTATTTTTACTTTAACACTAGTTCCATTTGCTACTGCTTGGGCAGGGGATTTTATCGATAGTCTAGTGCCGCAAATAACATACGGACTGATGGTTCTTTTAGCGAATATTTCCTATTTGGTATTAACGAGAGAGCTAATACGAATAAATGGGAGTGACTCGCCATTAGGTGAATTGTTCCAACGCTATAATAAATCCTATATAACAATTTTTCTAAATGTCTTAGGGTTACTCTTAGGTTGGCTGATCCATCCTTATTTTGTGTTGGTTGTAAATATTGGCATTTTGATCATGTGGATCATTCCAGATCGGCGAATTGAAAAACAATATAAAAAGTGATATTGCTAAAATATTTTTAATTAAAAAAGGTGAGATAAAACTATTTTTAAGTTTTGTCTTATTTTTTTATTTTAAAATATACATATAACTAGAAAAATAGCGTGTTATTCTCATTTATTTCGAATATTAAGACATTTTATGAAAACAAATTCGGTTGTTTTTAGGGTAAAATTAGAAATGATTGTTTAAAAAAGAACGTAATAAACATAGAATTATAAAAAGGATGTAGAGGGGATTGACACATTAGTAGTTTCTGCGTTACTGATGGTATTCAAATCCGAATAAACTGGTGCTGTGGGAATCATTTTGCCAATAAATGACCTATTCAATCTGATCTGCTTTTATGTAAAGTGGATGGTTTTGATTGTCAAAGTGAAACATAGACTCCAGCCTCTTTGATTATGAAAAGGGTATTTTTAAATAAAAAGGCAAGTTACAAGTAAAAAAGGGGCCGGTTAGTACATATGGAAAAGTTGAATCTTACAAAAAATACAACAGGAAATAAGAAGGTTTTTTTACGAAAAGAAATAGAAGCCAATCGTTTAGGGGAAGAGCTTTATGCAGATGATGTACTGAGTCAGTATTCTGTTTACCTACTAAGAAAATTTGAAGTATCGACAGATTACGAACAACCAGAGCAATTTGAAGCATTATTAGAAGATTTACCAGAACAGTTTAATCACGAGTTTGAAGATTGTGTTGCAAAAAATCTCTATGTAAGAGTGACGCAAAAGGCTGTCTATGTTACGTTATTACTTGCATTAGCACATCCACTCAGCAAACTGCAAATCAGTGATTTACGTACGTGGATCAGTAGCTTAGAAGTGCCAGAGTTACCTTTAAAGCATCGCTCTGCTTTTTCGGAAGAAGTGCCGATTGAAATGGTCAAAGGATTGCAGGAAACGAATAGTGAAGTCTTACTTTTAACCGAGATGATGAATCAATTTAGTGAGAATTTGAATGATATTTACAAAGAAATCCAGACGGTTAAAGATAAGAGAACACCACCAGTGGTCAAAGTAGTGCAAAGCAAAGTCGCAGCCAAAGAAGCTTTGGAAACAGCCAATGCGAAACAATTAAAAATAGTCGATGAAAAAATTGGACAATTAGCAGAAGAATTTTCGACATTTAGAGCGGCTGTCACTGAAAAGCTGAGATCAATACCAAAATCTAAGACACCACCGAAATTTAAGATTACCTTTGGTCCAGGAGAAGAAGCTGGTCCAACGGTAGAAACACGCTTAGAAGAAGCAATACAAACAATTGAATTGTTAACACAAAGAATAAACAGTTCAGATCAGAAAGTCACAGAACTAAATCAAATCATTGAAAAAAACAAACAAGAAAAAGGTCCTAGGCTAAATTTTTCTATCGCTAAAAAAGCCAGTGATGAGCAGATTAAATTAGTAGATAAAGTAGAAAAAACAGGCGAAAAAGTCACCACTATTGCGCAGCAGCTACAACAAATCAATGATAAATTGAACACGGTGGAGTCAAGCGTTTTAGAGGTCAAGCCAGATGCTGAGGCTTTAGCAAGGATAGAACAAGATCATGGTCAATTACAAGAAACAGCATCCGAAACAATAAAACTAAACCAAGTGATTGATCAGCTAACAAAGAAACTACAAACAGTAGAGACAGAATTGACAACAGTAAAAACAGAAAAGAAAAAAGTTCCTACAGTAAAACTGACAAAAAGTGATTCAGCGAAAAAATTAGCTGAACAACACCAAAAAGATCAGGAGCAATTAAAATCAAATGCGACAGAAATTAAAAAATTAACTCAAACAGTTGGGAAAGTCGATGTCCAATTGATCAAAGCGCATCAAAAAATTGCTGAATTAGAACAAAAAATGCGCCGAACAGCACAAGCGGTAGAGGTACCAGTAGCTAAAAAAGAACCCATTGTAGCCGTTCAAGAGGCTTCTGTACCAAGTTCAGACAAGATAATGATTGGACCACCAGCACCGCCAGTAAAACCTGTGGCGACATCGCCAAAACCTATTGCACAAACAAATAGAAGTTTTCCATCAAAAGAGACTTTCTTACAAGCGAATAGACCAGTGAAACCTGTTGAAGATGTGGTAGAAGAGCGACCGACGGTTACCTTGGCGATTGAAGAAATGCTTGATCGTGTGTCAGAAAAGCATCCCCAAGCAACAGAAACGAAAAGTCCATGGACATTGGAAGAAGGCTATCACAATAGCAATCCTTCTCAAGAGGCGCAAGGGTCGTCTTTACGTCGCTTGAAAAAATTAGAGTGGGATATCCATTCATTTTTCCAACAGGGACGAGGAATGGGACATAAAGGCATGCTACCAAAAGCTGATTTTTATGCGAATATCCGAAAAATCGAAGTTTTACCTTATTTATGGGCGTCTGTATATGAACGAGAGAAGAAAGATATCCTATTAGGAAATGAGTTAAGCAGCCAACAGCTGATTGAGGATTTGAATGAATTTCTAGAAGAGATCGAGGTCTTATCTAAGAAACGAAAAGTTATGGGCAAGTGGATCTATTGTCCAAAAGATGTTGAGCAAAAAATGGAAGGCTACAAACTTTTTAGTGAATATCTGGAAACGTACTTGGCGCGTCAAAATGAAGGACAATAAGTGATAAACCATGAACTGAGGATGACTCCTTTTTAGTCGTTCTCAGTTTTTTCTTAATAAATTAAAGAAAGTTGGATTGTTTTTATGTAAATATAAGTATAAATCCATTTTTATGATAATAGTAAAACGTTTTCACCTATAATTAGTTTCCATAAGGAATAAAAAACATGATAAACTATTATTGTTAGTCTTTTATTATATTTAAGGTGATTATATTAGTAAAAAAGACAACATAAAAAAATAAAGGAGTTTACTATGGAAATTAAAGTAAGGGATTTAGTTATGCGCTATGGTCGTGCAGAAGTTTTGAACATTCGTTCATTGGACTTTGAAAAAGGCACATCCTATGGTTTAGTTGGTCACAATGGTGCGGGTAAAACAACATTATTCAAGTGTATGACCAACATCATCGCCAATTACCAAGGAGATATTTCAATCGACGGTATTACTGTGAAACAACATAATGAAGTGTTGTTAAATGTGGGAATCGTATTAGATGGGATGTCAGTCTATTCAAATCGTTCAGGTTGGTTCAATATCCAATATTTTTCTGGATTACGAGGTAATTTTGACGAAGAGAAAGCCAGAGATTTAGCCAGAGAATTAGATTTGTTCGCTGTGTTGGATCAAAAAGTAAAAAGCTATTCTTACGGTATGCAGAAAAAATTGATTTTATTGATTGCCTTGATGCATACGCCGGAAGTCTTGATTTTAGATGAACCGTTTCGTGGTTTAGATATCGATACCGTTAAATGGTTTAAACAATACTTGAAACACTTGACGGAACAAGGGTTAACTTTGGTGATTTCCAGTCATGTCCAAAATGATTTAGAAGCATTATGCGATATCGTCTATGTGATCGATCGTGGTCGAATTTCAGAAACCATTGATCTTAATGCTGAAAAAGAAAAACAAATTCGTCGTATCGATACAACAAATAATGACCGTTTGAAAGAAATTTTAGATGAAGTGAATTATTACTATCAAGTGGATGAAGAAGGCG